>OCHM01000232.1_pt1 | contig 44158 bp, 34 predicted proteins | sample 1538901 | NCBI WGS metagenome assembly OCHM01 (sample SAMN04571734, study PRJEB22368) | human gut metagenome | biome: human gut; material: stool | host: Homo sapiens | place: Luxembourg | collected 2012-11-08 | reverse complement strand
GCTTTGTGGTTATTATCGGTTAATGACCTTTTTGTTTCTCACACTTCCATCGCTCTTCATCCAGCTTTCCAAGTAGATATGCTGGAGCAACTTGAAGTCCTTTGCAATTATCTTCTTGAGATGGATGTCGTTGAGATTGTTGTAGAGTTTAGACAGCGTACCGAATGTTACTACCTCAAGGGTCTTCCATACTGGCGGAAACTCAGGTGAGTCGTATTTTTCTTTATGGTCGAGGATGAAATCTTCCTTGGAGCGGTTCACCTCCTTGCGGATATGTTCAAGGTTCTCTGCAAAAAGGCGTTTGTTTGTAGCCAAATACTCGTCAGCAAACCAAAATGCGCCATGAGTGAGTGCTATGCTGTCAATCATTCGTGAACGAATTGCTATCTCAATGCTTTGAATAGCTGTGAAGAGCAAAGCACGGAGTTCCTTGGCGAAATAATAAAGATTAAGTGCATCCTCGAAATAGGAATCATCCTTAAACTGATGCGAATCAGTATCGCCCTCAAAAGTTCGAAGATAGTTGGCAAGATGGAAATAGCTCAGCTTCTTGAACTCTGAAGAGGCAACTTCCTCATTAATAAAATAATTAACCACGCTCCTTCAACAATTCTATCAGTTGGGCATGACTTAGTGGCTGTTTGCTATATTCCATAATGTATATAAAAGCGAAGATCCGCCCTGGTACGCTATTCAAGTGGGAAGCGTGGCGGATTCTGTTGCTGTAAAGATACAACTTCTTTTTGAATTATGCAAGATCAAAATGACAAAAAGTATTGGTCTTGGGGCTGTTTTTGCCGAAAATACGGAAAAATTAGACCGATTTTAATATTTTTTTTGATATTTCCATTGCTATTTAGATTTTTATGACTAATTTTGGAGCGTCCAGCCAAGCTGTGTCATCTGATTCTATATAAAATAAGGTGGAGCGGTAATGGGTGGGCACATACATATTAAGGCGTTACTGCGCTTTGGTTTTTGACTCAGTAGAACTTCGCAACTTCCACAGAATTGTCAGAAAACAAAGCAACGGAGCGTCCCAATGGGTGTATTGTATACAGCCAGCATTGTATCCTTTTGTCACCATCGTTGGTGACTCTTGGATATGAGAAGGCATCTACATATACGCACAGCGTGGGGCTGGACGTTGCTCGTTTCGACAATTCGGGCAATGCGAAGGCCTTACTGAGTGGAACGAGTGACAGGACTTGGCTCCACGTTTTTTTATGCATGTATATCTGTGATAAATAATAATTGTTAGCGGGAGCCAGCTAATACGAATTGTGATTAGAATAGGCAAAAACAATTATTATGAGCAGAATCATTACAAAATTTTTACTGTTGATGGCATTTGTCTTCTCTTTTAATGTGACATATGCCAAGGACAAAAACGAACCGCAGTTGCAGTACAGCATTAAGAGCTGCGGAAGTGAACAACAAGGTTATTGGGTTGTAGAAGTGACTGCTTATGTAGCCAAGAAAGGCGACATAAACAATACTATCCTTCAGAAATGTGCTGTACACGGTGCTTTGTTCAAAGGCGTGGCACCAGGTCAAGGCGGTTCACCACAAAAACCACTTTGTACATCAGCTTCTGCAGAAGTTCAAAATGCTGATTTCTTCAACGCTTTCTTTCAACAAGACTTCAAAAGCTATGCAGATGTTATTGCAGGGACACTTTCTACTATGAAGGTAGGAAAGGGGTATGAAGTAACAGCAACCGTACAGATTGCCAAAGATAATCTGAGAAAAGCCATGGAGCAAGCTGGCATCATTCGTAAATTGGGTTTCTAAAATATAAAGGCTATTGTTATGAAGAAAAGAATCTACCTTATGTTACTTGCCTTTGGTGCAACTGTTATGTTCGCACAAGAAGTAAGGCTACCAGAACTCCCCAATAATAGGACACACTATACTGACTATAATGACAAGGAGAGTGGATATTGGGGAGCAATATCCGCAAACACTTCCTCGACACTGATGTTCAAGCGGAAGAACATGCAGAATGTTGGTGCAGACTGGGTAAATGGCTACCGATTCAACGAGTTTCTCCGAGTTGGTTTAGGTGTAGGTCTGCGCTATTATGTTAACAATGATCATGTGCGACGTTCTGATATAGCTTGGTCGTTCCCCATCTATGTTGACGTTAGAGGAAATATTATATCACAGCAAGACCGTGGTGCGGTACCATATTGGTCTGTAGACTTAGGCGGTGAGATTCGTGGAGGACTTTACTTTTCACCTACGCTTGGCTACCGTTTTGGAACGCAACGTGGAAGTCTGCTTCTCGGTGTAAGCTACACCTTACAGCAAGCAGACACTTGGAAAAAGAATAATGAGAGTATAAATGGCGTGAGCCTTAAAGTAGGATACGAATTCTAAGAATTATGAGAAAATCAATTTACTATTTGATGATTGTGGCAGCGTGCATCTTGACAGGATGCTCGCGTAATACTGTAGCAAGTGCTTATCAAGATTACAAAATACAATGTCTCGGTGTGGAACATGATGGCTCTCAAACTCTTCTTTCATGGGGAGAAGGTCGTAATCGTGCTGATGCAGTTGAGCAAGCTAAGAAAAATGCAGTACGTGAGGTCATTTTCAACGGTATTCACGATGGTAATAGTAGTTGTGATCAGCGGCCTTTATTGAATATTCCTAATGCAGAGGAGCGTTATCGTGAATATTTCCAAAGATTCTTTGCTGATGGTGGAGAATACAAGAAATATGTATCAACAGTAGACGAGCGAAGTGGTAGTCGCAATGTTGAAAAATATCAGTACGGACGTAAAATGAGCGTGACAGTCCGCGTGTTACGTTCAGAACTCAGAGAACGTTTACAAAATGATAATGTATTACACAAATAAGTCCTAAATATGAAGAAGTCGATTATATTTACAATACTATTGTCTGTCTGTGCAATAATGGCTTATGCACAAGCAGGACAGGTAAAGGCAAAGAAACCAAGAATTATGGTTCGCCCTTCCGAAACATGGTGTACTGCAAATGGTTATATGCAGCAGAATGATAATCAGGGGTCTGTCGTATTGACACCTAATTACGAGATTGCCTTGCAGACAAGCCAAGACTTGAACCTTGCCATATCAAAGATAGAGGGACTGATGAACGACAGAGGATATTCCACTGTGAATTTTCTAACTTCTATCCGAGGCGTGAAAGCTCAGGCTGCACGCTACAGTGGTATGGCATCCAAGACAACGGGAAGCGGTATTGCGGTATCGTTTATGGACGAGATAAACATGCAGGCAAAAGCCGATATATTCTTTGATGTAGACTGGAAGGTCAGCACTACTGGCCCAAAGCGAACTGTATCATACACATTAAGTGCATATGATGCTTATACCTACAATTCTATAGCATCAGTATCAGGTAGCGGTCAGTCATCTTTCTCAGCAGAAGTGCCAACTCTAGTAGAGGAAGCCATCCTGGCCAATATGGATACTTTCCTTGCACAACTACAGCAATATTTTGATGAATGTTTACAGAATGGACGAGGCATTGCATTGATTGTAAACTGCTTTGATGATGGCAGCGGCTTGGACATGGAAAAGGAATACAATGGTAAAGAACTGCGTGAGATTATTGAAGACTGGGTATCGGACAATTCTATAGGCCGTTCTTATAATCTTGTTGACGACACTGAGACATCTATGACATTCCAAGATGTGAAGATTGGCCTCTTTGATGAACGTGAACGTCCACAAGATGCAGGAACATTCGGACGAGAGTTAAGAAAGTATCTTGCAAGTCTCGGCATTCCTTCTAAACAAGGTGGCAGCCGTACCTTAGGCAGATTCGAACTTATTATTGGTGAAAAATAAATATCAGAGATATGAAGAAGTTTTTGATTTCAATGTGCATGGCAGCATCCTGTATGTTAGCTCATGCTCAAAATTGCGATATACCTATGCAGGTGATCATTCCTGATGATACAGAAGGCATGACTTCTCAGAGTGCCAATTATATGAAGAATGTTCTCCATCGCGTTCTGTTAAGTGGAAACGACGTGACACAGTTCACAAACAGTCAGTTTGGCATTGTGGTGAAGCCAAATATTGTTGACAAACATATCATTGCTGGCGCACCCCAGAAAACAGTAATGAATCTCTCGCTTACATTATATATAGGTGATGTACAACAAGGTACGTTATTTTCTTCCTATTCTATGGATGTAAACGGAGTTGGAGACAATGACACAAAGGCTTATAATAGTGCTATCCGCCGATTGAATGCACAAAATCGTAATCTTACAGACTTTGTAGCAAACGGAAAAAAGAAAATCATCGAATGGTATGACAACAATTATCAGACCATAATTAAGAAGGCGAAAACTGCTGCATCTATAAGAAATTACGAGGAAGCACTGTATGCATTGTTGTCTATTCCAGAATGTTCAAAAGGATACGATGCAGCCGTAGCCCAAGTAAAGATTGTCTATAAACAATATGTAGACCGTCAATGTGAGGAAAATCTTGCTCAGGCACAAGCAGCATGGATGACAGGATTCTCCAAAGAGAACGCTGCTGTAGCAAGCGTATTCTTGTCTGAAATTTATCCAGATGCTGCATGTTATAGCGAGGCCATGAAGCTCGTGCAGGAGATAAAGCATCACATGGGCGAGGAGTGGAAGTTCGAGATGAAACAATGGAGCGACCTTGCTTCTATTGAATCTCGACGTCTTACTTATGCAAGAGAAATCGCTATGGCATACGCCCAGAACCAGCCACAACAGGTAATTCATCTTCTTTATCGATAATTGATTACATTATGAGCAGATTCCTATTGGTAATTATGATAGCATTCTACTTGCCAGCCTCTATTTGGGGACAGAAGACTTATGTCCTTTCTGTGGGTATTGCAGATTATGAGAACATAAATGATTTGACCATAACGGAAAATGACGCGAAAGTGTTTGAGCAGTTGATGAGAACTCAAGGAGCGGAGACAACGCTCCTCCTCGGCAAGAATGCAACTCATGTTAATATCATATCTGCTCTTCGAAGTGTATTTGCGAAAGCTACCAGTCAAGACAAGATGATATTCTATTTCAGCGGTCATGGATACGAAGGTGGATTCTGCTGCTATGACATGGCAGCTTCATCTGCCACTGGTGCTCAAAAATACTTAGGTGGACTCAGCTATGCTGAAATGCAGATTCTCTTTCGTAACTGTAGGGCTGGGCAAAAAATTGTTTTCGCAGACGCATGTTTTGCAGGTGGTCTACGCAAAGGAAACCATATCAACATATCTGTACAATCAGCAAGAAAAGGCGATGTAATGTACTTTCTCTCATCACGCACAGATGAGACTTCTCTTGAAATGGCAGATGGGAACAATAGTCTGTTCACCTATTATCTTGTAAAAGGTTTATGTGGTAATGCAGACATTAACTCAGACAAGTACATTACAGCCTCTGAAATTTTCAGATATGTACACAAAGAGGTTTCGGAGTATGCTGCAAAAATTCCTCATGCACAGCATCCTGTCATGTGGGGTAAATTTGACAGCAACATGAGATTATTCAATCTAAATAAAAAATAGAATCATAACTTAAAACAACAAGACATGAACAAAAAAGTATTGTCGTTTGCCTTGGCATTGAGTCTCTCGATGGCAACGTATGCGCAGAACATTGTGCCTATGCACAACGACAAAGGACAGTTTGGCTATGGGGAAAAAGGAAGTAAGGCCTTTACCATCAAGCCACAATGGGACGAAACACGTCCTTTCAACGAGTATGGTGTTGCGATTGTAAGAAAAGGTTTGAAGTGGGGATTTATTGACCGCCGCGGAAAGTCTGTTGGTAAGTCAATGGGATATAGTCTCATAACAGAGCATGAAGGAACAGATTACTGGTTAGTTGCGCTTGGTGGTAAATTCACCGACAAACCTATAACGGATAAGGCAGTTTTTCCCCCATTGACCCAGGGATTTCGTGGTTCTAAAAGCTACAATATCAAAGGGGCAAAATGGGGACTTATGGCAAAAGATGGCAGATATATAGTAGAGCCTAAATACAGTGCCATAAGTAGTGGTCGTGACGGTATGATAGTAGTTAGGAAAGGGCAATTTTATGGTTATGTTAACATTCAGGGAAAGGTAGTTGTTCCTGTAAAACAGAGGTTACTTTCTCCCTTCAATAATCTGGGGTATGCCTATACAATGCCAGAGATTGGCAAAATGGAAATCGTTGACAAGACAGGAAGAGTTCTTATTTCAGCAAAAGAAAAGGTCGGACAATTCTCTACTTTCAAAAATTCAGGAATTGGTAAACCAGAATACTTCATTACCGATTCGCTTCTTTCGAACAAAGCACTTTGGAATGACTCCATACATATCATGCCTTTTGCCACAATGTATTTTGCGGGAGCAGTCAACAAATACTATGGTTATGCATGGAATAACACTTCAATTCCCTACATTCACGCAACAAAGGAGAAAGGAAAAAAAGTGAGAGTAAAAGTGAGAGAAGTTGTCTATGATTTGCAAGGCAATCAAGTTATTCCAGATGATGCAAATCTGAATAGAGTATTTGCACCGTCTGAAAATGTATGTTTTGCACAAAAAAAAGATGGGAAATGGGGATTCTACGACCTAAATACGCATCAATTCACAGTACTTGACCAGAATCGTACATATTATCCATTTCATGAAGGTCTATCTCTGTCATTCAACGACAAAGGAGACAACTACTACTTCGTGGACAGACATGGAAACAAGGTCTCTGACACTTGGGACGACATGCGCAGATTTAACGGAAAGGGTTATTACTCTATGGAGAAGAATGGCAAATGGGGACTGATTGACTCCAAAGGTTGTGAGTTATTGCCTTTCATATATGAAATGACTTATCAGCCAATTGATGGATACATGAAAGTCAATCAAGAAAAAGGAAAGCAAGGTATCTGTGATGTAAAAGGAAACGTCATTGTTCCTGCCAAATATAACTATGTAAGGAATATTGGCAAAGGGTTCTTTCTTGTGGAAGACTCAACTGCCACATATGACAAATGGGGAATTCTAAATAGCAAGAATGAAGCCGTTATTCCTGTCAAATGTGACACGCTGACTGCTCATATTGACAATGCTGGTAAACTGCATGTCTTCAAGAAAGACAAAGGAGCATCATGCTACACAAAAGCCAAAATCTCAACATCTGGTAAATTGTCCTATGAGCCAACTCCATACACATGGATAGGAGGTCTTAAAAATCGATCAGTAGAAGTCGGGCAGTTCTTTACGGACAAGAGCGACAGGTTCGGATATATGATTGGTGATGAGGAAGTGTTCCCTGCTGTGACAAGTAATGTTGCCGAAACCCAAGCTCTTATGGATTATCTAAAAGAAAATGGTTTTAGAAAACTGAATGCCACAGAAGCGAGAGTCATTGCAAAAAGAGCATACTCTCTATTGTTCAAGTTTACAAGAAAGGACATCAAGAGCACTCTTGACAATGATTTATGGGACTTCTAACATGTTCAACTATTAAGAGTTCATCTAATATGGTTAAGAAACTTATTTTAAGCATTATCGCTGTAATAATGCCGATATCGTTGTTTGCACAACGTAACAGTAAAGATATAGACGAGACTTATCGTCGAAGTTCTCTCTACTCTCTTTTGGTAAATCATAAAGGAAGAGAATTTTACGAAGAGATAAACGATTGTTTTCACCAAATTCCTACTCCTGACGCATACAACGATCACAATCTTTCTGTAAGAGCCGTTTATACAGATAGCAAAAAGTTAAAGAGTGGAAGAGATAATGAAGTGGATGACATCACTTCGTTTCTCAATCGGAACAAAATAGCCAGCCGCCTTGTGGGCAAATGGTTTGACTACAATCCATACACTGGTGATATGGATATGGACATCGTACAGCAGCGTGGCCTGTATGGTGCCACAGAGATGCAGCGTGCCAAGGCAGCTATAAGTGCACGTGGTTCTGATGCTGTGCTGGCTGATGCAGGAGAAGATCTAATTGGTAATACATTTGTACTCGTCAATGACATATCTTATATTGACAAATCAAAGGGTTCTGCTGTACTTGGTGCATTGATACAAGTAGCAGGTGCTGTAGCTGCCGCAAGCACAGGAAACAATGATTGGAATAAAATCGGAAAGGACTACGGAGATATAGCAGCTTCGTTCAAAGGCTTTAAGGTACGTATTAGAACATACTTATACCAACTGGTATGGGATGAAGAGACGCAAGCCAATGTCTACAATCTCGCATGGAACAACCGTGAGGTATTCGAAGGTATGCGCGACAAATTCAAATTGAAGTATATAGGGTATCAGGAAAGCAGTGGCAGCACCACTTCATTTCTCGGTATTCGTGAAGACCAACCTGAACTGATGGTCAGAAAGGCTTGTCAGCGCGCTCTTGACGAGAATATCGCAGATTTACAGAAAAACTTTCCTGTATTCCAAGTCAAATCACCGCTTGACGTGGAGACAATGGAGGCAAAGGTAGGCATGAAAGAAGGTATCACCGAAAAATCTCTTTTTGAAGTGCTTGAACGTGTCAAGACTTCCGAAGACAAGATTGTTTACAAGAAAGTCGGTGAGGTAAAGCCTGTGAAAAATCTCATATGGGACAACCGATACATGGCAGAGGAAGAAATGGCACAAGGTGCTACTTTGGGGTGCACAACCTTTAAAAAAGTCAATGGAAGCGACTTTACGCCAGGTTGTCTTATTCGTCAGATTAAATAATCAACTAATAAATATAGGGAACCCTTGTAAATAAAGGGCTCCCCGAATCGTCATGCAGGTTTAGCGGACACTAATAATAAACAATTAAAAAATAAGCCTACACATATATACACATTTACAGAGATGTATATACGTGTAGGCTTTGTGGTTATTATCGGTTAATGACCTTTTTGTTTCTCACACTTCCATCGCTCATTAGCTGACTTGTAATATATATACTATCTGCAGCAGATGATGTGATGCGTTGCCCTTGTAGATTGTAGTAAGTTTCAGCTACCACATGCGTTGCAGAAGGTTTACCATAGGGTAGTGGTGATATAGCCGTTGGTGTCGACGAAGTTTCACGCAATCCTTGGTGCAGACCATAGTAGGCTGGCTTTGGTGTGAGGTCAGAGTCGTAGAGTAATGGGTTGCGACCTCCACGCCATGTCATAGCATCTGTCAATCCCCATATCATTAGCTCATTGCAGTTGTCAGCCTCCATAGCTATGCGAGCAATATTATAATAGTCCTTAGCCTGTTGCATGCGGTTAGCTTCGTTGTCGTCCATACCAAGGTCGAGCTCTGTGATTACGCAGCGTAATCCGATGGCTTTGAAGCGATCGATAGTAGCTTTGAGCTTATTAATATCTACGTTGCCAACATCAAGGTGGCATTGCAATCCTACACCGTCAATAGGCACACCTTTCTCCTTCAGATACTTAGCCAAGTTGTAGAAAGCTTCAGACTTTGCTTGGCCTTGGAATTCTACGCCATAGTCGTTGAGTATAAGCTGTGCATCAGGTGCAGCCTCATGAGCCCAGCGGAAAGCCTTTTCTATATAGTCATCGCCAGCGAAGTTCCAAATAGAAGCAGCACGAAGTTTGAAGCCGTTAGGGTCGGTACGAACTATTGATTGGTCGTCGTCTAACACCTCATTACAAACATCCCACTCTGCCACCTTTCCTTTATAGTGGCCTGCCACATTATAGATATGGTTTTTCATAATGTCGAGCAATTGTTGCTTTGTGAAGTTTTTATCGTTCTTCTTACCATCTTTGCTCAACCATTGTGCCACCTGCGAGTACCATACCAAGGCATGTCCTCTTACTCGCATGTTATGCTTTTGAGCAAATGCCACAAGTCGGTCGCCATTATAATAGTTGAATTCGCCTTGGTTAGGTTCTGTGGTATCAAACTTCATTTCGTTTTCGCATACCACCATATTGAACTGGTCTATCAGTTGGCGAGTCTTGCTATCATTTTCGTCATCTATATTTATCTTGTTATCATATAGAGATACACAAGTGCCAATATATTTTCCTTGCTTTTCAGTATATGTTCGTAGTGGATCGCTATATGCCTTTTCTTTTTCAATATCTATAGTCGTAGTGTCGATCTTTGTTTCTTCGTCGCTATCTTCTTTCCATTCACCTTGTCCACCATATTCTAAAGAGGTGACACATGCAACAATAGCAAATTTACCATCAATTTCTTTGATGTCAGTCTTCCATGTATATTGTTTTGGGTATCTTACATCGAAGTCTAATGCTTCATCTTTAGAATTGCAAGTTATGAGTTTTAGTTCATCGCCAACAGCGAGAGTAGGGTTGCTTGTTAGTGTGATATATATACGTGGCTTTTCGTTAGATTCGCTGAAGTCCTCCATCTTGTTGCTTATAGATATGTTACCATCAACAACAAGCTGGTCATAGTGTTCGCCATCTGTGACCTCCATTCGTATCTTCGATTTTGGATGTAATACCAAATTAGGTTTCTCTTTAGTTGCGAAGTTCTTTAGCATTAGAGTGCCTATGCCACCATCGCCAGGAGCGAGAGTTCCGTATAGGTCTACAGTAGAGCCAATACTGCCTACGCCTCCCAACAAGCCTTTGCTCATTACGTATACACCTGGTGTTTGTGCAGAAGTCTGTTGACCTATAGCTCCAGACAGTTTTCCTGTCTCAGCTTTTTGTACATCATTATTTGCCATTACAGCACCATCAATGATGCGGATGCCGCCTGTTATCAAGTTTTGGTTGCCTGTGATGCGATAAGTACCCTTACCCTCTTTCACAAGTCCTACCTTTATATTTAGGTTTGAGCCTCCCATAGGTATTATTCTTCCAGCGAGAGTTCCGTCGCTATTGTCGCCACCAACCATGTAGTAAGCGTCGTTGTTAACCTTTGCTTTCAGATATCCATAAATAGTAGAGCCTTCTTCTGTGTCAAGATGAGCTATGCGTAGTCCGCGTTTACCACTTTCGCAAGCTATGGTTGCGCCATCGTGTAGCACTACTTTAGTATTTGCAAAACAAGGGTTTATATTGCCGTCAGCAGCATTTTGCGCAGCATTATCTGGCGCGAAAGTCTTGCCCGACATCCATACTAATCCATAAAAGCCAGCATTGGCTTCTACATCTTTGTATGGGAAAATATTCAAGGTGCCATTGAATTGCGACCAGTCTGGATGATAGTTTTTGTTGTTTTTCTCGTTGCTACCAAGATATGTGCGTTCGCCACCAGCATATAGATTTATTATGCCAGCTCCTTCCATCTTACTATTCAGATAACTATAGCGAGCTGTTCGTATATTCAATGTTTCATTTTCCGGAATTAGTGTAGGTGTATTCCATACCATATAGTCAGACGCTGTGTTTTCCTTGCATATATCGATGAGGTTGTTGCTGTTTGAAGCCACAAAATAGTCATCGTATTGTCCTTTTAATCGCACATTGTCAATATAATATTCCGAATTGTTGTGATGGATACCGATATGTAGATTTCTTTCGTCGTCGGTAGCTGTTGTTACCTTACTAAGAGGATATTGTTTCGCTATCCATTGTCCTTTATCGCCTTGTTAAGGATAACTCTCGTCTTGATATAATTTGTCGTTGCCGAGATAAGCATGAAACTGTTTCCAATCGTCTGCATCTGTAGTAGGGCGATATAGGTCAAAGCTGAGTGTAGATTTACTATCAGTAAGCAGATGACCTGCTAATTCCGGTGGAAGTGTGAGGGTAACGAATGTTCCCCAAGTCTTAACGGTGATGTGCAACACCTTATTGTTAGGATTTGTAGGGTCGGCAACCACTTCAGCTACCGCCTTAGCTTCATCGGTAATGTTTCCTTGGTCTACATTCCACATAGTGAATTTTTGTCCGATTTCGCAATCTTCGAAATCAAACGTTTGTCCATTAGCAAGTGCTGGTGCTATTGATAGGCACACTGTCATGCATGCAGCATGCCATGTCTTTTGTTTAATGTTCATGTTTTTAGTTGTAGTTTTGTTGTTAGGTATATGCAAAAATAGTAAAAATCATTTAATGTATGATTTGAAAATTCATAGAATAGCAAAAAATATAGTTATTAATCAAAATTTTGTAGTTTTTCTGTACTCGTTCAATCTCGTATAGGATTATGGTTAAAAGAAAGGCTAATAAAAAGTTAGTAGAAAGCAAAGAGGGGAATAGACAATTGTATTCCCCTCTTTGCAATCTTTTTATCCGAGCTTCAGCCTTAGCGAGTTTAACACTACGCTTAGGCTTGAGCATGCCATAAGTCCACTTGCCCACATAGGAGTAATCTGGAAGTCGATACCGAAGATGTGTAAAGCACCAGCAGCAAGCGGAATGCACACTATGTTGTAGACAAAAGCCCAAAATAGGTTTTGCCATATCATGCTTACCGTTTTGCGGCTCAATTTTACAGCTTCGGGAATAGCCATGAGGTCGTCGCCCATTAGCGTAACTTGTGCCACATCCATAGCTACATCAGTACCCCTGCCTATAGCCATGCTCACATCGGCAAGAGCCAAAGCCTGTGTGTCGTTGATGCCGTCGCCAACCATCATCACCCTCTTGCCTTCGTCCTGTAGTTTCTTCACCAAAGCCTGTTTGTCATCTGGCTTTACCTTGCTCTGATAGTGCTGTATGCCTGCCTTCTGAGCCCAATAGCTTGCAGCCTCCTCTTTGTCGCCACTCATCATCCACACCTCTATACCTTCTTTCTGCAGAATGCTCATTGCCTCAGCTGCATTAGGTTTTAGTGTTTCGCGAGTTTCAAGATCTATATCATCTGCCTTTGTGAAGTCTACATTCTGATTCGGAATGGTGAGCGTTCCGGTCTTGTCAATAACCAAAGCGTCAACCTTTCTTAGTCTTTCCAAAGCCGCAGCATCCTTTATCAGAATCTGTTTCTCGGCAGCCTTTCCCATGCCCACCATCAAGGCAGTAGGAGTAGCCAATCCCATAGCACACGGACAAGCTATCACCAGCACAGCTACTGCTGAAAGAATGGCTTGGGGTAGGGCAGCATTGCCACCGATAGCCCACCAAACAATGAAGGTTACTAACGCTATTGCTGCCACCACAGGCACAAACACCAATGCCGCCTTGTCTACTATGCGTTGCACAGGCGCCTTGCTTCCTTGAGCCTCTTGCACCATTCTTATTATCTGAGCCAAAGCAGTCTTTTCGCCTATCTGCATAGCTCGCATGCGTAGTTTGCCTTGACTTGGTATGGTGCCAGCCATCACCGAGTCGCCCTTGCGTTTAGCCACAGGTGTAGGCTCGCCCGTAATCATAGCCTCGTCGATATATGCAGCATCGGCAGTCATAAAACTCTCAGCTTCGGTCACAATGCCATCTACAGGAATCTTTTCGCCAGCTCTAACCTCAATGACATCGCCTCGACCTATTGTTGACAAAGGCACCTCTTCTATCTTGTCGCCATCTATAAGTCGGGCAGTCTTTGGCTGCAATCCCATCAAGTGGCGTATGCTACTTGCTGTGCTGTCTTTAGCTTTCTCCTCCAAGCATCTTCCGGTAAGCACAAAGGTTATGATCATCACCGAGGCATCGAAATAAGTATGCCATTCTATGCCTCTTGCTCCCCAAACATCATCACCCCAAAAGGTGTTGAAAGCACTTAGCAAAAAGGCAATCATCGTGCTTAGCGCCACAAGCGAGTCCATGTTTGCTGTGGCATGTTTTAGCTGCTTCCATGCTGAGATATAGAAGCCTTTACCACACCATATCATGTTCACCAAGGCAATAATCAAAGCCATTTGGTTGTTTATGTTGCGTGCTGCCAGCTCCGATTCTGCACCCATCGAAATCCATCCCATGCTGAATGCCATCACCCAAAGGGAGAATATCCACGAGCCAATGGTTTTGCGTTTCAATAGTGTAAACTCTCTACGATTTATCTCCTCAGCACTACGGTTTTCTTCTATCACAAGGTCGTAGCCTGCATTGCTAATTTCGCGTTTCATATCTTCGAGCGTTATTTGCTCTGGATTAAAGTCTACCAATGCCGTGCGGCCTGCAAGCGAAACAGTGGCAGAGTTGATACCATCTAAAGAATTGAGTTTACGTTCTACGTTGGCTGCACAAACAGAGCATGCCATGCCTATAACTGGTATTGTCTTTTTCATTTATGTTTGCTCAAAGTTGTTGTATGCTGATTTATATATGATGCAAAGGTACAAAAAACTGAGTTGTTTAGCTATCATGTTAACGATATATTTAGTAATTTTGCACCAACATTATTATATATATACATAATTATTTATAGCATTATAATTTAAAAGGGTAACTAAATGAATAACAATAGCGTTAACGACATGACCGTAGGCTCGCCACTAAGAGCTATTACCAGTTTTGCTATTCCGCTTATCATGGGCTACATTCTACAGCAGATGTATCTCATCATCGATGCTGCTATTGTGGGCAGATGGATTGGAGTTGAAGCATTGGCAGCAGTAGGAGCATCGTCGAGTATTATGTTTTTGATAATGGGCTTTTGCAATGGCTCGTGTGCTGGCTTTGCTATTCCTGTGGCTCAAGCTTTTGGTGCTAAAGATTATGCCAAGATGCGAGCCTATGTTAGCAATAGCATCCGCATAGCTATAGTCTTAGCTGTGGTCATAACCTTCTTGTCGTGCATCTTCTGTGGTAAGATATTGCATCTTGTAAACACTCCTGCCGATGTCTTTGATGATGCCTACACCTTTCTTATATTGCAGTTTGCAGCTATACCATTTACTATAGCCTACAATTTGCTGTCGGGTCAGATTAGAGCGTTGGGAAATTCTAAGCAACCTTTTTATTTCCTTATCGCTGCTTCGCTGGTCAACATATTGCTTGATGTGGTGTTGATTCTCATTATGGGATTGGGTGTAGAAGGAGCCGGTATTGCTACATGGCTGTCGCAAGGCTTTTCGGTAGCTCTTTGTGTGTGGTACATCAAAAAACATATGCAAATACTCATTCCGCAAGGCAACGAGCGAGAATACGATAACAAGAAGGTTAGCATATTGCTCAACAATGGTGTGCCTATGGGCTTACAATTCTCTATCACCGGCATAGGTATAGTGATGCTGCAGAGTGCCAATAACGCATTGGGAACTATATATGTAGCAGCCTTCACAGCATCAATGCGAATAAAATATCTCTTCACCTGTGTGTTTGAAAATCTTGGCATGGCTATGGCTACATACTGCGGACAGAATATTGGTGCAGGCAAGTTGGATAGAGTAGAGCTGGGAGTGAAAGCTGCCATCAAGGTGATGGTGGTATATTTTATCTTTACCTTTGCCATTATCTATCCTTTTGCCAATAATATGATGATGCTATTTGTTGATAGTGGTGAAGTTGAGGTGGTGAATCTTGCAGCCCAGTTTATGCGAATAGCCAACTATTTCTTCCCTTGTCTCGGACTGCTCACGATATTTCGCTACAGCATACAAGGCTTGGGTTATAGCAATTTCTCGATGCTTAGTGGTGTGATGGAGATGATAGCCCGTTGTGGAGTTAGCTTATGGCTTGTACCAGCTTTTGCATGGTATGGTGTTTGCTATGGTGACCCTGTGGCATGGGTAATGGCAGATTTATTCCTTATTCCAGCCTTCGTGTGGTTGTATAAGCATTTAGGTAAAAAGCTGAAACAACACTAAGCAATTTTGCTAAAACAAAATAAATTGCTAAATTTGCATCATCAGATATAGATAGTTGAGCCTTATTCTGATATGTTCTATTAGATAACAATAAAAAAACTACAATAAAAATACGATGAAGTATCTTATTCTCTCCGACATACACGGCTCTTTGCCATCGTTGGAAAAGGCATTAAAGATATATGCCGATAATAAATGTGACATGCTATGCCTGCTTGGCGATATTATCAACTATGGTCCTCGCAACGGATTGCCTGAAGGTCTCGACCCAAAGGCTATAGTTGAACGACTCAACGCTATGGCTAAGGATATAGTGGCAGTACGTGGTAATTGCGACTCAGAGGTAGACCAAATGCTACTTCAATTCCCTGTGCTCCAAGATTCTATGCTTCTTGTTGACAATGGTACACGCATTTGGCTCACACATGGTCATATCTATAATCCCGACCACAAGCCATCATGCCATGCCGATGTGCTCTTCTACGGTCACACCCACCTTTGGCACCTCGATGTTGATGCAGAAGGTACTGTAGTATGCAATACTGGTTCGCCAACATTCCCAAAGGGAGGCAATCTGCCAACTCTTGCTATTTATGAGAATCGCCATATCCAGGTGCTCGACATGGATGGCAACATACTCAAAGAATTGAAGTTCTAATAGAACTCTTAGAATAAATACTCTAAGAAAAAAACTATGTAGGAGCTTTGCTGTTCGCTAATTGTTTGAAATATAGCAGATAGCGAACAGCTATAATATAGTTGTTGTTATTCTATCTTCGTAATTTGAAGAATACAAGCGAAATTTATGTGATAAAAGATATATAGTTGGCAAAAGGGCAAAAAAAAAGGAACGCGCCCGTCCCCAATATGCCTGCTAGCAGTTTCTAACTGCAAGCCAGGCTTTCAACATCTCTATGCTATCCTATCAATCTTTTCTCTGTTCTTTTTACCTTATTATCTAATACCTGCCTGAAACAATCCTTTATTCTTTACCTTAACCTAATACCTGTCGTCCTGTTCAATCTTTCTTTCTTTACCTTTTTCTAAGACTCAATACCTTAATAGAATCCTGATCTTAAATAACTAAAAACCTAAACTATTACTAACCTAAACAATCTTTCTGAATCAATCTTTTGTCCTTTTGACGATGCAAAGGTAAGCATTGTGTGCGAACACAACAAATATTTTCCAGTAAATTATTCATTAAATATGTAATTCTTGATGCATATCAAAGAATCGGCATTTTGACAGCCACAACTTCCCATTATAATCCTCCATTATACCTTTATACCATTAATCAGCTTGGCTGTTGAACTTTTGAAAACCTATATAAGTAGGTGTTCTTAATTATTTTTATATTTAAGAGTATTAAATAGTATAGTAGATATAATCTCAGATATAAAGGCGCGTAGCGGCTCCTACGTAACTGTTATATGAGGCTATAGATGCTATGGTAGGTGATGCTGTTATTATATAAATAATTATGAATACCTACTTATAATATAAATATGTGAGAAATCTCTTCGCTATTTTAAAATAAATAGGTATATTTGCGCATTAATTTCAAAACATCACTTGTTTACAAGACTATGAATATAACAGAAAGATTTCTAAATTACACCAAGTTCGATACACAGTCGAACGAAGATTCCACTTCGGTCCCAAGTACCGAAAAGCAACTTGTGTTTGCCAACTATCTGAAAGAAGAACTCGTTCGCGAGGGACTTACAGATGTTGAAATGGACGACAAGGGCTATGTATATGCCACTCTAAAGGGCAACACCAAGAAACATGTACCAACAATAGGTTTCATATCTCACTATGACACTAGCCCAGATTGTAGCGGTAAAGACGTGAAAGCACGTATCGTGGAGAATTATCAAGGTGGCGACATAGAACTTTCGCCAGGCATAGTTTCGTCACCAACAAAATTCCCTGAACTCAATAGCCATGTTGGCGAAGACCTCATCGTTACCGATGGTCATACATTGCTCGGAGCTGACGATAAGGCAGGTATTGCAGAGATAATGCAAGCTATGTGTTATCTGCGCGACCACGACGAGATAAAGCATGGCGACATCCGTGTAGGCTTCAATCCTGATGAAGAGATTGGTATGGGTGCCCATCATTTCGATGTAGAGAAGTTTGGTTGCCAATGGGCTTACACTATGGATGGTGGCGACTTAGGTGAGCTTGAGTTTGAGAATTTCAACGCAGCAGGAGCTAAGGTTTTTATCAAGGGTGTGAGCGTGCATACAGGCTATGCCAAGGGTAAGATGATTAATGCCAACCGTTTGGCATGCGAATTCAATAGCCTTATCCCTGAAACCGATATCCCTGAAACTACAGAGGGTTATCAGGGCTTCTACCATCTGATAAGCATGGAGACACGTACTGAGGAGGCTAAGATGAGCTATATCATCCGCGACCACGATCGCGAAAAATTCGAAGACCGTAAGCAGTTCTTCCTCGATATTGCCAACAAGATGAATGCCAAGTATGGCGAGGGTACCGTGAGTGTGAAGCTCAACGACCAATATTATAATATGAAGGAGAAGATTGATGACAACATGCATGTCATCGATATCGTGCTTCGTGCTATGCAGGAAACAGGCGTACGTCCAAAGGTTGAACCTATTCGTGGCGGAACCGATGGAGCACAACTAAGCTTCAAGGGCTTGCCTTGTCCAAATATCTTTGCTGGCGGAGTAAACTTCCATGGACCTTACGAGTTTGTGAGCATACAAGTGATGCAGAAGGCTGTCGACGTGATAGTGAAGATTTGCGAAATAACCGGTACATACAACGACTAATTAATAATAAATGGCTGAGATACCCCATTTGATACAAGACCTGGCACTAATCCTAATGGTGGCAGGTCTTGTCACTTTATTATTCAAGAAGCTACGCCAACCATTGGTGTTGGGATATATCGTAGCTGGATTCCTGGTGAGTCCACACATGCCATATTTGATGTCGGTAGTCGACAAAGCAGATATACAGACGTGGGCAGATATCGGAGTGATGTTCTTATTGTTCTCGCTCGGTCTTGACTTCTCGTTCAAAAAGATTCTGAAGATGGGCATGGCGCCTGTCATAGCAGCCCTCACCATTATCTTCTGTATGATGGCGTTGGGCACAGGTGTTGGCACCATGTTTGGCTGGAGCCGCATGAACTGCCTGTTTCTTGCAGGTATGCTTGCCATGTCGTCTACCACCATTATCTATAAGGCTCTCGACGACCTTGGCTTACGGCAACAACGCTTTGCTGGTCTTGTGATGAGTGTGCTGATATTGGAAGACGTGCTTGCCATTGTGATGATGGTGATGCTGTCGACGATAGCGGGTGGAGCCAATCCTGATGGCAGCATGATGATTGAGAGTGTGGGCAAGATAGTGTTCTTCCTTGTGTTGTGGTTTGTGGTGGGAATATTCCTTATTCCACCTTTCCTCCGCAAAACACGCCGACTGATGAACGACGAGACCCTTGTGGTAGTGGCGCTCGGACTCTGTTGTGCTATGGCTGTATTGTCAACTACCGTAGGCTTCAGTTCTGCCTTTGGAGCTTTCGTCATGGGAAGCATTCTTGCCGAAACTATCGAAGCCGACAAGATTACTACGGTAGTAGAGCCTGTTAAAAACCTCTTTGGAGCTATCTTCTTTGTCTCTGTAGGTATGCTTGTCGATCCAGCTATCCTTGTGAGCTATGCCGTGCCTATTCTTGTGCTCGTACTAACAATATTAGTTGGTCAAGCCATCTTTGGCACCATGGGCTTCATGCTTAGCGGTCAACCACTAAAGACTGCCATGCGATGTGGATTCTCTATGGCTCAGATTGGTGAGTTTGCCTTTATCATAGCTTCGTTGGGACTGTCGCTTCGTGTGATAAGCGACTTCCTTTATCCTGTTGTCGTAGCGGTATCTGTTATCACAACCTTCCTTACGCCATATATGATGAAGGCAGCTATACCATGCTACGAATTTATGGAACGTAGATTGCCACGTAAATGGATTCGCCGACTCGACCATATGGGAGCTATTCACCATACCACTCAAACCGAGAACAACCATTGGCGTGCGCTGCTCAAAGCCATGGCGTGGAATGTGGTGATATATTCAATCCTCTCGGTTGCAGTAGTAGCTATAATGCTCTCGTTATTCCTTCCTTTCATGCGTAGACTGCTGCCAGGATGGGAACTTCATTGGTGGGCAAATGGAATAACTGGTATCCTTACCGTGGCTATGATTTCGCCATTCTTGCGTTCTATGATTATGAAGAAAAATCATAGTGAGGAGTTTAAAGCCCTATGGACAGAAAGTCGACTCAATCGTTTGCCGTTGATATTTACAGTCTTGGTGCGTGTGGCAATAGGCGCAGGCTTCATATTTTATATCTGCAACTATCTGTCACGATTCAAAAACGCATTAATCATCACTATCGCACTTGTGGTGATATTGCTCATGGCATTGTCGCGCCGACTAAAACATCGTAGCATACGCCTTGAGCGACTCTTTGTGCAAAACCTTCGTTCACGCGATATTGCAGCACAGGTTAGTGGCAAACGTCGTCCACTCTTTGAGGGTCATCTCCTTGATCGTGATATCCATATCTCTGAGTTTATAGTACCTGTAGATTCGCTTTGGGCTGGCAAGACTCTTGCGCAACTCAAGCTCGGCAATCGCTTCGGAGTGCATGTTAGCAGTATTCTGCGTGGAAGCCATCGCATAAATATACCTGATGGCAACATGATGCTCTTTGTGGGCGATAAGCTGCAAGCTATAGGCAACGACGAACAGCTTAATATAATGAATGCAGCTATGCAGGCAGAGCTATTGCCTGAGGATGCCGACATCGAACATCGTGAGATGAAACTTCAGAAGCTCGTCATCACTGCCGATAGTCCGCTTGTTGGCAAAACGCTTAAAGAAAGCAACGTGCGCCAACGCTATAACTTCATGGTTGTGGGAGTGGAAGAGGGACAGAAAAACCTTACCATGATGAATCCTAACCGTCGCTTCGAAGTAGGCGATATCGTGTGGGTGGTAGGAGAAGAGAAATAAAGCATAATGAGTTAATAGAATAAAAAGAAGAAAAGCCATTTCATGGAATTGCTCCATGAAATGGCTTTAATGTTGGTTTTTAGTATGTGGTAGGGTGATTGATAGTAGGTGGCTTAATATATTTAGCGTTGCCTACTTCAGTTTCTAAGTTTTTTATATCTGTAGATTTTCATGACTGCAAAATTACAGATTATAGATTTTTGCCACGTATTAACTCAATTAGAAGGCTTTAATGCGACATTAGAGATTTCTAATTGAAGAAAAAATTGTATCTTTGCAACCGCTTTTAAAGGTAAAAAAGTAAAAGGGTAAAAAAGTAAAAGGGTAAAAAAAGTAAAAAGGTAAATAGGTAAAGAAGTAAAAGAATTGAAAAGATTAGAAAGTAAAAGAATTAAATGATCAAGCGTTTATTTTTATTTGTTACATGTATCTCATGTTTCAGCCTGTCTCACGCCCAAGAGTTTGGAGGCGTATACACCACGGAGTGGCAATGGGATATGAACAAAAATACTAATTGGCTTAATCTGCTTCGATTGGAGATGAACCTGCCGTTGAATAATGGTAAAGGAGCATTCGAAGCAGCAACACTCCATGTGGCTAAATCCAACGATGGCATACTTGGCGATTGGCAAGGCTTCTCGAATATCGAAGCCGACAACTTTGTGGCAGCCATAGCTGTGCTTGGCTATATGCACGAATGGAAACAGGGACATCTGTTTGTTGGCGTGAGGAATGTGAACGAAGATTTCTTCACCTCTGATGCCACGGCGCTATTCCTAAATAGTTCGTGTGGCATATTCCCAACCATAGCCGCAAGCTATCCTATTGCCAACTATCCTTATTCCGGACTAACTCTGTATTTCGACATTACTAAAGGTGGGTGGACATTTAAAAACAGCATCTATAATGGAGTAGGGTATAATGGATGGAATCGTCATGACAATCCTTTCCTTGTGCGACCAAAGAAGGATGGCATCTTTAATATGTCGCAGTTGGAATACACATATTCGGGCGGACAATATTTTGCTGGAGCAGCCATACACACTCGTCAATTCCCTGTAGACGAACAAGGCGAACTCTCATCTGCTAATGATGCTAAGAGCAAGACCACTTGCGCATGGTGGGTATATGGTGAGCAACAGCTATGGTCTATAGCCGACAAGAGCCTTACTGCCATGTTGCAATATTCAGAAAATGCTTCTCGCGAGAGCTGTTGCTATAGATATGCAGCTGCAGGCTGTACCTATAAAGATTGCCGCAACGAGTGTGGCTTGTCGGGTCTATATGCACGCTATCAGCAGGGAAAGGAATACACCTTGGAGCTAACATTCAAGCGCCAACTCTCGGAGTCAATCTCCATTCAACCTTCTTTCCAATATATCTCCAACGACGATGACGACTTCACCGCTGCCGCTCTTCGTCTGTGCTATAGCTTCTAAAACTATCGAGTGCAAAACTATCGCATAATGTATGCTTTAGTTTTGCACTCGATAGTTTTTTGTTATTAAGCAGTAATTGAAATCACATTGTGCACTTCGCGGATAAAGTCTTTGAGACTTACAAATTGGCTACCAAAGACATCGCGCCAACGATAAAGCTTCAATGGATATTCCATGAAGTCGCTAAGCAGAATGTCACCATTCACGCTGATATAGTCGAGAATATTCTTCAAGTATTGCTCTTGCTCAGAAGTCAGATTTGCAGACTTGATAAATTGCGCATACTTTTCTAATGCCTTCTTGTGGTCTATTCCTTGTATTACGCGGATGAAAGCTGCCACATTATTATAGCGTTTGCCTCCTGTTTCCTTGTTATATTCCTCGCGTGTGCCCAGTTCCTCCCAGAATATGCGCTGTAGCTCTTCTATATCGGCAGCTGTTAGCTGTTCGAAATTCTGAATCTTGTTCAGAGTTGCGTTGTCGGTATGGTTTGCCAAATATTCTATCACTCGCTGTTTGTATGTTGCCTTCAACTCTACTCTTGCTGCTTCGTCATCTGACGATGTGGTGTCTTCAATATCTATGATGAACTTGCGGTCGTCACGTCCTTCTTCAAGCACATGAACTAAGTCGCGCAACTCCTTGCGTACACGTTCCAGTATATCTATCGTACTTGTTTCCCAAAACTGCACGGTCTGCACTTCGCGAATAGTGTCTATTCGAGCCTTTACTACAGGTATCGTAATTTTATCCTCCAACAGCCGGGCTATAGCAATAACGCTTGTGCGGCACTTGTCTGCATTCACCATGCTGTCTACCTTCTCCAACTGTAGATGAAGCATCAGAATATCAAACTTCTTGGCAGCTTCGTTTTCGTTAGGACGAGGCAAAACAGAGGCTATGCTTTTTAGCTTAGCCAAATCAACCTCGTTTAGGCAAGTCCAAGCTTCCTTGTTGCGATATGGCTCAATATTAGCTATTTTTTCTCTAACGTCAATTCTTGCCATGCTCAGACTGTCTACCTGGCTATGCAGAATATCCTTCAATTCATCATGCAGCTTCTTGTCTTCTTCCCTTTCCTGATGTTCTGCCGACTGTAATGCAAAGGCTATATCCAGGCGAAGCGAGAAGAGGCGTTCGGTCAACGATTTTACTGCTACAGGGTCAGCACCCTCTGTGTGTACAGAGAAATACTCAAAGTTGTTGCACCAATCAAAGATGTAGAACACCTTCTTATCCTTGTTGCCAAATAGTCCTGGGCATAGTCTGGTGCCACGACCAATCATCTGCATAAACTTAATCTTTGATTTTACTCGCTTAAAGAATACAAGGTTCAGCACCGATGGCACATCTACGCCTGTATCGAGCATATCCACGCTAACGGCAATCTGTGGCATCTTCTCAAGCTCTTCAAAGTCAAGTATCAAGGCACCAGCATATTTCACATAGTTATCTATCAGTTGGCAGTATTGTTCTCCCTTTTCAGGATAAAGCTCACGGAATCTCTTCACTATCTGTTCTGCATGCAGGTGGTTCATAGCAAAGATAATGGTCTTACCAATTTCTTCTCCGCTCTGCACCTTCAGTCCTTTCTTCATCAACTCCTGTAGCACTCTGTCTATGGTGTTATTGTTGATAAGATAGCTGAATATTTCCTTAGACTCTATGTCGCGATGATATTCTTCGTCGTCGCTCATGCCAGCCAATGCCTTCTCGTAAGCCCATACTTCTTCGAGCTTGTCTTGCTGTTCTTTAGGCAGATCGTCCCATTTTATACCAGTCTCCATAATCTTGGAATGATACTGCAGCGTTTTGTATGGCACAAGATATTCATCGGCAACAGCCTCCTCATAGTCGTAGCTATAGTTTGGTGTTCCATTATCCAGTTGCAGCAAGTCGTAAGTGCTGCGGTCTATCTCGTCGCGTGGGGTGGCAGTAAGACCAATAAGCAAAGAGTCGAAATAGTTGAATATTGTGCCATATCTTCCAAACACGCTTCTGTGTGCCTCGTCTATAATAATAAGGTCGAATTTTCCTATGGTGAATTTCTTATCCTCCTTATCTATATAGTTTATCATGGTTTGATAGGTAGAGAACATGATGCGTGCTTTCATATTAGGCTCTTTCTCTTCGCTCAAAACCGTCATTGTTACATTAGGCAAAAATGCCTCATAGTTTTTATGTGCCTGATTGACAAGAGCCGTGCGGTCTGCCAAGAATAACACATTCTTCACCCAGTCGTTGCGCATCAATATATCGCAGAGCGAAATGCTGACACGAGTTTTGCCTGTACCTGTGGCAAGTACCAGCAGTCCACGACGATGTTGCTGATTCAGCCATTCCACAATACTCTTGATGGCTGTCTGCTGATAAGGTCGGTTGGTGATATTCTCATTAATGCTCAGATTGCTAATCCTTGCCCTACCTCTCTTCTGAATCAATCGTTCCAGGTCGTCCATGGAGTGGAAGGCGTATACAGGTCTGTCCATATAGCCCAGACCATCAATCACATTGGTCTTAAATCCATTTGTATAATAGATTACTGGTCTTACACCATACTTGTGTTCCAGGGCATCAGCATAAAGTATGGCTTGTCGGCGTCCTTCTTCCAATTCATGAGTCGCAGCCTTAGCCTCTATCACAGCCAATGGCTTGCCACCACGGTTAAACAACACATAGTCGGCATATCCTTTGCCCGACTTGCTTGGCATGCCGTCAACCTCAACCTCTATGCAAGCCTTGCCACCTTGCACATCGCCTTTCACCTCGAGCACATCCCATCCTGCCTCTATGAGCATATAGTCGATGAGATACTTGCGTGTGATAGCCTCGCTCGCCAAACTTTCCTTTGGAATAATTGGCGACTTTGGATGCTCTACATTCTCCTTAGGCACACTATTCACCACATCTGGCTCTACCTGTGGACTTGGCGATGTAGTCTGCACAGGACCATCTATTCTTCCTGGAATTATCGTAGCATCAAAAGCGGGGATACTCTTCATGGCTCCCCAACGATACATGAATCCTGCCACCACATTATATAGCGCACGCAGACAGCGGAAAGCCTTTACCCTCTTTACAGGTTCGCCACCATCATGGCTTGCAGAGTTTCCAATCTTTCTAACCAGACGGATATCATCGTCCAGCTTCGTATCATTATTGATAAAAGCATAAGTCTCAGGCTTATGAAGCAAATCGTTGAGTGTTTCATGCTCATCCATCTGAGCATCTTTCATCTTCAACATATTCTTCACAAGCCATTCCAAGGCTTTGCGCGAACTATTGGCTGAAGCCTCAGGATATGTTGCCTGCAATGTTTCAGCCATGTCGCAGTATTCGTGCAAGCGTTTGAAGCCTGGCAACTCTTCTGCTAAAAGCAGGATATAATCAAAATTCTTAGCCATATATCGTTATTTCTTTTTATATGTTCTGTTCTTATTGCCGCCTTGTGCTTCGATATAGCCGAACTCCGTAAGTTGGCGCAGGTAACGTTTGGCAGTTGTTTGAGTTAGGTTAAATTGCTTGGTGATGATCTCTGTTGTGATTTCATCCTTTCCGTCTGCAAAGATTAAAATATCGGCCAATTTCTTAGCTAATGCTGGCTTTATCGACCATTTATCGACCATTTTCTCTGCAAAATCAATTTTATCGACCATTTCCTCTGCCATAGACTTGATAAATTGGTCGATATCCCATTTTAGATGCTTACAATGCAATTGGGTCATACAGTCCAGAAATATCTGAATATCTTCATTCTCTCTTGTGTCTATCAAAGCCTGAATATATTCAGCTTTATCCTCCCTAAGCACTTTGGTAGGTAACACACCATATTCTATTTGGAGCAAATTCATCAATAGTCTGCATGTTCTGCCATTACCGTCAGCCCAAGGGTGAATGGAAACCAATTCAAAATGTGCCCAAAAGCTTAGTTCATAGATAGCTGCAATATCTGTCTTATCAATCGCCATACGGCGTTTGTTCAGTTCCTCACAGAATGCTTCAAGTCTTGAGGGTACTTTCAAGTACGACATATACGACTTTCCTCCAAAGCCTGCTGTCACATTCAGTTTTCTTAATTCGCCTTTGGCTGCAGAGAAATCTCCCCCAAGAGAATGATATTCACTTCCAGTACGAGCCATAACCTTTGATGCAAGTGTTATTAGCCAATTTACAGTAATAGCTTCATGGTGTTTTATCCACTTCATGCCATAGTCGTATGCTGTTTTAAGGTCAAGGTTCATCAGCTGTTCTACCAAGGTGCGCTTTTGTGATGTGATGCCTTCATCAAACAATAGTTGAGCTTCCAATTCTGTAACAGTAGAACCTTCAATGGCTGTAGAGTGCGTGATGATAGAGTACAGATAGAACTTTTCGTAATCTATCTGCTCACTAATGCCTAACTCCTTGTGTTGTTGAATGAGGCTCAATAGCATTTCTTTATTCTCTTTCGTCATATAGCTTCGTTTTTATTCAAACCAATACTGCATGCGAGATGCAAGCAAGGTTTCAAGGTCGGTAATAGCTTTCTGAACCTCAGCCTTCTGATGCTCTATCTGCTCTATGCGCTGGGCAAAGAGGTGTTGGAGGGGGAGAGGGGGAATTGTTATTTTTTTTTGTGATATTTGCTTTATTGAAATATAAGAAACTGTAGACTTATTCGCCCTTTCTGCTAATACCTCAAGGAAATGATTATTGGAGAAGAGATAAGTAATATAAATGGGGATAATATTCCCAGAATTTTCTGAAAGCCATGTAACCATTCCGTCTTGGAAATAGAATTTATCACCTGTTTTTATAGTGTAGCAAAGCCCTAATGTTCCTCTTGATGTTATCAATATATCACCAACCATTGGGACCATATTGGCTTTTTCCAATTTCTCGAACTTTAATTGTGAAATAAACGTTGAGGGAGAAACTTCTCCATATTTAATTAATGAAACGATATCTGAAACTTTAAGAAAAGGCACCCCCTCTTTTGTCCATTCTTCTTGCATAATTCTTTTACTTGAAGATACTTTAAATAATGAACTAAGTTTCTTCACCTCCCACCCCATTTCATTCTCCACTGGGTCTCCGAACATCTCATAGAAGATGCTTTGTGCGAGGTTATCGAAATCTTTCAGTTGCTCCTTCTTTAAACGAATCAATTCGTTAATCTTGTCAAGTTCGGAAACTATCGCAAGCTGAATGGATTTATCTATAGAAGGGAATGGTTTGTCTTTTAAACTCTTAATATCTAAAGTCGGTAGAGCCCCACCTCTTACGTATTTTTTGAAATCTGTATCGATAAACCAATAATAAGCAAACTTTTCATTAATGCTCTTCGGAAATATGGCAACACCAGTATTTAAATCAACAATCGAATCATATTTTAAGATTCTTTTTTTATTTGTTGAAACTGCTGCTCCGTTTTTCGGGAAAACTATAGCACCTTTGGGAAATAGTTTGTTAGCATCAATTTTGTATGAAGACGTTATGTCTAGATAGACATCATTGCCTAGAGTATTCATATCTGCCACTTTGTAGTATGGATATGCACCATTATCAGACAATTCATTCTTTTGGGGTGTGTATCCTGCTTTTATCGTACACACTTCCCCTAACTTCTTATATTTCCATTCTTCTCTCATCCTTTTCCCTCCTTATTATTTTTCTTCGTAATACCAACGAATGGCAATAGGGTCATCTACACGCAAAGACTTGTATATATGTGTCCAAGTAAGATTTGGAAATCGCGATTTCCAAATCTCATAGCTATCAACAACCTGATAAAATTTTCGGAATGAACGTAAGTATCTTGGACCGAACCCTCTGCCATAGCGAAGAGTGAGTTGATTGGAAAGTTTTTCAATGATTTGCTCTCCATATTCGGCACGCTCTTTACCTTGCTGTTCTTCCTCCACGATGCGTCTGCCTATATTCCAATAGGTCTCTACCATCTGTTGGCTCACAGCATTATAAGCTCGTTCTCTACCTTGCTCTATGATGTGGCAAACATCTTGATAAAGAGAAACGCCATGCTGTTGCTTGTATTCCGTCGTTTCGACTATGTTTTTCTTTATGTCCATATTTATTCCTCCAACATTCCCTTCAACTTCTCAAAGCCTTTGGCATATTCGCCTTCGGTTTGCTGCAAGCGTGCGAGAATGTCTTTTACAGGTTCGTACTCCACCTTCTCACGCTCCACCTCTTTATATTTGTTGATAGAGAGGTCGTAATCGTTTTGGCGGATTTCCTCTACGGGAACGAAGAAGCTCTGCTCCTTGCGACTGCGGTTTGCCTCTGCCTCAAGATTCTTGAAGCGGGCAACAACATCGGGAATATCATTATCGGCAATAGGCGAACGCTTGTCGTCGAGCGAGAAGCCATCGGCTTTCATATCGTAGAACCACACTTTGTCGGTGCCGCCACAGTTGGTCTTGGTGAAAATGAGAACTGCGGTAGAAACACCAGCATAAGGCTTAAAGACTCCACTCGGCATAGAGATGACAGCACGCAACTGCTGATTTTCTACTATCTCCTTGCGAATGGCGACGTGGGCTCTTGATGTGCCAAACAACACACCATCGGGAACAATGCTGGCACAACGACCACCCAATTCAAGCGAGCGAACAAACTGAGCTAAGAAGAGCAACTCGGTCTTGGTGGTGTTGGCATAAGCCAGAATCTTCTTGTTCACATTGCCTTTGTCGAGACTGCCAGCAAATGGAGGATTTGCCATAATCAAGCTATAGCAAGCCTGATCTTCATTCTGTTCGGAAAGCGAATCACGCCACGCCAGCTGAGGTGCTGTAACATCGTGGAGCAGCAAGTTCATGGCTCCAATGCGGAGCATGGTCTGGTCGGTGTCGTAGCCATTAATCAAGGAAGTCTTGATATGATGCACTTCGTCGGCAGCATAGAATGCTGTCTCATGATTCTCTTTGATATATTTCACTGCCTCTACCAAGAATCCTGCACTTCCCATGGCAGGGTCGCAGATATAGTCTTGTGGTGTAGGCTCCATCATTTCTACTATCATGCGGATGATATGACGAGGTGTGCGGAACTGACCATTAGTGCCAGAGGCAGCCATTTTGCCAAGTATATACTCATACACATCGCCCATGGCATCGCGGTTGTTCATATCGAGTGCATCCACACCATCTACAATCTTTGTAAGCGTGCGAGCATTTGGAATCAAAAATATGGCAGTCTTCATGTATCGACTATAGGCGCTCTCTTCGCCAGTACCGATATGCTTGATAAACTCGAATACATTTTGGCGAATCATATTGAACATATTCTCAGAGCCTGTATTGCGGAACACCGACCATCGCATGCTTTCGTATGGCACTTCCTGATTGGTATCTGGATTCAGCCACATCTTGCCCGCAGGGAATGTAGGATTCTTTACTTCGCCATCGAAGTCGCGTGCGTTGTCTTCCTCTTGTAGTTGCTTATCGTCGAGCATCTTCATAAAAAAGATGTAAGTCATCTGCTCCAATACTGTGATTGGATTGGTGACTCCAGCCACAAAGAATGTGTCCCATATCTGGTCTATCTGATTTTTGATTTCGCCTGTTATCATATTCTTGGTATTTCTTTTATTATATTATTGTATTTCTTTTTGTTGTTTTTGTTGCCGTAAAGGTACTATTTTTTATTGATATTTACTTAAGTTTTAGTAAAAAAACTTAGAGAACAATATGATTTAATACAAAGGGTAGCTTTGTTATCCGCATTTATATATAGAGAGACGAATATCATAAAGGGCTGTCTTTTATTGCAAAAGGCAGCTCTTTTATTTGGTTGTTCGTTAGAAAAAGTGTGGAGTTTGGGTGATTATTCGTTAGAAAAAGTGTGGAGTTTGAGTAAATATTCGTCAGAAAAAGTGTGGAGAAAGGTAATAAGTACTTATAAAAAAACAAAATAACACAAAAAAGAGTGGGGCAAAAAGAGTGGCGTGAGATATTTTATCATATCTTTGCAAAACCTAACTATAACCAATTATGAAGAAATTATTATTGTCGATAGCCTTGTTGCTGCCTGCCATGGGAATGATGGCACAAACGCAGGTGAAGGCTACAGAGGGTGTACTCGAAGGAAAAGACCTTTCGGGCATTACAGTATTTAAAGGTGTACCATTTGCTGCGCCTCCTGTGGGCAACCTAAGATGGAAGGCTCCACAGCCTGCGGCTCATTGGGATGGAGTGAGAGAGGCTAAAGAGTATGGACCAAATCCGATGCAGGAACCGATATACGGAGATATGAACTTCGGAACCAAGGTGAATAGCGAGGATTGCCTATACCTTAATATATGGACACCTGCCAAGACCATGAAGGAACATCTGCCTGTGCTGATATATTTTAATGGCGGTGGACTTATGGCTGGTAGCGGTAGCGAGGCACGATATGCTGGCGACGCTATGGCTCGCAAGGGCATCATCTCTATCACAGCCAACTATCGTGAGGGCATATTTGGATATTTTGCTCATCCACAGCTGTCGAAAGAAACAGATTATAAAGGTTCGGGCAACTATGGTTTCATGGACCAGGTGGCAGCCATACGATGGGTGAAGGACAATATCGAAGCTTTTGGTGGCGATCCAAATCGCATCACTATCGTTGGCGAGTCGGCTGGCTCTATGTCGGTTAGCGCCTTGATGGCATCGCCTCTATGCCAAGGACTCTTTGCTCAGGCTATGGGCTCGAGCGGTTCGGTGATGGGATTCCAGAAGATTGCAACCTTGAAAGAAGCTGAAGACAAGGGCGTGGCTCTTGCTCAGAAGATACTATTAGAAAAAGGTAAGAAAACGGGTAAGAAGGTGGGCAAGGATGCTGGCAAGAAATGTCTCAACGAACTTCGTGCTATGCCTGCCGAAGAACTGTTGAAGTTAGCAAGCGTTAGAGCTCTTCCGGTCTATAATGTAGACGGCTATTTCCTTACCGAACAGCCTGTGGAGGTGTTTGCTAAGGGCAATCAGACTAAGGTGGCTTTGCTCGTTGGTGGTAACAATCAAGAGATGACTCCTGGGGCTGTACTCAAGGGTAAGCAGCCAACGGTAGAGAACCTGAAAGAAGGTGCAAAGGCTCTATTTGGCGAAGAAAATATCGATGAGCTATTCCGCCTGTATGGAATCAATAGCGACAAGGATGTTTTGGAGCAGCCTGGTGTAGACCTTGCGTCAGATATGTTCCTCGACTATGCCACATGGAAATGGGGCAACATGCACAAGCTTACTGGCGGACAGCCTGTTTATCGCTATCGCTATTGCCATCCTCGTCCTGCTATGGCTATCAAGGGCAAGGTGGCAGCCTTGGCTGGTGGAGTGGTGGATGCTAAAGAAGGTGCAGCACCTGTACGTAGAGACAAGGGAGCCGTGCATTCTGCAGATATCGAATATGCTATGGCTACATTGCCTACCAACCGTGTGTTTGATTGGCAACCAGAAGACTATATGGTTAGCGACATCTTTAGTCAGTATTATGTAAACTTCGTGAAGACTGGCAACCCTAATGGCTTAGGCTTGCCTGAGTGGCCTGCTACAAATGGTAAAGCCGTAGCACCTGTAATGCAGATAGATGTAGAAACCAAGGTGAAGGCTGACGCTCAGATGGAAAAGAAATATGAGTTTATAGACAAAATCTTTTGGAAGTAGAGACTTTAGCTTATTGCGACCAATGGGAGTGATAACTTCTCTTACTTCTAAACAAGAACATTAATTTAAGGAAAAACAGTAGGAAAATGAAAAAGAAATTAGTTTTAATGGCAGCAGTTGTTGCTGCATTGTTTGTTGTGTCATGCAATGGCAAAACAACAGGTAATGAGACAGGTAAGGATAGCTTGAGCGTTGTAGAAAACGATTCGCTTGCTGCTGATGGCGTGGCTATAGAGTCGCTCGTTGGTACCTACGAGGGTACTCTCCCTGCTGCTGATTGCCCAGGAATAAAGACTGTATTGACTCTAAATGCAGACAGCACATATCAGTATTCTGCCGACTATTTGGAGCGCAAGGATGGTCATGACGAGGCAAGCGGCATCTTCAAGGTGTTGGCAAATAATGTGGTAGAGATTACTCGTCCATCGAGTGGCGAAACTACATACTACAAGGTGAAGGATGCCAACAGCATCATCATGACCGATTCGCTTGGCAATGAGCCTGAGGGCGAAATGGCTAAGCTCTATGTGCTGACAAAGAAGAAGTAAGCATCCACGAAGAAGTAAGCATCCACACGTGTGTGGGCTTATTCTCCAAATCTAAAAAATGATTTGGATAAAAATATAAGCACCAATCACATATTCGCAAACCAATATTGGTGGTTGCAGAATATGCGGTTTGTGCTTTTGTTGTTTTGATATTTAAAAATCGTCTAATGTAAAAGATAAATTAAATTATCTTAATATAGTGGAGAAAAGAGGTGCTTCTTTTGGCTGTATGTGTCTAAAAGTGTAGCTTTGCAATAGAAGTATGTGTCGAAAAGTGTTATAATTCGACGGTGTTATGTGTCGAAAAGTGTAACATGACGACAGTTTTATGTGTTGAAAAGTGTAATTTATGGAGAGAAAGATATATACGCAGTTAGTTGGTTGGAAAAACCAAAAGCTACATAAGCCATTAATTCTCAATGGTGTACGACAATGTGGTAAGACTTATATCCTTAAAGAATTCGGAAAACGAGAGTTTGAAAGCCTTGTCTACGTTAGTTGTGATAGAAATGAGAACCTGAAAGCTATTTATACAGGTGGATTTGATACGTCAAGAATTATACAAGGCTTGAGCGCTTTGACAGGAGTAGATATAATCCCTGGCAAAACACTTATATTCTTAGACGAAGTGCAAGCTTTTCCAAAGGCATTAGAGGCTTTGAAGTATTTCTGCGAAGATGCTCCAGAGTATCATATTGTAGTTGCAGGTTCGTTGTTAGGAGTAGCCTTGCATACAGGAGTGTCTTTTCCCGTAGGCAAGGTACAGACCATGCGACTATTCCCTATGGACTTTGAAGAATTTCTTATGGCAATGGGTGAAAATCAACTCTTAAAACTTATGCATAGCAAGGACTATGAGCTGATGAATGCCTTTCATGAGAAACTGAAAGACTACCTACGTCAATATTATTACGTAGGCGGAATGCCGGAAGTTGTGAAGTCGTATGTGGAAAACAGATTGCTTAACCAAGTGCGCACGATTCAAAATGAAATTCTCTCCAACTATGCCAGTGACTTCTCTAAGCATGCTCCAACGCAGGAGGTGCCTCGCATAGATATGGTATGGCAGTCAATACTTGGACAATTATCAAAAGAAAACAAAAAGTTTGTATATGGAGTATTGAAAAAAGGAGGTAGAGCAAAGGAATTTGAGTTGGCTATCCAATGGTTGGTAGATGCAGGATTAGTATATAAAATAACAAAGGTGACAAAGCCTGAGTTGCCACTAAAGTTTTATGAAGACTTGTCGGCATTCAAACTGTATCTATGCGATTGCGGACTGATGGGAGCAATGGCAGATAGTTCAGCAAAGGATGTATTGCTTGGCGATAATGTATTTACCGAATATAAGGGAGCTTTCACGGAACAATATGTTCTTCAACAGTTGCTTGCATCTGGCATTGATCATATTTATTATTATAGTTCAGACACCTCGCGAATGGAAATGGATTTTCTTATACAGCGAGATGGCGCTCTGTTGCCTATAGAAGTAAAGGGTGGAACAAGCATCAAAGCAACCTCGCTGCACAACTATTTAATGGAACATTCTACCATATCTGCAATACGCTATTCCATGTTGCCATATCGCAAACAAGAGAATATTACAAATATGCCGCTATATGGAGTGTTTCTGTAAATTATTAGAAAATCAAGAGATTTACTACAGTCTGCTCGTTCGCGACAAGATGCACGATGCAAAGGATATAATTCTTTCTCAATATCAGGACATGCCGTCCCTGCACGAAATTGCTTCGATGGTAGGTACCAACGAGTGAACTCTGAAGAAGGCTTTCAAGTATGAGTTTGGCACTACCGTGTTTCAGTTTCTTTTCGACTATCGTATGCGCTTAGCTGCACATTTTCAATTTAAAAAAGACTAAAAAACGATTATATGTTGATACTTTTATATTTTTGTATTTTTGTATTTGCTAATCTATAGTAGTATAATCATCATTAGAAAAAATGATGATAAAATGAAAAAAAGTTGTTGTTACTTAAATCTTTTTGTGCCTATTGGGGTCTTAATGGTAGATGCATCTTTAAAACAAACAAAACATGAAGAAAATAAATGACATCACCCAAGAAAAACTCGCAGATGTATTCAAAGCCGAAAGGGCGCATCTGCTGAGATATGCTTGCTACAGACTCGGCAACGAGGATGATGCTAAAGATGTGTTGCAAGATACATTTTTGAAGTTGCACACACGAATTGCTGATGCTGACGACCTACAGATAAACAACTTACGTAGCTATATCTTTCGTACGTTGACGAACATCTGTGCCAAATGGCAAACACTTACCAATAGAGTTAAGACTATCCAATTGGACAAGAGGATGGATGTTGTCGAAACCTCAGACCATGAGAACGAGGTCGACTATAGACGTATAGTCCATTTGCTGACAGAGATACCTGATGAACAGGCAGAAGTTATCCGCCTCAGAATCTATGGTGATAACAGTTTTGCAGAGGTCGCAGAAATTCTCTCACTACCGCTCCCAACGGTGAAGTCTCGCTTCTTATATGGATTAGAGAAACTCCGTAAGGGTATGAAAAAAACAATTAACAACGACTAAAAGACAAGATTATGAATTGCAATGATTTCAAAGAAAAGGTGGTAGACCTTTTTGACAAGGACATAGATATGCAGGCTCAGGCTCAATTGCGCGAACACATGGCTAACTGTCATGACTGTAAGGCTTATTACGACGAACTGCGCAAAACCTTCAACATTCTACAACCTCTGGATACTGCCAATATAAGAAAGACAAAAATCACATATCGCTTGTGGCGCTATGCCGTGGCTGTAGCCATCTTTCTTTTCGGTTTCGTTATTGGATGGAATCATCTGTTTTCAACACCAGCTGTCGCTGACGATGCTAAACTCACCTTCTTGCAACAGAGCATCCAAAGCGTACAGAACGTTGGTAGTTTCCAGATGGAGGTATACGCTCGCACCACGCAACAAGAAAATTTCGCAACCTTCGACCCTGCAATGCCATTCGTGAAGATAGATATTAAATTGTTAAGACAAAACGACTTCTTATTTTATCGCGTAGAGAAAGCTAACGGTCGTACTGTTGTTTCAGATGGCAGAAATCAATATATGTGGATACCCAATGTGCTATATCTTAAAGGAAGTCAAGAATCTGACTTCTTGGAACATTTCGCAAATCTAATATTCCCAGAACGACTGTTGACTATTCAAAAATCAGCCATCAAGCTATCGAATGAGAACAAGATGACGCAGGTGGAGAGCGATAGTACGATAGTTCTGACAGTTGATGGTGTTGAAAAAAATAGTGACTTGCGACAACTCTTTGAGACGGGAAAAATGGATGACTGTCGCCTCATCGTAGAGAACACCTTTACCAAGAACGATGGTCTATTGCGTTTCGTGAAGCTGTGGGTGATCAAGGATGGTAAGAAAATTTTGTTGCTACATATCGACAATATCCGTTACAATGTGATGCTTAACAAGGGCGAAATCACTCGTCTGCCAAACGCAGAATGGACTGACATAACGGAGCAGCGAGCCACATCAAGCAATCGCCTAAAACAATTGCAAAATGAGACCCCTCAACAAGCAGCTAAGCGCATTCTAAATGCAGTAATAGCCGATAAAGATAGCCAAGCAGCAGAAGCCCTTATCTATTATAAATCTATTCTTCCACAACTTATCCATAAACTGAAGGGTTGCAAAGTCTCCGCTTTTGAAACACGAAAAGACTCATCATATGTCGGTGTTTATGTCTTCTATACGCTAACCACACCTGAAGGCAATCGTGAGAAGCGTCATATAGCAATTCGTAACGACAATGAGCAACATATCTGGATTGTTGACGGAGGATTATAAATAATACCACAGTTTGGGATAATGAAGTGACCCCAAAAGTTTCGTGTCTAACTTTTGGGGTCACTTCATAACCGAGTGTTTTATACAATATAAATGCAGCGTGAATATGCCTCCTCCCCATACCACTAGGAGTGGGTAATGTCTTCAAGTAGATTTCCTGCATTTTCTCATCAAAAATGTTTGCAAAACTCGTCTATAATACAAAATAATTCTGTAACTTTGTAATCGGTAGTCATATTAAATATTTTGTAACATAACGAAACAAACGAATATAAATATAAAAACAATAATCTCATGAAAAATTTTCTTAAGAAACTCCTCTTTGTGATGGTGTTCTGCCTTGTGCAGTCGGCACTTTGCCATGCCGACACATTCAAAGGAAAGATTGTGAACGCCGAGACAGGCGAGATTCTTATCGGAGCAAACATATTCAGCGAGGTGAATCCTCAGCCAGGATGGTCGATGCAGAATCAGACTGAGACCGACAGCACCGGTTGCTTCTATCTCAACAGTGGATGGGAAGGACGCATCATGTTCAAGTTCAGCATGATCGGATATAAGAATTTCCGCAAGGTGGATTATTCTTACGGCCAAGAGGTGAACGACACTACCGACCTTGGCATCATCAAGCTGCAGCCTACTGCCCTAATGCTTAAGGAGGTGGAGATTACGGCAAAGATACCGCGCATCACTATGGCGGGCGACACCATCGTGTTCAATCCTGAGGCTTTCAAACTGAAGGAGGGAGCACGCCTCGACGAACTCATCAAGAAGTTGCCGGGAGTGGAGAACCGCGACGGCAAACTCTACTGGAACAACAAGCCAATACGTTTGATGATGAATGGCAAGGAAATATTTGGCGGCGACCAGATCATAGGCCAACTGCCTGCCGAAGTGGCAAACAAGTTTAAACTCTACGACCGTAAGTCGGAACTGGCTCGACATACTGGCAAGGATGAAGGCGAGGAGGACCAAGTGCTCGACATTCAGGTGAAACCTGGTTTCCTCGATAAATGGTATGGCACTGTTGAAGCGCAATACCAAACAAAGAAACGCTACATGTTCGACGTTACGGCAAGCCGGCTCAGCGACCACGACCCGCAGATGGTTTATGCACAGGCCAACAATGCCAACCGCTATGTTGACAGAACCCTGAGCTCTTCAATGAACCGAAATATCGACGGTGACGGCAAGAGCCAGTATGGATCGTACAACTATCAGCACAACTGGGAGACCAAGGGTGCAAGCGACTACTCCAACAACCAATGGAACATAAGCGCAAACATGGGACATAGCGACGGTTGGAACACTATTGGAAAGTCGACCGAAACCTTCTTCCCCAACAAGGAACACACGTTTGCCGTGTCGAACAACTACCGCTACAGCCACAAGCTCTCCCCACAGATAGAGACCCAACTCTTCGCCTACACCGACTCGGTGAACGCTATAGAAGTGAACGTGAAGGCAACCTACGAGAAGAGCTGCAACAGCAACGAGGACAAGGGTGCATCGTATGGCTACGACCAAAACAATTTCAAATACCACTCACTTGCAGACGCTTTTGCCGCCAAGTCTGGCGATGCGCTCTACGAACGACTCATCACCCGCAACAACAACTATCAGTCGAGCGACCAGCAGACACGTGGATTAAACATTGATTACACGTGGAAGCACTTCATCGGCAAGAAAGGCTCGTTCTCTATCCAAGGCTACACCTATATTAATGGAGCCAACGAGGACACACACATCAACCGCGACCTGGAATATCTGCGCGAAAAGCGTAGCGAGAAGGTATGGCAGTTCTACGACCGAAGCAACCATAAGCTTAGCACCCAACTTGGCGCGTCGTTCGACTATTGGCTGGGCAAGAAGGTGTATGTCAACATCCTTGACAACGTGACCTACTCACGCACACGCACCATACGCAACTTCTTCACCGACAACAACGAGCAGAACGTGGTGGGCGGCATTCCTACCAAACTCGACCAGGCAAATGCCATGAGCAACCTCATGCACAAGTGGGTGAACAGATTCACGCTGAAGTCGACCATCACCCCGACGAAGGCGTTGATGATTATGCCTAAGCTCAACTGGAATGTCTACCGCGAGAATGCCGACTACCGCTACGGACAGCTTGACACAACTGCCGTGCGCACAAGCTACACCTATGAGCCGTCGATATTCCTAAAGTGGAAGATGAGCCGTGTGCGCAATATGGACATCTCGTTTGCTTACAACACCTCTGTGCCCGACTTCATCAGCACGCTCGGCTATCGCGACACCACCGACCCGCTGTCTGTATCAACCGGCAACCCATTGCTGCACAAGTCGCACAGCCATACCACTACCTACAACTACCACCGCATGTGGCTGCGCAAGCAGATTGTGCTGGGACTGAACGTTTCCTACAACAAGGACATCAACCCTATAGCCACACTCTACCGCTACAACTCTACAACCGGAGCGTATGAGTTGAAACCCATGAACGTGAAGGGTGGCAACATGTGGAAATTCGGAGTCAACTACGACCAAGGCATTGGCGTATACTTCCGACTGATGAACAAATTCAATGTGCTCACATCCAAGTCGTACGGATTCCTTACCATTGTCGACAACAACGACCCTAACGCCGTGCCAGACCTCAACCTGCAGAAACGTCTTGGCATTGACGAGAATATGGAGCTGTCGTATGAGGCGGAGAAAGTGCAGCTTACACTATTCAACGACTTGCAGTGGAACCGCTACCGCTACGACGACGACACCTACAACAGCAGTCCGTTGTACAACAGTCTTGGAATAAGTGCCACGCTCAAGCTCTCGCCATTCGAAATGTACATACGTCTGTCCGACGATTTCCGCAAGGGCTATGCCACATCCGAGATGAACGGACATAAACTGATGTCGATGGCAAGCATAAGCTACGGTTTCTGCAAAAATAAATGCCGACTGTCGCTGTTTGTAGACGATATATTCAACAATGATATTTGGTACGACAACAACTACTCGGCATTCCAGCGCACCGAAACTACGACAAACTACATGCATCACTATGCAAACCTGAAGTTCTCGTATAGATTCGATGCGAAAGCCAAGAAGAAATAATTCTGATTAATACGCCTCGCGGTATTTGTTCTCGTCCTTGTCGATAGAAATATAGACAGGCTCATGCCTATCTTATGGCAAAGATAATTATAATCATGTTAAACGGCAAGCGGTATGGCGAAAAAAAGGTTAAACGTTTGGTACTTTCAATAAATACTATTAGCTTTGTAAGCGTAATTCGGAAGAAAGGAATAAAATGGAAACTATTAATATTCAACTGCAAGTAGCAACAACAGGCAAATATACACTTGACGAGTTTGTCGCCAAGATAAAGGATTATGCCGACAAATTATCAAATACTATTTCTAAGCCAACAAAAAGTTATCAAGAGGCTTACATGACTCAGGCTGAACAGGAGGCTTATGTGTCAGAAAGTCTTAATAGAGCACTTGACCAAATGGAGGAGCACAAAAAGAATGGAACTAAGCCGATGGATGCAAGGGAATTCTTGAGAAAACTTCGTGAAGAGGATTAGTATGGAAGTAAGGATAAGTGTAGAAAAGGAGTTTGAGCGAGAAAACATATAAATAATACAGGCTACATGCAATAGGTCTCCCTATTCAAGCATGTAGCCTGTATTGTTTATAAATATCGTGTTGTTATAAGTCAGCTAATTTAAGCTGTTATAAATTTTGATATTTATCTTTCCTTTTTCAATAATTATTTGTATTTTTGCATCAGTTTCCTTTTTTTTTATCAATTTGCAACAGATAATGAAATAAGGTAAAAACATATTTAGTAAACATAAGAAAAAAGCTAATGGATTCATTATTTCTACTTCAGTTTGCATGTTTTATATTCATGCTCATCAATGCCTTCATCGTAGCACTCTCTCATCTGCATGTAAGATGGGAGAACAAGCGGTATGAGCGTTCTCGATGGATGATCGTTGCAGCCCTGATAGGACTGGCGATACAATATGTGCTGCAGATGACTTTCGGGTTCCGTGCTATGCACGATAATTTAGGAGCGGTCATCAACATCCTCCTCTATACCCCCTGCTTCTCGCTTATTTCTATAGGAATCTATAACATAGAAACCACCCGTGCTAACCTCAGAAAGATGATACTGATGTGTAGTGGCATTTATACTGCCATCATTGTGGTCTTTTGCGTGGGTATCAGTCTTCATCATAGCCTGTATATCAGAGAAGGGCTTTATCTGATGCTGACACTGTTTTGCGTAAGTGTTTTCTATTGCATATACATGATTATTCAGGAGATGATTAGGCGTAAAAATATGTTGGAGACAATGGCTGCAACAGACTTGTTGCCTTACGTAAGATATTCGCGTGCAAGTGTAATCATTCTATGGCTCGCAGTTCTCGCTATGCCAGTTGCCATCTTTTCTACTACCTTATTATATATAGTAGGTCCAGCCGTATTGCTTGCCCTAATGTTCTTCAACCTTACGTTTATCGCTCTCGGCAACAGTTATATCCCAACAGAAGAGCTATTGGATAACGAAGAGGAAAATCAACGGAATGGAGAGAAAAAACATTTACAACAATTGGCTGAGGAACGCAGAAACTTTATCCAAAACAGTCTTGACCAATGGTGTATGGATTTGGGCTATAAGGATTGTAATGTAAACATGTTGACGCTTTCTCGTACACTTTGTATATCAAAGAACGAATTGAGCCTGTTTTTCGATCAATGCCTGCACTCTAGCTTCCGAATATGGCTCAGCGAGATACGTCTCAACGCTGCAAAAAAGATGATGTTGGAATATCCGGATTATAGCAACGACATCATTTCAGCCGAGTGTGGATTCTCTTGTCGCACTCATCTTTACCGAATCTTCAAGACAAAAGAAGGCTGTTCTCCTACAGAATGGAGAGGCTTCCAATCTACAGATGCAGCACAAAATGATTCAAATTGAGTATAACCATTTTTCGTAAAATACCAAAGAAAAAGCAAAATCTTTATTGAGAAACAGCCAAAAAGGTGTCGTATTCATATGAATGCGACACCTTTTTGGTATGAATGCGACATTTGAACAGTGAAAAACCGCACCTTCTTTCGGGGCAATACACTATATTTGCAACATGAAGGAAATAATAGAAACTATGCCAAGGATAGAGTTAGCCCTGATTATCATCGGGGTGTTTGTACTCATATTATGTATTATCTTCGGATATGCCATGATACATGAGTACAGGATGTATCTTGAGAATCATTGGAAGGCTCGCTATAGCTTTCGTGACTTCATCAAGAGAGAACGCTTTTATATCTTTTTGCTGCTGGCATCCATATTTATCTTTCTGACAAACCTCTTGTATTTCTTAGAGTGAGTTCGACTCGAATGGATGAATTAGCTTTATGGTGGATACCTGTCCTTTAATTGGAAATGCTTCCTTACTTTTATGATAAAAAATAAATGATTGATATGGTAAATTATTTAACAACAAAAAAAAGGTTGTTGGTCGTAATGCTCGCATTTATTCTCCCATTTTCTTTTGCGAAAGCAGAAGTAAAAGAAGATGGAAAGACTATTTCGCAAGGCTGGTATGTAGGTGTTGAGGGTGGAATGCCTTTCGGTTTCTCTACTTTCTCAAGTTTCGGACATGACAAGACGCACCTCGGTTGGGCTGCTGGCTTATATGGGGGCTATCGTTTCAACTCCATCTTCTCGGCAGAGTTATCTGCCAAGTATGGAGAGATGAACTTGTCTGCACAAGACTGTTGCGTAGAACGTAACTATTGGTTGGGTAGCGACGGTGTGCTTTACAACGCAGGTGTCCTGGGCATGGACAGTTGGGAATATGCCAATCTGAAAAGCCATGTCAGAATGGGCAGATATGGGGCAAGAGTGAACGTTCATCTCCTTGGACTGTTCCATCAAACAGCTAACAGCCGATGGGATTTGGCTGTTTCACCTCATATATATGCAGTAACGACCAAGGCTGATATCCAGACTATAGCCGATGATGCCAAGGTGATGAAATGTTCTGCCAACTGGCATTTGGGTTATGGTGCAGACTTGCAGGTTGGTTATCAACTGACTTCATGCCTGAAATTGGGCATCTATTCCGGTTTGACTCGTCTTACTGGCGAACGTATGGACGGAATGCCTGAGCATCTGCATAAGAACAACTTTGTTTGGGAAAGTGGAGTAAGATTGGGGATTAACCTCTCTAAAAAGAAGAACAAGGTAGCAGAAACTCCATCAGTTCCACAAAAGGAGGTTCTACAACAGGAACCGACTTCTTCGGAGAATGTCAATCAGAAAGAAACAGTGGATAAGGCAGAAACAAGAGTTGTTGAACAAGACATAAAAGAATCTGCAAAGGTGACTTTCCCTGTCATATATTTCACTTTCAATAGTATCGACATCCAACAAAATGAAGATACTAAATTGAATGCTATTCTCAAAACATTGAAAGAGAATCCGGATATGAAGGTGACGGTGACAGGCTGGTGCGACACCAGGGGCAGCGTGGCGGTGAACAAGCGCATTTCTCGCCAGCGAGCAGAAACCCTGAAGGCCTGGCTGGTAAAGAAAGGCATAGCGGCAAGCCGCATTTCGGCTGCAGGTAAGGGAAGCGACGGATCTCGCGAAGCCCAGAAAGCCCGCCGAGTAGAGACAACAGACCATCATCAGTAACCCATAAAACAAGATAGAATAATGAAAGCAAAAAGAAGATTTAATATTTGGTTATGGGTGCTGTTATGCGTCCCATGCCTATTGACAAGTTGCGACCATGATGTTCATGATGGTGAGGATGAGGGTGGCTTGTCAGTATCGCTCACCTGGGCAGACAAAGCCGACCAAGGTACGGAAGTGAAGGATGTGAAACTCTGGATATTCGATGCCGATGACGGTTCCTTAGTTGAGGAAAAACATTATGGTAGTACTAAGGAGGTGGCAAGCCAACGCTTTGCTCTTCCTGTAGGGCATTATCAGATATTGGCTATTACCAATCTCATAGAGCCATTCTTCACCACTGACCAGACCCGGTCTTTGACCAACTGGAACAATATCCAGATAGGCTTGACCAATCCCAAGGATGTAAGGAACAATGCCTATTTCGGAGTTGCCGATGTGAAGATAGACAACAAGGAAGGCAGCTATGTGGTGCAAACCCCTATCAAGAGCGTGCTTTCGGAACTGACCATCATCATTGAGAATGTGCCGAAAGGCACAGAGATGAGTGGCAAGGCTTTGGATTGTGCCTGGTGCCTGTTCCCAACACTGAAGAACAGTGATGGAGACTACGGTTTGCCGAGCATAGAGCCAGCGGAAGTGGAACTCCCTACCCTCCTGGCTACGGAATCAACCCTGAAATCGGAAGTCATCCGGCTGATGCCGACCATACAGGGAAGTTCCGCCTCTCATGTTTATCTCCGCCTCTTGCTCCCTGACGGGACCTTGCAAGAGTTTGACATCACTGCTCCTAAGATGAATGTAGGAGGAAAGTATGAGCTAAGGTTCAAGTACGAAGAAATGCAGCCAAAGATGAATCTGGATGCTACCATCAACGGTTGGACGAACCTCAACAATGAAGTAGAAACCAAATAATAATAATAACTTTTAAAATATTGATAATATGAAAAAGATGACGAAGTTTTTCGCCCTTGCACTCTTAGCAGGTGCAATGGTTTCATGCAGTACAGAAGATACAGCTCCTACAACAGCAAATGGTAAGGTAGCCGTGCAGTTTACTGGTGGTATCAGCGTAAACACCCGTGCCAGCGGAACCACTTGGGACAACGGTGACCGTATCGGCATCACCGACATCGACAACGATACCCAGTACGGCAACGTGCCTTTCATCCTGAAGAACGGGAAATTTGAGGCAGAAGGAAAGGTCATCTATATCGAAGATACAAAGACCC
>OCHM01000227.1_pt1 | contig 44535 bp, 30 predicted proteins | sample 1538901 | NCBI WGS metagenome assembly OCHM01 (sample SAMN04571734, study PRJEB22368) | human gut metagenome | biome: human gut; material: stool | host: Homo sapiens | place: Luxembourg | collected 2012-11-08 | reverse complement strand
GCGTTGCTCGTTTCGACAATCAGGGCAATGCGAAGGCCTTTATGGCGTGGAACGAGTGACAGGATAGACTCCACGCTTTTTCGTATGTATAAGTCAAAACTATTAACCGTCCGAACAGGAGCCATAGGACATAATTATGTAAGCCTATGGAAAAGTCGGAACTTCTCTCTCCTGACAAAATACGTAGTGGGCAGGAACTTATCAAAAGCAAAATTTTTGAACGGGCTAAAAAGTTGGAACTTTCTAACGATGGTCTTGAACCTTTACCCGACGGTGTGGCTGACATAGAAAGCTATTGCAAGTCTTCTCCACGCATTATGTGGATTCTCAAGCAGCCTTATGATGACATGAAAGATGGCAAACCGTTTGGTGGCGGTTGGGATGTGTATGGAGCATTCGAGAATAGCGATGCCCATACCAACATGACTTGGCAGCCTATAGTCTATAGCCTTGTGGGCATACGAGATCACAAGCAGTATAATGATATGCCTTATATACGTGATGACAAGTCGATGCTTGATGTTTTAAAAGACATTGCCTATATCAACGTCGACAAGATGCCTGGTTATAGAACTACTTCCGATGCAGAATTGGCAGAAGCCTATGACCAATGGAAGGACATTGTTGAAGAACAAATCCGTCTGTACGACCCGCAAGTAATCTGTTTTGCCAATACCATGTGGCTTTTCAAGAAAAACTGGGGCATTGATGAGCACACAAAGCATGAGGCCATTCCGTTAGGCAACGACAAGTACATGTTTGTCTATCGTAAGGACGGCAGGCTATGCCTAGACACATACCATCCTGCACAGCGGGTTGTGACAAGGGGAAGTTATGTGGATGCTATTATAAAAGCAGTAAATGAATCACTTTAATTTCTAACATAAAGCTATTACATATGAAAAGATTTTTGTTTTGTATAGCCATGCTCTTCTGTATGTGCATGACTATGAATGCGCAGGGACTGAAAACTTATTCGGGCGACTTTAGCATGGTTGCAGGCGGTTTCCATTTTCCAGGGAAAGCCACATACACCTATAAAAATGCAGATGACGGTACTCGTATATACGAGGGCAATTTCAGCTTTACAAGAGTTATCCGCCCAAATGTGTGCTACGACAAAGTTGTTGGAAAATATCATAACGACTTGAAAAATGGTTTGTGGACTTATACGACAAAGACTATAGGAACAACAGAACAGTTAAGAGTTTGTTACTCCGAGGGCATAGTCGATGGTATTTACGAGTATTCCAAAGTAGAAAAAAATGTTACACGAAAGTCATTTAAAGGGATAATAAAAAATGGTGTTCCGATAGGACCTATTTCGGGAAAACTAATCTCAGCATTTTTTGAGGGAAAAGATCAGCGCTTCGGAATGGGTGACGGAGTGTTTACAGGTCAAACCGATGAAGAAGGATTGCCAAACGGAACATGGAAATTTACTTCCAAATACTATGTGTATAATGAAAAATGGAAACATGGAGTATTAGAAGAGTCTTACTGTATTGAAAATTCCACTGGTGATAAATATACAGGTGGAAATTCGTCTTGTATCTGTTCTGAAATCTCAACAATGATAAACAACAGCCCTCGTTACATGGAATATTGGATAAAGAGAGGTTGTGACGCTTGGGATGGAGTGATTTTAGATAAAAGAAGTGCCGATGAGATAAGAACAAAAGTTATAGATTCTGATGAAGTGTATCAACAACCAAAAACGAGTTTTGACGGTTTCTCTAATGATGAGGAGTTCATACAAGCAAAAAGTACGATTCCTAATATATTATATAAGTTGAACGGAACAAATGTAGATTGTGTAATAGACGAGCAAGGCAACGTTACGGACTTTGAGTTCAAACAAACGCCAAAAGACCCAGCAGTAGCAAAAGAACTGGAACGATGCTTGGGTATGCTGAAGTACAAGCCTGCCATATATAAAGGACTTACCGTCAAGTGCAAATGGAATTTTTGGTATGATGGCAATAAATCTTTACTGCCAGAAGAGACAGAAGAGCAAACTTCTAATGTGGAAGCAGAGAAAAAAGTAGAAGATAAGGTTTTTGATGCTGTCGAACAACAGCCTTCTTTTCCTGGTGGACAGGGTGCTATGTTTTCCTATATTAGCAACAACCTACAATATCCCGAAAAGGCAATGGAGAAGGGTGTTCAAGGAAGGGTTGTTGTAAAGTTTATCGTGGAAAAAGACGGCAGTATAAGTAACGTTGAGGTAAACCGATCTGTTGATCCGGATTTGAACAATGAGGCAATGCGGGTAATAAAGAACATGCCGAAATGGAATCCTGCTAAACAAAACGGGACAGAAGTTAGGGCGTATTATGATGTACCTGTGACATTTCGTTTAAATTAAATTAGTGTAAATATGAAAAACAGATTGACAATATTTCTAATGTTCCTTTCCATGATACTGACCGTATCATGTGGAAAGGATTATAACGCTTTGTTTAATGAGCGTGTTGCTGAATTGAATAAGGAAGGTAAGTACATCCTTAATCAGTACAATGATTCTGTGGGTAAAGAACACTATATCGTTTATATTGATGTGGATAAGATTGTGGTGGATACTTTGGGCGACTCGTTGCAGGTATATCCATTGAATGTTATGGAACATTTTCGGTACAGAGCTAAAACAGACAATAACGGGAAATTTGTATTTGAAAAAGAAATTACGCCCAAAAGCACGTTAGTATCTTCTGCTCAGGTCGATTTGAAGAATAAAGAAATGTTGATTGATAAAAACATTATGCAAAGTGCAAATGTAAAGTTTAAAGACATTAAGTGTGTAGGAAAAGACTGTGCTTATGTCAATGTAAAAAATCCAAGTGGCAATAATAACAATACATATATTTTCTTTTTCAACAAACCAAGATTATTATATGTCACATATGGAAATTACCATAGCACGATATTTAACGGAAAAAGTTTTGATATAGTAGACAAGGACCCTCTCATAAAGCGAGGTGAAGGATTGTACGACCAGAAATTTGAATATAAAGCCAAGATGTCGACAAAGGGCGAAATCATACAAAAAGACGACTATATAACAGTTGCTGGTGAATATAAAATTCCTGTTTCTGCCTATGCCTTAGGCGAAGTGGATTCCTACTATGCCAAAATTGCAGCAGACCTGAAACCTACCTATTATTGGAACTGCCAAAACTGCTATAAGGTGGTGAAGTCTGAAAGCAAGCCTGAGAGTGGTTTCTGCGAGTCCAACTTCTTTACTGGTAGCACGTCTACATGGACAGTCCATAGTTGGGTGCGCCTGTGCAAAGTAGGCTCTTTGCATACCTATCAGTGTCAAAACTGTGGCATTCAGCTTCAGACGAATGACGTTCCGAAAATGGGTGCATGCCGTTATGGTGCAAATCATGTTTGGAATCAACTTAAATAACAATAACGAAATATGAAAAAGTCAAATCAATATGTGTTGAAGATTGTGGGCTGCATGATGCTTGTCATGGTATGCGCCATTATAGTCTTTACTTATCAGGACTTTCCTGCACGCCTGATGGCTGCGATACTTGGCGTAGTAATCACAGCTACCATCACCGTCGTCTTACTTGACGGACAGTCAAAGAAGGAGCAGACCGCAAAACGCAACTCCAAGGTATTTGAGGAAAAATTGAAGATTTACCAAGATTTTCTCACAACTCTTTATGATGTTGTAAAAGACAGAAAGTTGACAGAAGACGAAAAACTTCTGCTTGAGTTTAAGACCTCCTTGGTAGCTATGCATTGTAAAACTAAAAACTTAGATACTGTAAGTGCAGCAGTACGTAATGTGATATCCTCCGTCTGTCCGTCTGACGAAGCGAAGAAACAGAAAAGTCAAGGCAACATTCCACTATTGGAAAGTTTGTTGGGGGTTGTGGAAGCATTGAAAATAGACCTTTACAATGTTGATGTGGAAAAGGATGGTAACATGGATGATAATAATTTGGACAAGATGCTGTTCAGTTCTGCCATCAAAACTAACACTATAAACAATTTCCAAAAAGCCTATGTAGAAACGGCAGACGAAGAAGATGCAGAATCTAAAGATACATGGTCGCAAGCCATTAAGAAGTGGCAGAGCCAAGGTTGGGAGGTAAAAGAATTGGAAAGCGAAGATTGTCCTCTGGAGATAACTCGCAACGATGGCAATCCTGGCAAGATAGACATGGGGTTCTACAACGGTCATTATTATCTGCAGGCAGGATACGAGGGTGACGGTAACTTCTCAAAATGCCTGAAATGGGACAATGGTGGCAGAAGACAATACGATTTGTGGTATGAGTTCCCTGCATTGTCTATGGATGTTCCTCAAGGCGGCTTTATAGATAAATTCAAGTCTTCGATAGAACTGCAGCAATACATCATCAAGAAAGTGAACTACCTAATTGAAGTAATTAAGAAGGAACACCGTACTATCCAGTGGATGAAAGCCGTTGGCGAGCATAAGGACTGGCAAATTTTCACATGGTATTGGTCAACATTGGCTTGCGAATGGCAGAACGACGAGGAGGGCAAAGTGTATATGGACACGATGCCTGATGACAAAGACAGTTCGAAGGTGATTGTAAAGCTGGGCAACAGAGCCAATAACGTGGAAATGCTCAAGCGGACATTGGAACGTATCGGACATGCTGATAAGACAAACGCTATCGACACTACCGACAACTGCTATGTGACAATAGCCACTATAGACTCTCTTGTACCTAACACAGAGGCTGATGCGAATACCGTCGCAGGGAAGTTGAAAGAGTTGATAAAGGATATTACATATAAAAACATAAAGTAAGACAGCAAGCAGCTCTTTGCCGCTAAGTATCATTTTTGATTAAAAAAATGCTGCAAGAGATTGAACTCTTACAGCATTTTATATTGTAGGTTGTTTTGATTTTATCTCTTGCCAGCCAGCAAACCTTTGATAACGGCATTGGTGAAGCCTTCTTGCTCCATGGTGTTTAGTCCCTTGATGGTGCAACCGCCAGGAGTAGTTACTTTGTCGATGGCTGATTCAGGGTGTTCGCCTGTAGCCTGTAGCAATTCTACAGCACCCTTTATGGTCTGCAAGACAATCTTCTTGGCATCCTTGGCTTTGAAGCCCATTTCCACGCCACCTTCTACATTAGCTCTGACATAGCGCATGGTATAAGCAATGGCGCACGACATAGCCATGGCCGCAGATACCATACAGGCAGCCGTAAGCTGAACAATAGCGATAGAGATAATGGTATCAGATAGAATAGTTTTATATTTTCCTGAAATCACAAATAAGCTAAAGGCTGAACTTCCTAACCCGAAGTTCAGCCTTTTTGCATGTCATCAGTAATCCAAATACGCATTTTATCGTTTATAGACGACAAAAACAACAACTTTTTATCGTTTATAGACGATGAAAACGACGACTTGTAGTTATAAAAAATAATCTTTCTAACTGGGAAAATATTTTTTTCCAGTTAGAAAGATGAAATTCTATTATTCAGTATTCGTTATGGAAAACCTTATAGGGGTCCATCTGCTGCATTTTTTCCTTTATTTTCTGCTCTATTCCCTCTGATGATTCCGGAATTTCGGCACCCATTTCCTTGGCAGCAGCCTCATCCTCGGCAGCACCGGCACTATCACCCAGACTTCTGCGAACCTCGCTGCGCTCGCGATACGCATCAATAGAGAAAGGATTTACCTCCATCACCTTACCGTAGGTCTGTTCAGCCTCCTCCATCTTTCCCTGCGCCTTCTCTACACGAGCCTTCAACAACAGCACATCCTCGTTGCCCGGAATATGCTCATAGAGGAAAGTTGCATCGAGTTCTGCCTCGGAAAGCTGAGCCTGATCCAACAGGATGCTGCCACGAAGCAATCGGGCGGCATAGAAATCCTCACGCTTGCCTATCGCCTCAGTCAGCATCGACACGGCACGGATGGGTTCGCCCAATCCCCGGCAAGCCTTGGCATAATAGAGATAGGTCTGCAGATTCGATGTATCCAGGTGAAGTGCCTTATCGCATACCTCCAACATGGCAGTATAGTTCTCCATCATATACGCCACATCCGCCATACGCAGCAACACCGCCACGTTGTCGGTCTGGGCTTCCGAGAGAATCTGCAACTGCTCATAGGCTTTCTGCAGATCACCCATAGAGATGTAAGCCTGCGAGAGATAGTCGCGGCATTCCAAATCTTCGGCATTCAACTGCAGAGCGTGTTCCAAAGACTTGGCTGCAAGGTCAAATTGATGCATGCGGAGAGCACGAACACCATCATATTTCACCTTGTCGAAGTCTTTTTCCTTCTCCTGTTTCACTTCTTCAGTAGTCTTTTGGCCACCAAATAGCTTTTTAAATATGTTCATAATCCAACTATTTTTTTAGGTTTTGAATTGTTTGTTGTTGAAATCGTATCAAACGACAGGGCTAAAATACGAATAAAATCCCGAAAAACGCCCCTTTTTTGGAAGAAATATTTTCTTTTTTCTGATTTCGGAAAGTAGAGAACTCATTTAACTATTCCCTCCTACCCTCATTTTTATATATACTATATATATAATTAATAATCAATATGTTACACAATATAAAAAAGTAAAGCAGACGGACAAGCGAAAGATGCATACCCTCTTAAAATTAATTGGAAGAACTGGAATCTGGAAGATTTAGCAGGGTAACTGGAACGCAGCCCCAGGGAAATCCCCTCTTCTCTAGAAGGCAAGCCCAATCCATTTGCTTTTCACCTTAGGAACAGAAAATCATAGGAAAAACATTAATTTTCCTTAAACAAACCGCTTTCTAGGATTATTTCGAAGTATAGTTAGAAATATTTTCGGATTTTTGCAAAGTATACTTTAAAATATTTCTGTATGGACAAGCAAATTATCAAAAGAAAGCCTTTCCAGGCTATCACGGCTACATCATCACCCGTGATTACCAGACCCAAATAAAGGCAGATGGCTATACGATAGAGGTAGTACCTATCTGGAAATGGCTACTGCAAGACAACAACTAGAGCTTTAAAGAGCAAAAAGAGATTTTAGGTAAAAACAGAAACTTTCCTTTTTAAAAGGAAATAACCACCGATTTCTTTCCTTTTTAGAAGGAAAGTTTGTATCTTTGCAACCGAGTGTAGGTATCTACATATTAACAATAAAATAATCAGTAATAAAGAAGGTACACAAATGGAACTACGCAGCACATTTCAGTCAATCATTTCCTTGCACCAAGAGGAATTACCTTTTGCCTTGCAAGAGAGAAGCACCAAACTTCCGTTGGATGGAAACCGCATCGTGACTGTTACTGGCATTCGCCGTTGCGGAAAGTCATCATTATTGGGACTTACGATTAATCGCCTGCTACAACAAGGAATTCCAAAAGAGCGCATCCTCTATGTAGGCTTCGACGATGAACGTTTTCTCTCCATGTCGCCCGAAAACTTCGATGAATTGCTGCAAGCTTATCGTGAAATGTATCCTGACACATCGCTTAAGGATGTTTATATGTTTTTTGATGAGATACAACTCATAGAGGGATGGGAACTCTTTGTTCTCCGGGTGTATAAGAATTATTGCAAGCATATCTATGTAACAGGTAGCACAGCCAAGATGCTTTCAGAAGAAATGGCTTCCGCTTTGCGAGGATGGCCTGACGAATATCGCGAGTATCCTTTGAGTTTCAAGGAATATTTGGCGTTCAAAGGCACCAAGGCAAATCCATTTAGCGAAGCTGGAAAGGCAAAGATGGCGGTCTCCTTCCGCAGTTATTGCGAGGAGGGCGGTTTTCCTGAGGTGGTTCTCGAAAAAAGCAAGATGGAAAAAGTCAAAATACTGCAGTCTTACTTCAACACCATGCTCTTCAGGGATATGGTGGAGCATTATCATATCGGAGCTTCTCCTTCGGTGGTGCGTTATTTCTTAAAGCGTGTGATGAACAATCTCACGAAGCCGACTAGCGTGAACAATATTTATAACGACTTGAAATCGCAAGGCTTAAAGGTCTCCAAGGATTCCCTCTATCTGTGGCTCGACTATGCTTGCAACATTTTCATGTTTCGCAAAGTGGAAAAATACGATAAGTCGATGGTAAAACAGCGTTCAGCTCCTGCCAAGTATTATGTGGCTGACATTGCCCTGCGCAATGCCGTATTATTGCCAGAGAGCGAAGATGCAGGCAAGGCTTTGGAGAATATCGTTTATCTCAACTTAGAGAGAACGCTTGGAGAAGAGGACGGGATATTCTACTTCTATGAATCGAAGGAATGCGACTTCGTCGTGAAAAAGGGCGAGCGTGTAGCTGAGCTGATACAAGTCTGCTGGACATTGAATGATGATAACGTAGAACGAGAGATAGGAGGCTTGATAGCTGCCTCCTCCGTTACAGGCTGCAAACAGGGGAAAATCATCACTTTCTCCCAACGGGAGACCTTCGAACGAGACGGGATAAGGATTGAGGTTATGCCGATATGGGAGATGGAATAGGAAAAGGAATAGGGGCAAAATCATGGCTTAAAGCACCATGATCTTGCCTTTTTCTATTCTGACTTTTGCCACCCCCATCTCGTTCAGCGCCGTGATGATTTCCTGCAGGCTTGCCCTGCGGGAGAAGCGGAAGTGGATGAGCTTATCCATATTCGCCTGGGACAGGAAGACTACGGTCTTGTTGTACCAGGCTCCGATGTCGCTCATCGCCTCTGCCAGCGTAACCTGATCCATATCGAAATCGCCTTCCAGCCAGTCGGAGGCTGAAGAGGAAGCCTTAGACACCTCTATCTTATCCGCCTGAAGCGTGGCGGTCTGACCTGGGCGCATTTCCACTTCCGTATCGGCATTGCTCACCTTCACCTTGCCCTGCATCAGGGTTACCTTTGGGGCATCCTTGCGATAGGCTTTCACATCGAATATGGTGCCTAACACCTGCGTCTGCATCTCTCCTGCCTTTACCACGAAAGGACGATGAGGGTTCTTGGTTACCTCAAAATGAGCCTCGCCCTTCAGACGGACTTCCCGTACTTGATGGACTGCATCGGCAGCACGACCTTCTCCGGTTGCTGCATCATCGAAAGATGCAGGATATTCGAGCGTAGAATTGGCGTTGAGCATCACCTTGGTGCCATCGCTCAGCGTTACCAATGTGGTGGTTGCTGCCGGGGTAGAAACCACGCAATAGCCATTGCTCAGGGTCTGCTCCACCTGCTTGGGAGAAGTGACCTCTGAGAAAAGTTCCATGGAGAACTCCGTAGGCTGAGAAATCTCCTGGGATGAACGGAAAATAAAAAGGAAGAGGCTTGCCGCTACAGCAACAGATGCCGTAATCCAAGTTAGGATTCGGGCTTTAGAAACCTTCTTTTCATTCTTCACTATAGATTCCTTCTCGAAAGAAAGAAGTTCCTTCTCTGAAGAAATATGCTTCTTCTCGAAAGCTTCCCAAGCCGCCAGCGTTTCTTCCTTCGAAGGCTCATCGCCCAGGGCTTCCCCGAATATCTGGGAAAGCCGGGCATCAGAAACATTTTCTGAAACTTTCTCAGAAGCTTTCTCAGAAACATTTTCTGATACAGAATCCATTCTATAATCCAGTTCTTGATCTTGATTCTTATTCATGATTTTTCCTCCTAATTTTCTATGTTTGTATGCTTCATTCGCTCGCGCAAGATGGCGAGTGCCTTGGAAATATGCTTCTTCACGGTGTTGGGACTGATGCCCAGCCTATCGGCTGCCTGCTGATAGGTGAGATGCTCGAAATAGCAGAGACGGAGAATCGTGCAGGTGGGTTCCTTCAGTTCCCTCGCTATATGCTCCGCCTGTTGCAACAGGCGCTCGTGCTCCTCATACTGGGTACTCATATCATACCGGGTGGCCTCTATCAGCGCCTCTACGTTGGTCTGTTCCACCTGCTGGTGCTTGAGCCAGTTGAGGCAGGAATTTCTCACCGATGCGTAGAGCCAGCTCCTCCTTGTTTCCATCTGCAAGGAGGAGTATTGGTTCCACGCCTTCTCGAAAACATCTCCCACAACGTCACGGGCCTCGTTGCCGTCTCCCAAAAGGGATACGGCATAACGCACCAATCGAGGATACATTTCCAGGAATAGCTGCTTAAAGTCGTTGTTTTTCGCTCTGTCCTGCGCCACTACCTTTATATTTATTTTTCGTTGCATTGAATGTGTATCTCACACTGATGCCAACTTTCTGATTATCTGCGTATCGGGTAAACGTGCGATGCGACTGCGTGCCGTTTGCCTCGAAATAATAATATCCTGTATGCAAGAGGTCTTGCACTACAAACATCACCTTGAGGGCATCATTCTTCATGAAATTCTTGGAAACCCGGAACTGCATGTTGCCCGTACATTTCCTCCTTCCGATTCCCATCTCTGCATTCGTGCTGACATTACCCGAAAGATTCATGAACCACCGGTTGGGCAGCCTCAGATTGTTGTTCATACTGAATGTAAACTGAGGCTGGTTTTTGTCAAACTCGGGGATATTGAGATGATTTACATTATCATGATTGTAGAAGACACTCGCCGTGAGGTTAGGATACCAGATTCCAAACGAAGGCGCCACACGGATATTGGCTCCACAATGGTAGGAATGAGGCACCGAAGCCATCGTCTGCAAAAGCACACTCGGATGGTTCACCTCGTCGTAAGGCTTGTACCAGGTCATGTACATGTCGAGTACATAATTGTAGTAGGCCATGAACGACAGCCACTTGTAATTGCCCGAGAGATTGAAGCAGTGCTGCTTCTGAGGCTTGAGATGAGGGTCACCGGACTTGTACTCGTACTTGCTGTCGTAGTCGATGCTGCTCTGAAGCATGGAGTAGATAGGACTGTACTTGTTCAGATGATAGGAGAAGGAAAGATTCAGATTATCCTTGCTGTAGCCGACGGATAGAAAGGGAATCCAATCCCTGTAGCTGGGACTCTGTTCTGCCTGCAGCACATTCTTCTCGTAATAATCGGTCTTCTGATATTCGTATCGCAAACCGGCACCATAATTCATGCGCCCTATGTTCAGATAATACTCCAGGAATCCGGCATAGATAGACTGGCGGATGTGGTTGAAGGCATCGGCAGAAAAGCCGCTCTGGGTGAAGTCGTTGCGGCGGTTGGTAAACATCTCTTCCGTTCCGAAGGAAAGCCTACCCTTCCACAATGGTCCCGACACCACCAGCTTGGCAGCATAGAGATTACTCCTCACCTTGCTCTCTGATTCCGCATCCAGCTGTCCGTCGTTTATAGCCGTCTGGGTGCTCTGGCTCACCTTGTTATAGAAGTCGCCATTGAAATTGATGTTCCATTTGCCGAAATCGCCATTATAATAGGCGTTCACGCTATGCGACCAATGGGGCTTGCTTTTCGAAAACAGATCTACGCCCATGCTTTCCGTCAGTTTACCATTCTCCCACACATCGGTAGCTCCCCAGCTGTGGGTGTAGTTGTTGCCTATCATATTGGTTGTTTCATAGCGCATACCCAGCGATTGCTGCTCGGAAATCTCATAGTTGAAACCTGCGTTCATAAGAATCTCTCCACCAAGGGTTTTCGTGGTTCTACGGCTGTTGAATTCCCAGTCGCTGGTAGTATGGAGCTGGGTTTCTGAATGGGCGGTGGTGTGCGAGCGATCCAATCCCGCTCCCACTTCGCCGAAGATATCGAGTCCGCCCGTGCGGTAGTTCAACTGCACATCCTCATAGCCATGAGGCGAATAACGGCCCTGCATATATTCAGAATAAAGGCTTCCGCTCAAGCCCTGTCCGCGCTTGCGAACGGCACGCAGACGGATTACGGCATTGGTCTTGGAACTATACTGCGCTCCTGGAACGGTAACGATTTCTGCCTTCAGAATATCCTTGGCGCTCAATCGCTTGAGTTCGTTCAGATTCTCCAGTTTCCTGCCGTTGAGATAAATCTCGGGCGCTCCACGACCGATGATTTCCCAACTGCCTGCTTCACCCGAAACGAAGGGCAACTGGCTGATCATATCTTCGGCAGAGCCCAGTTCGCCCAGGATGGTACCTGATACCAGGGTAGAGAAGGCACCGTCCTTATACACCACATTGGGGCGGGTACTCTTGATGGTTACCGCCTTCAGCTGCTGGGTGTCGGGATGCAGACCGATGTGCATGGTAGGCTTGCAGGCCAGGGTCTGCGACTTATAGCCCACAAACGAAACCTTCAGCATCACATCCTTATCGGCATAAGGAAGCACGAAGCTTCCATCCTCCGCCGTTACGCAACCAGCCACATAAGCCTTGCTGACGGAGGAAATCAACACCACGTTGGCAAAAGGCAGAGGCTGCTGGTGCTCATCCACTACGCGGCCCTTGATCTGTTCCACCCGGGTCGTCTTGCCCGTATATTGAACGGCAAAATAGGTGTTGTGCTCTACGAAGGAGAAAGGTTTCCCTTGCAGCACCATTTCCAGGGCTTCCTTCTGGCGCTTAGCCTGGATATTGGCAGTAACGCGATATTGGTCGGTAGCCTGATAGGCAAAGAGGATATTCTTCTCGCCCGCCTTTTCAATCTTCTTCAACACGGAAGTAAGCGTTTCGTTATGCACCTGAAAGGTCACACCTCTGCTTTGAGCAAATAGGGAAATGCTCAAGACAAGACACAGTATAAGGGAAGTCGTTCTTTTCATCATTTTTCTTGTTTTTATGATTCTACTTTGTTCATAATACAACATCCCCCTGGAATCGGGTACGCCTATTAAAAAAATAATGTTGCAAAAGTACAAAAATAATCGGAGAGAAAGGAAAAACTTTCCCTTTAAAAAGGAAATAATTGCCGTTTTCTTTCCCTTTTAAAAGGAAATTTTGTATCTTTGCAACCGGAAGTCCCTTGAAAAAGTGGCAGAACAGAGCAAAAAGTCCCTTGAAAAACGTGCGTGAATTCAAGAAAAGTCCCTTGAAAAACGTGCACAGCATCAAGAGTAACACATCATAAATCATTAGAAAACAGATGTTTAAACGAAAAATCGAGAAATATCTTAAAGAATGGAAAAGTGATGAACACAAAATGCCTCTCATCATTAAAGGATGTCGCCAATGCGGAAAGACATTCTCTGTACTCGATTTTGCCCATAAGAATTATGAGCATGTTGTGTATATTGACTTTTTCCAGCACCCAGAATACAAGTCGGTATTTGATGGTGCCCTGGACATCGATCTTCTCTGCATGACACTTTCTACCTTAATACCTGATGCCAATTTCGTATCTGGCAAAACCTGCATCATCTTTGACGAGATACAGGAATGTCCACGGGCTCGCACAGCCTTGAAATTCTTCAAGACTGATGGCAGATACGATGTCATCGGTACGGGTTCCCTGCTGGGAGTCAGCGGTTATCATACCAATGCTTCTTCAGAGGCGCCAATTCCTGTAGGTTACGAGACTATCATAGACATGTATCCAATGGATTTTGAGGAATGGCTTTGGGCAAATGGCATTAAGAAAATGACCATCGACTACCTGCATCGCTGCCTGGAAGAAAAGACTCCAGTGCAAGAAGCCATCCACGAAAGAATGCGCCAACTGCTGCTGCAATATTGCATTATTGGCGGATTGCCAAGAGCCGTGAGCGTATTTATGGATACTCATAATATGCAAAACGTGCTACGGATGCAGCAAGCCATCATCGAAGAATACAAAGTAGATATGCTGAAATATGCTCCACAAGCAGACAAGTCGAGAATCAGAGAATGCTTCGAGTCAATTCCACGTCAACTGAGTAAGGAAAACAAGAAATTCGCATATGCCACAGTACGCCCCAACGGCAGAGGACGTGACTATCAAGGCAGTTTGCAATGGATAGAAGATGCAGGAATTATCCGCCGTTGCTACAACCTGTCAGCACCAGAACTCCCACTAGATGGCAACGCCAACCCCGACCAGTTTAAGGTTTACATGGCAGATACGGGACTTTTCATCAGTATGCTTGAACCAGGAACGGCAGCTGACATTCTGCAAGGCAATCTCTATGGATACAAGGGAGCCATCTTTGAAAATCTGGTGGCTGACATTTTTGGCAAGATGAATCGCAAGCTCTATTATTTCCGCAAGGACTCGGGTTTGGAAATCGACTTTGTTACAAGATACGAAGGCAAATGCACACTGGTAGAAGTAAAGGCGAGCAACGGAAACATTAAAAGTGCCAAGACCATCCTTTCGAACCCCGAAAAGTATCACGTATCTCAAGCCATCAAACTGGGAGATGTAAATGTGGAAACAGCCCCACAAACTTTCATTCTTCCCCTCTACATGGCTTTTCTGCTGGAAAATAGAGTAACTACTCTTTTAGAATAAATAAGTGCCGATGAGGGTGCCAAAAACTGCTGAAAAAGTAACTTTTGGTGCCACTATCCAAGTAAAGACACCAAAACCTTAACTTTATAAAATACCCCTTCACCCAAATACTTCAAAGAAGAGGGAAGTATAACCTTTTCCAAAGATTTACATATTGAAAGACAGCAAGCAGCTCTTTGCCGCTAAGTGTCATTTTTGATTAAAAAAATGCTGCAAGAGATTGAACTCTTACAGCATTTTATATTGTAGGTTGTTTTGATTTTATCTCTTGCCAGCCAGCAAACCTTTGATAACGGCATTGGTGAAGCCTTCTTGCTCCATGGTGTTTAGTCCCTTGATGGTGCAACCGCCAGGAGTAGTTACTTTGTCGATGGCTGATTCAGGGTGTTCGCCTGTAGCCTGTAGCAATTCTACAGCACCCTTTATGGTCTGCAAGACAATCTTCTTGGCATCCTTGGCTTTGAAGCCCATTTCTACACCACCTTCTACATTAGCTCTGACATAGCGCATGGCGTAAGCAATGGCACACGACATAGCTGTGGCTGCAGGGAACAGACGCTCTTCCATGATGAGGCTTTCGCCCAGTTCGTCGAAGATGTCGGTTATCTGCTTTGTTTCTGTTGCCGATGCGTCTACAGGAGTGATGAAAGTCATAGACTGCTTGTAGGCTATGGCGATGTTTGGCATTACGAGGAAGAAAGTTGGTGTGCAACCATCCTTATCGAGCCATTGCTTGATTTCGGCAGAAGGAACACCTGCTGCCACAACAACGAGCTTTTGGCTCTTATAGTCGAGAGCAGCCTTGATGCCCTTGAGTGTTTTCTCTACGCACCATGGTTTTACCACTACGCATACGATGTCGGTACCATCTACGGCAAGCTGGTTGTCTAATGTTACGCTTGCTCCCTTGCTTGCAAAGTGGTCTAAAACTGGCTGATTGTGGTCAGAGACAGTAATATCGGAAGGAAGAAACTTCTCGCTCTGCAAGAGTCCTTCAACCATGGCACCACCCATGGCTCCAGCTCCAATGATAGAAATTTTCATGATCTATACCTCCTTTAATACTTTTTCAAGTCTGCCGATGAAATCCTCAACATTTTCTTTGCTCAATATTAATGGAGGAAGAATGCGGAGGATGTTGGTGCCAGCGCAACCTGTGAAGCAATGCTGCTCGTGGATGAGCTTGTTGCGAACTTCCTTGTGAGGAATATCGAGAACGACACCTACCATGAGTCCACGTCCGCGAATCTCGGTAATATGACTGTTGCGTTTCTGTAGCTCCTTGAGTTGGCTGATGAGATATTCACCTACCACATGCGCATTCTCTACCAAGTTCTCTTTCTCAAAGACATCGAGCACGGCGAGCGCTGCAGTACATGCAAGGTGGTTGCCACCGAAGGTTGTGCCAAGCTGACCATAAACAGGCTTAAACTCAGGCGAAATCAATACACCACCCATAGGGAAACCATTGCCGATGCCCTTAGCCACGGTAATCATATCAGGACGAATGCCGAGCCATTGATGAGCGAAGAACTTACCGCTACGACCATAGCCACATTGTATCTCGTCGCAGATGAGCATGGTACCATACTTCTTGCAAGCTGCCTGCAAGCCCTGTGCAAACTCAGGAGTAACCATGTTGCAACCACCTACGCCCTGAATGGCTTCGATGATACAAGCGCAAACATCGCCCTTAGCAAGTTCCTTCTCCCAAGCCTCAAGATCGTTGATAGGAAGATAGGTGACATGACCATTAGCGTTGATAGGAGCGATAATCTTAGGATTGTTCGTTACCTCAACGGCAAGAGATGTACGACCATGGAAAGCTTTCTCTATAGAGAGTACGCGAGTTCTGCCGTTGGTGAAAGATGCCAACTTCAATGCATTCTCGTTAGCTTCTGCACCAGAGTTGATGAGGAAGAACTGATAGTCGTCGTAGCCACTTGCTTTGCCTAAACGCTCAGCGAGCTTCACTTGCAGTTTGTTGATTACGGAGTTGGAATAGAATCCTAACTCATTAAGTTGGTTGGTCAGCATCTCCACATAGTGAGGATGGCAATGACCTATGCTGATTACTGCATGGCCGCCATAAAGGTCGAGGTATTCCTGACCTTTGTCGTCCCATACCTTGCAGCCCTTGCCCTTTACAATATTTATATCGAAAAGAGGATATACGTCGTATAGAATCATATTGTTAAGTGAAGAGTGAAGAGTGAAGAGTGAAGAATCCAATAGTTTTGAGGGTTCTAAGCTCATGCTCTTCGGGGTTAAACTTAAAAAGCAGAAGGTTTTAGTTTTAATCCAGCAGTCTGGTTTATTCCAAACATGATATTCATGTTTTGTACTGCTTGGCCAACGGCACCCTTTAAGAGGTTGTCGATGCATGAAGTGATGAGGAGCTTGTCGCCATATTTGTCGACGTGAACCAAACATTTGTTGGTGTTTACCACCTGCTTTAGGTCGAGCGCCTTGTCTACATAATGAGTAAACTTGGCATCCTTGTAGAATTCCTTGTAGCCTGCAACGATTTCATCCAAAGGCTTATCGGTCTTTACCACCTCAGTAGCAAAGATGCCACGAGCAAAGTCGCCACGATAAGGAATGAAGTCGATGGCAGCATCGAGATAACCCTGAGTCTGCTTAAGGCTCTGGCATATCTCTGGCACATGCTGATGGCTGAAAGCCTTATAGATACTCATGTTGCCCATACGCCAAGAGAAATGGGTTGTTGCTCCAGGCTTCTGGCCTGCACCCGTGCTACCAGTAATAGCATTAACGCTAACGTCGCTATTGATAAGTCCCATCTTTGCTGCAGGCAACAAACCAAGCTGAATACATGTGGCAAAACAACCAGGGTTGGCAACATGCATAGCAGAAGCTATCTTTGCCTCATTTATTTCCGGAAGACCATATACGAAGTCGTGGGCTGCTGGAGTTGGTTGCTGAGTTGCAACCACAGTTTGAGGAGCAAGACGGAAGTCTTGAGCCAAGTCGATGATTTTCACTTTCTCAGGCACATTGTGCTCCTTAAGGAAAGCCTCGCTCTTGCCATGACCGAAGCAGAAGAAAATGACATCTACTTGATCGAAAGGCATTTCGGCAGTAAACTTCAAGTCTGTTTCGCCATAGAGACCTTCGTGTACATCGGCAACACTATTGCCTGCATTGCTTTCGCTATTTGCGAAAACTATCTCTGCTTCAGGATGATTTAACAGGAGACGAATAAGTTCGCCTCCTGTATATCCTGCAGCACCTAAAATTCCAATTTTAATCATTGTGTGGAGTTGTTAGTGGCTCCCATAGAGTGAAGTAAGAATATTACTTCGGCATGCAAATCCACAAGAATATGTAGATGAGCAAACCTGGGAAACCTGCGCTGAATACTGTCAGAAACAGCCATGCCAAACGTATTAGAGTAGGGTCCCAATCTAAATACTCTGCAAAACCTCCGCAGACACCTGCAATCCATTTATCGTCGCTGCTGCGATGTAATCTTTTTCCTGTTGCCATAATATAATATATAATAATGTGTTATTGTTTTATTATTTGACGCACGTGGATACCTAAAGGTTGCAGTAGGCACAGCATTATTTTGTTTTTTTATCTTTCCTCGTTAGGGTGCATGCCGTAGTATACACGCAATGGAGTAGAGCTAACCTTGATGAAGCCCTTAGCCTCGTCGGCAGTCCAACCAGTCTGAGTCTCGCCATATTCGCCGAGCTTAGACTTTGTGAGGTCGTTGTCAGAGTCTACACCAACAGTCTCGAAACCATAAGGACGGAGCTTGAGGATTGCAGTACCTGTGACGTTGCGCTGCGAAGAAGTCAACATAGCCTCGATGTCTGGCATGACAGGCTCAAGATACTGACTCTCGTGGAGGAACATACCATACCAGTTGGCAACCTGATCCTTCCAATACTGCTGCCACTTGCTAAGAGTGCTCTTTTCCAATAGACGGTGAGCCTCGATGATGAGCTTAGGAGCTGCAGCCTCGAAGCCTACACGTCCCTTGATACCGATGATAGTATCACCAACGTTGGCATCACGGCCAATAGCATAAGAAGCACCTATCTCCTCAATCTTCTGAATGGCAGCAACCTTATCGTCAAACTTCTCACCATTCACAGCAACAATCTCACCCTTGTCGAAGGTAATCTTGAGAGTAGTCTCCTGCTCCTTCGCTGTTACATGCTTAAGGTAAGCCTCTTCTGGCAAACCTTGAGTAGGGTCGAGGAGTTCACCACCACAGATGCTGGTTCCCCAGATACCTACATTATATGAATACTTCAGCTTGGTGAAGTCGGCAAAATAACCATGGTCGTTCAGGTAGTCAACCTCTTCCTTACGAGTAAGCTTCTTGTCGCGGGTGAGAGTGATAATCTCGATGCCAGGAGCCATCACGAGGAATGTCATATCGAAACGTATTTGGTCGTTGCCCGCACCAGTACTTCCGTGAGCAATAGCGTCGGCGCCAATCTCTTTAGCATAGCGAGCTATGGCAATAGCTTGGAATATACGCTCAGAAGATACGGAGATAGGGTAGCAGTTGTTGCGCAATACATTACCGAAAATCATATATTTCAATGACTTCTCGTAGTATTCGTGGGTAACGTCGAGAGTAACGTATGCTTTAGCTCCCAACTTATAAGCATTCTCCTCGTTGGTCTTCAGCTGTTCTGCAGAAAAGCCACCTGTGTTGGCACATGCAGCATATACATCATATCCTTCTTCCTTGAGTTTCATAACTGTGTATGAAGTGTCAAGTCCGCCGCTGAATGCGACTACAACTTTCTTGTTTGCCATAACTATATATTTATTAAGTTGATTTTTATTGTTGATTTGTTGTTATAGAATTGTTTTGCCAATGATTAACCTTCGAGTTCGCAAGAAGGACCATCAATAGCTCTGATACGAGCGATAACCTCCTTTGGAAGTTTTATTGGCAGATGCTCTTCAGGGTCGAAGAGCATGGCGGTGCAGATGCAATATTTGCGGTTTGTGCGATGAAGCACATCTACATTTATACAACCTTCGCAGCCACGCCAGAAAGACTCGTCGTCTGTAAGGTCGGCAAATGTAACAGGCAAATATCCCAACTGAGTGTTCATCTTCATCACGGCAGAGCCAGAGGTGAGAGAGAATATCTTAGCATGTGGCCATCGCTGTCGGGCAAGTGTGAATGTGAGGTTCTTGATACGCTTTGCCAGTCCGATACCTCTGAAGTCTGGGTGAACTATCAATCCCGATGTTGTTACGTAGTGTTTGTTGCCCCAAGTCTCGATGTAACTGAAGCCTGCAAACTTGTCACCTTGCAGAGCTATAACAGCCTTAGCCTCGCGCATCTTTGTGGCAACATATTCAGGCGAGCGCTTTGCGATGCCCGAACCACGCTTCTTGGCAGCTTCTGCAATTGTTGTTAGAATGGTGTCGATGTATTTTATATGACTCTCATCAGCCACCATTACTTTAACTTCTTCCATTATCCTAATTTATAATTTATATCCTTGTTGTCTATATATATAATAAGGTGTATGTCGTGAGTTCCCTCTTTTTGGGGGGCTCTTTATCTGAATTCCATGATGTTTCTCAGTCCATCGATGATATCAATCTCCCTTGCACCAGGTTTGGTAACGATGAAAATAGTGTCATCGCCAGCTATTGTTCCGAGAATCTCAGGGATGTCGCCATTGTCGATGTTGTAAGCTATGGAACTTGCATATCCAGGACGTGTTCTTATTACGCCCATGTTGCCAGAGAAGTTTATAGAAACGAAACCAGGCATCTGCATCATTTCGCTTGCAGGCAATGGCTTGTGTACACGTTTGTACATAGTTTCGTTTGGCAATACATATACGTATTTACCATTCATGCTTGCAGCCTTAGCCACTTTTAGTTGTTTGAGGTCGCGGCTAAGAGTTGCCTGAGTAAGTTTGAATCCTTCTTTCTCCAGTTCTCTTAGAACTTCGTCTTGGCTTCCAAGCTCTTTGCTTGATATGATCAGCTTAAGAGCTTCCATTCTGCTGTTCTTTACCTTCATAGCTGTATGTTTATGCGTTTGTGGGTGCAAAAATACTACATTATTTGCAAACAATCAAATAAATTGCAAGATAATTGCAGAAATATGTGACAAAATATCATTTCGATGTTATAAATATGAATATGTATGCGGTATTATGCAATAATATTGCCATGCGTTTGTGCAAACAAAGTTGAAGATTCCTATAATAGATATAGATTAATGGCTAAAAGCCTTTGCTAATAAGCTAATAAATCTAAATTTATGGATATTAAAATGCGAAAACTAACTTTTTATTAAGGGTTTTTGCTATCTTTGCCGAACATTATTCTAATAACTATTAAAAATCGGTAATGAAACAAAACAATGTAAAGCCTGCTGAAGGTAAACTTGGTATTATGGTTGTAGGTTGTGGTGCCGTTGCTACCACATTTATGACAGGTGTATTAATGACTCGCAAGGGTTTGACAAAGCCTGTAGGTTCAATGACTCAGTACGATAAGATTCGTGTGGGACGTGGTGACGAAAAGCAGTACCTGCACTATCAGGATATCGTTCCGTTGGCTAAACTCGACGACATCGTCTTTGGTACTTGGGATGTATATCCACAGAATGCTTATCAGTCAGCAATGTACTGCGAGGTATTGAAGGAAAAGGATATCAATCCTGTTAAGGACGAATTGGAGCAGATTGTTCCAATGAAGGCTGCATTTGATAAGAACTATGCCAAGCGTTTGACAGGTGATAATGTCAAGGACTGCAAGACTCGTTGGGAAATGGTTGAGGCTTTGCGTCAAGATATTCGCGACTTCAAGGAGAAGAATGGTTGTGCTCGTATCGTTGTGATTTGGGCAGCATCTACCGAAATCTACGTTCCTGAGGACGAGAAGGTACACGGCACATTGGCAGCTCTTGAAGAGGCTATGAAGGCTGACGACCGTGAGCACATTGCTCCTTCCATGTGTTATGCTTATGCAGCTTTGGTTGAGGGTGCTCCTTTCATCATGGGTGCTCCAAACACAACTGTTGATATTCCTGCTATGTGGGAATTGGCAGAAAAGACCAAGATGCCTATCGCAGGTAAGGACTTCAAGACTGGCCAGACTCTTGTAAAGAGTGGTTTTGCTCCTATTATCGGTACTCGTTGCCTTGGTTTGAATGGTTGGTTCTCTACCAACATTCTTGGCAACCGCGATGGTCTTGTTCTTGATGAACCAGCAAACTTCCACACTAAGGAAGTGAGCAAGCTTTCTACACTTGAAACAATCTTGAAGCCAGACGTACAGCCAGACCTTTATGGACATGGCAACGATGAGGACACACAATACTATCACAAGGTGCGTATCAACTACTATCCTCCTCGCAACGATAACAAGGAAGGCTGGGATAATATCGATATCTTTGGTTGGATGGGCTATCCAATGCAGGTAAAGATCAACTTCCTTTGCCGCGACTCTATCCTTGCAGCTCCATTGCTCCTCGACCTCACATTGTTGAGCGACCTTGCTGCTCGTGCTGGGCGTTATGGCATCCAGCGCTTCTTGAGCTTCTTCCTCAAGGCTCCTATGCACGACTATACTAAAGGTGAAGAGGCTGTTAACAACCTATACCAGCAGTATACAATGCTTAAGAACGCTATACGCGAAATGGGTGGCTACGAGGCTGACGAAGAGATTGATTAATTCTCAAGCCCAATATATATAATAAGGTGTATCAAACATTCGTGTTGTTATGAGTGTTTGATACACCTTTTTTAGTGCTTTATACTAAGGTAATTGTTAAAATGACGGGTTGAAAGATAAAATAAATTACATTTCGCTTGTTACTTTTAATAAATTTGCTTAAATTAGCAACGGTTATTAAACCTAAAGATTTACTACGACCCAAAAATTAACGAAAACAGACTTTCATGATAAAAAGAGTTACCTTGTGTATCGCCATGTTTTTGGCAATACCATTTTTTTTATTTGCCAAAGATTATGTCGTTATGGACTTTGGTGCTAAAGGTAATGGCATGAGTGATGACGCATCGGCTATTCAGAAAGCTATTGATGCTTGTTCTGAAGCTGGTGGTGGTAATGTTGTCTTTTCTACCAATCACACTTTTATTTCTGGTCCTGTAGAATTGAAATCTAATATTAATATTGTTTTAGAGGCAAACTCTGTATGGAAAGCTAATCCCGATGAAAGCATCTATAAGCTAAGCGCTTTTGGCGAGAATAGAGGTGAAGGCATGATGTGGATATACGCCAAGGATGCTAAGAATATCTCTATTACGGGTAAGGGAACTATCCATGGCAATGGTGTTGCCTTTATGGGTAAGGAGCTGAACGATTCTTATGAGCTTAAACCTGTAACAACCTTCGATCCTCGTCCACATGTGCTTACACTCTTTGGTGTAGACAATCTTACTATCCGCGATATTACCATCCGCGATGGTGCCTATTGGACTGTGCATCTTATTGGATGCAATGGTGCTGTAATTGATGGTATAAACCTACTTAACAACCTGAAAATTCGCAATGGCGACGGTATAGACCTCGACCATAGCAAAAACGTAAGAATAAGCAACTGTCATATCACTTCGGGCGACGACTGTATCTGTTTGAAGAATCGTCGTGAGTATGAGGCTTATGGCTCATGCCATGATATCACGGTTACAAACTGCGTGATGACTTCTCGCTCGTGTGCGATAAAGATAGGTAGCGAGAATATGGACTCTATATATAATGTGGTGTTCGACAACTGCGTTATCACCCGCTCTAATCGTGGACTTGGCATACAGAATCGTGATGAAGGAACTGTGACAGACGTTGTGTTCTCGAATATCCAAATGGATTGCCAACTATGGAGCGATGTGTGGTGGGGACAAGCAGAACCTATCTATGTAACCAGCTATCCTCGTGCTAATGGCAACCATAAAGATGCCAATTGGCGTTTCCCAAAGGGGGAAACTAAGGGCAGATGTGGTGAGGTGAGTCGCATATTCTTTAATAATATCACCGCTGTGAGCGAGAATGGATGCTTCGTGGGTGGTGACGAGAAAGGAAAAGTGAACAACATATATTTTAATAATGTAAGACTCTTCAATAAGAAAGTCACAAACTACGAGGGCGGACAGATAGACCTTCGTCCATGCCGCGATACTAAGTTCTTGCCTACACAAGGTAAGAAAATCACTACACATAATGTTACAGACAGTAGTTTGGAAGTATTGTAACTTTATTGAAAAGCTATCTTCGCCTTGTAGAAACAAATAGTCTTTACCTTTGCACTCATATTTTAACCCATAATAAACCTAAAAAATTAACAGTTATGCTAAAAGTACGAAACCATTCTAAAGCGGGCTTGCTGAAGACTATGTTCTCAGCCTCCCTCTTGCTTTGTAGTACAGCAGCTATGGCACAAAGCCAAAAGTCGGGCGTTATCAAAGATGCCAACGGCGAACCTTTGATAGGTGTTACCGTATTGGAACAGGGTACCTCTAATGGTACTGTGACTGATGTAAATGGTCGCTACACCCTAAAGACAACAAAGCCTAATGCGAAACTGAAAGTATCCTACATTGGTTATGAATCTCAAGTCATCACTCCAGGTCAGAGCGTTACTCTATCTGCAAACGATGCTACTCTCAATGAAGTCGTAGTAGTTGGTTATGGTACTATGCGCCGTAAGGACGTTACCTCTTCTATCACTACCGTTAATGCAAAAGACCTTGATAAAGGCGTATATACCGACCCTGCACAGATGTTGCAAGGAAAGGTTGCAGGTCTTGTTATCTCGTCATCAGGCGATCCTAACGGCTCGTCAAGCATAACGCTTCGTGGTTCATCTTCTCTTCGTGAGGGTGAAGCTATGCAGCCATATTATGTTATTGATGGTATTCCAGGTATGGATATCTCTATGGTTGCACCAGATGATATCGAGTCTATCGATGTGCTCCGCGATGCTACAGCTACCGCCATCTATGGTTCTAAGGCTGCCAATGGTGTAATCATCATCACCACAAAGAAAGGTACTGAAGGAAAAACCAATGTAAGCTATAATGGATATGTAGCTTTCGACAATGCTTTGAAGACTCTTGATATGGCTTCGGCTGCTGAACTTCGTGCTTCTGGCGAAGTGGTAGAGGACGAAGGTGCAAATACCGATTGGCAAGATGAGGTGTTGCGCACAGGTGTTAGCCATAATCACAACCTCTCTATTAGTGGTGGTAATAAGCAGACAAAGTATATCGCCAGCTTGAACTATATCGATCATGATGGTGTGATTCGTGGTACAGAAATGAATAGAGTAAATGGTCGCGCTCTCATCACCACAAAGGTGTTGAAAGACAGATTGACTCTTTCTGCAGGTATTAATGCCATGAGAGGTGTACACAAAGGTGTGCCTGTAGGTCGAAATGGTGAATCGGTACTTGATGCTATGAACTACTATTCGCCTACAAATCCTGTACGCAACGAAGACGGTTCATGGTTTAAGAGCGATATAGGTTCTCAGAACTATAACCCTCTTTCTATGATCAACGAAGACTCTAACGAGTTTGAGTGGAGACGCATGCAATATATAGGTAAGGCTTCGCTCGATATCATCGAAGGTCTTGTCTTGAATGCTAACTATTCTTACAACAGCAAGCAGAAAGTTTATAGCTATTATAACAGCTCGTTGTCACAGCTTCCTTATGGTGGCACCAAGGGTAAGGCTCATCGCGATACCCGTCTGGGACACGATCAGACTTTCGAAACCTATCTTAACTACGACCTTACCTTGGCAAAGGTTCATAAGCTTTCTCTTATGGCAGGTTACTCTTGGGAAGAGCGTGTAAACAATGACGGCTTTGGTGTTTCTGTTTACAATTTCTATAATGACCAACTTGGATTTAAGAATCTTGCTTATGGTAACTTCATTAATGGTATGAGCGATGTTGATAGTGGTGTTGAGGAAATTGTTCGCAACATTTCTTTCTATGGTCGTGCTAACTATTCTTACGATGGCAAGTATCTCTTGCAGGCTACAGTTCGTCGTGATGGCTCTTCTGTTTTTGGCGCAAACAATCGTTGGGGTACCTTCCCATCTGTATCTGCTGCATGGAACATCGCAGAAGAATCATTCATGAAGGATGGCATCTTCGATCAGTTGAAACTTCGTGCTGGTTATGGTGTTAGTGGTAATGCTCTTGGCTTCGGTGCTTATTCTGCTTACACTCTCTTTGGATTGAACTCTGGTAGTAGCTTTACTTACAATGGTGTTACTTATTCAAAGATTGAGGCTACACAGAATGGTAATAAGGATTTGAAGTGGGAAACAACCAAGATGTTCAATGTCGGTGTTGACTTTGCATTCCTCGACAGCCGCTTGAGTGGTAGCATCGAATTCTATAGCAAGAAGACTTCTGACCTTATCTGGAGCTATGATGTTTCTACAAATATCTATCCTGTAGGTTATATGAATGCCAATGTTGGCGATATCACCAATACAGGTATTGAACTTACCATCAACGCTGTTCCTGTGAAGACTAAGGATTTTACATGGCAGACAACAGTAAACCTTGCTCACAACAAGAATAAGGTGAAAAAGCTTTCAAATAAGAAATTCTCTGTAGACTATAAGGATTGGGGAGACCCTAACATCGGTGGTATCTCTTCAAATGGTGAAGTAGAGCGTATCAAGGAAGGCGAATCTCTCGGTACTTTCTGGACATATGAGTGGGCTGGCTATAATGATCACGGACAGTCTACATACTATGTACATGATGCAACGACTGGTGAGCGTACAGGTGAAGTGACAACAACTCCTGAAAAGAAAGATAAGACAAAGGTTGGTTGCGCTCTTCCAAAGGTTACCTACGGATGGAACAATACCCTTACATATAAGAAGTGGGCATTGACAGCATTCTTCCAGGGCAACATTGGTAACAAGATTATGAACGCTACACGTGCTCACTATAGCAACAAGGCTCTCTTGTCGGCAGGTAAGAATGTGCTTGCTGATGCACTTAAGGATAAATATTTCACAAGCGATAATACATACTATTATCCTTCTGATCGCTATCTCGAGAATGGTAGCTTCTTCCGTCTTTCTACTCTTTCGTTGGCTTACACATTCGATAATTTCGATGGTTGGCTCAAGAGCGTGCAGGTATATGGAACTGCTAAGAATGTATTTACCATTACTGGCTACAAGGGCTTAGACCCTGACATCAACCTCGGAGGTTTGGAGCCAGGACTCGACAAGCGTGAGACTTTCTATCCTCATACTCGTTCTTTCATTTTGGGCGTAAAGGTTAACTTTTAATTAGATTACTATTATGAGACTAAATATAAAATATCTATTGGCGGCAGGATTGATTGGGGCTACAACGGCTTGTACCGACCTTGATGTCGACATTAATTCTAAATATGTGACATATCCTACCTCCGAAGCTGCTACAAATGCTTTGATGGCAGATGTTTATTATCAGTTCCGTGGTGCTCTGGGCCGCCGCTATATGGAGGCTATGGCGCTATCATCTGACGAATGGGTGAGCATAAGCTTTGATGGCGACTATTACGATGATGGTACCTATGCTCATGCTTGTACACACATGTTCAGTTACACAGATGCAAGTCTTGGCTGGTATGGCGATTTGGCTGCTGGTATAACAAAGGCTAACAATGCTATTCGTACTCTTACAATGGGTAGACCTAATACCGACCCTGCAGTTATTGCTCCTGCTCGAGCAATGCGAGCTTTCTATCATTTCTTGTTGATGGATAGCTATGGCGATGTGCCAATTCTTGATGGTATTCCTACTGAAGATGAGGCTATTGAACGCAAACCACGTGCTGAGGTTGCAAAGTATATAGAGAAGGAACTCTTGGAAATCATCCCTAATCTTACCGAAGATAATAATGAAAATACTTATGGTAAGCCAAACAAGTGGATGGCAGAAGCTTTGCTCGTGAAACTATATATCAATTGGCCTGTTTATACAGCTGCTGATGTTACTAAGTATGATGCTGCCACAGCAAAGAATGAGAAACTCAACGATTGTGTGAAGTGGTGCGATGAAATCATCAAGAGTGGCGCGTTTGATATTGCTGCTGGTTCTAATGGCTATCGCTCTAAGTTCTATCCTAACAATGGTGTTCAGATTAAGGACTTTATCTATGCTATGCCTTATCATACCACAGAGGCTACAGGTATGAATTATGGACGTCCTCGCACATGGCGACAGGCTAAGGGTAGCTTCGATAGCTACTACGGAATGCCTTTGTCAAACTCTGTAGGTGGTAACTTCTCGATTACTCCAGAGATGTCAGATATATTGATGGCACTTCCTGGCGATACTCGTAAGGATCATGTCTTGGCTGGTCAAATTTATATGTTTGACGCTAACTATAACAAGACCACAACTCCATTCAAGTATAAGGGAGAGAACGTAGTACTCACCAAGGATATTGAACTTCGTCCAACATACGATAAAGAAACCAAACAGCAAACATCTAATGGTGTGGTTACAAATAATGTTGGTAAGGATGTTAAGGGATGGTCGCAGGGTTATAAGTCGGTTAAGTGGTTTGTCATTGATGACGACTTCAAGAATAAGCGTAACCAATCTAACGATGTACCTATCTTCCGTTTTGCCGATATCCTTTTGACAAAGGCTGAGGCTATTACCCGTGGTGCTACTGCTACCAATGGCGATACTCCACAGTCGTTGTTCAATCAGATTAGATCGTATGCAGGTGCACCAACTTTGGATCATAATCCATCGTTGAAGGAACTCCTCGATGAGCGCGCTCGTGAGTTCTTTGATGAAAACTGGCGTCGCAACGATATGATTCGTTTTGGCACATTCGAGAGCGAATATGGTTTCCATAAGAAATCTCATGTTGATGAGTCGGGTGTTCTTCATGCTAACTTCGACAAGACTCGCCGTATATTCCCTATACCAGAGTCTATCTTGAATGTTAATACCAACTGGAGTCAGAACCCTGGTTACGAAAAATAATAACTAAAAATATCTGATATCAAAAAAAACGCAGTAATACTTCGTTCGGAACAGAAGTACTACTGCGTCTTTTTTTGATAGCTGATTGTTGTCTTTTTCCCGAATAGATGGACTCTTCTTAGTTATTCCTCAAATAAGGTATGGAATGCTATTGTGTCCATTACCTGATAGTTTGGTTTATTCGCAAACATCCTTTTGACAGCATTTAAATTGGCTTGAGTTAAAGCTTGGCTTTTCATCAAGATATAAATGTTCGGTAAAAATGAATGATCGGATTTCACTATAGCTTTGGATTCAATAATCTTCTTGCTTAGTTCTTTGGAGTCCAAGTTCCTGATGTTGTTTACTCTATACTTAGCATCAGCCAAAAGCAACTTGTTATTGTTGGTGTGTATCAATATGTCTGCCGAAGCCTTTTTGTCAGTATGATGTTTTTGAGAAATTTTTCTTTGAACATCATCCAGTTCGATAGCTTTGTCATTATCGGAGAAGACATTTTCAGAGTCAGGACATCCTTCTTGTTTTAGCAGGCTATGTAGCCCAACTAATTCCTTGGGCGTCCAACATTCTATGCAGACTCCCTGATAGTTTCCTATTCTATAAGTTGCCATAATTCTCCACGTATTTTTGAAGAGTTTCGTATGATTTGTTGAATGACTCAAATACAGGGTCTATGTCGTTTCCTAAGTACTTGTAATCGAAAAGCTCGGAATTTTTTCGTTGTACAGCCAAATAGAAGCGTGTCTTCTCTAAGATGTCTTCTTTCTCTGAAATATATCTGATAGCAGAAACCATATCTGGATTATGGCTTGCGATCATAATCTTAGTACCAAGCTCTTTGTTGACCATAACAAGAAGATGAGCAAATTCTACAATCCATTGTGGGTGCAGGTTTGTCTCTGGCTCATCTATTTCCAATAAAGTCTTATTGTCCAACCATCCATTCTCAATGAGTCGCTGCATATAGGCGAAGGTCTTGAAGCCAGAGGCAACCTTGTCCAATTTCACTTGTACGCCACTTTTTGCTTTGAAGATAAGTTCTGTGCCAAAAGTGTTGTCTTCAACAAATGAGCCATCAATCATGCTTCCAATGGCTTTGATGAGCTTCTGTGCTTTTCCAGATAATTCGAAGTCATCTTTTGTGTAGAGCATATTATGCTTTAATTCGCGCCAATAGTATTTCTTTGGATTTTCCATGGAAGAAATGATAGGCGTGTCAATATATAGGGCGTTAGTCAATCCGAATAGTGTTCCCACTTTATCCTTCAGCATCTGAACATCATCTTCGGAAAACTGAATCTCGGTAGGATGAGAGTCTTTTTCTCTGTAGATGTTGGTGATATTATTCCATATCAAGTTTATGTCTTTTTTTGTCCTAAGCTCGTAATACTTGTGCAAGCTTTCCTCAAAGTTGGCAAATGTACTTTGCTTGAGTTTAACCAAAGGCAGCTTCTCGCTTTCTAATCCCAAGATTTTAAGAATGCGCTTTTTGTTATTTATGTCTGTTTCTTCTGCAAGATATTTTTCTAAAAGCTTGCAGAAAGATTCTATAGCCTTATTGTAGTATAAGGTTACATTTTCAATATCTCCATCTTTAACAACAGAAATAAGAGAACTTGCTTTTGCTATGATGTCAGTATAACCTTCTGTATCTGAAAAATCCAATGATTTTGCAATAGAAGAGAGTGTGTCTAAAGTAATGACTGTATCTTTGCAAAAATTGGCAAACAGATATTGATTGTATTTTGTTATAGTTTGAATGATATAATACAACCATCTTGACAGCGTGCTCTTACCACAACCATTGCCTCCTGCTATGACTGTGATGCCATCAATATCTATGTCAGCATGCCCAATGGCATGGTAATTTTCTATCTTAAAATTATACTTGCTCATGATGTATTTGTTTTTATGTTTTATTATCTCAAAAAGCCATGTTCGTAAACCTTTGGAACAATCTTCTTGGCAAGAAGTTTATGAGCTTTGCGCAGGGAAGCGTGAAGCTTTGTATAGGTTTCGTCCTCGCTTGTGGAGTTCATGACCTCTTTGCCTTTCTTGTCTAATTTTGTTCCTTGGAAATACTTACGTATGTCATAATAAGCGGCATTTAAGTCAGCGTCTAGTTGCTTGTGATAATATTTCCAGAGCTCACGACCTGCATCAAACACAGCTTTTGCTTCTTCCGAGAATACCAATGGAGAGTTTTCATTCTGACTGTCATCAAATAAGTTTCCTTGTATGGCTTTTGGACGACCCTTTCCTGATATATAATCCGTCATGAAATGGTCGCTCAACTCATTGGTTATGCCTAACTCTTCTTCGGTGAACGGTTGCCAATGGTTGGTGCCATCTTTTGACTGTACATTGTTCTTGTTGGTAAAGATAGCAAACGTCAAGCAGTCTGTTTTGAATATATTGTCATTTTTCCAAGTTTCTTGTGGATAAAGAAATTGGTCTCGGTCATTTTCCCAAGTTGCTTCTATAACTAGACGAGCTGCAAGATAAATGCTGGATTCTATGAGGTTATATTTCGTTATTTGCCATTGATATTGATGATTCCACGGACGATGCGATCGTTCTATTCTAACAGTCCTTTGGTTTTGGAAGTCGTTCGCGATACCTATTATTGTAGCAATAGACTCCTGTTTGTCATCAATAAAAGTAGTTGTCCAATCATTGATTAACTTTAACCCTTCATAGCTGAATATCTCTTTTTGGGGTTGAGCCTCCCCTTTTTCATTATACACATCCGATAAAATACCATTAAAAGGTTCTATATCAGCAGTGCGCCATATCTTGAACCCAATAGGAAAGTCTCCTTTTACATTGTCGAATGTATCCGCAGGTACGATAAACATAGTCTTGGGTGTTGCTTGGAACATGCGACGGAAATCCGAGAACTTAGGTGCTTGCAGATTTTTCAATTTTGAAAAATCTGCAAGCACTGCCGTAGGGATTTCACGATAGACCCTTGTCAAGAACTGTATGTATAGTTCTCGTTTGGCATATCCCATGGAAGCTCCAAATACCTTGGCGACATAGGTATTTGCAGCGACACCGCTTCTGCCTCTGCCACTTCTGTTGTCTCCCTCTGCATATGGAGGGTTTATATATATGACTAATCTCTTTCTTTTTTCTGGGTCTTTTATTATTTCTTGTAATTCAGTAGGAACCTTACTTTTTATTTTGGTCCCCTCTTTAGTAGTGTAATCAACTAATGGGTCATTCAAAAAGTCAAACTGAAAGACATGGTTTCCAAAGAGGTTAGCACCATTTTGAATTCGCTCTTTCATTGTGTCAACATCAGCTTGTTCCAAAGTTGAAGCCCAAAGATTATGGCGATTGGTTAATCCTGCCAGCAGGTTGCCTGTACCCGCAGCACAATCCCAAACATAATATTCGTCTTGCCAGTTTTCTCCAAGTATATTTGCAAGATATTCTTGTGATTTTTCCACCCATATCATTGGGGTGAAGTAAGAACCGTGACGCTCGCGGATATCCTCAGGATGTAATCTGTCAGCTCTTTCCAAGATATAGTCGCGATATTCCTCACGAGGTGGGCGTTTGTATCTTTGCCAAAACAAGCGATGAGCCATTTGGTTGTCATTAAACTCAAAATGGGCGAATAGAGGAGTCTTATTTCCTTGGAGTTTCCCTGTGTTAACTTTATAATGGTCTTCTTTTAACAGAACCGTGAGGTTTTGAAGTAGAGTCGTGTTGTCTTGGGACATGAGGTCTGCAAGAAAAAAATGACAATCATATATACCTATTTCTGCTAAGTCATCCCAATTTACGGCAAGTGTATCCTTTACTTCCTTCAGCCATCTGCGATAGATATGAGGGAAGTTGTTCTTATTGACATTCGTCTTTGACGCACGTCTTCCTGTCAAGGAAAACTTGTCCTTGATGAAGAAACGCAAACTGTCTCCTTGCAGCTCGAAGTTGAAGATAAATACATGTTCTTTTAATGTGTCGTGCACCATCTCGTAGAGTTGCTTGAACTCCTTTGAGGTATGATCGGATGGTGTAACTTGCCAGTTGAAGTCGTTTTGCTCAAAAACATCAGAAATTTCATCGAAGTGTATAAAGCCAATTTTCTCGGCATCGAAAGTGCCGAGATAATCAGGTGCGTCAAGTTCGGTAAAGCGACGGTCTTTTCCAATAGTAAGGGTTAACTGTACAAACTGCTCATAGATGTCTCGCTTGGCGCCTCTCTTGGCTTCTGCCCATAGATAGGTTGTGCCGTTATGTCCTACGCAGAAATCCACTTTACCTGGAATTTTCGTGTTGTCATAACCTGCAAACCAGTCTTCACGAACTTTGTTCTTGAGTTCTTCCTCCTGTATAGTCTTTGAATAATATGCCATTTTATTTATCGCTCGTTGTTGCTCCAAAGGTACACTTTTTCTTTGAATATATGGTACTATTTCAAAAAAATGTGCAATTTTGTGTGCGGAGTTATATGTGTATTCTTTGTTGGTAGTTCTCAAAATGCGTGAATTTGATGCTTTTTAAAACTTAGAAAAGGATTTATAGAAGTTTCCTGAAGAGATAAGTTTTGGTGTGTATTCTGTCAAAATATGATTGGAAATGAATGTTTTGACGTGTTTCAGAGTTTAAGTCAAATGTTTTTAGTATATTTGCATTGTATATCCCACTTTGTGACAAGCATGCAAAATGCTTCAAAAACTTTAATCCTATGTAAAGTATGAAAATGAAGAAAGTCCTATTTTTTGCAGAATACTGTTTGGTAGGTATCTTGGCAACACATGCTCAAGACTTCACCCAATATGTTGACCCACGTATTGGAACTGTTGGCTTGGGACGTACATTCCCTGGCCCTTCTATGCCTTTCGGTATGGTGAAGCCCGGACCCGACTGTATCAATATGCCTAATGCTGGTTGGGCACCAATACCAGAAAAAGTTGTAGGTTTTAGCCAAACGCATGTGAGCGGAACTGGTGGCGGACAGAAGTATGGCAACATATTGATTCAGCCATGCTTGAAGTCGCAAGAACTTAATGAAAACATTATTCCACAACGACGTATAGGCGAAACCATCGACCTTGGATATTATGCTTGCACATATAAAAATGGTATACAGACAGAGATAACAACTGCCGAGCGTTGTGCATTCTACCGATTTACATATCCTGAACATGGCAGATTGGTGGTTGATGCTTCTTGGTTCTTGGGTAGAGATACTATTCCCGACAAGCGAGAGGCTCAACAGTTTGAAGGCTCACATATAAAAGTGGTTTCGTCGCAGAGTATTGAAGGATGGAGCCGTGTGCGTGGAGGATGGAACAATGGCGATGCCTATACCGTTTATTTCTCCCTGCTTTCAGATGTACCTTTCACGGTAGAAAGCACTAACGAAAAGCTATGTTTGGTAGCATTCTCGTCGGAGAAAGTGAATGTGAAGATAGGTGTATCGTTCCTTTCATGCGAAAAGGCGCGAGCAAATATTGTAGATTGCTCATTCGACAAACAGCTATCTACTCTTAAGGCAGAATGGCAACGTATGCTTTCTCGCTTGCGCTATCAAGGTACCGAGCGCAACATGCGCATGTTCTATACAGCATTGTATCACACTATGTTGATGCCGGTAAACCGCACGGGAGAGAATCCAAAGTGGACAGATGCTCCATACTATGACGACTACTATGCTATTTGGGACACATATCGCACATCAACTCCGCTACTTGGAGTTTACTATCCAGAAATTCAACGCGACATAGTAAACTCTCTACTTAATATATATAAAAACGAGGGATATATGCCCGATGCTCGTAGTGGCGACTGCAATGGCAGAACACAAGGTGGTAGTCATGGCGAGGTGGTAATAGCTGATGCTTTTGCTCGTGGACTAAAAGGTATTGACTATGAGTTGGCTCTTAAAGCAATGATAAAGGATGCCGAAGTGCCACCAGCTGATGATGAAAAAGAGGGTAGAGGTGGACTAAAAGAATACAACACCTTAGGCTACATTCCTTATGGCATACCACGCGCAGGTACACGAACCGTAGAATATTCCTTCGACGACTGGTGTATTGCTCAGGTTGCTAAAGGGCTTGGTCATGATGATATCTATCAGAAATATATGGCACGCTCTGGCAACTGGCGCAACCTTTGGCGTTCTGACTATGAATGGAAGGGAATGCGTGGTTTCATAATGCCACGCGATGCTAAAGGGCGTTGGCTCGACTCTGTGCCTTGGGGAAAATCAAAGGTTTATCATCCATATATTCCTTACAAACCAGACACTAAGGTGGCGCCATGGTATCTGCCATGGTGGAACACTTTCTTCTACGAAGCTTTGTCGGCAGAGTATAGTCTGAGTGTTCCTCATGATGTGCCAGGACTCATTGCTGCATGTGGAGGCAACGAAGCTTTCCGTAAACGTCTCGACACGTTCTTTGCTGAAGGACATTATAATGTAGCTAATGAACCAAGCTTCTTAACTCCATGGTTATACCATTTCATCGGTCGTCCTGATCTTTCACGCGATAGAGTGACGAAGATTATCAATGAGAATTTTAGTGATCAACCTGACGGATTGCCTGGTAATGATGATGGCGGCGCTATGTCGAGCTGGCTCATTTGGGGTATGCTTGGCAAGTATCCGTTGGCAGGAACTGAGATGTTCTTGGAATTTCCACAGGACGAACCTATACATGTAGATAACCCTGTGGCTGATGCAACAGTTGTTGGTAGCAACAAGTCGATGACAATGTGTTTCGTACTCAACCGTCAATATCGCAATTGGCAATATTCATGGCGATGGAAGGGGGATAGCTTGATAGTTTCTTGCAATACGGCTACTTATGCTATACCTCGTGCGGTAGTAGATGGTGCTACAGGCTTCTCGTGGCTTAGTCCGCAGGTGAAGAATGCAAAATATACCGATGTTATCGGTACTTTTGGCTTTATATCGCATGCCGCATATAAGCAATTAGTAGCTAAGAATCGCTTCACTTACGATGGCATAACATGGCGAAAGGTGGATGCAGACAACTCGTCGATACGTGTGAAAGCGGATAAAGACGGTACTGAAATGTGGATTTCCACTATCCACGAACTGCCGATAGTGATGAAGGTGAAAAACAATCCTTTAGGAATTGACTGGGAAATGAGATAATAATATGATGAAGAGATATATAATTGGAATATGTGTTTGCCTTGCTATTACCTTGGCAAGTGCACAGACAAGAAGAGAAATGGGTGGCATTTATTATGCTTACCCTAAGGTTGATGTAAAGGAAATGAGGCAGACTCCGTCTGGCTATAAGCCTTTCTATATTAGCCATTATGGTCGTCATGGCTCTCGATGGATGACTTCTGACGAACGTTATATCAAGGTGGCACAATATTTCGATGACGAATCAAACCTCACTCCTATGGGATTGAAGGTTAAGAAACTTATCATAAAGGCTCGCGATAATGCCATGGGACATGGTGGTAAACTCTCTAAGCTTGGCGAATTGCAGCATAAGGGTATTGCCGACCGCATGTATCGCAACTTCCCAAATATCTTTGCTCAAGGCAATAGCGTGCAGGCACGCTCAAGTGTTGTAGACCGTTGTGCTAAGAGTATGAAGGCTTTTATCGATGAGTTGCGCCATCTGCAGCCTTCGTTGGCTATGGATGTAAAGACCGATTCTGCCGACATGGCATGGATAGCCTACACTTCTCCAGAAGTGAAAGCGTTGGAAAAGCAAACTAAGGTGGTGGCAAAAGTCAATACTGATAGGTTTATGAGCCAACTATTCAAGGATATCTCAAAGATAGACAATCCGCTGAATCTTATGAGCGAGATTCATTCCATCGCTTCTTCTATGCAGGATGTTGGCTTAAACTTCAAGCGCTATCCTAAGGATATTGAGAATGGTCTGTATGCTCTTTTCACCGATGATGAGTTTCGTGCTTTCTATGATGCCAACAATCTGAGGATGACAATCTGCAATGGTATATATCCTACTAATGGGGATATTCCAGCGCGCTCTGCAATATCGCTTTGGCAGAATATCATGACTAAAGCAGATGAGGCTTTAAGCAAGAAAACTCCTTCGGCTAATCTCCGCTTCGGTCATGACACCTCTTTATATCGTTTGCTGTCGTTGCTTTCTTTTGTTAAATCTAACTATGACTTGATAAGTGATGTACCAAATGGTGAGATTGCTATGGTCAACGATGTTGATTTGATGGATAGAGTGGTGCCTATGGCAGCCAACTTGCAGATGGTATTTTATAAATCTACCTTTGATTCGCCTAAAGATTCTGTAGTAGTAAAGTTCTTTCTCAATGGTAAGCCTATGATGCTACCGTTGCCTTCGACTGATGTCTATGGTAAAGATGATGCTTGCTATAATTGGAATTTGGTGAAGGAATATGTGGTTAATCGCATACATAAGCTTGAACATATTCGTCAGCTCAATGCGCTGAACACTATGGTTGGTACAGCCCAAGCAAATACTCATAGTGCAGGCTTGTTTGGTAAGGGTAGCGAAGAACATGGACAAACATTGCCTGCTGTACTTGTGCCTAATGGACAAAACTTCTGGACTCCTCAAACTCAGGATACTGAGAAAAAGTGCATTGCACCTTATTATTATAAAGATACCATGTTGCAGGGCTTCCGCAATAGTCATTGGATAGTTGGTGGATGTACTCAGGATTATGGTTCGTTTACCATTGCTACTATTGGTGGTAAACTAAGACTGCAGCCCGAGGTGCGTGCAACTAAATTCTCGCATGCCGACGAGGTTTCGCATCCTCATTATTATTCTGTGCAATTACGCGATGAAAACCTAAAGACTGAGCTAACGGCATTGAGTCATACAGCCATACTTAGGGTTACACCTACTGCCGATGAATTGGTGCATATTGTGATAAATCCCAATAGCGACGAAAAGCAGGGTGGCATAGAGGTAGATACAATAAATCGTATCGTTTATGGCTACAATCCCGTGCATCGCATCTATCAAGGATGGGGCGAGAATGCAGGCTTTAGCGGACATCTGGTGTTGAAATATAACGATGAATTGGTGGATTATGGAGTGAAAGATGGCGTGGCATGGTTGACTTTTCGTGGTAAAACGGATGTTCCTATGGAGTTTGCTACTGCCAGCTCTTTCACCAATAAGGCGAATGTTTTGAATAATCTTATTGTAGAAACAGACTCTCTGCAAATGGGTTTCTATGATATGATGCAGCGTTGCCAAGATGAATGGCTAAAACGTTTGCATACCATTGATGTTGTCGACTCTGATACTGCTAAGGTAAACCAGTTCTACGGCGCTATGTATCGTGCTTCGTTTCTGCCAAGAGAGATGAGTGATTGTAATGGCGACTATCCAGAATTCTCTACCGGCATCACAAAGCACATTGATTCTTCACTCTTATCTCTTCACTCTTCATTAAAAAAATATGGTGATTTCTCAATGTGGGATATATATCGTGCTCAGTTACCACTATATAACATTGTGGTTTCTACCTTGTCGGGCAGAATGATGCAGTCGCTTGTAGATATGTACCAAGAAGGAGGTTGGCTACCAATATTCCCATGCTGGAATAGCTATACTGCTGCTATGATAGGCGACCATTGTAGTGTGGCTCTTGCCGATGCTTATGCCAAAGGCGTTCGCAATTTCGATGCCGATAAGGCTTATGAGGCAATGCGCAAGAATGCTTTCGAAACTCCGAAGTCGTTTGCGGAATATAAAAATGGTATGGGACGACGCGCCTTGGAGTCTTATCTTAAGTATGCGTATATACCATTGGAAGATAGTGTGAAGGAGGCTTTCCACACTTGCGAACAAACATCGCGCACACTCGAATATGCTTTCGACGACTTTGCCGTGGCTCAGATGGCAAAGATGCTCGGACATAATGATGACTATAATAAACTTATGGCTCGTAGCCATAACTGGAAAAATGTTATCAACCCTAAGACAGGGTGGGCTGACGGACGATATGCTAATGGTAAATGGCTTGGATGTAAAGACCTGGTGAGCCGTCAATCGTTTATCACCGAATGCTCCATCTGTCATTATTCATGGTATGTGCCTCATGATATAGATGCACTCGTGGAGCGTATGGGAGGTAAGGCTGAGTTTGAACGTCGACTCGACATGATGTTCGCACTAAAAGATTCGTCGTCTGCTGCTCGTCTGCTATATTGGCATGGTAACGAACCTTGTCATCAGATACCTTTCCTGTATAGCTATATCGGTAAGCCGGAAAAGTCGAAGCGTGTGGTAGACAATATCCTAAAAACGGAATATAATGATACTCCTGGAGGATTGTCGGGCAACGATGATGCAGGACAGATGTCGGCATGGTATATGTTTGCAGCTATGGGATTCTATCCTGTATGCCCATCTACACCTTATTATATTATAGGGTCTCCGAGCTTCGATAGAGTAACTTTCAACTTGGAAAATAAAAAACAATTTGAAATAATTCGTAAAAAGTCCATAAATAATAGTAACTTTGTACGGTTGATACTTAATGGAAAGCAGCTTGATAACTGCCAGTTGTCGCATGGCGACATCATAAATGGTGGCAAATTGATCGTGGAAGAATAAAACAAAGTCTGTGTTATGACATCTTTTTCTTATTTCATTTATGGTATGAGCGTTATGTTCTACTCCATGATGGCATGGATGTTTGGACGTAGAGACAACGAAACGTTGTCAAAGCTCATCATGTGGTTGATGATAATACAATGTATAGAATTATTCAAAGATTTAGGATTCTATACATTCTGTATCCAGCCTAATGATTATTGGCATCTTATGACAGCTATCGATATGATTATCATACCGCTGTATGTATTTGTATTGATGGAATTGTGTAAGCCGGGGTGGTTCTCGTTTCAAAAACTCATGGTTCATGAGCTACCTTTCGTTACGTTGCCTTTGTTGTTCTTCTTCACAGAACAGCAATTGTGGTATATTGCGCTGGTAGTTTGGGGAGCAATATATGGTACTGCCACTCTTGTTCTCACCTTCTTCTTTATTTCGCAGTATAACCGTCAACTAAAAGAGCGATTCTCTTATGAGGAGAATATCAACCTCAACTGGTTGCGAGGCATTCTTATCTCGTTTTGGATAATACTCTTGATATGGACTATAGCAAGTGTCTATAATAGCGAACTTGCCGATGATGTATATAGTATAGAGGCTTTGGTGTTGTGGATGATAGTTTGCTACTTCGGCTACAAACATGAATCAGTTATCGATGAATTGGGCAATTCTGAGCTATCTGGACTTGATGAAATTGATGACGATGATAAAAATTATCAGCTGCAACCAGAGTTAGGAGATATGGTGAAGAATCTGTTTGAAAAAGAGCAGTTATATCTGAATCCACGACTCAAACTATCGGATGTAGCTCGCAAAGTAGGCTCCAACCGTACTTATCTTAGTCGATATTTTAATCAAGCTAATGGTCTTACATTCTACGACTTTGTCAACAATATGCGTATCAAGCATGCAGAAGAGTTGCTCATTTCAACTACGCATCCTGTCGCTATGATAGCCGAAGAATCTGGTTTTAACTCTATGTCTACGTTCCGTCGCGTGTTTATATCATATCATAATTGCACTCCTGCTGAGTATCGCAGTCAGAAGAAGGTTCCGACAAATGGATGAGTTTAGTTTGGAAATTGGAGAATAATAGTAGGTAAAGGTTGAGTTTTTTACGATTTGAACGTTTATTTTTACGTAATGACCAGTTCGTTCAGACTATTTGTTGTTCCTTTGCGGCAAGAAATGACTATAACTCAAATATCACAATTATGAATCCACAAACTAACCTCGATGCTTGGGATTGCTTAGACCAAGCTTTATTTGTATCTTCGCATGTCAGCGCTTCAGATGCTGCTGCAGGCGAAACTGATTGGGAAAACGTATATCCAGTATCGGAAGATGAAATCGATACTATGGAAGACTTGGTTAACCAGGCTGAACAAAAAGCAGACGACCCAACAGACTCAAATTATCGTACGCGTGTAAATGAATTGCGTGATGTTATTAGCTATTCAAGAGCTAAACATCGCACTTGGAAGTGGTCACTTATTTTTGGTGCTATTATTTCTGCTTGTATCATGTGGTATTATGGCATGGACAATCAAGATCGAGCTAACAGAGAGGCTAAGGATATTGCACTTATAGAAAGTTGGCAGAAACAAGATACTGTTATCTCTTTTGCAAAACTTAGTACGGAAACAGAGGATGTATATTTCACAAGATATGTTTCGGCAAATAAATTTAAGGAAAACAAACTCCGTCAGTTGAAACAATTTTATGAGTATAACAATAGCCAGGCTGTAAGATATAAGCAGTCGGCTGATACCGCATCAACAGCAGATCGTAAGAAGAGTAGACTTGAATATGCTGAACAATATAAAAAGAAGGCTGCAGATAATAAAGCTAATTTTGATAAGGTTGCCAAAATGAAGTTTGACGAACTAAAGGATTTGGCTCTTGAAGAAAAAAAGAATACTGTAGATAATATTCAAGGATCTGCCACTAAGCTATATGCCTTTATGGTGTATCTTATAATACTGATACCTCTATATATCATATCTGGCTATCCTTATGGTTATATGATTTACCGTCATCGTCGTCAACATGGTATTATGCATAAACTACGTCAGATTGGTTTTGCCATAGCGTCTTTCTTCTTCGGTACAGGACTGCTGATGAACTTGTTACCTGACGATATAGTGAAGTATACATATTCTAATGGACGCACCGAGACACGAGAAGAAGTAAACCCAAGTAATCTGTTTATTGTGGCAATAAAGATAGGATTGATGATTGCTGGTGTTGTCATATTCTGTTTTGTATCAGTTCTGATAATGACCGTAGAAACCATCACAGGCTTGAAGCGCAATTTTGATTGGTCGCCTGTAGTGGCAAAGGTTAAGAGTATGTTCAAGTAATATATTTTAGAGGCGTTTCTAACCTCAAGTTTTTAGTAAGATTACGATAATCAAATAACCAGCCAGTTCTTTAATTTGGCTGGTTATTCTATTTTTCCATCATTGCTTTCCATATCGAATATCTCGCTTCAGGGTTTATCGCCTCTATCTCCTTGAAAATGTTGTTCATGGTGTGGCGTTGCGAACTCGATTCGTATGGGCATAGCTTCACTTGCTTTTCGTATTCTGCCATTTCGGCATAGGCTCTAATGTCGTCTTCTCGCATCAAACATAGTGGACGAATCAATGATAATGCCATTTTGTCCATCTTGTAGAGTGGGGGTGTTGTCTCGAAACGACCTTGATAAAAAAGGTTCATCATACAGGTGTCAATGATGTCATCTTGATGATGACCAAGGGCTATCTTGTTGCAATTATGCTCTTGAGCTATCTTGAATAAAGCTTTTCGTCTATACCATGAGCATAAAAAACATTTTGGCTTGTTTGTCTCGATGCTATCGTCGAATTTAGTTGTTATTATGTGAAGTGGCACCTGCCATTCGTCGCAAAAGCGTTGAAGATAGTTGGTGTCGGTTTCATACTTCACATTTTCCATCCTTATATGGCAAGCTTCAATCTTTATAGCAGGCTTAAAAATCCTTGCTTGTTGTCCCAATAGTTCCAACAGCAACAATGAATCTTTACCTCCAGAGAGTCCCACCATTATCTTATCGCCATCTTCTAGTAGATGGTAGTCGGTTGTGGCTTTGCGAAATCGCTTCAATAAGCTATTGCGCAACCTCTTTAGCGCCTTTTCTCTTATTGTCTCTTCCATTTAATTCTTCACTCTTTACTCGTCCAATAGATTCTTTACTCTTACCTCTTCGTTCTTCACTCAAAAAGGGCAAGCCTTTTTGATAGCCTGCCCTTTATAGTATTTCTGTTTATTAGTCGTTGCTTCTTCCGAATATTCTGAGAAGATATAGGAAGAGGTTGATGAAATCGAGATACAACGATAATGCTCCAATCAAAGCCAACTTCTGAGCACTCTCGTCAGCATCCTGTTGTACCATCATCATATGCTTAATCTTTTGGCTGTCCCAAGCAGTAAGACCAACGAAGATTATCACGCCGATGTAGCTCAATATCAAATCAAACATTGCACTCTTCATGAAGACGTTCACTATTGTTGCAATTACCAAACCTATCAACGCCATGAACAAAATGTTGCCCAATGATGAGAGGTCTTTCTTTGTCGCATAGCCATATAGTGCCGTTACACCGAATGTTCCTGCAGTAATAAAGAATACCTTAGATATTATAGCTGTACTGTAGAGTAGGAATATCGACGATAGCATAACACCATTCAGTATAGAATATAATGCGAATAATGTTGTTGCAGTGCTCAACGACAATTTCTCCAAGCGAGCGCTGATATATATTACTAAACCAAACTCTGCTATGATTATTCCCCACATAACTACTTGGCTACTATATATCAATGCCAATATGTTAGGGGAGTTAGCAACTCCGGCAGCAGTAATACCTGTAATCATCAACGCCAATGTCATCCAAAGATATACTTTGCGCATCAACACCTTAAAGGTGCTTGCATTCGTCATTTCTTGCTGACGAATGATTTTCTCAAGTTCTTGTACTTCCATTTTTCTTATTCTTTTTTTATTGTTATCTATTATTGATTATTATTTATCCTTGAATATAATCTATTCTTGTTATTATATATTTTGCAAATATACTCCTTTTATATTCTATCTACAAACAACATGCCAGTTTTTTAATCTATTTTGTGTTTATTCCTTTGTTTTTTATAGTTACCACTTTTGTGTATAGCAAAATTCAAACTGCGATAAAACAAGAAAAACAAGTTTATATATAATATTAATGTATATATACTTATTGCCATTATAAGTATCTATAATCCTTTTATAAGCATCTATACCTTTTTATAAATCTCTTCTAATGCCCTTCTTCCTCCTTCTTCTCTCCTATTTGATCGAATAAACCTTCTTGATTTCTCTTTTGCTTACCATCCGATTGATATATATCAAATATAACACGAAAATGCATATTTTTCGCAAAAAACTCTCAGAAAGATTTGGTGGAATGGAATATTCGCAGTACTTTTGCATCCGCTTTCGAGAACACCGCCACGGTGGTTGTTTAGGAGATAGCAAAAGATAGAGATCTTTGAAAGGTTTACATAGACAGAGAAGTAGTACAAGAGCAAACTTCCACATTATTATATAGTGTAGAAGATTTGGGTAGAACAACCGTTCAATTCTTGGAAAAGAATATTTTCGGTAGCGTCCTGAAGACAGACAACAAACGGATAGAGTAATCTATCAAAAGATATTTTACAATGGAGAGTTTGATCCTGGCTCAGGATGAACGCTAGCTACAGGCTTAACACATGCAAGTCGAGGGGCAGCATGTTGGTTGCTTGCAACCGATGATGGCGACCGGCGCACGGGTGAGTAACGCGTATCCAACCTGCCCTTCACCACGGAATAATCCAGTGAAAATTGGTCTAATACCGTATGAGGTCATACGATGGCATCAGAATATGACGAAAGGTTTAGCGGTGAAGGATGGGGATGCGTCTGATTAGCTTGTTGGTGAGGTAACGGCTCACCAAGGCGACGATCAGTAGGGGTTCTGAGAGGAAGGTCCCCCACATTGGAACTGAGACACGGTCCAAACTCCTACGGGAGGCAGCAGTGAGGAATATTGGTCAATGGGCGAGAGCCTGAACCAGCCAAGTAGCGTGCAGGATGACGGCCCTATGGGTTGTAAACTGCTTTTATAAGGGAATAAAGTGAGTCTCGTGAGACTTTTTGCATGTACCTTATGAATAAGGACCGGCTAATTCCGTGCCAGCAGCCGCGGTAATACGGAAGGTCCAGGCGTTATCCGGATTTATTGGGTTTAAAGGGAGCGTAGGCCGCCCCTTAAGCGTGTTGTGAAATGCCGCGGCTCAACCGTGGCACTGCAGCGCGAACTGGGGGGCTTGAGTGCACGCAACGCAGGCGGAATTCGTGGTGTAGCGGTGAAATGCTTAGATATCACGAAGAACTCCGATTGCGAAGGCAGCTTGCGGGAGTGCGACTGACGCTGAAGCTCGAAGGTGCGGGTATCGAACAGGATTAGATACCCTGGTAGTCCGCACAGTAAACGATGGATGCCCGCTGTGTGCCCAAGTGGTACGCGGCCAAGCGAAAGCGTTAAGCATCCCACCTGGGGAGTACGCCGGCAACGGTGAAACTCAAAGGAATTGAC
>OCHM01000226.1_pt1 | contig 44731 bp, 43 predicted proteins | sample 1538901 | NCBI WGS metagenome assembly OCHM01 (sample SAMN04571734, study PRJEB22368) | human gut metagenome | biome: human gut; material: stool | host: Homo sapiens | place: Luxembourg | collected 2012-11-08 | reverse complement strand
TCCAATGGTTTACCTACTATTGAAGAAGATCATGGACGTATGTTTCCTGGTTCAAACTCAAGTCAAGACGTTGTCTTATTATTTGTAGATTTATTACGCAAAAATAATGTCATCCTACATATGGATGAGGCTTGTACAAATGTAGTTGTTGAAGAGGATCGAGTTGTTGGAATCAAAACGGATAAAGGAACATATTCATTTGATGTAGTCATTGTCGCAACGGGAGGAAAATCATTTGTATCCACAGGAAGTAGTGGAGATGGATATAAATGGGCTCAAAATTTGGATATTAAAGTAAGTGATTTATATCCTGGATTAGTCGCTTTACGCACTAAGGAAGACTTTGATTTGGCTGGACTTTCATTGTCTAATGTTGGAATTCAAATAAAGAAAGGTAAAAAAGTTCTTTATAAAGAATGTGGTGATATTTTATTTACCCATGAAGGTTTAAGTGGACCTGCAATTTTGACCGTGTCAAGCTATGTCATTAATTCAAAACCTGAACGAATTATTTTAGATTTAATTTGTGACAAATCAATCGATGAAGTAGACATGCTCTTGTTAGAACGAATGAATCATTCCTCGAATAAAAAATTGAGCCATATATTAGAAACAATGATTCCTAAGCGATTGGTTCAATATGTTATAAATCGATTATATATTGATGATTCTTTAAAAGCCAATGAAACGACAAAAGCACAAAGAAGAAGTATTAGTGAATTATTAAAGTGCTTAAGTTTTGAAATCGCAAATTTTGCCGGATTTGAACAAGCTATGATTACTGTGGGTGGAATCAAGACCAATCAAATTCAGCCTCAGACAATGGAGACTAAGAAAATCAAAGGTTTAAAGTTTGTGGGAGAAGTTTTAGATTTGGATGCACAAACAGGTGGATACAATCTACAGATCGCATGGACAACTGGATATGTTGCGGGAAGCACATTAAAAGAAGGGGCTAATTAAAGTCCCTTCTTAAATTTTGATGCAGGAATATGACAATAAGCACCTGGATTTTTGTCTAGATATTTTTGATGATATTCTTCGGCATTAAAAAAGTTTTTCATAGGCTCTACTTCAACAGCTAGAGGTGAATCATATTTCTTTTGGATTTCGTTGTATTTAGATTGAATGGTTTCTAAATCTGTTTTTTCCACATAATAAATACCTGTACGATAGGAAATACCAATATCTTCACCTTGTTGATTGACGGATACCGGATCAATGATATCAAAGTATAAGTCTAATATTTTAGATAATGAAATTGTGTTGTCATCATATTGAATTTCTAATGTTTCTGCATGACCTGTAAGCCCTGCTTTAACATCTTTATATTCTGGATTTTGCGTTTTACCATTCGCATATCCAACCATTGTTTTTAAGATGCCATCAAATTGATCAAAATAGTGTTGTACACCCCAGAAGCAGCCACCTGCTAAATATATTGTTTTTATCATTTTAATTTATAATATTTTCCTTTCGAATCCTTTTTATATCGACCTACTTTTTTTGCGTAATCACTTTCGATCCATTTTGAAAGTTTACACTTCTTTTGTTTATTCGCTAAGATAGGCATTAAATATTTGCTTAAATCATCAATCGATGCATAGCGTGTATTGATTTTAGGATACTTTTTTAAAACTTCTAAAACCTCTTCATCACTTGCCTCATTTGGCTTTTGATTTGTTTGTGGCTGTTGTTTTTTTGCTTTTTGAACTTGTTTTGGCTGTTCTTCTTTTAATGGCAATAAGAATGTATCTCTTGTTTGTAAGATTTCGATGTCGATGTCTTTACCTTGAAACATTAAAGCTTGTTTAATACCATGAAATCCTTGATCATTTGTGACAAGAAGAATTTTTTTAGGTATAACATTGGCGACAACTTGACCAAGAAGTGTAGCACAATAGATGTCCGCAAAATTCTTTTGACTTTGGTGTGTATTGAAACAATAGGAATTAGGAAAATCTTTGGCAATCGCAAAGATTTGTTGCCATGCTTTTTGTCCTATTTTTTCAAAGTTTCCAAAGAAAAAGAAAACGCTAGGACTTGTGGCGTTCAGTGTATTAATATCGAATTGTTGGACATTTTCACAGTCAATACAATAGAGTGTACAGTCTTCAAAATTATCGATTTGTATATTTTGAGGTGAAAAACTCATGCATTGAGAAAATGTTCCAATTGAAAAATTAAGTTGTGACATTTCATTCATCCTTTCATAAATAATTATAGCACAACATGGTATTCTTTCCTTTTATTTGTTATAATAAACTTCAAAGGGGGAGTTTTAGTGGCTTATTATCACATCTTAAAAGAACGTCGTACAAATCTAAAACTTTCCATTCAGGATGTTTCAAATCAGACGCGTTTAGCGCCTCAATATATACAAGCTATCGAAGAACATAACTTAGATGTTTTTTCGGATGATTTTTCTTTTGTTCGTTATTTTGTACATGCATATTGTGATGCCATTGGTGTAAATTGGCAAGCAATCGCTGATGAAGTGGACATGGATATTAATGAAGTGGCTCATCAAAAAGATATGGCTTTGACAATGGCACAAAGACGAATGGTAGAGCAGATGGCAAGTGTTCAAAAAAAGAAAAAGAAGTCATCGACAAAAAAGAAAAAATCTTGGTTTCAAAAACATGTAAGTCGAACAAGTTCTTCTTTGAGTACAAATCAATCGCAATTGATTAAAGTGCTTGTCCTGATTGGAATTGCAGGTTTATGCGTTTTATCTGTCATTAATTTTGGGCTTCGTGCCATTTCAAATCAGAAACTTCAAACGCAAGAGGCTTTGCGTCAAGAACAGCTTTCAAAAAAGGAACAGGAAACCAATAAATTGGCAAATCAACGTCAAAAGGCAAAGGAAGCAGCCGCTTTAGTTGTCGAAAAAATAAGTGATGAAACCAATGCATATCAGCTTTCAAATATACAATCGGATGTAAAAAAATTAGATTTAAGTATTACTTTACCGACTAAGTCAAAGATCACTGTGACAAAAGATGGTGAAACAATCAATGATGATACAAAAGTATATACGGGTACATTTACGCAGTCTCTAGAATTATCCGAGAATTGTACTTTTGAAATTAGTATTGAAACATATTCGGATAACTCGATTACTATTGATGGAAAAGAGATTTCTTTTGATAAAACAGATTGGCAAGAAGGCCAACCAGCTGTTATAACTTTACAGGTTGGAAAAGAAAATCAAAAAGAGACTGAAGAATATTCACAATATGATGATAGTGAGTATGATTATGGTTACTCAGATGAATATTATGGACAAGAGGGGGATTATACATATGACCAAAATGAATATACCGAACAGACTAACGATTATTAGAATTTTATTAGTACCGGTAGTTGTAGCTGTATATTTGTGTATGGATCCTACTCTTTGCGTAATTGATGAAACAAGCGGCTTAGCCCTTCGAGATGTGATTGCGTTTGTGATCTTTGCGGTTGCGAGTATTACCGATTTCTTTGATGGAATGTTGGCAAGAAAGAACAATTGGATTACTTCATTTGGAAAATTTGCCGATCCAATCGCAGATAAGATGTTAGTCAATACAGTATTGATCTTGATGGTTTATTTTCATCAGGCCAATGTGATTGCCGTATTATTGATGATCGCAAGAGACTTGATCGTAGATGGGTTAAGAATGAGTGCTGCAAATTCTGGTGAAGTTGTGAGTGCGGGAATTTTTGGAAAGTTAAAAACTGTACTACAAATGTTTGCGCTTGTGTTCTTATTGTTGAAAGATTGGCCATTTGTCTATATGGGTATTTGTATGGATCAAATTTTGTTGTGGGCAGCAACAGCGGCTTCTTTATATAGTGGATTGATTTATTTCAATCAATTAAAAAAATATGTTTTGGAGACTATGTGATGAATGATGCAAGACAACTAGTTTCTTTATGTACAGAAAATCATTTAACCATTTCTAGCTGTGAAAGTTTAACGGCTGGATTATTTACGAGTACGATCGCCTCCATACCTGGGGCAAGTGCCATATTAAAAGGTGGCTTAGTGACTTATTTTACACCAATGAAAAGTGTATTGGCTCATGTGGATGTGGACTTAATTCAAAAATATGGTGTAATCAGTGAAGAGTGTGCGTATGCGATGGCTAAAAATACAAGACAAATTATGGATGTGGATTATTGTATTTCTTTTACAGGAAATGCTGGACCGGATGCTTGGGAAGAAAAACCAGCGGGAAGAGTATATTGTGCAATCGCATCAAAAAAAGCTATTCAAGTGTATGGTTTTCAATGTACAGGTTTGTCTAGAAATGATGTTAGAGAACATGTTGTTATGCAGATGATTGATATATTGATTCAAACAATTCAAAAGGAGAATATATGCCAAAAGAAAAAGTAGAAACAAATAAAGATAAGCTTTTAAGTGATGTTTTAAATGAAATAGAAAGGGAATATGGTAAAGGTTCTGTCATGAAACTTGGGGATCGAGCGGCTGTTGATATTGAACCTATTCCTTCAGGAAGTTTACTTTTAGATGATGCCTTGGGTATTGGCGGATATCCAAAGGGAAGAATTATTGAAATCTTCGGTCCGGAATCAAGTGGTAAAACAACGCTTGCTTTACATGCCGTTGCTGAAGTTCAAAAAAAGGGTGGTCGAGCAGCCTTTATTGATGCGGAAAATGCGATCGATCCTGTATACGCAAAAAATTTAGGTGTTAATATTGATGAATTAATTTTATCTCAACCAGATTCAGGTGAACAAGGATTAGATATTATGTTGATGCTTGTAGAAAGTGGAGCTGTTGATTTGGTTGTTGTAGATAGTGTGGCAGCTTTAGTTCCACAAGCCGAATTAGATGGTGAAATGGGTGATAATCAAGTTGGATTACAAGCTCGTATGATGTCTAAGGCTATGCGTAAGCTTGCCGGAGCAATGAACCAAAATGATTGTACAGCTATTTTTATCAACCAGCTTCGTGAAAAAGTCGGCGTTATTTATGGAAATCCAGAAACAACACCGGGTGGGCGAGCTTTGAAATTCTACTCATCTGTTCGTGTAGATATTCGTAAGGCAGATGCCATTAAAAATGGTACAGACATTGTAGGTAATAAAGTCAAAGTAAAAATTGTTAAAAATAAGGTAGCTCCTCCATTTAAATCGGCTGTACTTGAAATTATGTACGGAGAAGGAATCTCTTATATTAGTGAACTATTAGATTTATGTGTTGATGCCAATATTGTAAAAAAGGCAGGGGCATGGTTCAGCTATGAAGGAGAAAAAATTGGACAGGGAAAAGAGGCTGCCAAAGCTTACATCAAGGCAAATCCAGAATTCAAATCAATGCTTGAAGAGAAATTAAAGGAGTTTAGAACAAACAAAGATGTTGAAGAATAAGAGTTCTGCGAGAACTCTTATTTTCATTTAGAGGTATATATTATATGGCACGTTTAGAAAATAAGAATTATAAATCCATTCAAAAAAGTGAATTAAATAATCCGGTTGTATTTGTGGTGGACATGATAAAGGGGTTTGTGAATATAGGCCCACTTCATGATGAAGCCATTGGCAATGTGGAAAAGAATATTGAAAATCTTTTGATAAATTTAGAATGCAACAATGTTTTTGTGTGTGATTCACATCCTCCAAAGACGCGTGAATTCAATTCGTTTCCAGCACATTGTGTAATTGGAAGTGAAGAATCTGAAGTAGTTGATTCTTTAAAGCCGTTTGTGAAACATGTCATCAAGAAGAACAGTACGAATACGTTTATGGCACCTGAATTTGAAGAGTTTTTAAATTCAGATTTGAAATATTATCGTGATATAATTGTGACAGGTTGTTGTACAGATCTTTGTGTGCTTCATTTTGTGTTAAGTTTAAATACTTGGTTCAATGAACACAATATGAATGAATATCGTATTATCGTGGTTGAAAATTGTACAGAAACCTATCATATACCAGAAGTACATGAAGCTACATTCTTTAATGATGTCGCATTTAGAATGATGGAAATGAATGGCATTCAAGTTGTTTCTGAAGTAAGGGAGTAAGATTAAAAAAATGAAAGATAAGAGAAATTTAAGTTTAGTTATGGACTTTTATGAACTAACAATGAGTCAATGTTATTTTAATGATAATAAAGACAAAGAAGTCGTATTTGACTTATTCTATCGTAAAAATCCGGATGACGGGGGATATTGTGTATTTGCAGGTTTAGAACAAGTTGTGGACTATGTTTCGAATTTGCATTTTGAAAAAGAAGATATTGATTATTTACGCTCATTAAATCAATTTAGTGAAGAATTTTTAGAATATTTATCAACCATTCGTTTTACAGGAGATATTTATGCGATTCCGGAAGGAACACCGGTATTTCCTCATGAACCATTGGTTCGTGTAAAAGCACCAATTATTGAAGCACAACTTGTAGAAACGGCATTACTTTTAGCTATCAATCACCAAACTTTGATTGCGACAAAATCACGTCGTATTGTACAAGCAAGTGAACAAAGAGCGGTTATGGAATTTGGTGCACGACGTGCTCATAACTTTGATGCAGCTATTCTAGGAGCTAGAGCAGCTTATATTGCAGGATGTGCAGGAAGTGCTACAACATATTCTGGTAAAGAATTTGGTGTACCAGTACTAGGAACAATGGCGCACTCATTTATTCAAAGCTTCGATACCGAATATGATGCGTTTATGTATTATGCCAAAACATATCCAAACGCATGTACTTTATTGATTGATACATATTCTACTTTAAAATCAGGTATTGTGAATGCGATTAAAGTAGCTAAGGATTATTTAGAACCCAATGGATACCGTTTAAAAGGTGTTCGTATCGATAGTGGAGATATGGCATATCTTTCTAAAAAAGTTCGTAAGATGTTAGATGAAGCGGGTATGGAAGATTGTAAAATCGTTGTATCCAATTCCTTAGATGAATATGTCATTGAATCTTTGATTCATCAACAAGGTGCTAAAATTGATTCGTTTGGTGTTGGTGAAAACTTGATTTGTTCAAAAAATTCACCAGTATTTGGTGGTGTTTATAAAATGGTGGCGATTGAAAAAGATGGTCAAGTAATCCCAAAAATCAAAATTAGTGATAATGTTGAAAAAGTGACAAATCCAGGTATGAAGAATTTAAATCGTATTATGGATAAAGAAACAGGTATGGCTATTGCCGATTTATTGACATTAGAAGATGAAGTCATTGATACAACGCAAGATCTAACCATCTATCATCCAATGTCACGTTGGAAATATAAAGTGATTCCAGCTAATACATATACAGTACGCGATATGTTAGTGCCAATCTTTAAAGATGGAAAGCTTGTTTATGATCTACCAACTCTAGAAGAAATTCGTGCATATAGTGAAAAGGAACTTGCTACAATTTGGGATGAAATCAAACGTTTTGTATATCCACAAGAATATTATGTTGACTTAAGTGAAAAGTTATTGAATCTTAAGCTAGAAATGTTGAAGAAATATAAATAAAAAGAAACCGTCGCTTGACGGTTTTTGTGTTAAATACAGCTTTCAAAGAATGCACGCATATCCTTGGCTAATAGATCAAAGCTTTCTTTACCAAGATAAGCCATGTGTCCACTTGGATATTCACCAATGGTTACTCGGCTTGGATCTAGATTGGAATGGGTTGCCAAATATCTGGCATTTCCTGCAGTAGTACATAAATCATATAGACCTGAGGCAAAGAAGACTTTCATCTGTTTGTTTCTTCGCATGCATCCAGCTAAGGATTGGGCAGGACTTGTTTTGAATTCACGATTCCATGTCATATTTACATCAAAGACTAAGCCTTTTGAGATACGATCACTTGTGATATTTAATTCTTGACGCATCAATCCATAGGCAGTCTGGAAAGCAGGTGTATATTGTCCCATAGCTGGGTCATCCGCAATGACATTGGCTTCCATGATTTCTGGATCATCATTCCATGTATAACGCCCGTCATAGAATCCCAAAGCTAAACCTTTATCTTCTAATAGTTTATGCGCAAAACCTTTCTGCATATCCATATGTAAATGGTGTCTTAACCAATAGGTTTGATCAATACCTGAATAATAGGCTAATTTATCTGCGATTTCTTCTTTGTTCGGGCAGGCATCTCCTAAAAATAAAGCTGTGACATATTCAGTGGATGCGAATGTAAAGGCTTCTTCAATAAAGTCTTTTTGTGAAATATCATCTTTAGGATTATGGAAATAATTTGTGGCAGCCATTGTGATTAAGTCTGTAGCACTTGCTTCAACAGGAAGCTTTTCAATAAAGTAACTTCCAAGTAAGAAGATACCACTCACACTAATGCCCATCGTATCGGCTTTTTCAGGACCTGCACCCATAAGTTCTCCTGCAAGTAAGGCACTTCTTGTGGTACCATAACTTTCACCAGCTAGTAATACAGGTGAATTTCTACGATTATAGCGAGCTAAGAATTGTTCAATGAATTTAGAAACACTACGAACATCGCCATGTGTTTCATAAAATTCTTTTCTTGCCTTTTCCTGAATCAAACGACCTAGTCCAGTTCCAACGGGGTCAATAAAGACTAAATCACATAAGTCTAATAAACAATGTGGATTGTCTTCTAATTCAAAAGGAGGAACTGTAGGAAGGTTTAGTTCATCATCTAATTTTACAATTCTAGGACCAAACAATCCCATGTGAAGCCAAAGACTTGCACATCCTGGACCACCATTATAAATAAATAAGATGGGACGTTTTGAATTGTCTTGAACATCACTTCTAAAATAGGCATAACTAAAGATGGATGCGACTGGATTATTTTCTTCATCTACAAAGAAATTATCTTCACAAATTGTATGATAAGGAATGGTTGTTCCTTGAATACTAATTTTGCCATCTGCTTCATATTTTGATTTTTCTAAGTTTTCTTGAATACGCATTATTTCACCTCACACTTTTTAATAAAGACATTGAAAATATCTTGCATCTCACCATATTTATGGGACAAGGCTTCTGGATGAAATTGTACGGCATAAATAGGTAGAGACTCATGTTCAATGGCTTCAATAATGCCATCTGGTGCTTTAGCTACAACTTTAAAGTGTGGTGCTAAATCCTTGATGGCTTGATGATGAAAACTATTCACATAAGCTTCATCACTTAAGCTAGGATATAAAAAACTATCCTTTTCAATATGGATTTTATGACTTGGATTTTCTCTTTTTTCTTGTTGCGCATGCTTGATTACATTTCTTTTACAATACGACAAATCTTGATATAGAGATCCTTTAAAATAGACATTCAACATCTGTATGCCTCGACAGATTCCAAAAATAGGAATCTGTTTTTCATTGGCATATTTTAATACTCGCATTTCATAATAATCACGATCTAAGCTTGAATTACTTTGTAAAGGTTCTGGATTTTCATTATAAACCATAGGATTTACATCAATTCCACCTGTCACAATCAATCCATCTAATAGATTAACTTGAGCTTGAATTGTATCATAGTCATTTGTGATTGGAAGAATGATCGGACAGCCACCAGCACGAATGACACTATGAATATAGGCTTCATTGATAAACTGTTTTGGAAGATTTTCTTTATCCAATTCATTACAAGTTAGACCAATAATAGGCCTATGCATTTTGATCCTCTAAAAGAGAGATTTCAATTTTTTCGGTTTCTTTTATGATATATTTACCTGGAATGGCTTCATCCACATATTCCATTTCACCATTTTGATTATCAAATGGATCATTTGGCAAGAAGTTTTTAGCTGGTACAAAAGCACCTTGGAATTTTGATGAGCATGGTGTTCTAAATGGATCTAAATGTCCAAAATAGAAATCTTGTCTTTCCAAGTTTTTAGCACGATAGGATCCACCACCAAATGAACAATCCGCATATAACCATCCATATGGAGCTACATAGAATCGTGCCCAGTCATGATTACCAATGGTTTCAGGTGTAGTATAAAGTCCAGCTTGCCAAGTGGCAGGAATGCCCGCAATACGACATAGAGTAATAAATGTCAATGCTTGTAAACCACAATCTCCCTTTAATCCTGTTGTGATATATTCTGGAATACAAGGTAAAGTCGCATAAGCACGTACATATGAATAGGTCACATGTGTTGTGATATAGTTATAAATCAATTTCGCTTTTAATAATGGATTTGTTTCTTCACCAATGATTTCTTTAACTAGATCCTTTAAGTAATCTGTAAATACAACATGTGGCGCATATTCTTCAAGACAAGTATCTGGATGTTCATCTGTTACAATACTTGGGTCTAATTCTTCATAGTGCATATGATTGATAAATTCATATTCTACACTGAATTCTTCACCTTTTTCATATGGCTTTTCAATATATACACATCGTTGATCTACGCTATTGTCATTTACTAGGCCTTCATGAGATGTATTTAATAATTTAAAATCTTCAACCTGCGCATATTCTTTCGGAATAGGAAGCCATACACGAATTGTTTTTCCTGGCTTTTCAAATGCAGGATCTACCTTCAAGCTTGTCTTGACATGAATCTTGCAGTAAACATCCTTTTCTTCTTTCATCTTATGCATTACGTCATCTAATAAAGTACTTGCAGCACCATCTTTTTCAATTAAACGATCTTTATAAGCTTTACGCACTTTAATTAGGTTTTCAAAGAAATTGTCTTTTAAATACATTTTTCCCTCAATGAAAATCCATTCAAACGCATTGTCTTTGAATAATTCATCAAATTCTTCATCTTTAAAATCGGAAATTTTAGACTTTAATAACTCGATAGCATCTTCTTTTGAATACGTAAAATTTTCAGGAAGACGAGAAATCAATTCTTTTTCTAATTCTAAACGCTCCTTCAATTTGGCAGGAATATCTTTTTGAAGACGCAAATCAATCATTTCCTGCATCAGTTTAAATTGCCCGTTCCATTTTAATTTCATTAAATCTTCTGGAAGTGGCGTGTTCAATGTTGTCATGTTCATAATAGTTCACCTCATTTTGATTATACGCTATTATGAAAATTATTACATAAAAAAAATGAAACTTATTGAAATAAGTTTCGAATTAATTCTTCCTGAGAGTATTTTTCCTGTGTTTTTTTATCTACACTCATTAAAACAGGAGGTAGTTTTCTAAATGATTTGTAGTACTGCAAAATTAAAGATAATGCGAAAAAAGGTGCCCATTCAGTAAGTGTCATATTTTCTTTTGGTTCTAATAAAAATCCATCTTTTAAGACTTTACAATTTAGGGCATATTCCAATTCATTACCGAAATTCACTTTTAATATTTCTTCATCAAAAGAAAGAATAGAACTCAAGTTATCTAAAGGCGCATTCATACTATATTGATATGTATGTTGATCGATTTGTTTCATTACTAACGTTTTATATTTCATGCTCTTATTGTAGCGCATAATAGTTTTTGTTTCTGTTAAATAATATTAACATGGTATAATTCTATAGGTGATAAAAATATGACATTTGAACAAATGAATTTAGATCAAAATATTATACAAGCTTTACATACATTAGGCTATGAAAAACCATTGCCCGTACAAGAACAAGTCATTCCCAACATTCTTTCGCAAACGGATTGTATTGTTAAATCAAGAACAGGAAGTGGTAAAACGGCATCTTTTGCGATTCCTATCATTCAAAATCTAGAAATTGATGAAAGAAGTCCACAAGCGTTGGTACTTACTCCAACTCGAGAACTAGCTTTACAGATTCAACAAGATTTTGATCGTATTGGAACCTTTAAAAAAATCAAGACACTACCTATATTTGGTAAGCAGCCATTTAAGTTTCAAAAGGAAGATTTGAAACAAAGATGTCATGTAGTGATTGGTACGCCAGGAAGAGTTTTAGATCATCTTCAACAACAAACACTTGATCCATCAAAAATTAAATATGTAGTTTTGGATGAAGCGGATGAAATGTTGAATATGAACTTCTTAGATGAAGTGCAGGCTATTTTAAAATATATGCCTAAAAAACATGTAACTTGTTTATTTAGTGCAACCTATCCTGAAGTGATTCAAAGAATGAGTAAGAAATATTTGTATAAACCAGCTAAGGTGGATCTAACGAGTACAAATAAGCCAAATATTCTAGAAGAGGCGTATCACGTTAATGAAGAACATAAAGAATTATTCCTACTTCATTTATTGGCATTAAAGAAACCAGAATCCTGCATGATCTTTTGTAAGACGCAGGCAAGAGTGGATGAAGTCTATGAATGTTTAGAAAAGAATCAAGTCAGTGTCGATAAAATTCATGGTGGTATGATGCAAGAAGAAAGATTATCACATATGCGACGCTTCAAAAAAGGAAAGGTGCGTATTTTAGTTTGTACCGATGTCGCAAGTCGAGGAATCGATGTTTTTAAAGTGGAGATGATCATTAACTACGATATGCCTAGTCCCGTAGAAACATATACACATCGTATTGGTCGAAGTGGAAGAGTTAATGAACAAGGCTTAGCTATAAGTTTAGTGAATGAATATGATGGAGTTCGAAAAGAAAAACTAGAGGAATATCTAGGCTATAACTTGCCATTTAAAGAAGAGGGTGAAGTTTATTTAAGTGATTTAGATATTTTAGATTCATTAAAAGAATCCAATCGTGTGGTGGTCGATAAATCAAAAGATTTAAGAAAGGGCATCACTAAAATCTATTTGAATGGAGGAAAAAACAAGAAGATTCGTCCCGGCGATATTGTAGGGGCTATCTGTGAAATTGATGGCGTTACGGTCGAAGATATTGGTGTGATTCAAGTGCAGGATCATCAATCGTATGTGGATATCTTAAATGATAAGGGAAAACTTGTATTAAAGAATTTAAAGACAATTAAAGGAAAAACATTGCGTATTCAAAAGGCAAAAAATGGATTTGGTCACTAGATCAGATCCATTTTATTGTACATTACTAAAATACGGGATTTGCACGTAAATGGGGAGTGAACTTTAATAGAAGTAAATAATAAAGGTGATTGTAAGTATTTGTATATGTAATGAATCTTTTTCTATGGTTTATAAATATTGTGTTTGTCTTAACATTGAAATGTTATAACAATTGATTTATAATAGAATTGAATGTTATAACAATCAAACAGGAGGCAATTATGGAAATTAAAGACGCAAAAGTATTTCATGATTATTTAAATGGTGTAATTGAAGGGGAGGATGTTAAAAAGAGTACAAAATTGTATTCGAATGCTAAAACATTCTATTCTAGTGTGGATCCAAGTATTTCAGATGATCAAATTATGTATGAAGTGTATTCCTATGAACATGATGGTTTGTGTTATGGATTGACTGTGATGCAGCCAGTATGCGTGAATGGAGAATGTAATGTAACACGTGGACATTTTCATGAAAATTTAGATTGTGATGAAATCTATTGTGGTATGGGTGGCGAAGGTCTTCTTTTGTTGATGGATGAAGATTATCATTGTCATGCAGAAAAAGTAAAATGTGGAAGTGTACACTATATTGATGGGCACTTGGCACATCGCCTTGTGAATACAGGAAATAGTGAATTAAAAGTGCAATGTATGTGGCCAAGTCATGCGGGTCATGATTATAAGCGTGTAGAGGATCATCCTTTTACAGTAAGAGTGTTTAAGAAAAATGGTGAATTGCAAGTGGAGGAAGAATGAGTTATCTAAATTTCAAATCGGAATATGATCGTTTCCCTAAAACAAAAATAAAGAATCATAAAGCGTTTTGTGGATATGAAGAAATCTATCATGAATTAAAGAGTAAAATGAATAATAACAGTGTTGTAGTCTTTGATTATTATCCGGGTGTAGATGAAAAGGAAGTCTATGAATTAATTAAACGATTCAATTTTTCTTCAGAAATCAATATGCATGATATCTTTAAAGATGGCAAAACCATGACTGAACAAATGAAATATAATCTTACGGATGATCGTGTGTTTGGTAAGATGTATTATGGTAATCTTGTGGATTTTATAGATGAAGATAAGCTAGAAGAAGCTCAAAACAAAATTAAAGAACAGAAAGAATCGGTCATTGTATATGGAGTGGGTGCTGGTTTAGTAAGTCATGGTGATGTGTATGTCTACTTTGATATGGCTAGATGGCAAATTCAACTGCGTTATCGTAAAGGGATGGCAAATTATAATGTAGATAATTATGATGAAGATATCTTAAAAAAATATAAGCGTGGCTATTTTATCGAATGGCGTATAGCGGATAAGCACAAAGAAAAATACTTTGAGTGCTTTGATTATGTGGTGGATACAAATGCTGCTAATGATCCAAAAATGATTTCAAGTGATACATTTAAGATAAGTTTGCATCAATTATCAAAACAACCATTTCGTACAGTACCATACTTTGATCCAGGCGTATGGGGTGGTCAATGGATGAAGGAAGTTTGTAACTTAGATGTGAATCAGCCAAATTATGCATGGAGTTTTGATGGAGTTCCTGAAGAGAACAGTATTTTATTTGATTATGATGGAGTTATTGTAGAACTTCCAGCTATGGATCTAGTGTTGTACCAACCAAAAGAATTATTGGGAGAACAAGTCTATTCTCGTTTTGGGGCAGAATTTCCGATTCGCTTTGACTTTCTAGATACGATGGAAGGACAAAACTTATCTTTGCAGGTACATCCATTAACGGAATATATTAAAAAGAATTTTGGGATGAGTTATACACAAGATGAAAGTTACTATATTTTGGATGCCAAAGAAGATGCCGTTGTTTATTTAGGCCTAAAAGAGGGAATTCAACCAACTGAAATGATTTCGGATTTAGAGTCAGCACAAAGAGGAGAAATTGTTTTTGATGCCGATAAGTATATCAATAAGTTTCCGGCAAAGAAACATGATCATTTCTTGATTCCTGCAGGAACTTGTCATTGTTCAGGAAAGAATGCGATGGTGCTTGAAATTAGTGCAACACCTTATATCTTTACATTTAAATTGTGGGACTGGCAAAGACTGGGCTTAGATGGACTTCCTCGACCTATTCATATTGAACATGGAAAACAAGTCATTCAATGGGATCGTACTACAGATTGGGTTAAAGAAAATTTGGTCAATGCGACGTATGAAGTAAAAGAAGAAGGAAATGATTGTAAGATCGAACATACGGGTTTACATGAACTAGAATTTATTGAAACTAGAAGATATACAATCAAAGAGAATTCATCACATAAAACACATGGAACAGTGAATATGTTGAATTTAGTCGATGGAAAGAGTGCATTAATTGAAGGGGATTTTGAACCTTTCATTGTGCATTATGCAGAAACCTTTATTATTCCTGCAAGTATAAAAGAGTATACAATCAAACCGTATGATTGTGATGAAATTAAAGTATTAAAGGCATATGTAAGAAGTTAAAAAAGTGACAACCTGAATGGTTGTCATTTTACTTTTTTTGTTTTTGTGCATACATTCTTTGATCAGCCGTTTGCAGGTTGTTAAGTAGAGAAGTCTCTTTATTTCCATCAATATAGACGGTTCCAAAACTAAAGCTTTGTGGATACTCACTAGCTTGTTTTGAAAATTCTTCATTAATAAGCTTCATTTTCGAGTTTATAGAATCGATAGATCCATTTTTAAATAGGATACAGAATTCATCTCCACCAAAACGAGCTATAATATCATCTTCGCGAATATTTGATTGTAATTTTTCAACAAAATGACAAATATATGCATCACCCTTATCATGTCCATAGTTGGCATTGACATATTTTAGGTGATCCAAGTCGCAATAACATAAAGTTGCGGAAGTTTTACTATCTAATATTTTCTGCATTTCATCCTGGAAATAATAACGATTTCCAACTTGTGTTAGTGCATCAATATGTGCTTGTTGATGCAGACGATCCTATTCTTTCTTTTCTTGTGTGATATCATGAATGAAGTGCGCAAAAGATGGTTTATCCTGCCATTCCATACTAATGGTGACAATATGATAGTATCGACTGTCTTTATCTTTCATGTTCCATTCACAAGGATTATTTATATTTTTTATAAAATGTGAATATCCCTGCAAATCGCATAAAATATTATTTATCTCGTAAAAAGCGGACGAGTTTAAGGGAAAATAGCCTTAAATATATTGACATTCCCTTATTACTTGTTATAATTTAAGGGAAACAAGATATTTTAAGGGAAAAATGAAAGACAGGTGTTTAAATAATGAGACCGTTTAACTATTCAAAAATTAAAGAGGAAAAGTGGGATTCAGAAATTCTTGGTCTCATAGCAGCAATATACAAGTTCGCAGGGAAACAAGAACTATATCTTAAGCAAAGACCAGACGAGTTGGAGAAACTTGTGGAGATAGCAAAGATTCAGAGTACCGAGGCTTCAAATGCGATAGAGGGTATTGTAACAACAAATACAAGAATTAAGCAGTTGGTGGAGGAGAAGACCACACCAAAGAATAGAGATGAAGAGGAAATCGCAGGATACCGTGATGTATTAAATATCATCCATGAGAGTTTTGATACGATTCCTATTACACAAAACTATATTTTACAGTTGCATAAAATATTGTGCAGCCATATGAATAATCCACTCGCTGGGCGAACCAAGACTGTACAGAATTATATTAGTGCCACATATCCAGGCGGACGTACGGAGGTGCTGTTTACACCATTGGCACCATTTGAAACACCAGAGGCTCTTGATAGAATCTGTGAAGAGTACAATAAGGTAATTGGAAATTATGAGGTGGAGCCATTATTGGCTATTCCAATTTTTATACATGACTTTCTGTGTATCCATCCATTTAATGATGGTAATGGCAGAATGAGCAGATTGCTTACAACTCTGCTACTTTATCGTAGTGGATTTTATGTGGGAAAGTACATCTCGCTTGAAGCCAAAATTGCAAAGAATAAGGATTTGTATTATGAGGCTTTGGGTCGTTCACAGGATGGCTGGCATGAAGGAGAAGAGGACGCGGTTCCTTTTATCAAATATTTACTTGGAACAATTCTTGCTGCTTACAAAGATTTTGAAGACCGATTTGAAATTGTAGAAGAGAAACTTCCGGCAATTGAGATGGTTCGTAAAGCTACACAACAAAGGATTGGAAAATTCAATAAGCAAGACATTCGAGAACTATGCCCGGCACTCAGTGTGAGTTCTATAGAAGGTTCACTTCGTAAGCTTGTAGCAGAAGGAGAACTTCACAGGGAAGGCAGAGGAAAATCTACATTTTATGTTAGATTAAAATAAGAATCAGCCCGATTTCGTTTTTAGAACATGTTCCCGTGTATGAAAAATGGGCATTTTATTGTTACAAGAAAAGAGAGGAGCTGAACTCCATAAGCGATAAAATTCACTTACTCGTTACAGCCCCTTTCTTAGCTTTTTAAGGCATCTAATTCTTCTTGGGTTAATGCTCTAAATTCACCTAATGGTAAATCATTGAGTTTTAAAGGACCAAACTCAATACGTTGAAGATAGGTAACAGTGCAGTTTGCCTTTTCAAACATTCTTTTGACTTGGTGGAATTTTCCTTCATGAATCGTTAGATATGCTTTGTTTGTATCTAAGATTTCTAGTTTTGAAGGGGCTGAAGTAAATTCTTCAAATTCCATAGGTTGATTAAAGAAGTCTACGGCATTTTCTGGTAGCGTCCCATCAAATTCAACATAGTATTTTTTATCTACATGTTTTTTAGGAGATAATACTTCATGGGTTAACTTTCCATCATTGCTGATGAGTAACAAGCCTTCTGTATCTACGTCAAGTCTTCCCACAGGATATAGATCGTGTCTTTGACTTTGAATAAGTTCCATGACAGTCGGATAGAGCATATCTTCTGTGGCGCTCACATAGCCTTGTGGTTTATTCAAAATGTAATATTCAAATTCTACATAGCTTACGGGCTCATCATCCACAAAAACTTTATCATCTTCTTTTACGTTATAGTCTGCCTTTTTTATCGTTTCATCATTAATAGTAACCCAGCCGTTTTTAATTAATTTTTTAACGTCATTTCTTGTGCCAAATCCCATATGAGATAAATATTTGTCAAGTCTCATTGATAACGCCATCCTTTCGCATATTTATTTTTTAATGAGCCTTTAGAAAGTTTCGCAAAACCTAAAGGGAAGTTATTTACACAAACAAGTGTCCATCCAGATGTTTTTGAATCCAAATCCTTCACATCGAGAGTTTCACCTTTTAAGTATTTAATAACACGCTCATCTTCAATGGAAAAGTTTAATATATTTTTAAATTGTTCAGGACAAAGGGCAAGGGCAAGACTTTGGCTAGGTTCAAAATGTTTTCCTTTTAATTGACCTAATAATAAGCCAGATCTTAAGACGCGATAGCCTTTATAAGCTTGAAAATCTGTATTAAGCCAAATAACTTTGTCTTTTTTTACTTTAATGGTTCCTTTATTTAAATGAATGAGTTTTAAAAACTCAGTAACACAATCATCCAATTTATCGCTTGGTTCCAGTCTTACTTTTTTATGTTTTGTTTCTCTATCTTTGACAAGTAAAGCGACAAAGTGACCTTCTCCCTTGATTTTATGTGGATATAAACGAACGCATTCTTCCATGTTTATACCTGGCATCATACCATCGATTTTATTAATAGGAACAAGATGCAAGTCTGGATGTTTGTCTAATACATCTTGAATGACTTCTTCATTTTCGTGAATCGAAAAAGTACAAGTGGAATATACGATGGATCCACCAGGCTTTAACATAGAGATGGCTGCATTTAAAATATTTTTTTGAATCGGAGGATAGAACGTATCATCCTTTTCAATCCAACTTTTAATTAAATCTGGTTCTTTACGAAACATTCCCTCACCACTACATGGGGCATCCACTAAAATCTTATCGAATGTTTCTGGGTAGTGTTCTTCCATGTTTGTCAAATCTTCACTGGTTACCCAGGCATTGTCACATCCGAATAATTCAATGTTTTTTAAGAGTCCTTGGCATCTTGAAGAACTGATATCATTTGAAATTAAAAGTCCAGTATGATTGAGTTTTGTCGCAAGCTTTGTGCTCTTTCCACCAGGAGCTGCACACGTATCTAATACAATATCATTTTCGTCTACAGGAAGAACTTGTGCTGGTAACATAGCACTTGGTTCTTGAAGATAGTAAAGGCCTGCATAATAGTAGGGGTGTTTACTTGGTTTATCTTCACTTGAATAATAAAAACCATCATTTGTCCATGGGATAGGTTTTAGTTTAAAGGGAGAAATCTTTAAGAATTCTTCAACAGAAATCTTAAGTGTATTGATTCTTAATCCATAATATCTTTCATGGTCAAAACTTTGTAGATAGTCTTCATATTCATCTTGAAGAAGTTCTTTCATTTGTTCCTTAAATTTAACTGGAAGTTCCATTATAGATCAAAGGCCTTTCCTAAAGCTTGAACCGCTTTAACTTTGTCTTTCTTTTCAATAGTTAGTGAAATGGAAATTTCACTTGATGTGATCATATAATATTTAATATTGTTTTCACTTAAGATGTTTAATACTTTACTCGCAATACCTGAATGCGTAGAGATTCCTAGACCAACTAATGATAGCTTGATATATCCAAGCATTTGATGTACAGGATATTCTTTTGAAGCATTTTCCATGATTTGATTACTTTGTTCTTCGGAACAATATAAAGTAAAGTTGGCTAGGCCTTCATCATCTAGTTGTTGTGAAATTGTATCAAGGTTGATATTTAAATCGGAAATCATCTTAAATAGTTTTCCTAAATAAACACCATCGTTAGGTAAGTGCATAAAGCGCATGATCGCATAGTCGTCTTTTACACTTAAACCTGTAATTGGCATATCTTCTAATTCTTTATGCATAATCCAAGTTCCTTTCTCTAAATCTGTTTCCAATGCTTTTCCTAAAAAAAGGGGAACATTATATTTGCTGGCAAGTTCAACACTTCGAGTCTCTAATACTCCAGCACCTAAACAGGCCATCTGCATCATTTCTTCATAAGAAATCGATTTTAGCTTTTTAGCACGCGTATATAATCGTGGATCAATTGTGTAGACACCTGCAACATCTGTAAAGATATGGCATTGATAGTTTAGTTTTGCGGCAATCGCAACGGCTGTTGTATCACTTCCCCCACGACCTAAAGTAGTAATATCTCCATATTCAGTAGCGCCTTGAAAGCCGGCTACGACAACAACTTTTCCTTGGTCCAAATGAGATTGAATTGTGGTTGTATCAATATCTTTGATCAAAGCACGAGAATGGTGCTTGCTAGTAAGAAAACCTGCTTGATAGCCAGTTAAACTGATCGCATCCACACCTAGCGCATTCATCGCAATCGCAAGAAGTGTAATTGTTTGTTGCTCACCCGTAGATAATAAACTATCCAATTCTCTTTTATTCGGATTGTTTGTGACACTATGAGCTAATTCTATTAATTTATTTGTGGTTTTTCCCATGGCACTGGCAACAATGACTAGATTGTGGCCTTGTTCTTTCATGTGTTTGGCATGAAGCGCAATGGCTTGAATCTGTTCAATGGTTCCAACGCTGGTTCCACCATATTTTTCAACTATATTCATAATCTATTTTCTCCAACTACACTATTTTAACATATAAAAAGCTGTCTTAGACAGCTTTTTATTCCATTAATATATACATTTTTAATTGTATTATTCAAATCAATCAAACTTTTTGTACAAATAATAAAGTCAGCATCTTTACCAGATTTAATAGAACCAACTCGATTGTCTAAATGTAAGATTTTAGCTGGATTGATTGTGATAGCCTTGATTGCTTCATTTTCAGGTAGTCCTGCTTTATGGGCTAGGGCTGCATTTAATGGCAGATATTGTTGGGGATTGAATGGGGAATCGGTTGTGATCGCAAACAAGATTCCTTTTTCATACATCTTATTTGGTGTTTCAAATGAATCGTTGGCACATTCAAACTTATCTTTGTGACAAAGACTTGGTCCACAAATACATGGAAAACCACTTTCTTTGATTTGGCCTAGAATCGCTTGTGAATCGGTCGCATGATCTAGAGTGATTTCAATATCATATTCTTTTGCGATACGAATGGCGGTCAACATGTCATCGGCTCTATGAGCATGACACTTTAATGGAATTTCTTTTTTGATAACTGGAATCATAGCTTCAAGCTTTTGATCATAGTCTACATCTTTGCCTGCTTCTTTTTTCATCATGTATTCTTTTGTCTTAGCTAGAGTTTCTCTCAGTAATGCGCTAATTTGCATACGTGTATCAATATTTTTTCCTTTGTAACAATTTTTTGGGTTTTCGCCAAAGGCTGCCTTCATCGCAATTGGATTTTGAATGGTCATTTCATCAATACAATTTCCCTTTGTCTTATACGCAAAGAAAGTTCCACCAATCACATTAGCACTTCCAGGTCCTGCAGCTACTGTTGTGATACCGGCTTCTAATGCAGTTTGTACAGTTTCATCCATTGGATTGCATCCATCAATACCACGCATGTTGGGTGTAATTGGATTTGTGATTTCATTTAAATCATTGCCTTCAAAGCCGATAGCCGTTTCTTCCATACCCAAATGACAATGGGCTTCAACCATGCCTGGATATACATTGAATCCTGTAAGATCTTGAACATCTTCATCTTTGGGTTCTAAATTTTTTCCAATCTCTGTAAATATTCCTTTATTCACTCTAAAATCACCTACAAAAGGTTCTTGTTCCATCGTATAAATAGTGGCGTTTTTAAAAAGCATTAAGCGGCCTTCTTTCCGTCAACATAGACAGATTGAATTTCATTTTGAGTGTCTAGAATGTTCTTTGTACAAATGACAAAATCAGCGTCTTTACCAACTTTAATAGATCCAACACGATTATCTAAACCTAAAATCTTAGCTGGATTGATTGTGATGGCTTTAATGGCTTCATATTCTGGAAGACCCGCCTTTGCGGCTAGAGCAGCACTTAAAGAAAGGTATTGTTGAGGAATAACTGGAGAGTCGGTAATGATAGAGAATAAGATACCTGCTTTATAGAGTTCGTTTGGTGTTTCAAAAGACATATTCGCAAGTTCAAATTTTGATTTGTGCGTTAAGGCAGGTCCACAAATACATGGAAAACCACTTTCTTTGATTTGAGGAAGAATACATCTTGCATCTGTAACATGATCTAATGTAATCTTGATATTTTCTTCTTTTGCGATACGAATGGCCGTTAAGATATCATCGGCTCTATGAGCATGACACTTTAATGGAAGTTCTTTTTTGACAACAGGAATCATGGCTTCAAGTTTTTGATCATAAGCTACATCTTTACCAGCTTCTTTTTTAGCTAGGTATTCCTTTGTCTTTTCTAATGTTTCTCTTAAAAGAGCACTGATCTGCATACGTGTATCAATTTTCTTGCCTTGATAACAACGCTTAGGATTTTCTCCGAATGCAGCCTTCATCGCAATTGGATTTTGAATTGTCATTTCATCAATACAATTTCCTTTTGTCTTATACGCAAAGAAAGTTCCACCAAGTACGTTAGCACTACCAGGACCAGCTGCAACTGTAGTAACACCACCTTTTAATGCAAGTTCTACGGTTTCATCCATTGGATTACATCCATCAATGCCTCGCATATTTGGTGTGATTGGATCTGTGATTTCGTTGACATCATCACCTTCAAAGCGAATGGCTGTTTCTTCCATACCTAAATGGCAATGACTTTCAACTAAACCAGGAAATACAAAGAGTCCATTTAAATCTTGTACATCTTCACCTTCGTTAGCTGTCAAATTTTTTCCTACTTCGGTAAATACACCTTTATCGATTTTAAAATCACCTACAAAAGGTTCTTGTTCCATTGTATAAATTGTTGCGTTTTTAAATAACATTATGCTTCCTTCTTTCCATTGACATATACTGTCTTAATTTCATTTTGTGTATCTAATATATTTTTTGTGCAAACGACAAAGTCTGCATCTTTACCAACTTTAATAGATCCAATACGATCATCTAGTTTTAAAATTTTAGCTGGATTGATTGTGATGGCTTTAATAGCTTCATATTCTGGTAGTCCTGCCTTATGTGCTAGAGCGGCACTTAAGGATAAGTATTGTTCGGGTACGACAGGGGAGTCTGTGATAATGCAGAATGGAATACCAGCTTTATAGAATTCATTGGCTGTTTCAAAAGACATATTTTTAACTTCGTACTTTGATTTATGCCCCAAACAAGGTCCTAAAATACATGGAAAACCACTCTCTTTAATTTGTGGAATAATGCTTCTTCCATCTGTTACATGATCTAATGTCACTTCAATATCATATTCTTTCGCAATACGAATGACAGTCAAGATATCATCGGCTCTATGACAATGACACTTTAATGGCATTTGTTTTTTAATAACAGGAATCATGGCTTCAAGCTTTTGATCATAGTCTACATCTTTACCAGATTCTTTTTTGAACATGTACTCTTTAGTTTTAGCTAGAGTTTCTCTAAGTAAGGCACTGATCTGCATGCGTGTATCAATTTTCTTTCCCTTATAACAACGCTTAGGATTTTCTCCAAATGCAGCCTTCATTGCCAAAGGATTTTGAATTGTCATTTCATCAATACAATGACCTGCAGTTTTATACGCAAAGAAAGTTCCACCGATGACATTAGCACTACCAGGTCCTGCAGCTACGGTTGTAACGCCTGATTTTAAAGCTTCTTCAATCGTTTCATCCATTGGATTACAACCATCAATACCGCGAATGTTTGGTGTGATCGGATCTGTTACTTCATTTCCATCTTCCCCTTCAAAACCAATGGAAGAACATACCATACCTAAATGGCTATGAGCATCAATGAGGCCAGGAAATACGTAGAGTCCATTTAAATCTTGTACTTCTTCATCTTTTGGATTTAAATCTTTTCCGATTTCAGTAAATACACCTTTATCGATTCTAAAATCACCTACAAAAGGGTTTTGTTCCATTGTATAAATTATCGCATTTTTAAATAACATTACACAGCCTTCTTTCCATCGATATAAACGGATTGAATTTCATTTTGTGTATCAAGAATATTCTTTGTACAAATAATAAAGTCGGCGTCTTTACCAACTTTAATCGAACCAATTCGATTATCTAATTTTAAAATCTTAGCTGGATTGATCGTGATCGCTTTGATAGCTTCATATTCATCCATACCTTCTTTGGCGGCAAGAGCGGCACATAAAGATAAATATTGTTCTGGAATAACTGGAGAATCGGTTGTGATGGAAACTAGAATTCCAGCTTTATTTAGTACGCCTGGTGTTTTAAAAGATTTTGATTTCAATTCAAATTTTGTCTTATGACCAAAACTTGGTCCACAAATACATGGATATCCACTTTCTTTGATCTGTTCAACAATACATCTTGCATCTGTCGCATGATCTAGAGTGACTTCAATATCATATTCTTTCGCAATACGAATGACAGTCAAAATATCATCGGCTCTATGGGCATGACACTTTAATGGAAGTTCTTTTTTGACAACAGGAATCATGGCTTCTAATTTTTGATCATAGTCTACATCTTTACCAGCTTCTTTTTTAGCTAGGTATTCCTTTGTCTTTTCTAATGTTTCTCTTAAAAGAGCACTGATCTGCATACGTGTATCAATTTTCTTGCCTTGATAACAACGCTTAGGATTTTCTCCGAATGCAGCCTTCATCGCAATTGGATTTTGAATTGTCATTTCATCAATACAATTTCCTTTTGTCTTATACGCAAAGAAAGTTCCACCAAGTACGTTAGCACTACCAGGACCAGCTGCAACTGTAGTAACACCACCTTTTAATGCAAGTTCTACGGTTTCATCCATTGGATTACATCCATCAATGCCTCGCATATTTGGTGTGATTGGATCTGTGATTTCGTTGACATCATCACCTTCAAAGCGAATGGCTGTTTCTTCCATACCTAAATGGCAATGACTTTCAACTAAACCAGGAAATACGTAAAGACCATTTAAATCTTGTACATTTTCACCAACATCTGGTGTTAGATTTTTTCCTACTTGTGTAAATACACCCTTATCGATTCTAAAATCACCTACAAAAGGGTCTTGTTCCATTGTATAAATGGTTGCGTTCTTGAATAACATATAATCACCTCTAGAATCTATTGTATCACGTTGTGAAAAATATTACATATAAGATGAAAATGTTTTGTAAATGAAACCCATTTGTTTTTCAAGTTCTTATTCTATATAATGATTCTTGGTGAGTTTATGAAAAAGGTAAAAAGAAAAGTGAATAGAAAAAGAATCGCAATTGTCGTGTTGATACCAGTGATTTGTATCGCATTATTGATTGCGAATTTTACAAGTATTCGATTGAGTATTAAGGGATATCATAAAGAGGATAAGAAAGTTGTATTAAAATTAGAAAAAGATGACATCAAAGATATCTTGGACTATGATCAAATTATTGATATTTCAAAGTGGGATAAGGTTAAAAATGATTCGCATTATTTATTGTATGATGAATATTACAGGGCTTCAAAAAAGAGTGTAAAGAAAGTTGTTTATTATATTGATTCTTACTATGAAAGAATGGAAGATTTAAATTATTTAGGATATACAAAAGATGTATTGTTTAAAAATTCAGATGTATATACCATTTCAAATTTGGATACATTGATCTCGGCTAGTATACCTTATAAAAAGGCAAAGAAATATTTGGCAATTAAAGGAGCGCAAATCAAAGATATCAAGGAATATGTAGATTCTGGATTAAAACCATTAAAGGCGGTGTTAACCGTTTCTTATCCAGGTATTGATTCAAGTAAGCGTGATGATCGTACATATACCATTGAGGATCCTTCAAATATGTTGGTTTTAATTAAGAATGGTTTTAGTGTTCCAAGTGATTATGTACCAAGTGATTTAAGAGATGTAAATATTCCTTATGAAAGTGAAGTGGGGCAATTAAGAGATTGCGCGGCAACTGCACTTGAAAATATGTATAAGGATGGCTTGAAACAAGGGTATAGTATTGCGATTAAGAGTTCATATCGTTCTTATAAAACGCAATTAGCTGTTTATAATGAATATTTTGCGATGTATGATGCGGCTTATGCGGCAAGTTTAGTTTCTGTTCCAGGATCAAGTGAACACCAATGCGGATTGAGTGTGGATCTAACAAGTCAAAGTGTAATGGATGGAACGTATGGGACATTTGGTGAAACACCAGACTATAATTGGGTCGAAGAAAATGCCTATAAATATGGATTTATTTTGCGTTTCCCAGAAAATGCGGGTGATAGAACAGGTGCTACAAATGAGCCATGGCATTTTAGATATGTAGGAAAAGAAGCCGCTAAAGAAATTCATGATAAAGGATGGATCTTAGAGGATTATATTGAACATCATGGATTTGCATATAATTTGCGTTTGAATTGACGTATATAAAGGAATTAGTTTAAACTAACTATGGTGATAATTATGTGGTTAGGATTGCTAATTCCTTTTTTTGGCACAACTTTAGGTTCAGCAGTTGTGTATTTTATGGAAAATAAAAATAATGAACTATTATCTAGATGCTTTTCTGGTATTGCCTCTGGTGTCATGGTGGCTGCAAGTATTTGGTCTTTATTGATTCCAGCGATGGAACAGGAAAAGAATATTTTGATCATTGTACTTGGTATATTCTTAGGGGCTATCTTATTACTTGTCTTAGATTGTATTGTACCTCATATGCATCCTGGAACAAATGATGAAGAGGGAAAAGAATCGCATTTAAAGAAAACGACAAAGCTAGTATTTGCGGTGACTCTGCATAATATTCCAGAAGGAATGGCTGTTGGTGTGGTACTAGCACAAGCGATTCAAACAGGAAGTATATATCCGGCTTTAGCTTTATCCATAGGGATTGCGATACAAAATTTTCCGGAAGGTGCTATTTTATCTTTACCCTTAAAGAGCAATGGCTATTCAAAACATAAGGCATTTTTGATAGGTTCATTATCGGGTATTGTAGAACCAATATTTGGCTATGTCACAATACTATTTTCAAATTGGATCCTACAATGCCTACCATTTTGTTTAAGTTTTGCGGCAGGAGCCATGTTGTTTGTGGTGATTGAAGAACTGGTTCCTGAAATGGCTCAAGGAAAACATTCGAATCTTCCAACAATTTCTTTCTTGTTTGGATTTTGTGTGATGATGGTATTGGATGTAATTTTAGGATAAGCTTTCAATTTTTTCAGAAAAGAGTTAAAATTATTTTACATTATGTAGAAGACCAATATGGAATTCTGCATTTTCTTTTGGGAAGGGTGAAGGCGTTGGAAAGCACAGATTTATTAAAGGGAAGCATATGGAAATCAATATTGATATTTTCTTTACCATTATTGGTTGGAAATTTATTTCAACAATTATACAATACGGTCGATTCGTATGTGGTAGGAAACTTTGTCAGTTCACATGCCCTTGCAGCTGTAGGACAATCGACTTCTATCATTAATATGTTAGTTGGATTCTTTATGGGATTATCAACGGGTGCTGGTGTTGTGATTGCACAATATTTTGGGGCAAAAGAAACAAAAAAGATGCAGGATTCCATTCATACATCTTTAGCGTTAACTTTAGTTTTATGCGTCTTATTCACAATATTGGGTATTGCTCTATCTAAACCCATTTTAGTCATGATTGGTTCGCCTAAAGAAGTTTTACCTTTGGCTGTGATTTATCTTCAAATCTATTTTGCGGGTGTATCTTTTTCATTAATTTATAATATGGGAGCCGGGATTTTAAGAGCTTTGGGCGATAGTAAAAATCCGTTGATTTACTTAGTCGTATCGAGTTTAGTCAATATTGTATTAGACTTTGTGTTTGTGATCTACTTTCATTTAGGTGTTGCCGGTGTTGGTATTGCGACAACACTTGCACAGCTTGTTTCTGCCATTCTAGTCATGCATGAATTGATGCATACAGATAAAGAGTATAAGGTATATATTTCTAAAATTCGTTTTTCAAAGCCCATTCTATCAAGAATTATTTCGATTGGAATACCGGCAGCTCTACAAAATAGTATAGTTTCTTTTTCCAATGTGATTGTTCAATCGTATATTTCTAAATTTGGATCGGCTGCTGTTGCAGGATATAGTACAACCACAAAGCTAGATGGTTTCTTGCAGCTTCCAATTCAAAGCTTCTCGATGGCAATCACAACGTTTGTGGGACAGAATTATGGGGCTCAAAACTATAAGCGTGTAAGAAAAGGCTTGTATACAACATTATTGATGTGTGAAGTTATTATCGCATTAGGAGCTTTCTTGATTTATACAAATGGAGAGTTCTTAGTCGGATTGTTCTCACAAGATAAAGATGTGATTGTATCTGGTGTGACTATGATTTCTGTCTTTGCGCCAGGCTATATCTTCCTTCCTTTATCCCACATTACGGCAGGTGCTTTAAGAGGTGTTGGATTATCTAAAGTACCAATGTATTCGATGATTTTATGTTTCGTTATTTTAAGACAAGTCTATTTATTTGTGGCAACACAATTCAGTTTGGAATTAATTACTGTATTCTTGGGATGGCCACTGACATGGATTGTAAATGCAGCGCTATTGATGTGGTATTATCATATATATTCAAAGAAATTAGTTAGAGGCGATATTTATTAGTCGTCTCTTTTCGTATTATAGAACTAGAAGTTATTCAAGTAATAATTCTAGTTTTTTATTTTATCTAGAAGTGATATCATATCACTGAAGAGAAGTTAATCATTATAACTTGAGACATCCATAAGGTAAGCTCGTAAACAACGATTGATAGCTACGACTATTAATGTATCGTTCTTCTCTTCACTAAATAAACATATTGACTAGAGGTTGCTTAAATTTAACTTCTAGTCTTTTATTTTGTAGGCATACATTATAATAGACTTAAGAAAGCAGAGAGAGGTTCTCTTGGAAACACAGTTGTGATTTCGTTAAAAAAGTTCTCTGCTTCCTTTTATGACATGAGTCAGTTTATATCCAAATAGGCCTTTTGATTTATTGATAGAGCCTGCATGTAAGACGAAAATAGATAGTCATAAATCGGGAAGTTATGCTTTCAAATACTAAAGGAAAGAAGGAATGATCTATGAAAGGTCCAATAGTATCCATTGATGTCTCTAAGGGTAAATCAGATTATCAGGCATTCAAGGAAATGAATGTGAAGTATACAGGTTCACGTTCAATAAAGCACACCAAAGAAGGATTTGATGAGATAGTGAGTCTTGTCAGAGAGATGGAAAAGAAGCTGGAAACAGAAGTATGTGTTGTTTATGAGGCAACAGGAGTTTACCATCGTGTCCTTAAGAAAGTGCTTGAAGACAACAATATCAAGCAGTTTATTATTAATCCACTATTATCAGCCAAAACAAGAAAGAATGATTCACTAAGAAGTCCAAAGACAGATAAGCTTGACCCAAAATCAATCGCAAAAACATATTACAGCCATAGTCTTCATAACAGTCATAAACCAGAAACGATATATCATGAACTGAGGGAATTATCACGCTATTATGAGGATATATTGGTTCATTTAAGAAAAGATAAGGTTGCATTCAGAGCACAGCTGGATGTTGTATTTCCAGGCTATGATACGCTGTATGATGATCTGTATGGTCCGGTCGCTTTAGCTGTCATTGAAAAATATCCACATCCAGAAATGCTTCAGAAAAAGAAGATTAATACCGTATCTAAAGTGATTCAGAGTAAAACATGTCATCGTCAGGCAATGAGTGATACAATGGCTGACAAGGCAATAGAGTATTCTAAAACCATCTATTCAGGATGTGATAAGGATGATATTGAAGTATTAATACTTCAGAGATTCATCAAAAAATTAAAAGAAGATATGGCAGAAGCTGAAAGAACCATTGGTGAAATGATTAAGCTAGCACAGGAACTACCTGACTTTAGTATAATCAAATCTATTCCAGGTATTGGAGATAACCTAGCTGCACGTATTATTGCAGAACTAGGTGACATGACAAGATTTAAAAAGAAGAATGAGTTAGTAGCCTTTGCCGGATTGGATCCAAGAATCAATGAAAGTGGACAGAATGACGGGGATCATATGCACATTACTAAAAAAGGCAATAAACGATTAAGGTGTTTATTATATCTGGCTGTAACGTGTTTTATAAGGCTTAAGAGAGATGATAATAGTATTAAGGATTTCTATATAAAGAAAAAGCAGCAATCAAACCCGATGTGTTCGAAAGCTGCAAAGACTGCATGTGCTAGTAAATTAGTACGAATAATTTATAGCATGTGCAAAACTGGTGAGTTATACCAGTACAATAAATAACAACGAGATTATACACCAAAACTACCCTGAAAAAAAGCGCTTTTTCTTCAGGGTTTTTCAGCATGCAATAAAAACCATGAAAAATTATTGATATAATTTTTGAATTTTTTCTTGATTTCTATTATCCAATTTTTATACCCTTGAAGTGAAAATGAATAATGGGTATAATGGGTATAAAAGATTGTGGGTGAAGAATTATGGATAATGAGAAAATAATCGAGCATATCGCAGAAATAGAGCGTGAGATTGCCGTTTTACCGGCAGGTGGTGTTTCTAAAAAGAATGTACATGGTAATATTTATTATTATCATAGAATCACTCAGAATGGGAAGCGAATAGAAAAATATGTAAAAGCAGATGAAGTTGATGAACTTATATCGAATATTGAGAAAAGGAAAAAATTAGAAAAGGAATTAAAAAAATTAAAACAATGTATGCCTAAAGAAAAAAATCTTGATTTTAAGACAAAGGTGCTTGTTGGGGATAGATTAAAATCTTTAATTTCAATTATACGAAACTATAAAAAAAGAGAATGTATTCAAATACTTAGAGATTATATCTTCAAAGACATAGCTGATAAAGTATTTATATTGTATGGATTAAGACGAACAGGGAAAACCACATTGATTCGTCAAATTATTTTAGAATTGTCTGAATCTGATTTTAATAAAGCTGCATTTATTCAAATTACATCAAAAGATTCTTTATCCGATATTGACGAAGATCTTAGACTATTAGAAAAAAATGGATATAAATATGTATTTTTGGATGAAGTGACATTGATGGAAGATTTCATTGAAGGGGCTTCTTTATTTTCTGATATATATGCCAGTAGTGGAATGAAAATTGTTCTTTCTGGCACAGATTCACTTGGCTTTGCGTTTTCTAAAGAAGAACAATTATACGATCGATGCATAATGCTTCATACAACATTTATACCCTATAGAGAATTTGAAAATGTACTTGGTATATATGGGATTGATGAGTATATACGGTATGGAGGGACAATGAGTCTTGGTGGAATTAATTATAATGCAAGCACACCATTTTCAAATATTAAGGATACAGAAGAGTATATTAATACGTCAATTGCGAAGAATATCCAACATTCCTTAAAGATGTATCAATATGGTGGTCATTTTCGTCAACTTTTAGATTTATATGAAAAAGGAGAGCTTACGAATGTGATTAATCGAGTAGTAGAAGATATGAATCATAGATTTACTAAAAATGTTGTAGAAAGTACATTTAAATCTCACGATATAGGGGTCACTGCCAATAATTTGTTGAGAGATAGAGTGGATCCAATAAATATTCGAAAACATATGGAACTAGATAAGGTGACTCTGGGAATAAAAAACATGCTTGATATTTTAAATAAGGAAGAACAAAGTATTGATATTAGTGATGTGCATATGACTCAAATTAAAGAGTATTTGGCAATATTGGACTTAATAAAAGAAATAGATTTAGAATATTTACCAGAAGTAAACCAGAAGAGTAAAATTGTTGTTGTTACACAACCTGGTTTAAGATATGCACAAGCTGAAGCTATTGTTGAGAATCTTCTTTTAGACGAAAAATTCCAAGAATTAGATATCCAAAAAAGGACACATATTTTAGAACGTTTACTTAGTGAAATTCGTGGCAGAATGATGGAGGATATAGTTCTTTTGGAAACAAAACTCGCAAAAAAAGATAAACATGTTTTTAAATTGCAATTTCCAATTGGTGAGTTTGATATGGTTGTGCAAGATCCAAAAACATTATCATGTGAAATATATGAAATAAAATATAGTAACCAACGAGCACGTGAACAATATCGACATATAAATGATGAAGAAAAATGTGCGATGACGATACATCGATATGGCAATATCACAGGACGTTATGTTATTTATCGTGGAGAAAATACAGAAATGGATTCTATTCAGTACTTAAATGTTGAAGATTATTTAAAGAGTTTATAGTGAATCGAAGCGATATTTATTAATCGTCTCCTTTTTTTGTATACCAAAACATGATATGATGGGCATACCAATTATATAGGGAGAAAAGAGCATGGATAAGGATAATATATATGTACTTCGCGACATAGATTGTTTTACGTCTGTTACAGAAGCAATTCGTGAACAAGGTTTAACTTTAGAAAATCGTATTATTGAAAAGAAAGTGATTGAATCCAATTACTATTTGTCGAAACAATTAAATGTACCATTGGCTACCAAACTCTTTTATTTATGTCGAGTTCGATATGTAGAAGGGATCGCCCAATCCATTGAAAAAACGTATATTGAATATTCGAAGGTGGAAGGACTTGAAGAATATGATCTTGGGAATACATCGTTTTATGGGCTTTTATTAAGGGAATATGGTATACAGGTTTATGAAACACAAGAAGAATTATTGTTGGTGGAGGCAAAAAGAGAAGAGAAAAGATTGTTGGGATTAGAAGGAAAGTGTGAGATTTTATTAAATCGTGGAACTTCTTATGTTTCAAAAAATGATCATGAGCCTTTTGAATATTTTGAAATGTCAAGTCTACCAAGCTTTTATAGATATAGGAGTGTGTCAGAAATATGAGTGAAAAACCAATCTATGTACAGTTGATGGACAGCATCAAAAAGAAAATTCAGGATGGACAGCTTCAAGTTGGAGATCGCTTAGTGAGTGAAAGAGAAATGTCCGAACAATATGGAATTAATCGAATGACAGTGCGAAATGCATTAAAAAAGCTTCAAGAAGAAGGGGTAATTGAAACCAAAAGAGGAAGTGGCAACTATGTTGCGAAAGTTCCATATGTTGAAGAAAAACTAGAATTAGGTCGTGCCGGTGTTTATTCATTGAGTGCGCAGATTCGTCAAAAGGGAATGAAATCGAGTCGTAAAACACTATCTTTGACAAAGATAAAGTCTGAATATAAATTAAAGGAAGTCTTTCCAAATGAAGATTATATATATGAAATCATTCGTTTATCTTATATCAATGATGAGCCTTATGCATTGCAGAAGGTATATATTCCTTGTTCTAAATTCGAGGATGCAGAGCGTTTTGATTTTGAAAGTTTTTCATTATATGACTATATGGATGATTTAGGACACCGTCCTAGAACTATGGTTTCTTATTTGCGCATTGATTCTTTGCCGATAGAGTATCGAAAATATATGGATATTGAAAGAAATGTATTTATTTTTGATTACCATGGCTATGATGAGAATCGTGAATTGGTAGAATATACGATTTCATATCATAATCCAAAGTATTCATCATTTAAATATGTAACCCAAGGCTTGAAGTTTAGAAGTCAATAAATTGGTATATAAGTATATCGAAACGGAGGTATCAAATTGAGGATATCTCTTTTTTTTGTGGGTATATCTAGAATTGGTATACATATGTGCCAAAGAAATTATTGATATTGGTATATGTATATGGTATAAATTAATCAAGAAATGGTATTTAGTATATACCAATGTCATTAAGGAGGAGAGAAATATGACATTTATTCAGGCATTACTAATCGGCTTGATTGCTGGTCTAACCGTTTTGGATGGAAACTGGTTAGGTGAAGCTAAATTTCGTGAACCTGTTGTTACAGGATTCTTAGTTGGTTTAGCTTTAGGAGATGTTACAAAAGGATTGAAGGTTGGTGCAGAATTACAACTTTTATGGATGGGAGCAACTGGTATTGGTCCTACAGCTCAACTTGATATCGGTACTGGTGGAACAATTGGTGCAGCTGTTGCGATTATGACTGGCAAAGGTGCTGAAACAGCGATTCTATTTGGTGTTCCAGTTGCCGTTGTTATGCAATTTATTAACACATTACTAATTGCTTCTTATTCTGGATTGATGCACAAAGTAGATAATGATATTGAAGCAGGTAACTTTAAGTCAATCGCATTGACTCATCATTTCTGTAACTGGGCAACATTCGCATTATATTCATTAGTTGCGTTTGTAGCTATGTATTTTGGACATGGCGTTATCCAAGCTATCGCAGATGGACTACCTGCATGGGCAAATGCTGGATTGAATGGTGTAGCTGCTTTACTTCCTGCATTAGGATTTGCGTTATTGTTGAACATTATCTTCGAAAAAGATTTAACACCATACTTAATTATTGGATTTGTTCTTGCAGCATATGCAGGTCAAGCCATCACAATGGTTGGTATCACATTGATCGCATTCGCAATCGCAATGATTATTTATCAAATTCGCTCAAACCAAGGAACAGTTGTTCAAAGTGCTTCAGCTTTGGATGATGAATGGGAGGACTAGAACATGGCTAAAAATGATGTAATTAGTGTTGAAAATAATATAACAAAAAAAGATTTTAGAAAAGTATTCTGGAGATCATTTACTTTACTTGGATCATTCAACTATGAAAAGATGGAAGGTCTTGCTTATCTATATTGTATTGAACATATTTTAAAGAAAATTTATAAAGATGATGAAGAAGGCTTAAAGGCAGCAATGCTACGTGAAAGTGCAGCATTCAATATGACAATTGCACCAGCACCATTCGTTATGGGAATTTCTATTGCGATGGAAGAAAGCGTTAAGCGTGATCCTAATTTTGATCCAGCATCAATCAATGCAATCAAAGTCAGTTTGATGGGTCCATTAAGTGGTATTGGAGATACATTCTTCTGGGGTATCTTTAGAATCTTGGCTTGTTCATTATCAATTGGTTTTGCGAAAGCAGGAAATCCAATTGCTCCATTTATTCTATTGATTCTATTTAATATTCCAACATTCTTAACTCGTTATTATGGATTAAAGATTGGATATACAAGTGGAAACCAATTGTTGATTGACTTAGAAAAATCAGGAAAAATGCAATTGTTTACATATTGTGCAGGTATCCTTGGTGTGGCTGCCATTGGTTGTATGATCGCAAGCTGGGTAACTGTTTCATGTCCTTTAGCATTTACAATTTCTGGAAATAAAATTGTAATTCAAGAATATTTAGATCAAATTATGCCTAAATTATTGCCTTTAGCTGCAACATTAGGTATTTATTCTGCAATTAAAAAGAATGTTAAAATCACAAAAATTATTTCAGCCATTGTAGTGATTGGATTTGTATTAGGTGTATTCGGCATTATTGCCTTATAGGAGGTTATTATGGCTATAGTAGAAGTACGTGTGGATGATCGATTGATTCATGGTCAAGTTTGTGGCTATTGGATTCCACAGTTTGATGTACAACGAATTTTGATTGTCGATAATGAAATCGTGAATGATGAAAATCGTAAAGTATCTTTGAAATTTGGTACTCCACCAAGATGTAAATTGTCAATTTTTGATTCGAAGAAAGCTGCAGAGAAATTGCTTCGTAAAATCGATGAAGGAATTCGCGTTATGATTCTAGTGCGTTCACCTGAACCACTTGCTGAAATGTTAGATTATGGCTATACATTTGATCATGTTACCGTAGGTAATATGTCTACAAAAGATGGTGCTAAACAGATTCGTAACAATATGTTTGTGAATGAAAAAGAGGCAGCTGCATTCAAAAAAATCAAAGAACACAATATTCCAATGTATTATCAAATAACACCAAATGTGTCAAAAGATGACATTTCAAAAGAATTTTAAGGAGGATAAGATTATGGCAGAGCCAACAGTATTAGGATATATTAAAGAACAACCAGAAAGATTAAAATATGTTTTTGAAAATAAAGATGTTTTTGTGAAGCCATTTGTGGATGTATTCACAAAAAATAATATTAAGAAAGTGATCTTATTTGGTTCAGGAACATCTTATAATGTATCTATTTTAGGAACTTATTATTTCAAACACCTAGTAGGAATTGATGCAGAATATCAATATCCAACTGTATTTAAAAATTATGAAAAAGCAGATTGGTCAGGATTATTAAAAAAGGATGAAATTCTATATGTTGGTATTTCTCAATCTGGAACATCTATTTCGACTTGTGAAGTTATGAAATACGCAAAACAAGAAGGTTATCATACTTTGGCAATCACGGGGAATCTAAATAGTGAAATCACAAAATATGTAGATACAAAAGTACATCTTTTAGTTGGGGATGAATTAACTCCACCAGAAACAAAAGGATATACAACATCTGTTATTTCTGTATATCTATGGGCTGTTGAATGCGCTCATGTTAAAGGTGTGATGAGTGATGATGAGTATGAAAAAGCTTTGGATGAGACCAAGAAGTTGGTAGATCAATTCCAAACTGTAGTCGATGAAAGTGAAGCTTGGTACGATCGTAACCGCACAACCATTGTAAATAGTGATCGTTTATATTTCTTAGGTTATGGTATTGATTTTGCGACGGCAATTGAAGCTCAATTAAAAGTTGGTGAGATGTTAAGACTTCCTGCATTGGGATATGAAATTGAAGAATATTCTCATGGTCCTACAATGGCTATTTCTAAAAAACAAACTATTTGTATTATTGGAAGTGATGAAGCTGAATTTGAACACAGTGTAGATTTCAGTAAATCCTTTAAAAAATACACAGATCGTGTTCACTTTATCACATGTAAAGATTTAGGAAATGATCCTAGAGATTGTGTATTCTCTGTTAAGACAAATAAATATTTGGCTCCATTGATGTTTACAGTTCCATTCCAATTTGTTGCCGCAAAAGGCGCTAAGGATATTGGTATTGATACAGCTATCAACCCATTTGATGAAAATTTAGCTCACTACAAAGACTAATGAAAGCTATTATTTTTGATATGGATGGTGTCCTAATAAATAGTGAAGTGAAATATCAAGAATTATTTATGCAGTTTTTTAAAGATAGAGGAGTTTTTATTGAAAAAGAAGAACTTCTCTTTCTTATTGGTTGTTCTAGAAAGACAGAAGACGAATTTATCGCAAGTCGATTAGACATAAGTGTAGAAAGTGCACAGGATTTAAAGAAAACATTTTTTGAAAATTATAAAGTGGATTATTTAAAAATACGCATGCCTTATGTATTGGAATTACTTGCATATTTAAAGAATAAAAATATTATGATTGCACTTGCTTCATCTTCACCCATGGACAATATTGAAGATGTTTTAAAACAATGTGAGATTGAAACCTATTTTAAATATATTGTGAGTGGAGAAAATTTTAAAAGGACAAAACCAGATCCAGAAATTTATGAATATACATGTAAACAAATCGGTGTTTCTAAAGATGAAATATGGGTTGTAGAAGATTCGGAGTATGGAATTGAAGCTGCAAAAAAAGCAGGACTAAAAGTTATGGGATTATATAATAGTAAACTTTATCAAGATTTGACAGACGCAAATTTAATTATTAGTTCACTAAAACAGATTATGGAGGAAGATATATGGTAGGAATTCTTATTACAGGTCATGGTCATTTTGCCAGTGGCATTGCTTCAAGTGTAGAGTTGATCATGCAAAGTCTAGAAGGGATAGAAGTTGTTGATTTTCCACAAGGGGATACGGCAACTGAATTAAAAGAAAATATGCATAACACATTAAGTAAATTTGATGATGAAATTGTCGTATTTGCAGATTTACTAAGTGGATCTCCATTTAATACGGCTGTTATGGAAGCTTTAGAAAATGATAAGATCCAAGTTGTCTACGGCACAAATTTAGGTATGTTGATTGAATGTATTATGATGCGTAATATGGGTTTAAGTGCAATTGAAATTGTAAATAAGGCTTGTGAAGTTGGCCAAACTCAAATTGGTAAATTTGAAAAGCAGCTAGAATCTGAAGATGATTCATCGGATGAGGAGTGGTAAAATGACTCGAAGCATAATGTGGCAGTATATAGAAGAAGAGCCTACATATTTGTTGAATATCTTAAATAATCCAGAGAATAAAGATGTTATTCAGAAAATAAAGGATTTTGATACCATTTATATATGTGCACATGGAAGTTCTTATAATGCAGCTTGTTCAGTTGCTGGTTTTATAAGTGACATTGCTCATGTTCGTGTATATGTCTATACACCAAGTAACTTTAAGCATAATGCCAAATCCATCAATTATGAAAATAAAGATAAGACATTAGTGATTGGTATTAGTGAAACAGGTACAAGTCGAGGCGTTTTAGAAGTTTTAGAACAAATGAAAGATAAAGGTTTTACACTTCTAACACTTACAAACGTAAAAGATTCACCTATGGATACATTAGGAGATTACACTCTTTATTATCATTGTGATAAAGAAGATAGTAATGCTAAGACAAAAGGATATAGTTGTACTTTATTATTATTGATGTTGATTGGTATATATTCAGGATATTTCAAAGGATTTGTTTCAAATGAAGAAGTGAAGAAATATTTTGAAGAGTTAAAAAATGAAAACAAGAATCTTGAATCATTAATGGATAGTTTTGTATCTTGGCTTAAAGATGCGAGTTATGGAAAAGATATGAAAAATATCTATGTGATTGGTGATGGAATGCAGTTTGGTTCTTGTTTAGAAGGCCAGCTTAAACTAATGGAAACAATGTGTATGCCGACCATGTTTAATGATATTTTAGAATTTTCACATGGTATGCACAGATCTTTAAATACATCTTCACATGTATTGTTGTTGGATGATGGTACGGAAAAGGAATTGATGTATAAAACGTATGAATATCTTAAATCTAAACAAATTCCAGTTTTATTGATCACAAATCAAAGTTATGCATATGATGATTACATTTATCCTGTTGATTTATATCATGTGGATCATTCAATATTTTCTATCATTTACTTGATTCAAATCATATCTGTATTTGTACCTGAACTTCATGGATTAGATCCCAATCGTGATGCGAATAATGACTATACAGATTTTGTGAATACTAGAGTATAATTAAAAAGTAAAGCCCAGATGGGCTTTTCGCATATAGGGGAGGATGCATATGTTAGAATTAGTTGTTTTTGATGTAGATGGGTTGATGTTAGATACTGAAAGTGTATGGAAAGAAGCTTTTGATCAGGCGGGTAATAAGTATGGTATTCAAAATATGGGTTCTACTTTATTTCCAAAATTGATTGGGAAAAGTGGTAGAGATGAAAAAGAAGTGTTAGATCGATATTTATCTCAAGACATTCAAGAATTGGTAATTAAAGAATGGGAACGCATTGGATATGGTATGTTGGAAAAGGAAGTGCCAGTTAAACCGGGCTTAAATGAAATACTAGATTTTTTGGATGCATATCATATTAAAAAGGCGGTTGCCACAACGACAAGAAGAGAGCTTACAGAAGAAAGATTAAAACGAGTTGGCGTATATGATCGTTTTGATTATGTATTATGTGGGGATGAAGTCATAAATCGTAAACCAGATCCAGAAATTTATTTAAGTGTTTTAAAGAAAATGGATACAGACGCAAGAAATGCTCTTGTTTTAGAGGATAGTGTAGTTGGTGTTGAAGCAGCTTATAGAGCAGGTATTGACTGTATTCAAGTGCCAGATATCATTGCACCTACAGATGTACAAAAGAAGCAGACGATTTATACTGCGAAAGATTTAATGGAAGCTAGAGATTATATAGAGAAAAATATGGTACAATCAATCGGGTGATTGAATGCGTCAAAATGATTTTGAAAATGCACCCATGATAAAATTGGTCATGAGTTTAGCTATACCGAGCATGATTGCGCAACTTGTGAATATTTTATATTCCATTGTCGATCGTATGTTTGTAGGACAAATTGAAGAAGTAGGAAATGTATGTTTGGCAGCCGTTGGAATATGCGGGCCAATCGTTACCTTATTATCGAGTTTTGGAACACTTGTAGGTATTGGTGGTTCGATTTGGCTATCGATGTGTTTGGGTCAAAAGAATGAGAAAAGGGCCAGTCAAATTTTATATAATAGCTTTGTGATGTTGGTTGTTCTTTCCATTTGTTTAACACTTGGATTCATTCTTTTAAAACATAATTTGATCTATTGGTTTGGAGGCAGTGATGCCCTTTATCCTTATGCCAATACCTATTTAACAATTTATACATTAGGAACTTTCTTTGCCCTAATGTCGATTGGATTGAATTATTTTATTACAGGACAGGGCTATGCCACGATTGCGATGTTAAGTGTATGTATTGGTGCCATCACAAATATTATGTTTGACTTTATTTTGATTCGTACACTTAAAATTGGTGTGGCTGGAGCAGCCATTGGTACAGTTGTAGCACAATTTATATCGTGTATGTTTGTGCTTTGTTTTTTAAGATTCAAATCGAAAATCAAACTTCATAAAGAAGAATTATCTATAGAGAAAATGAAGCATATTGTAAAACTTGGATTCTCTCCATTTCTGATTATCGCATCCGATTCAATTATTTTAATAGTGATGAATATGATGCTTCAAAAGTATGGTGGAGATATGGGGGATATTTATATATCGGCTATTACTGTAGCTCAAAGCTATTTCTTATTGATTACAGGACCATTACTTGGTATTAGTTCGGGTACACAACCGATATTTGCGTATCATTTTGGTTCGCAAAATTTAAAGAAAATCAAAGAAGCATTTAAAATCGTTATTTCATTTGCGTTTTTATTCTGTCTTGTTATGTTTATTATTTCAATGTGCTACTCCAATGTATTTGTGGCTATGTTTACTAATGATGCCATGACTATGCCAATCGCAGATAGGGCTATTAAAATATTCTGTTTAGGTATTTTGATGATGTCCATTCAATATGTTTTAGTGGATGGAATTACAGGATTATCTAATGTAAAATTATCATTATTTTTATCATTAAATCGTAAGCTGATGTATTTGGGGTGTACATGTTTATTGCCTGCTTTTTTAGGGGTTTCAAATATTTTCTATGCACAACCCACAGCGGATATTTATGCAAGTATTGTGACAATCATTTGTTTTATAAAAATCATACCTTCTTATTTAAAAAGTCATGGAGTGAAGTAAGGCGAGATGAACTAGCATCTCGTTTTTTTAATTCTACAGTCTTTTTCTGATATAATAGTGGTGTAGGAGGAATCTGTATGGCTATATTTCTAAATCCTGATAATGCGAATTTTAATGAAGCGGTTCATTCAAAAATATATGTGGATAAAACGGGTTTAATTGAATATACAAATAGTGTGCTTTCAACCACAGCTAAATTTATTTGTAACTCAAGACCTAGACGTTTTGGAAAATCCATGACTGCTGATATGCTTTGTGCTTATTATTCAAAGGGATGTGATTCTAGAGAATTATTTCAGCCATATACGATTTCTTCATGTTCTACATTTGAAAAGTATATAAATCAATATGATGTCATTCATATTGATGTACAATGGTGTAAAGATCAAGTTGAAAATATAAATGATATTGTAAGTTATATCAAAGAGAGTTGTATGCATGAATTACAGAATGAATATTCCAATATTGACTATAATGGAATTATTTCTTTGTCTGGTACACTTTCTAAAATCAATGATGAAACAGGACATCGCTTTGTGGTAATCATTGATGAGTGGGATGTATTGATTCGTGATAATGCGAATAATAAAAAATTACTAGAAGAATATATCGATTTCTTAAAAGGATTATTTAAAGGATCACAACCTTCTCGTTATATCGCATTAGCGTATTTAACAGGTATTTTACCAATCAAAAGAACGATGACACAGTCCGCATTGAATAATTTTGATGAATATACAATGTTGAATCCAGGTCCATTGGCTTCTTTTATTGGATTTACAGAGGAGGAAGTAAAAGGATTAAGTAATAAATACAATATAGATTTTGATAGAATCAAGAAATGGTATGATGGATATTACTTAAATCATCAGCATGTATATAATCCGAAAGCCGTTGTGAGTTTATTTACTTTAGGTGTGTTTCAAAGTTATTGGGCACAGACAAGTAGCTATGAATCAATTCATAGTTTGATTCAAATGAATTTTGATGGCTTAAAAGAAGCTGTTTTAGAAATGTTAAGTGGTAATGAAGTGAAGATGCAGACAACGTCTTTTCAAAATGATATGATTTCATTTAAAAATATGGATGATGTCTTAACAGCATTGGTTCATTTAGGATATTTGGGATACAATCAAACATATAAGACGGTATTTATTCCAAATGAAGAAATCCGACAAGAATTTGTGAATTCTGTTTCAGAAGATAAATGGAATGATTTAATTCAATTTGAAAGGGAATCGGATACCATTTTAGAAGCAACTTGTCAAATGGAGACAGAAGTTGTAGCTCAACAAATGGAAAAGATTCATAATACGTATGCTTCTAATATTGCATATCATAATGAAAATAGTTTGAGTAGTGTTTTAACGATTGCGTATTTATCAACTTTGAAGTATTATTTTAAACCAATACGAGAATTGCCAACAGGAAGAGAATTTGCGGATTTTGTTTATATCCCTAAACCTGAATATAAAGATTATTATCCTGCCTTATTGGTGGAGTTAAAATGGAATCATAATGTTCAAAGTGCATTAGATCAAATCAAGGAAAAAGTATATCCTCAATCGATTCAAGAATATACCGATAATTTATTATTGGTTGGAATTACTTATGATTCCAAGACAAAAGAACATCGTTGTAAAATAGAGAAGTTTTAATGTATTAAAAATAGGTGATAATTATGTTTTTTAAGAAAGAGAAAGAGAAAAAGATGAATGTTCCAGATTTATGGAATTTTATGACATCCTTAAATAAAAAGGATAAGGCTTTGTTTGAAGAACTATTAGATAATGATAATGAACCTTTGGAATATAAGGGAGATGTCAAACAGGGCGGATTATTAAAGAATAAAAAAATGATTGAAAGAAGGGTCATTGAAAAAGAAGAGGATGGAAGATTGCGTGATTATACGCAATATCGTATTCAGCCAGATGTGTATGAAGTATTAAAACCTTCTTATGATCAGTTTTATTCAATTATTGGTGACTAAGCTTGTAGAAATACAGGCTTTTTTCTTTGTAGGTGCAAATCATAAGGCAAAAAAAGCCCTTAAAGGTGCAAATGGAGTTATGAAAAAAGTACTTATAGGTGTAAATGAAGCTAATAAAAAAGTCCTTAAAGGTGCAAATGGAAATGAAAATATGCTAGAATATCTTTAGATAAAGCATATTTTATAGTTGGCAATAATAGAATATACAATTGAGTATTGATTTAGGTCAAATCATACTTTTTTCTTTTTGTCTGAATAAAGAAAAAGATATGTATTATGCAAGTCGTCTTGCGAAAATGATTCAGTGTAAGACAGTGTCTAAAAAGGATGAATTTGAAGAAACTGAATTCTTAAAATTAAGAAAAGTCATTCAGGAACTTTTTCCTTTAGTGAGTGAAAAGGCAGAGCTATTAAATTTTTCTGACGATGTCTATTTATATAAATTCAAAGGAAAAGATGAAAATCGCAATGTGATGGTCATGTCGCATCATGATGTTGTGAATGCCACTGGCAATTGGAAAGAAGAACCATTTGAAGGCACAATTAAAGATGGCAAAATTTGGGGAAGAGGTACAGTGGATACTAAAACGCCTTTATTTGCCGAGTTTAATGCCATTGAAGAATTGCTAGAAGAAGGCTTTGAATTTAGAGTGAATACCTATTTGTTTTCGAGTCACAATGAAGAAATTGGTGGAGATGGTGCTGTACTAGCGCTTGATTATTTTAATAAGAAACATATTCATTTTGATTGGATCAGCGATGAAGGTGGGGCTGTCATTGAACCACCAATGAAAGGTGTGAATCAAAAGTGTGCCATGATGGCTGTTCATGAAAAGGATCGTTGTGTTGCCAAGCTTATCGCAAAAAATAGCCAGGGACATGCAGGTCTTGCAACAAATTATCAAACACCTGCGATGCGAATGGCTAAATTTGTTGCAAAGGTGGATGAAAAGAAGCTTTTTATTCGTAAATTATATCCAGAAGTAAGAGGGATGTTTGAGGGGTTAGCACCTCATATGTCTTTTCTTATGCGTTTGTGTTTTCGAATCTGTGGTTATTTTCAGGTTTGTTGATTCGGATTATCCCAAAGATGAATGCAGCTGCTGGAAAAATGTTAGGTACGGGATGCACGTTTAGAAAACTTTCAACAGATGAAGAAGGTAGCTGTTATGGTGAAGCATTTCTTCGTTGTATCAATGACAAGGATCTAGAACAAGATATTCAATCTATGAAACAAATAGCGAGTAAGTATGATGTTGAAATTGAGGTTGAAGAAAATGAATATTATAAGCCTTCTTCTTTAGAAAGTAAGGGTTATAAATATGTGAAACAAGCTGTAGAAAATGTATTTGATTATGCAGCAGCCGTACCATTTATTCTTCCGGCTGGTACCTGCAATTGACGGCTAATTCGGTGCGCCTATAGCGGTCATACCGGTTTCGAATAACGCTTGAAGCGGTGCAACATGACGTACTACCGGTGTAATAGGACCTCCTTAATGCTATAGTTTGACTGTAGTGAAAGGAGGTCTTTTTGTATGCAGAA
>OCHM01000222.1_pt1 | contig 45202 bp, 37 predicted proteins | sample 1538901 | NCBI WGS metagenome assembly OCHM01 (sample SAMN04571734, study PRJEB22368) | human gut metagenome | biome: human gut; material: stool | host: Homo sapiens | place: Luxembourg | collected 2012-11-08 | reverse complement strand
AGTGAGTATTGGGGAGCAAGGCTTTCGGCCGGAGGACTCGATGCCATCAATGGGAGCCATCCTCAAGCCACGCGATCGCGTGGCCCAAGGAATCCCCGCCCTTTAGGACGGAGGAGGAAGTCAACCGCCGAATCGCCGCCAGGAGAGGCGTTCGGAGAAGGGGTTCTCGCGTCCGAGGACGCCGTCGGAGACGACGTCCGCCACGGCCGTGCAGAAGTCGGCGCCGTGGATGCCGCCCGCAATGCTCAGGTGCAGCCCCGGCATGCCGGAGGCGCCTGCGACGGGCAGGCCGTCGGGGCTCGAGAGCACGGTGTGCGAGAGATAGCGCCCCTGAGACCAGTCGGTGGCGGCGGGGAAGAGCTTCACGCCCATTTCCCAGAGCGCCTTGTACTCCTTGTCGACGGGGCAGTGCTCCTGGGCGCCGAGATGCCAGCGGCCCATGATGCGCACGAACGTGTCGAGCGGCAGTGCGATGCGTCCCTCGGGCGTCCTCACGGCATGGCGCATCACGCAGGCGTCGCCCGAGAGGCTCACGTTGAGCACGGAGCGGGTGACGGGCGCAAGCGGCACGCCGCCGTAGGCATGTTCGGGAAGAATTTCAAGGGCGCCCGTGCCGCAGGCGACGACGACGGCGTCGGTCCTGACGGGCTCGTCCGCCGCCACGCCGCAGATGCGGCCGTTGTCGGAGATGAGGCCCGTCGCCTTCCTGCTGCAGAGGATCTTCACTCCCGCTTCGGCGAGGTGTTCCCTGAGCTGCTTGGCGTAGTAGCTCACGGACCAGGTGGTCGCGCGCGAGAATGAGAAGCTCCCGACGTCCGTGGCCGCATAGAGCGAGGGCTCGATGGCGGTGACGTCCTCAAGCGTCGCGGGGGACGCTTCGCCGGCCTCGGGCGAGACGATGATCGTGCCCGCGCTTTCCTGAAGAATGAAGCCGTGCTCCTGCGCCTCGGCCCTGAGCATCGACGTCGAGGCCTCGGAGAGCTCCGCGGCGAGCGCGTCCCTCGCCTCGCATCGCGCGGGCTCGCGGCATGCGGTCATGGCGGAGATGAAGCTCGGGTGGCGAACGGCCGCGCCGCTGCCGTAGACGAGTTCCGAGGTGTTCGAGGCGAGCGCCTTGAGGCGCGCAAGACGTCCTGCCGGACGTGCGATCGGCGCGGGTGCGGGGTCGCCGAGAACGGCGCCCGCACAGTAGCTCGCGCCCTGGCAGGGCGCGCGCTGGGCTTCGATGACGGTGACGTCGGCACCTTTTCTGACGAGGGACAGGGCGGTCTGCAGGCCCGTGAGGCCTGCTCCAACGACTGCGGCGTGCATGTACTGGTATTTTTTTTGGGAAAAAAGGAATCGGTCATTGTAGCCCAGTCCGCCGGCATGGGCCTCCCCCGCACGTACGGCTGGCATATACTGAAGGAACCGCTTTTTTCCGGAACATCCGCCATGACCGAACATACGACCGCCGAGTGCCCCTATCCGAAGCTTGAGGCTCCCGTTCCCCGCGCCGAGCGAGAGAACGATCCGCTCACCGAAACGTCCGTCGCCGAGCGCGTGCTCCTCGACGGCCGCTTCATCAAGGTGGTCGAGGAGGACGTCGTCCTTCCCGACGGACGTCCGAGCCGCCGCTTCGGCCTGCGCCACGGCGGCGCGGCCGGCATGATCGCCCTGGGGGCTGACGGCACGATCGTCCTCGAACGCCAGTGGCGCCATCCGCTGCGCAGGGCCTTCTGGGAGATTCCTGCGGGCAAGCTCGATCAGGGCGAGGCCGAGCTCGACTGCGCGAAGCGCGAGCTCGTCGAGGAGTGCGGCATTCACGCAGCGCGCTGGACGCGACTCGGCGAACTCAACAACGCGATCGGTTATTCCAATGAACGCATCGTCGTGTTTCTGGCCGAGGACCTCTCCTGGGGCACGCAGGCCCTTGACGAGGGCGAGCATCTCGAGGTTGTCCGCGTCGATCTGAAGGAGGCGCTCGACATGTGCGCCGACGGCCGCATCACGGACGTCAAGACCATCGTCGGCCTCTTCTGGCTCGAACGCCTTCTCGCCTCGCGCAGCGCCTGAGGCGCACGGTCCGCAGGGCTCGGGTGTTTGGCAATTCGACGGGCTCTGTGGTAAGATTCCAAAAGTCTCGAAGCGGGTGTCGTATAACGGCTATTACCCCAGCCTTCCAAGCTGGAGACGAGGGTTCGACTCCCTTCACCCGCTCCATGAAAATCGCCTCGCAGGCATTCGGCCCGCGGGGCTTTTTTGTTTTCTGAACTCCTGTTTCCCAGGGCCCGGAAATCGTAAGCGTTTTTGCGTAACCATACGCCCCTGAGGCAGTCGTTCCCAGAGGCGTAGGTGTTAAAGGTCCGCGACGTCGTCAAAGGCCGTTTCGGTGGCAATTTCCTCTATGTCAATGAGGTCGTCAGGTGCTTCCTGCGCATCGTTCTGCTCGACGAACTGCCCACTTGTCGGCACAGGAAGGTTGAGGATTCTGAACAGCTCCTTCTTTTCCTCGACAATCTCGTCGAAAACCCATCCGTCGTTGACGTGGGTCATGTAGATATTGTTGAGCTTGGCCAGAAGTTTATGGTCGCTGTCATAGTGCACCCGATACTTCTTTTGGCCATTCTTCCCAACGGCTCCCTGATTGTAAATTTTGATCCGAGCCCGAACTATGGCGCTTATGGCGATCGCAAGCATCTGCAGGAAGAGCTTGCCCTCCCAAGCTTCAGTCGTATGAACCTGCGTGCGATTGCAGGACAGACGGGACTTGAGCGTATTGAAGGCGTGCTCCACCTCGTTGCGCTCCTCGTAAGCAATGTAGCATTCAACGGCGTCGCTGATTGCATTGCTTACCAGCACGCGAACGCCTGCGTACTTCAGCTTCTCGCACACCTTCCTCAAGTTGATGGTTATGGTCCCATCTCCGGCCACATCGCCATAAGTATCAAGCAACTTTCTCTTTGATGACGGACCATCGAGCAGTCTTGGGTACAAAGAAAATGCACTTTTCTTCGTAGAAGTCGCGGTCTTCTTCGTAACCCTCACCTTCCTCAATGAGTTCTTGATAGCGCTCCTCAAAGCTGTCAGAAATGTATTTCAAAAAAATCAGTCCCAGGACAATGTCCTTATAGTCAGAAGGCTGAATATTGCCGCGCAATTTATCTGCCATCGCCCAAAGATCTTTTTCAATATTTAATGCCACAGACATAATGTTGATTTATTGATTTGAATGTTTGTTGCTTTTGAAATGACGATACAAAGTTGAGTGAGATATTTCGAACTCGCGTGCCACTTTAGAGAGTGGAATTCCTTGCTGAATTTTTGATCGAGCTTTTTCGATGATTGAAGGGTCAGTTGGTTTTCTTCCTTTGTATGCACCGCGCTTTTTCGCTAATTCGATTCCTTCTCGCTGACGTTCGCGTATTAGGGAACGTTCAAACTCAGCAACAGCACCGAGCATTGACATCAACAATCTGGTCATTGCATGTTCGGTACCAGAAGCGTCTAACAAGATGTTCTCTTTTAGGAACTTGATGTTTATTCCCTTGGCGTGTAACTCTGTTGTTATCGACAACAAATCTGAAAGATTGCGTGCAAGTCGATCCATACTGCAGACAACGATCGTGTCGCCCTCACGAACGTAATCCAGCATTTGCTGAAACGCAGGTCGCTTGGTTGTTGCACCGCTGGCTTTATCTTCGAAAACCTTGTCTACGTTTTCATGCTTCAGTTGCTCAAGCTGTCGAGCAAGGTTTTGGTCGATGGAGCTAACGCGCACATAACCTACGATTTGTCCTTTTATGGTCAAGTCGTTCCTTTAGGATGGTCAAGATGCACTTATGTGTCAAAACTCTTTATTTATATCCTATTGACACACTTGAGGCAAGAAGTTTTGTATGACTGGTTAGAGTCTACCCTAAAAAGACGCGATTGCTGCAGAAAAAACATCGAGTCGTTCCGCTTGTACGTCGACTGTGAACTGATGCTTAGACCTCCTCACTACCCGAGATCAAGGTCTGAGAACCGATCTGTCTTAACTATGTCGACGGGATCCCCTGAGCCTTATGACGCTATGGCGCTCGAATGCCCGTCCCCCGACGGAGGTAGCTCTTGTGAAAGTAGCCGGAGGGGGAGGGGGAGGCTTTGTCGATGCACTGCTAAAGCCATTTCATATTTCACCGAAAGTTATAAAAAAGACAAATCAGGTGTATTCCAGTCTGGAATAGTGTGGTAACAGAGTTTCTTAAAGAAAGTCTTAGCTAAATATGGCAATATACCATTTTAAATGTTGATTGTTTTATCAGATATAAATTACCTGAGCTTCTGGTCAGTGCAACATATAACTTGTTTACAGTGATAGGAGAAATATTTGAGCAATCAAAAGAGTCGCTGTCTAGGTTTTCGAAATTGCTTGTTAAAATAACGCAGACATTATTAAATGTGCTTCCTTTTGAATAAGACCAATTCATTGCGTTAAATTTGTATTGATCAGCTCTATTGTACACAAGCTTTAATACTTCGTCGTCAGCCAGAATTTCCGAAGCAAATTCATCGGCCCATATAAGTTCACCTTTATTTATTCCTGCAGAAGTGATTGGTATGTCAAGTTTGTTTTTTACGTAATTGCAAATTTCTGTCGAGCATCTTCTAGATTGTGATAAAGAATGTTGATCGACGTCGAATCCTATTTTTTCTAGATTTTCAATAAAAGAGTTGAGCGTAATGTTCTTTTTGAATGGTTTTCCTGAATTGTTCGTTGCGGCTACTGAATGCTGATAAAAATCTCCAACTAAAACAGTGTCAGGAAAATACGTGCAAAGTAGAAGTAATAGATCATAGTCGAATTGTCGAAAATCCTGAAACTCATCAATTAAAATTTTATCGTAAAAAATTGATAAACGATTTATTGCTCGTTTTATTAAATTGCTGTTTCGATCTTTTACTTGAAGCGCTAGTTCTGATAACGTCTCGCAATAATACTGACAATCCTTTGTAATGTAATGGGTTAGATATTTTTTCGATGAATAATATGGGTTCGGCCTAAAATTTCTTTTCTTTGATTCGATTATTTTGGATGGAGGAGGTGAGGTTATAATGCCTGTGCTTTTGAAATCTAAATTATCAAAAAACTCGGCAATAGTATATTCGTATGGAAGAATGAAATGATTGTAAACAAAGGAATCGAATGTTGAAACTGTGGTATTTTTATGGATTGTTCCATTGGCGTCAAATAGTTCTCTTCGTATGTTGTTAATGTTTTCGTGGGTGAAGGCTAAAATTAGATTTCTTTTATTTTCATCTAAATTGTGACATATATGATAAGTTTTACCTGCGCCTGCAACAGCCAGAATTACTTTTTTAGCCATTCAATTGCCTCGCAAATATGATCCGGGATGATAAGCTTAGTGTTTGATTTTAAAATTTTATAAGCAGATTCAACTTTTTGATTCAACATTTTTCCTAATGTTTTATCCCCTATGTCGGCACCATTAACGAGATATTTGCTATTTCCATCTGGCTTAATTAATTCATCTAACACGCATTTGTTTCTTTTGATAAGGCACACTTCCCAGGTCCAGTCGTCTACTGTTTTACCCATGAAAACATGTTGATTTTTATTCTCTAAATTAAACTTTTTGGCCTGAGAGATTCTCAGTTCATCTTTATCGTTATCCGTAAGAACTGCAATTTTCTTATTTGTGCCCTTAAGGACTCTTAGATATCTTTTATATGAAATACCATTGCAAGAAATGATGGAAATGTTATCTTCTTCAATGGTGTGAGAAGTTACTTGTTTATAAAAGGCGGGGAGTAACAAAAATTCTGTAGGCCCTTCGACAAGAAAGGATTTTTCTGAAAGTAGCAAATGCAAAAATGAATTGTGGTCGGATTTAATAAAAAAGTCGGCATCATCTGGATTGATATTTCTTAAAGATATGACTTGATTTCCGGCAATCCATAGTACATTAGTTAGGTTTAGTCGACTGGCTATTAGATTGTTGTGTGTTGTTAAAATAATTTGAGAGCTATCCTTGGTTCTTGAAATCTCATTAAGCATTTTATTAAGAGTTGAAATGCTTAAATGGTTTTCTGGCTCCTCAATTAGGATAACGTCAACCTTACTATTTCTTTCTAGTGCTATTTTGGTCTTAATGAGGTTTTCCATTCCGCGGCCGCGATTTTCTAATGGTATGGATCCTTCGAAGACAGATACAACACTTTCTAGAATTACTTTCTTTGCATCTATTCCAAATTTACGATTTTCATCAATAGGTGGTAATTCTATCTCGGTAAAAATTTTCTCGAGTCCAGAACGAAATTCGTTTTTCGCATACATGCGAATAGAATCATCATATTTACTGGTGAATAGTGATTTATTGTAGTAGTTGAATGACTGGCTTGAAATTGTGTCCGATGTGTCGATAGAAATAGAATTGAATGGTCTTTTTAATGTTTGATATGGCTGATGAGCGAAGGTTGTCCACGTTAAGGAGTAATATTCGTAAGGGATTTTTCCTTGATTTATAGATTCCTCTACATCTGGATCGATGTTTTCATCGTATTTGCACTCAAATAAAATTCCAAACTTCTCAGAATGTGATTGTTTATCTCTGTGCATTTCTCCAAAGAAGCGAATGGAATTTCTGTTGTTTGTGTCAAGCTCAAACTCAATTTCAATTAGTATCTTTGGGAGTGTTTTTACGCTCGGCTTGCATTCAAATTTATGTACTTGTGTTGCATTAAAGAGATCTTTGAGTATTGATTTATCAGAATTTTTGTATTGCTGGTTTAAGACTAATTTTATTGCATCTAATATGGTGCTTTTCCCGACTTCGTTTTCTCCGACAAGAATATTCATGTGTTTATTAAATTCAACATCAAGATTGTTGAACTTTTTGAAACCTTCGATATGCAATGACTTTATGTAATTCATATTAGTGCGGGCTCAACGCTGTTGAACTATAAATAGATGAATCTGGGAACATGTGCAACACTCAGTGTTTTGGCGCTATCTCTCTGTCTAGGAAGCTGTGCAGGTCACCAGCGAATAACAAGGTGGCGAGCGATGGATATATTTGACGAAGATTGAAAGGAATTAAAAGCTCCGCGCATACAGCTCCGCGCATACATAACAAGTGTTCTTTGAGCTTGTATGCGAGGCATTCATGTAGCCTAGATAAATTACCCGGTCATTTCCGCCGGATTGTCGTTATCTATGGATAGCATTGCTTGACGCAACTGGACTGCAGCACGAAGCTGCCAGTCAATAAAAGCGCTCCACATCTCGGGCTTTCCCTTGATGTCGCATCCTTCGCGATAGAAGCGGATGCCACACGATTTTTCGGCTTCGTATGGTTCGCCTTTTACGCCGAGAAGTTGCTCGAGTTCAGCCAGGTGAAGGAATACAACCTTCCCGAACGCTTTGTCCTTCGAAATGCAGACTTCAACGCCGATTCGGCGCTTTTGGATAAGGGCTAGCAGGACCAGATGGTATCGAGACGTTTGGACGCTGACGTTAGACCAGTGCTGAGCTAGAGCCTTCTGTGGGCGCATAACCTTGGAGAAGCTTGGGTCTGAAAGAGCGGCCTCGCGGTACGCTTGCCAATATCCAAGTTGAGTTGTCCGGGTGTCACTCAACCCAGTCTTTGCTTTCTCGACGCGTGCCCACTCGTTGGGAGATTCAACCACGTTGAACCGCGGTGCCATCTGGGAGTCTCCAATGCGCCACACTTCGATTTCAACAAGGAAAAAAGAGCACTCGTCATCAGTGTGTTCATTCAACCATTCAATTGCCTTTCGGTGTTCATCGCGTGCTCGGGCGACGACCCAGATGACAACTTCGGCGTCCTTGCCCGCAGCGTATGTAATGATTTTGCCGAGATGGTCGTGATTGGTATCTTCAAGTTGGTTCTCAATGACTACTCGGCGGTCGGAGCCTGATTCTTTAGCAAAAATATCAACGGCGAATGAGCCTACAGCACTCTCCACATCTACGAACTCGAGATCGATGGAACAAGCTTCTCCGAGTTGTGTAAGGTTTTCTTCTTGAGCCAGCCACTTCGTAAAGTCCAGCGCCTCATGTCGCCACACGTCACGGACGGGGATTCGTTCAATTTTTCCTAGCTGAACTTGTGGCATGTGATCTATCTCCTTGAATAACTTGAAATAACTGTTACACAGTTGGAAATGAACGTCAAGCTTTTCGGTGGAGATTTCATGTAGATGGAACATCGCCAGATATGAGCGAGCAACAAAACTTTCCCCAGTCTTCCATCAATCTTTGGCGCTCTGTGCTCAAACGTGCACGGTCGTATGCTCCGTGGTAGTCGTCAGAGGCTTTACAGTGCAGCAAGCAAAGCTCAGCCGCTTCCTGGTCGTATCGGCGGTTGTTGCCGAGTCGGTCATCCTTTGCCCGCGTGCGAAAACCGCTGCGTGCGGTACCGTGCGCCGTTATGACGCAGACTTTGCCTTCGCGCTTGGACTTATCCGGGTCAATCCACCCGGTTCCATCTAGAGCTTTTTGTCTGGCGTGCATTCAGCGGATCAAAGCAGTTGTTGCCGCGTCAGAAAAGCTACCGCCATTGGAGGCTTTGAAGATCAATTCGTCAGCTTTGGGTCGGTTTGGGCGAACCTTTTCCAAGACGTCGATGGCTTGCTGCGACAAGTAGATGGTACGGTCGCGTTTGGGGTCTTTGATTTTGTCGTGCTCGGGCGGAATAGCCCAAAGCCGGTTTTCGAAATCAATTTCGCCCCAAGTTGCGAGCCGAACAGCCTTCATGCGGCTCGCTGTAAGAATGGCAAACATCATCATCCAGCAGCTTGTCCCTTCCCGGTGGTTAAGCGCTTGGATGAACGAGGGAATCCTATCGTAGGGGAGAGCTGCGAAATTCTCTTTGCGGACGGCGTTCTTACGAGCGCCTTCCATGAGAACGCCAAGAGGCCCTTGAAGCGAACACAAATCCTCTGCCGCTTCACTGTAGTTCATCGCCCGCGCCCAGTTCAGAATCGCTCTGATGTTACGCAACGCCTTTTTTGCCGTGATGGTTTTGGTTGTCCAAATCGGGACCAGCACGTCACGAATGTCTTCGATCGTAATCGCATTGATGCTGATGTCGCCGAGGCGAGGTAGCAAGTGTCTGGCAAGAAGGTTGGACGTGGCGTAGGGCTCCTTCCGGTCGTTTACCCAGTAGTTGTTTTCCACTCGGTATTTCAGCCACAAATCCATGACCTCCCCGAATGTTTTGGAGGCGGGAGTTGTCTTTGAAGACGATTGTTCCGTCTTTGCTTGCCGACGAGTTGCGCGTGTGGGTGTTGGGTTGATGCCTTCAGAAAGGCGCGCACGGATTTCCGTGGCCTTGGCGCGGGCCTCGGACAGCGACATGGAGCGGCGCAGTCCGAGAGACATGCTGCGCCGATTTCCGAATGTGTCTTGATACCGGAGGATGTAGCTTTCTGAAGCTCCGCGAATGCGAAGGTAAAGTCCTGGGGTTCCGCCGAGCGGATAGAAGCCCGGTGACTTTAGCTGCCGGAAGATGACGAGCGGCATCGGGGAGACAAATTTTGGCATGATCGGAAAGGTTCCAAAAACGAAGAAAACTGCGCCAAATCCGATCTTACGGTGCTTCAGAGGGTCACCAAAAGGGTCACCAAAAATGCAGGTCCTGTAAGGTTTTGTACAGTTACAAAAGGTTCTGTTTAGTAATTTTGTAAGCGTGTTGCAAAACAGTCACAGATAAAGAAAAAGGCTTGAAGTTCTAGCGCTTCAAGCCTTTGTTCTCCTGCAGTTTCAAGTGTTTATCACTAATAACAAAACTGCAGTTTTTGTAAGTTTTGGCGGAGAAGGGGGGATTCGAACCCCCGAGGCCCTTATTCGGACCTGCACCCTTAGCAGGGGTGTGCATTCGACCTCTCTGCCACTTCTCCGCAGAAATCCCTCCGCATGCGGTCGCGGTCGATGCGTATCGCAGGCGGGATGCTCTTGTATCTGCCGTCGGATCGGATTAGTCATTTCCGTCGACCCTCGAACATCAGGAATGAAAGCATAGCATGTCAAAAGGGAAAAAGCAAAAAAAACTTTAAAAAAAGTCCGCCGCTTCCCTCCGAAACCACCGGCGGTCGCCGGGCGGCCGAGAAACGGCTGCCCGACAAAGACAAAGCCGCCGATACTTTCACATCGACGGCTTCTGAATTGGGTGGTGCGGTAGGCAGGATTCGAACCCACGACCCTCTGGTTCGTAGCCAGATACTCTATCCAACTGAGCTACTACCGCACTCGAGGATTTGAATGATACAGAGGTTTCGGGAAAATGCAAAATCGCATATGAAACAAAATGTTTCTGTCTTTTGGGCGTCCAATCCGTTTTCGGCGGCTCCATGGGAGGCAGATGAACGAAAATAGGGGGGGCTTGAGGTTAGACAACGTGTCTGCAGAACGATAAAATTACATGTTTAAATCCGGGGTCGCCCGCCTTGCGGCGGCGGGGCCGGACCGAACAAGTTTTTGACACGGACGCCCGACCCTGCGTCCTGCCTCAGCATGCATCCACGTCTCAGCCTGAAAAATATCACCAAGCGGTACCCGGGGATCGTTGCCAACGACGGCATCAACATGGATATCGCGCCCGGTGAAGTGCTCGCCGTCCTCGGAGAGAACGGCGCCGGCAAGTCCACCCTCATGAAGATCATCTACGGCTCGGTGCGTCCCGACGAGGGGAGCCTCGAGTTCGACGGCAGGCCCCTCGACGTATCGAGTCCTGCCGAAGCGCGTGCGAGCGGCATTGCGATGGTGCACCAGCACTTCGCGCTTTTCGACACGCTGACGGTGGCCGAGAACGTGGCCCTCGGGCTTCCGCCCGGCCGCTCCACGGCCGAAATCTCCGAGGAGGTGAAGACGCTCGGCGAGAAGTACGGCCTTGAGGTGGATCCCGCTGCGGTCGTCTACGAGCTCTCGATGGGTGAGCGCCAGCGCGTGGAGATCATCCGCGCCCTGATGACGAATCCCAAGCTCCTCATTCTTGATGAGCCCACCTCGGTGCTCGTGCCCCAGGCCGTCAGGAAGCTCTTCGTGACGCTCCACCGTCTGGCTGAGGAAGGCGTCTCCATTCTCTTCATCTCCCACAAGCTTGACGAAATCCGCGAGCTCGCCGACCGCTGCGTCGTGCTGCGTGCGGGCAGGATCGTCTCGTCCGTCAATCCGAAGGCCGAGACCGAGGCGTCGCTTGCCCGTCTGATGATCGGCGCCGAGCCGCCCGCGATCCGCGAGGCCTCGGGCACGCCGGGCGAAGTGGTCTTCGAGATGAAGGATGTCAGCTATCCAGGCTCGCTGCGCGTGTGCGGCATCGAGAACGTCTCCGTGGCCGTGCGCAAGGGCGAGATCGTCGGCGTCGCCGGCATCTCGGGCAACGGTCAGGCGCGCCTGATGGCGGTCGCTGCGGGCGAGGCCCCCGTCGCCGACGAGGGCGTCATGCTCTTCGGCAAGCCCGTCGGCAGCCTCGGCACCCGTGACCGCCGCCGCCTCGGCCTACGCTACGTGCCCGAGCAGCGCCTCGGCCACGCCGCCGTGCCCGAAATCTCGCTCCAGACGAACACCTATCTCACGGGCGACGACCTCGTGAAGCACGGCTTCATTCTCGAGGAGAAGGCCCTGCGCTTCACGGAGAAGATCATCGAGCGCTTCCACGTGAAGACCCCGTCCCCGCAGAAGCATGCGGGCGGCCTCTCGGGCGGCAATCTGCAGAAGTTCATCATGGGCCGCGAGATTCTTCAGAATCCGGGCGTGCTCATCGTCAATCAGCCCACCTGGGGCGTCGACGTCGGCGCCGCCGCCACGATCCGCAACGCGCTGATGCGCTTGCGCGAGGACGGCGCGGCCGTGCTCGTCGTTTCCGAGGAAGTCGACGAACTCTTCGAGATCTGCGACCGCATCGCGGTCATGTACCGCGGCCATCTCTCTCCCGCCGTTCCCAAGTCTGAAATGAACATTGAAATCGTCGGCCGCTGGATGTCCGGTCTCTGGCCCGACGGCCCCGCCGGCGCGTCCGGTCATGAAGGAGGCGAAGCATGAATTTCCCCATTGCCATGACCTCGCGTCAGGAGCCCGCCCGCAGCCTGCGCTGGCTGTCGCCCGCGCTTGCACTCCTGCTCACGGTCGTCGCGGGCGCCGTGATCTTCGCCGCGCTCGGCAAGGATCCCGTCGAGGCCCTCGTCACCTTCTTCATCTCTCCGCTCGACAGCCTGAGCGGCTGGGCCGAGGTGTGCGTCAAGATGACGCCGTTGCTGCTCTGCTCCGTGGGCCTCGTGGTGTGCTTCCGCGCCAACGTCTGGAACATCGGCGCCGAGGGCCAGCTCGTTGCGGGCGCCATTGCGGGCGGCGCGGTCGCCCTGATGTGCAACGACACGACGGGCCCCTGGTTCGTCGTCCTCGTCATGCTGGCCTCTGCGCTCGGCGGCGCTCTCTGGGGCGCGATCACGGCGCTTCTTCGCCACAAGTTCCACGCCAACGAGATTCTTGTCTCGCTCATGCTCGTCTACGTGGCGCAGTTCCTGCTCTCCTGGGCCGTCCAAGGGCCGCTTCGCGATCCCGACGGCTTCGGCTTCCCGCAGACCGCGCTCTTTGAAAGCGGCGCGCTCCTGCCCGTCATCCTCGAGGGCACCCGCCTGCACGCCGGCGCCCTGATGGCCGTCATCGCCGCGCTCGGCATCTGGGTCCTCATGGACAAGATGGAGATCGGCATGGAGTTCAAGATCTCCGGCATGGCGCCGCTCGCCGCCCGTTATGCGGGCTACCGTCCGGGTCACCTGATCTGGATCTCGATGCTCATCTGCGGCGCCCTCGCGGGGCTTGCCGGCGGCATCGAGGCCGCGGGTCCGCTCGGCCAGCTCACCCCGACCATCTCTCCGGGGTATGGCTTCGCAGCTATCATCGTCGCCTTCGTGGGGCGCCTGACGCCGCTGGGCTGCGTGCCCGCCGCGTTCATCATGGCGCTCTTCTATCTAGGCGGCGAGCTCGCGCAGAGCCGCCTCGGCCTTCCGTCCTCGATCACGGGCGTCTACCAGGGCCTTCTTCTCTTCTTTATACTCGCCTGCGATACGATGATCTTCTATCAGTTCAAGTGGATCGGCTTCAAGAAGGAGGCTGCCTGATGAGTCTCGCCGCATCGATCATTTCCTCCACGCTCAACGCGGGGACGCCCCTTCTCATCGCCGCCGTCGGCATCATCATTCATGAGAAGTCGGGCGTGCTCAACCTCGGCATTGAGGGCATCATGCTCATGGGCGCCGTTTCGGGCTTTGCGGTGACGCATGCCACGGGCAGCTTCGAGCTCGGCTTTCTCGCGGGCATGGGCGTAGGCCTTCTGCTCGGCCTGCTCTTTGCGTTCTTCACGATCGGCCTTCGCGCCAACCAGTACGCCGCAGGTCTTGCGCTCACGCTCTTCGGCACGGGGCTCTCGGCCTTCCTCGGCCAGTCCCTGCAGGGCGCCGCGCTTCCCGGCCGCGCTCCGCTCGGCATTCCGGGCCTCGAGGGCATTCCGTTCCTCGGCGAGGCGTTCTTCTCCCAGCACTGGCTCGCCTATGCCGCGCTTGCGATGATCGCGGGCGTCTGGTACTTCCTCTTCAAGTCTCGTCCCGGCCTCATTCTCCGAGCCGTCGGCGAGTCTCCCGAATCTGCATTCGCGCTCGGCTATCCCGTGCGCCTCATCCGCTTCTGGGCCGTGCTCTTCGGTGCCATGATGGCGGGGCTTGCGGGCGCCTACCTCTCGCTCGTCTACACGCCGCTCTGGGTCGAGGGCATGGTTGCGGGCCGAGGCTGGATCGCACTTGCGCTCGTCACGTTCGCTACCTGGCGTCCCGCGCGCGTGCTCGTCGGCGCCTACCTCTTCGGCGGCGTCACGATGCTTCAGTTCGCGGTTCAGGGCATGGGCATCGACATCGCGCCGCAGTTCATGGCCATGACGCCGTACATCGCGACGATTCTCGTGCTGGTTCTCATCAGCCGCAATCCCGCCTGGATCCGCCTCAACGTGCCCGCCTCGCTCGGCAAGCCGTTCGCGCCGCGCAGCTAAGAATTTCACTTGGCGAGAAGGTAGGCATGTCCTGCCTTCTTGGCTAAACTAGCCATTGATTCTTTTACTTCTGTCTTCAGGAGAATTCATCCATGCAAAAACGTACTGCCTTCAAGCTCTGCCTCGCCGGCGCCACCGCCGTCGCGCTCAACGCCGCCCCGGTCGCCGTCTTCGCCAAGGACGAGCCGCTGAAGGTCGCCTTCGTCTACGTCAGCCCGGCCAACGAGGAAGGCTGGTCCTCCCAGCATGACATCGCCCGCAAGTTCGTCGAAGAGAAGTTCGGCGACAAGATCAAGGTGACCTGGATCGAGAACATCCCTGAAAATGCCGACGCCCAGCGCGTCATCCGCGACCTCGCCCAGCAGGGCAACAAGATCATCTTCGCGACGTCGTTCGGCTACATGAACTCCGTCATGAAGGTCGCCAAGCAGTTCCCGAACGTCTACTTCGAGCACGCCACGGGCTACAAGACGAGCAAGAACGTCAAGAACTACACGGCCCGCTTCTATGAAGGCCGCTACCTCGCCGGCATGCTCGCCGCCGCCACGACGAAGACCAACATCCTCGGCTACGTCGCCGCCCTTCCGATTCCCGAAGTGTTCCAAGGCATCAACGCCTACACGCTCGGCGCCCGCGCCGTGAACCCGAACATCGAGGTCCGCGTCGTCTGGACGTCCTCCTGGTACGATCCGGGCAAGGAAGCCGACGCCACGAAGGCCCTCATCGGCATGAAGGCCGACGTGATCACGCATCACACGAACTCCACGGCCGTCGCCTCCACCTGCGAAGAAGCCAAGGTTCCGGTCATCTCCTACAACTCCGCCATGCACAAGGCTGCTCCGACGATGCTTCTCGGCGGCGTCGTGCACCGCTGGGAGGAGTACTACACGAACGAAATCCAGAAGGTGCTTGACGGCAAGTGGGACAACACCCCGGTTTGGGGCGGCGCGAACGTCCACATGATTGAGCTTGCCGACATGACCCCGAAGGCTCCGGAAAACGTCGCCTCCCGCATCAAGGCCACCTACGCCAAGCTTGAAAAGGGCGAGTTCCATCCGTTCACGGGTCCGGTTGTCAGCAATGAAGGCAAGGTCATGATTCCGGAAGGCAAGGTCGCCACCGACGAAGAACTCCAGCAGATGATGTACTTCGTTGAAGGCGTGGCCAGCAAGGTCCCGACCGCCAAGTAATCCGCTCTCAAGGGCTTGATTCAGGGCCTCTTCCTCCTTCGGGAGGCGGAGGCCTTTTTGCATTCTCGGCACGCGTCGTGCGAGGCATGAGTCTTTTCGCAGGCTCGGCTAAGATAGCGTTCCGAACGGGGCGAGCGCCCCTGCATTTTTTCCGGATGCCGACATGACGACCGACACGCTTCTTCTGATACTTACGGGCCTGTGCGCCTTTCTCGCCGCCGCTGTGGTCTGGCTCGTGCTCGAAATGCGCCTTCTGAAGATCCAGACTTCGGAGAACCTGCGGCGCGACGAGCAGGACGAGATGATTGAGGCGATCCTCACGGGGGTGAGGAGCGAGCGCCAGGAGGTGCAACAGGCGGTCCTCAACGTCGAGCGCGGCGTCTCGCAGACGCTGGCGGGGCTGACCGGCTACCTCACCGAGCAGCAGAACAGGAGCGCGGCCGAGGTGCGTACGCTCAACGAGACGGCCAGACAGTCGCTTGCCGAGACGCGCGAGGTGATGAACCGCCAGCTCCTTGAGCTGCAGGGGCTGGTGGACGCGCGCTTCGCGAAGATCATCGAGACGAATGCATCGGCGAGCGAAGCGCTCGGCGCCAAGCTCGAGTCCAAGTTCTCCGAGATCCGCACGAGCGTGGACGCCAGCCTTGAGAAGGTGCGCGCAGGCAACGAGGCCCGCCTCGAGGAGATGCGTGCGACGGTTCAGGAAAAGCTCGATCGCACGCTCTCCGAGCGCCTTACGGCGAGCTTCAGGACCGTGGACGAGAAGCTCGGCCTCGTGCAGACGGGGCTGGGCGAGATGCGTACGATGGCCGAGAGCGTCAGGGACCTCAAGGGCATCCTCGCAAACGTGAAGACCCGCGGCACCTTCGGCGAGACGCAGCTCGCCGCCATCCTCGCCAACATCCTCACGCCAGCGCAGTACGGCGCCCAGGTGAGGGTCGTGCCGGGCAGCCGGGAGGCGGTGGACTTTGCGGTGAGGATGCCGGGCGCTTCGGGAGACGGCCCCTGTTGGCTCCCTATGGACTCGAAGTTCCCTGTCGAGGACTATGCACGCCTGCTTGATGCCGAGTCGAGGGCGGATGCGGCTGCGGCCGCCCAAGCGAGGGTGGCGCTTGAGAGGTCCTTGTGCAGGCAAAGTCGATTCATGACAAGTACGTCAGGCCGCCCTACACGACGGAGTTCGCCGTGATGTACCTGCCGAGCGAGGGACTTTATGCGGAGGTGATCAGGATTCCGGGGCTCTTCGAGAAGCTTCAGCGCGACTGGCGGATCACGCCCGCGGGGCCGACGGTCGTATCGGCGCTCGTCAACAGCCTGCAGATGGGCTTTGTGACTCTTGCGCTTCAGGAGCGTTCGAGCGAGGTCTGGAAGGTGCTCGGCGAGGTCAAGGGTGAGTTCCTGCAGTTTGCCGAGGGCTTCGCGAAGGTGCAGAAGAAGTTCTCCGAGGCGCAGTCGAGCCTCGATGCGATGAAGACGCGGCAGAACGTGATGCAGAAGAAGATGAGTTCGATTGAGGCGGCTGGTCTTCTCGAGGAAGATGGGCAGGAAGAGACGGGCGCCGCGGACAAACTGTCTCAAGGCGTACGAGGTTCGAACGCGAGCGTTGCGGCTGGGCTAAACTGAACGCATGGCCGCCGCGGGTGCGGCGCTTTCAAGGAGTAAATATGAAGAAGATCATGCTTGCCGCCATGATGATCTGCGGCGCCGTTGCGCTTGCCGGATGCAACACTGTCGCCGGTTTCGGCACCGACCTCAAGAAGGGTGCCAACCACGTCGGCACGGCGCTTGAGAGCATCGGTTCCAAGGGCCAGAGCAGTCAGGCGCCTGCCAAGTCGGCAGAATCCAAACCGGTCGAGGACAAGTAAGTCCTTTCCGTCAAGCGAATGAACGGGACCCGCTTCGAACGTCGAAGCGGGTCCTTTTTCTAAGCGCGGGGTTCAGGTCTGGGTGAGGGCCGTGCTTACGCGTCGTTTTCCTGCGCATTGTGCGGACGACGGCGGAAGCGGTTGCGCAGGCCGCCAAGGCGACGGTGATGCTGCGGCTTGGGTTCGAGCGCGGGGTCCTGGGCCGGGACGCCGTTGTAGCGCGGGATGTCGGCGGGGACCGGGGCGAGTTCGCCGAATTCGGGCGTTTCGCCTGCGAGGAACTTCTTCTCGTAGTCTTCGAGCGCGCGGCCCACGACCTTCGACAGACCGATCAGGGCGATGATGTTCGGGATCGCCATCAGGCCGTTGAAAAGGTCGGCGAGCTCCCACACGAGGGTGACGTGGAGGAAGGAGCCGGCCATGATGAAGGCGAGGACGAGCACGCGGTAGATCGAGACGTAGCGCACGCCGACGAGGTACTTGACGTTCTGCTCGGCGAAGAAGTACCAGCCGACGATGGTCGTGAAGGCGAAGAAGAGCAGGCAGACCGCGACGAAGCCGTTGCCGATCGTGCCCAGACCGAGCGTGAAGGCCTTCTGGGTGAGCGCGATGCCTGTTGTCGTGCCGTCAAGCGCACCCGTGCAGAGGATCACGAAGGCGGTCATGTTCACGACGATGAACGTGTCGATGAAGAGGCCGATGATGGCGGCGAGCCCCTGTTCGGCGGGGTGCTTGACGCGGGCCACGGCGTGGGCGTGCGGGGTCGAGCCCATGCCGGCTTCGTTCGAGAAGAGGCCGCGGGCGACGCCGTAGCGGATGGCTTCCTTGATGCCGGCGCCGATGACGCCGCCGGTGGCGGCCATCGGGTCGAAGGCGCCCACGAAGATCATTTCAAGGGCATGCATCACGCCTTCGAGGTTCGTGAAGATGATGGTGAGCGAGCCGATGACGTAGATGAGGGCCATGATCGGGACCATCTTTTCGGCGAACGAGGCGATGCGACGGATGCCGCCGATGAAGATGAAGCCGGCGATGATGAAGGTGAAGATGCCGGTGACCCAGGTCGGGACGTTGAAGGCAGTGTAGAAGGCGCCGGCGATCGAGTTGGCCTGCACCATGTTGCCCACGAAGCCGAGCGCGATGATGATCGCGACCGAGAAGAAGGCGGCGAGCGTCTTGCTGCCGAGACCCTGGCTGATGTAGTAGGCCGGGCCGCCGGTCAGGTGGCCGTGAGCGTCGCGGGTGCGGTAGAGCTGGGCAAGGACGGCTTCGGAGAAGATGGTCGCCATGCCGAAGAAGGCGGCGATCCACATCCAGAAGATGGCGCCCGGACCGCCCATGGCGATGGCGGTGGCCACGCCGGCGAGGTTGCCCGTGCCCACCTGGGCCGAGATGGCCGTCGCGAGCGACTGGAAGGAGGACATGCCGTCCTTGTCGGCCTTGCGGCCGAAGAGCGTGATGCCGCCGAAGACGTGCTTGACGGCCATGACGAAGCGCTTGATCTGAACGAATCGAAGCTTGAAGGTGAAGTACAGGCCCGTGCCGACGAGCAGCGGAATGAGGCCGTACATGCCCCAGAGCAGGCTGTTGATGCTCTGAATGATTTGAGTGGTCTGATCCACGGTGATGACTCCGGTTTTTGCTTGAAAAGTGGGGCAGTCTTCGGGCGGAGTTTGTCCGAATCTGGGCCTTATGATTCTGACCGGGGAGGCAGGATGCGGGCACTTGGAAACGATCCTGCGGACAAGCGGTTGAAGAATAATGATTCGCCCGGTCCCGGGTTCTCAGGCGGAACCCGAGCCTTCATTCTATGAATTGGTTCGGGAATCGCGGGATGCCCCGGGACGTATTCAGGGGATGGGCATTCTGCCTAGATTCGGGGGAAACGCCTGTGCGTGTGGCGCTGGTGGAATTTCGTATCGTTTCGGACGATTTCGTGGTTCGTTGATGCGCGTCAAGTCGGTTAGGGAGACTCGGCGGATGGCCTGCGGCACAGGCTAAGGTGTATTCTCTAGGTGGTTCCGACGGGATTGGGGGACACGAAACGGGGGCTTCTCAGACGGAGTGGAAACGGCTAAAATGATCGGCCTTTTTCTTCCTCTGTTTTTTTGGAGTCGTACATGTTGCGAAAGTTCATGCGCGGTGCGCTTTACGTCGCCTTCGCCATGGTGGCCCTCTGGATCATCGTCAACGTCATTGCCATGGCGAAGTACGCGCTCAGCTGAGCGCGTCGAGCCTCGCCGCCGTATCGCTGCATCTTGCGACCGGCCTTGAGCACGAGCTTGTCCTTGCTCACAAGAAGCTTTGCGCCGCCCGCAAGCGTGAGCGTGAAGAACTTCTGGTCAAGGGGGTCCCTGCACTGGACCGTGATGACGTCGGCCGCCTCCCTGATCTTCTCCTCGTCGACGGGCACGCTCATCGAGCACCAGAGCGCTGCGAGTCTCGCCGCCTCGTCCTCGTCGCCCGTGAACGCGGGGCGCGAGAGCACCTCCGCAAGCTCCATGACCGCCTCGCCCGAGCGCAGCGCATGGATGCGCCCCTCCTCGAGGGCTCGTCTCAAGTCCTCAGAATGTGGGTCTTCCCAGTAGATGAGGTCGAGCACGACGTTGGTGTCGATGACGGCGGGGACGCCCCTCGGTTCGGAACCTGCCAGGGCAAGGGCTTCGGCAGCCACGCGGCTGCTCAGGCGTTCGGTAAGCGGCATGAAGATCTTTTCAGAATGTTGCTGGGCCGTGAATAAGGTCGCTGTGGGGGACTGACGACCAATGAAAATATGGTAATTTTATCGGACGCGTCCGTCATCGTGCGCTTCTCTATCAGGAAAGCCTGCGGTCGCGCTCCGGGCATCCGCGGGTCGGGTGCTTAATCCCTCAATTGCACATGGAATTTCTGCTTGATCCGACCATCTGGGTCGGTCTTCTTACGCTTGTCGTTCTTGAAATCGTCCTCGGGATCGACAATCTCGTCTTCATTGCCATCATCGCGAAAAAGCTTCCCGCCTCACAGCAGGACAAGGCCCTCTACGTGGGCCTTGGACTTGCGCTCGCGATGCGTCTGGGCCTTCTCTCCATCATGTCGTGGCTCGTGGCCCTCACGGACCCCGTCTTCTCCGTCTGGGGGCACCCGTTCTCGTTCAGGGACCTGATCCTTCTGGGTGGCGGCCTCTTCCTGCTCTTCAAGGCCACGACCGAGCTGCACGAGCGCCTCGAGGCGTTGCCGCACTCGGAAAAGCACGGCAGCGGCAGGGCCGGCTTCTGGGTCGTCATCGCCCAGATCCTGCTTCTTGACGCGGTCTTCTCGCTCGACTCCATCATCACCGCCGTCGGCATGGTCGACAACCTCTACGTGATGATGAGTGCCGTCGTGATCGCCATGATCGTGATGATTGCCGCGAGCCGTCCGCTCACGGACTTTGTCAACCGTCATCCGACGGTGGTGGTGCTCTGCCTCTCGTTCCTGCTGATGATCGGCTGCAGCCTCATCGCCGAGGGGCTCGGCTTCCACATTCCGAAGGGCTATCTCTACGCTGCGATCGCCTTCTCGATCCTCATCGAATTCTTCAACCAGCTTGCCGCGCGCAATGCCTCGAGAAACCTCGACCGCGTGCCGTTCCGCGAGCGCACGACGGACGCCATCGTGCGCCTGATGTCTCGCCAACCGCGCAGGGATGATGAAGAGGCGACCGAGGACCGCGTCGTTCACGAGAGCTTCGGGCGCGAGGAGCGCCAGATGGTCGAGGGCGTGCTCACGCTCGCCGACCGCAACATCAAGACCATCATGACGCCGAGAAGCGAGATTGCCTGGCTCAACTCCCGCCGCAGCTTCGAGGAGAACATGAAGCGCGTGCAGGACATGCCGCACAGCAGCTTCCCCGTCTGCGACGGCACGCTCGAGAACGTGATCGGCGTCGTCAAGGCCAAGGACCTCATCGGCATGGAGCCCTCGCCCGAGGCGCTCGTGCGCTGCGCTTCCGAGCGCCAGCCGCTCACCGTGCCCGAGACGATCAACGTCATCCGCCTCATGCAGGACATCAAGAGCTCCCAGGCCTCGCTCGTGCTCGTCACCGACGAGTTCGGCGTGATCCAGGGCCTCACCACCTCCCACGACATCCTCGAGGCCATTGCGGGCGACTTCCCCGACGAGGGCGACAGGCTCTCGATCGAGGCGGTTGAAGGCGGCTGGAGCGCCGAGGGCAGCGTCGAGCTCTTCCTCGTCGAGCAGACCTGCGGCGTCGACGGCCTGATGAGCGTCGACGGCGAGTACGTGACGCTCGCGGGTCTTCTCCTCGACAGGATGGGCCGTCTCCCCGCCAAGGGGGACAGGCTTGAGGAGGCGGGCCTCGTCTTCGAGGTGACCGACGTCTCGCGCCACCGCATCGAGCGAGTGAGGATTACCCGCAGCCCCGTGCCCGCCGAGGCGTAAGGGCGCCCGACACCACGCGAAAAACGCGGCTCCGTTCAGAACGGGCCGCGTTTTGCACATCCGCCTCATCCTTTCGGACTGATCCTTCCGGCCGATTGCAACCGCTTCTTGCAGGGACTCTGCGCGAGGCGACTTTCGTCATAGAATGGAAAACAGGCCGTCGGGAGCCCCTCCCTGCGGCACTTTTCAAAAGAGGTAAACATCATGGACATCGTCGAGCTTGTGCGCACGCGCTACACGACCAAACACTACGATCCGGCCCGCAGGATCAGCGACCGCGACATCGCGGACCTCATGGAGGTTCTCCGCCTGTCGCCGTCCTCCGTCAACTCCCAGCCCTGGCACTTCTTCGTGACGGGCACGGACGAAGGCAAGGCCCGCGTGATGCCGGCCGTGCTCGACTTCAACCGCCCGCGCGTGGCCGATGCGAGCCATCTTGTCGTCTTCGCGGTGCCCGTGGAGTTCACCGAGGAGCGCTTCCGCCGCCTCGTCGCCCAGGAGCTCGCCGACGGCCGCGTGACGACCGAGGATGCGGCTTCGGGTGCCGCCGATGCGGGACGCCGCCACTTCGTGGGCCTGCATCAGGTCACGCAGGAGGAGCTGCTTTCCTGGGAGACGCGTCAGGCCTACATCGCCATGGGCTTCCTGCTCTGGGCCGCCGCCGAGCGCGGCATCGACTCGACCTGCCTCGAGGGCCTCGACATGGCGAAGATGGACGAATGCCTCGGACTCGCAGAAAAGGGCCTGCGCACCGTCTGTGCCGTGAGCCTCGGCTACCGCCTGCCCGACGACAGCAACGCCGCCCGTCCGAAGTCCCGCCTGCCCATGGACGAGGTCGTGACCGTCTTCTGACGCACGGGAGTCCGCTGGGCGCGCCCGCGCCCGACCCGATCCGGTCTTTCGGCCCGCACTTTCTCCCGGAAAATGCGGGCCGAGCCGTCTTGGGCGGGAATGCGGGCGCAGGGCCTGTCTGCGCGCCTGCATTTGGTAGACTGTCACCACTTCCGGACGGCTGCGGGCCCCGCCCTGCAAGGGCTGTCCGATTCAATCAGCAATCAAGACTTCACGAGGGCTTCTCCCGATGAACAAGCCGTGCACTTTTCTTCTTTCCGCTCTGATGGCGTCCGCCGTGCTGGCGCCTGCCGCCGCTTCGGCCGCCGACAAGTCCGAGCTTGAGGTCCGCATGGAGGCGGCGCAGAAGGTGCTCGCCGACCGCTCCTACTACGAGCGCTGGTCGCCCGAGGCCGCCCTGAAGACGGTTGAGGATGCAAAGGCCGCCAATGAGGCGGGTTCGGCCAGGCAGAAGGAGATCGACGGTGCGCTCGACGTCATGAAGGACTGGTGCCACACGCGCTTTCTCGTCAACGCCTGCATCAAGGACGCGAGGGACCTGCATCACGAGCGCGAGAAGGAGATCCGAAGCGTGCGCCTCAAGGCCGACGAGATGATCCGCCTCGACCGCGTCGAGCAGCGCAGGGCTCGTCAGGAAAGCCAGAAGCAGAACGTGAAGCAGCCCATGAAGCTCGGCGGCTCCGCCGAGTCTCCCGAAAGCCGCAGCGAGTCGCGCGCCGAGGAGGTGAAGGCCAAGCAGAGCCGCGCCGAGGAGCGCAGGGCCCTTGAGGAGGCGAACGTCCGTGCCTACGAGGAAAAGCAGGCGAGGGCCGCCAGAAAGGCGGAGGAGCGCCACGATCCCATCAGGGTGAAGAGCCGCGTGAAGGCTCCGTCAAGTCCCATTGAAGGACATCTCGGCCGTACGGCGGCTGACGTTGAGGCGGGCAGGGCCGAGGCGGCCGAGCGCATGGCTCAGGAGGACGCCAACATTGCGGCCTTCAATGCCAAGCAGGCCGAGGCGAAGAAGCGCCTTGAGGAGGCCGAGGCCACCGCCGCCGAACGCAAGGCGAGCCGCGAGGCGCGGCAGGCGAACTTCAACAAGACGCTCGAGGAGCGTCGCGCCGCACAGAAGCGCTATGAGGAGTCCAGGGAGAACAAGGACTCCGGCCTCAAGAAGTATTTCTGAGTCGAAGGAAAGAGATGGCTGCTGCTGAAATAAATCCGCGTCTCTGGGACGCCTCGACGCCGCTTGTCGAGCGAGTTGCACTCGCCTTTGATGAAAAGGGCCCGCTCACGAAGGCCGTCAAGGGCTTCTGCGTGCGCGAGGGGCAGCGCGAGTTCGCCGTCGAGGCGGCCCGCGCGGTCGAGGAGAAGACCATTCTCGTCGCCGAGGCGGGGACGGGCACGGGCAAGACCTTCGCCTATCTGACGCCCGCGCTTCTTGCAGGCGCGACCTGCGTCATCTCGACGGCAGGCAAGTCGCTTCAGGACCAGCTCTGCGCCAAGGACCTTCCCGCCCTGCGCGATGCGCTCGGCGTGCCCGTCAAGGTCGCGCTTCTCAAGGGACGCGCCAACTACGTCTGCCACTTCCGCCTCGAACTCACGGCCTCCGAAGGCAGGCTCCCCGAGCAGGACTCCTATCTGAAGCTCAGGAAGATCCAGCGCTTTGCGGCGGTCAGCCGCACGGGCGACCGAGCGGAACTCCCCGACGTGCCCGAGGACGACCGCCTCTGGCCCCTCGTGACGAGCACGCGCGAAAACTGCCTCGGCAAGGACCGCTGTCCGAACTACGACGACTGCTTCGTCAAGAAGGCCCGCGAGGACGCCATGCAGAGTCAGGTCGTCGTGGTGAACCACCATCTCTATCTGAGCTCGATGGCCCTCAAGCGCGAGTCCGATGCGATCGACGGCATGCTGCCGCAGGCGGCACTCACGGTGATCGACGAGGCGCACCAGCTGCCCGGCATCGCCTCGAGCTTCTTCGGCACGAGCTTCTCGACCTATGACGTCGAGAACGTCTCGATGGAGGCCCGCAGGCTCGGCCGCACGAAGTGCAACGACGGCGCCGAGTGGGAGATCCTCTACGACCGCGTGCTCAAGGCTGGGCGCGAGTTCAGGCTCGACGCCCAGCGCATCGGTCTTGCCGAGGGCGAGAGGCTCGATGTCGACGAGATCGAGGGCTTCGGCGAGCTTTATCCTGGCTTCGAGCGCCTGCGCGCGGCCTTTGCGGCCATGGGCGAGGCGATGAGGGCCAATGAGGGCCGCGACAATGAGCTCGACACGCTCGCCGAGCGTCATGCCGAGCTCATGGAACAGATGGAGGCTTGGACGGCCATCTTCGTGAAGTGCCGCAACGGTGCGGCCGATGAGGCTTCCGAGGGTGAAGCCGCCGGAGATGCCGAGGTTGGGGGAGAAGCAGGGCCCGAAGCGGGTGCGGCTTCCGGAGCGGACGCAGAGGTGCGCTGGCTCGAGGTGAGCCAGCACGGCATCCGCTTCAACCTGACGCCGCTTTCCTTTGCGGAGGAATTTCGCGAGATGCGAGAGCGCGAGGGCGGCGCCTGGGTCTTCACGTCGGCCACGCTTTCGAGCGCGGGCAGGTTCGACCTCTTCAAGCAGAGGCTCGGCATCGGCGAATGCGTCGAGCGCACGTGGGAGAGCCCCTTCAACTACTGGGAACAGGGGTGCTTCTATCTGCCGCAGATGCCGCCGCCCGCGAACAACACGGCGGTGCACACGCACAACGTCATTGAAAAGGTCTGGCCGCTCATCAACGCGGCGGGCGGACGCACGTTCGTTCTCTGCACGTCGCTCGCGGCCGTGAGGGCCGCGGCGGACGAGCTTCAGGCGAGGCTCGAGGCCAACGGGAATCCCTATCCGCTCTTCGTTCAGGGCGACGGTCCCAAAATGCGCCTCATCGAAGAGTTCAGGGCGCACGGCAACGCCGTGCTTGTGGGCTCGATGAGCTTCTGGGAGGGGGTCGACGTCAAGGGTGAGGCGCTTTCGCTCGTCGTGATCGACAAGATTCCCTTCGCGCCGCCCAACGATCCCGTGATGATGGCGCGAAGTCGCGCCGTCGAGGCTTCGGGCAGGCGTCCCTTCGACGAGATCACGCTGCCCGAGGCGGTCATCACGCTCAAGCAGGGTGCGGGACGCCTCATCCGCTCGGAAGGCGACAGGGGCATGCTCGTCATCTGCGACCCTCGCATCCTCAACAAGGGCTACGGCAAGGTCGTGCGCGACAGCCTGCCCGACTTCTACTGCACGCGCAGGGAGGAGAAGGCGCTAGAGTTCTTCCTCAATCCCGAGCGCTTCAGAGAAGGTCTTTACCGAGGCTGAGCGTCGCGGACGAACTTCGCAACCGTCTCGACGTGGAGTGCGCCCGGGAAGAGGTCCACGGGCCCGAGCCTCTCGATGCGCCAGCCGAGCTCGATGAACTTTGCCGCATCGCGCGCGAAAGTCTTCGGGTTGCAGGAGACGTAGACGAATCGCGTGAGCGGCAGGGCCGTCAGCATGGCGGGCACCGTCTCCTCGAGCCCCTTGAAGGCGGGGTCGAGAATGGCCGCGGCGGGCCTGATGCCCGAGGCGATGAGACGGGGCAGCTCGTCCTCGACCGCACCCGCGTGGAAGACGGCGTTTTCGATGCCGTTTCGCTTGGCGTTGAGTTTGGCGCGCTCGATCGAGGCGGCGACGATGTCGACGCCCACGGCCTTCGCGCAGGTGCGGGCGGCAAGGAGCGTCATCGTTCCCACGCCGCAGTAGAGGTCGAGCAGGACCTCGTCCTTTTCGGGCGCAACCCACTCAAGCGCCATGGCGTAGAGCCTCTCCGTCTGTCCCGGATTGACCTGCAGGAAGGTTTCGGGACGCACCGCAAAGCGCAGCCCCCCGATCGTCGTTTCGATGCCGTCCGTGCCCGCAACGTGCAGGCTGTGGCGTCCGAGCACCGCATTGCCGGGCGTCGGGTGCAGGTTGAGGAAGACGCTCGTGATGCCTTCCTCCATGAGCTTCTTCGCAAGCTTCCCGACAAAGATCCTGACTTCGGGCGTCTCGCCGTGCACGCAGAGCGTGAAGAGGCGCTGCGGCTTCTCTGAATCCACGCCGTCCCTCATGACGATCGTGCGCACGTCGCCCTCGCGGTGCGATTCGTTCCAGGGAGAGAGGTCCGAGAGCGAGAGCATGCGGGCCGCGGTTTCGGCGGCCTTGGCCATCCACTCGGGCGTCTGCGGGCAGAAGCAGGATTCGGGCACGGGAAAGTGCGAGCCCTGAGCATACATCGCGAAGTACCAGCGTCCCTCGGGATCGACGCCCGGATAGAGCACGGCCTTGTTGCGAAAGCCCTGCGTGAACGCCTCGGCGTCGTGCGGCGCCTCGACGAGGGGCAGGGGCTCGGGGGCTTCGACGCCCGATTCGGCGAGCGCCCTTTCGAGCAGTCCGCGCTTGACGACGGCCTGGCCCTCTGGAGTGAGGCTGCCGAGCGCGCAGCCGCCGCAGGCGGGCCTGGCCACATGGGCGGGACACGGGGAGGCGGCCCACCAGGGGCTCTTCCGGGTGATCTTCACGTACTGGGCGACGCTCGATCGCGTGCCGCGTGCGGGCGGATCGACCTCCGCGGTGACCTCGTCGCCGGGGAGCGCCCCCGGCACGAAGACGCGGAGTCCGTCCTCGTAGGCGATGCCTGCGCCCGTCGAGGCGATGTCGGTGATGGTGAGATGCCTGGTCGTCATCGGAGGAGAATGCGTTGTCAGAAGAAGAATTCGGGGAACTTCGGAGCCTCGCAGGCGGGGCGGATGCGCTCGCGCACCTGGGCCATGGCGGCTCGGACGGGCTCGGGGAAGTTGCGGTGGCTGTCGGGGCAGGCGTCGATGCAGGCGCGGCAGCCGATGCACTGCGAGGGATCCTTCACGCGCATGCTGAAGGGATCGATGATGTCCATCGGGCAGACCTCGGCACAGCGGCCTTCACGCGCATGCTGAAGGGATCGATGATGTCCATCGGGCAGACCTCGGCACAGCGGCCGCACATGCGGCAGACAGGGTCGGGCATGGGCACGAAGCCGGTCTTCGGATAGGGACGGAGCTCCCCTTCGCCCGGGAATTCGGGGGCGAACCTCGCCGTGCCGTCCCTGAGCGCCTCGAACACCCTGCGTGCGAAGTCGCCCGCTGAGAAGCGGTCGGCTTCGTTGGGACGGCCTGCACCGAACTCGGGGAACTGGCTGTGCTCGACGGGGAAGGCCGCGCCTGCGGGCACGACGAAGCCCGCGGCGCGAAGCACGGCTGCGAGCTCGCGGAGCGTGTCCTCATGCGCGCGGCAGCCGTAGGCGGCGACGGGCACTGCAGCCGCACCGTTGCCCGTCCACTTGGCGAGGGACTGCATCGGAAGGGGCACGCGGCCGAAGTAGACGGGTACGCCCAGAAAGACGAGATCGCCTTTGCCGAAGGTGCGGGCCTCCTCGCGTTCCCAGCGGTCGGTGAGGTCGAGCTCCTCGACGGGAAGGGCGGTGCCTGCAAGGCCCTGAGCGATCATGCTCATAAGGCGGCGGGTGCGGCCCGTCGGGGAGAAACGGGCGACGATGATGCGGTTGGGGGACATGGTTCTGATTCCTCTGCGTGAGGCTCCCGCACAGGGGGGGCGAGAGCCGGCGTCCGTCCCGTGGTGTGAAGGATCAGAGGACGAGAAGCGCCGTACTGCACACAATGATAGCCAAGACGGCGGGTGCGCACGCACGGAGAAGTCCCGAGGTGAGGCCTTTGCGGAAGGCGATGGCCTCGTCGGGCGGCAGACCTGCCGAGCGGGCTGAAAGCTCCTGCCGGAGTACGAGGAGGACCATGAGATAGAGGGCGCCGAGGACGATGACGATGCTCGCGGCGTTTCGAAGTGAGGAGGCCCCGTCGACGACGAGGCCCGAAATCATGGCGGCGCCGAGCGCGAGGCACAGGGTGCCGATCCAGAGCGACCTGTGTGCGCGGTACTCCTGTGCGAGCACCGCGTACACGAGGCGGCGTGCGGAATCCTCGGTCATCAGAGGCTGCCGCCGGCGACGACGAGCACGAAGAGCGGGCTGACGACGCCGATCATGATGCGGATGAACCAGAGGCCCGACTCGGAGACGGGGCGGGCGGCCGTAAGCTCGCGCTTCATCGTGGGCCATGCCACCCAGGCGGCAGCGATGGCGATGCCGAAGGTCGAGAGCGGCATGCCGACGTTGGACGTGACGTAGTCGAGGATGTCGAAGATCGTCCTGTTGAAGAACTTGACGTCGCTCCAGACGCCGAAGGAGAGTGTGGAGGCAAGGCCCACGACCGTGCAGCTCGCGACGGTGAGCAGGATGGCCGGCGTGCGGCGCATGTTGAACTGGCGGGTGAGGAGCGCCGTACAGGCTTCGAGCATCGAGACGGACGAGGTGAGGGCCGCAACGACGAGACAGACGTAGAACATGACGGCGAAGAGCTGGCCGAGCGGCATCTTCGAGAAGACGGCGGGCATCGTCACGAAGGTGAGGCCGGGGCCGGCGCTCGGGTCAAGACCGAAGGCGAAGACGGCGGGGAGCACCATCAGACCGCCGAGAATCGAGGACATGATGGCGAGGACGGCGACCCATCCCACTGCGCCCGGAAGGTCGGCCTTGGGACTCAGGTAGGAGCCGTAGGTGATCATCGTGCCGGCGCCGAGCGAGAGCGAGAAGAAGCAGAAGCCCATCGCGTTGAAGAGCGCGGAGGCGTTGAAGTCCTCCCAGCGGGGCGCGAAGAGGTACTCGAGGCCGGCGAGGCCGCCAGGCAGCGTGAGGCCGCGCACGATGATGATGAGCATCAGGATGAAGAGCGCGGGCATGAGCACCTTGGCGACGCGTTCGATGCCGCCCTGAATGCCGCGGAGCACGACGACGGACGTGATGCCGAGGAAGATCATCATGTAGAGGAAGCTCATCGAACCGTCGGAGACGAAGGCGCCGAAGTGCGTGCCGAGGAGTTCGGGATCGCTGATGAGGCCGCGGCCGATGACGGCGTCGACCATGTACTTGATGCACCAGCCGCCCACGCCCGAGTAAAACGAGAGGATCAGGAAGACCGTGAAGACGCCTACGCCGCCGAAGAAGCCCCAGCCCCTGCCGCAGACCTTGGTGAGCGAGGCCATCGGGCCCTCGCGTCCGGCGCGGCCCATGGCGAATTCGGCCACGAGCAGCGAGATGCCGACGGTGAAGGTGAAGAAGATGTAGGGCAGCATGAAGACGGAGCCGCCGTTCGTGCCCGCCATGTACGGGAACTTCCAGATGGCGCCGAGGCCGACGGCCGAGCCTGCGCTTGCAAGAATGAAGCCGAGGCGGGAGCCCCAGCTTGTGGTGGTTTGGTTTTCAGACATTGGGTTGGACTCCGATCTTGTGCTTTTTGCCCGCCGTTCGCATCGGGTGGCCTGACGGCGGGGAATTTATTGGAATGAGGTCAAATGGACTCAGAAGACGCCGAGGCCCTTGAGCATCACGACGAGGATGAGGATCGGTGCGAAGATGCCGGCCATCACGCGGTAGCTCTTGAGGAAGAAGCCGGAGACGGGCTTGACGAGCGAGAGCTGGTTCACGGTCGTGGGCCAGGCGAGCCAGGCCGTGACGATGGCGATGCCGATCACGCCGATCGGCATGCCGATGTTGGACGTGAGGTAGTCGAAGAAGTCGAAGAAGCTCTTGCCGAAGATCGTCACGTGCGAGAGCGTGCCGAAGCTGAGCGCGCAGAGCGTGCCGAGAACGGCGAGGATCGAGCCCGTGATCGTGACGCCGGCGGGGCGGCTGATGTTGAACTCGTCGTGGAGGAACTGCACGGACATCTCCAGAATCGAGATCGAGGACGTGAGGGCCGCAACGAAGAGGCACACGTAGAAGGTGATCGCGAAGAAGTGGCCGAACGGGAGCTGCGCGAAGACGGCGGGCATCGTCGCGAAGGTGAGGCCGGGGCCAGCGTCGGGCGAGAGGCCGAAGGCGAAGACGGAGGGCATGATCATCAGACCGCCGAGAATGGCCGAGAGAATCGCGAGGAAGACGATCCAGGAGACGGACGACGGAAGGTGAACGCGGTCGCTGAGGTAGCTGCCGTAGTTCATCTGGGAGCCCGAGCCCACGGAGAGCGAGAAGAAGGCGAAGCCCATCGCGTTGAGCAGCGACTCGCCCGTGAAGGCGGAGAGGTCGGGCTTGAAGAGGAATTCGACTCCCTTCATGGCGCCGGGGAGCATGAGGCCGCGCACGATGAGGATGAGCATCATGAAGAAGAGGAGCGGCATCAGGACCTTGGAGACGCGCTCGATGCCCTTTTCAACGCCGAAGTAGACGACGAAGGCGGTGGCGCCGAGGAAGGTGAGGTGCGAGAGCACGGGGGCGACGTCGGAGGAGGCGAAGGACTCGAAGGCGCCGCGCATCATGGACGGATCGTTGATGATGCCGTTGCCCATGAAGGCCTGAATCATGTAGTAGACGCACCAGCCGCCCACCACGGAGTAGAAGGCGAGCACGAGGAAGCCCGTGAGCACGGAGATGTATCCGATGATGCCCGTGAAGGGGCCGCCGAGCCTTCGGAAGGCGCCTGCGGCGCCTGCGCGTACCGAGCGGCCCATGCACATCTCGCCGATGAGAAGCGTGAGGCCGATCGTCACGGTGAAGAAGATGTAGGGGAGCATGAAGATGGAGCCGCCGTTCGTGCCAGCCATGTAAGGAAACTTCCAAATGGCACCGAGACCGACGGCGGAGCCTGCGCTCGCGAGAATAAACCCCAGGCGGGACCCCCATACTGAACGTTCTGTCATTTTTTTGCTTGTATTTCTAATGGTCAAGGCGGTTCGGCTTTCTGGAGCCGGACCGCCGCGGGTTGTGTTTGGGTGCGGTGTCGCCGCGGGCCGTCAGACAAGGCCCGAGACGAGCACCACAAGCACGAGGACCGGAGAGAAGCCGATCATCATGAGGCGGAGGAACTTCACGGCGCCCTCGGAGAGAGAGGTGTTTCGCGTGATGTTCTCGCGGATCTGCGGCCAGCATCTGACGCCTGCGAGCCACAGGATGATCAGGCCGCCCACGGGCAGGGAGATGTTGCTCGTGAAGAAGTCGAAGAGGTCGAAGATCGTCTTGCCGCCGAAGAAGGTGACGTCGGAGAGCTTGCCGAACGAGAGGCAGGGCAGGGCGCCGACGACGGCGAGCGCGAGCGTGGAGAGCATGGCCGCGCCCGCACGCTTCATCTTGTGCTCGTCGACGAGGAAGGCGACGACGATCTCGATCATCGAGACGGACGACGTGATGGCCGCCACCGCGATGCACAGGTAGAAGATCACGGCGAAGACCTGACCGAACGGAAGCTGCGCGAAGACGGCGGGCATCGTGATGAAGGTGAGGCCGGGACCTGCGGACGGGTCGAGTCCGAAGGCGAAGACGCTCGGCATGATCATCAGGCCGCCGAGAATGGAGGCGATGACCGCAAGGAACGTGATCCAGAGGCAGCCGTTGACGAGGTTCGAGTTCTGATCAAGGTACGAGCCGTAGGTGAGCATGCACCCGCAACCCACGCACAGCGAGAAGAAAGTGAAGCCCATGGCCTGCAGCAGGGCGCTCCAGGTGAAGGCGTCGGGATCGAACTTGAAGAGGAACTCAAGGCCGCCTATGGCGCCGGGGAGCATCAGGCCGCGCACGATGAGCACGAGCATCATCACGAAGAGGAGCGGCATCAGGAACTTGGAGATGCGCTCGATGCCCTTCGTGACGTCGAGCGCCACGATGAGGCCGTTGAGCAGCAGGAAGAGCCACTGGAAGCCGAGTGCCTGGACGGGATCGGAGACGAAGCTGCCGAAGTGCTTGCCGAGCTCGGCCTGGTCGGTGATGAGGCCCGAGCCCGTGGCCGCTTCGGCGAAGTAGGCGAGCGTCCACCCTCCGATGGCCGAATAGAAGCACAGGACGAGGAAGCCCGTGAGAACGCCGAGATAGCCTGCGGGCACCCAGGCGCGGCCCGCGAGGTTGCGGTAGGCCGTCACGATGCCGCCGCGGCCCGCACGGCCGAGCGCCACTTCGGCGATCAGCAGGGCGGCGCCCACGGTGAAGGTCATGAGGATGTAGGGGAAGAGAAAGGCGCTGCCGCCGTTCGTGCCCGCCATGTAGGGGAACTTCCAGATGGCCCCCAGACCCACGGCAGCACCGGCGCTGGCGAGCACGAAGCCGATTCGGCTCGTCCAGGTCTTTCGCTGTTCTCCGGACATAAGTACACTCCTTGATCCGCAGTCCGCCCCATCGGGAGGCGCGCGGAAGGCAGAGGCGGTCTTGATGCCGCCTGATTGACTCTTTTATGCGACAGGTCCTTCGGAAGCGGTGTCCCGGTTGCAGTTTGCTCATGAGGCTTCTGCTGCTTTTTTGGGCGGACGACGCGCGTGAGGACTTTGCCTGACTGTAAGAATCGTAACAGGTCGGACGGGTTTGCAACTAGGGAAAAAGGCTAAGGTGTCGCCGATGGGATCAAACGGCGGGCAGAGAAAGCGGCGTTTTCGGAGCGGCGCAGGCTCGAAAAACGCAGGGCGCGGGCGCGCCCTTCAGGTCCGCAGGCGGAAAATCCGGGGATGCTCCTCAATAAATCGTTGCAAACGTGCCTGCGAAAGGGTATCGCTGGAACTCATAATGAAAGAAACGGCATTCGCTGCCGTGACTCAACAAGGAGAACCTCGAATGAAGAAGACCGTTCTTGTCCTCAGCGCAGCCGCCGTCTGCGTCGCATCAGCCGCTCCCGTCCTCGCCGAAGGGCAGAATCCGATGATGGCGCCCGTCCAGATCTCGATGCAGGGCGAGGCGAGCATGACCGTCGCCAACGACGAGGCCGTCATTCTCTTTTCGGCCGAAAGCCGCAGGCCCGATGCGGTCTCGGCCTCGAACGATGCGGCCAAGCGCGGCAACGCGGCGATCGAGGCGCTCAAGCGCTTCAGCGACAAGATCGACGTCGGGACGACGGGGCTCTCGACCAATCCCGTCTATACCCGTGCCAAGGAAGGCGAGGTTTCCGAGATCGGAGCCTGGGAGGCCCGCGAGACCTTGCGCGTTACGGTGCGTGACGTGAGCGTCGTCTCGGACGTGCTCGCCGCCGTCGTCGGCCACATGAACTACGAGGGCATCACCTTCCGCGTCTCCGACAAGGCCGAGTGCGCCCAGCGAGACGCGCTCCTCAAGGCCGCCGTAGCCGATGCGCTCCGGCAGGCGGGAATCGTTGCTGAGTCGATCGGCCGCAAGTCCTCCGACGTGAGCGTCGCCTCGGTGCGCATCGGGTCGCACAGCGCGGGCGGCCCTCGCTACTACGCGGCCCCCATGATGAAGGCCGAGCGCGCCTCGGCAAACGTTGCGCCTGCAGTGAGCGCAGGCACGACCGAGGTATCGCTCACCGTGACGGTCGAGGCCCGGTTGCCCCGCTGAGCCGGGTTCGTCTCAAGCCCCTGAATCTCCGTGCCGGACGCCCGAAGGGGCGGCCGGCGCCATCGTTGAGCCGAAATCCGCGCACAAGGCGGCTTTTTTCATTAAAATGGGCGCACTTTCCACAAGCTCTCTCCGGAGATCGAATTGAACTCGCGAATCTATCCGCATCCCTTCTTCGCCCGTGAAGGGCGCCCCTTCATCATCGGCACGTTCGCCGTCACGGCCGTGCTCTGGCTTCTCGACTGGAACTTCCTCGCCTTCCTCTCGCTCGTCCTCTTTGTCTTTTGCGTTCAGTTCTTCCGCGATCCGGCCCGTGAACTTCCCACCGATCCGAAGGCCGTGCTGAGCCCGGTCGACGGCCGCGTCTGCAAGGTCCAGAAAGCTCAGGATCCTCTTACCGGCGAGGATGCGATGATGATTTCGATCTTCATGAACGTCTTCAACGTCCACAGCCAGAAGTCCCCCGTCGCTGGTCGCGTCGAGGAGATCGTCTACAAGCCCGGTCTCTTCCTCAACGCCGATCTTGACAAGGCTTCGACTCATAACGAGCGCAACGCCGTTCGCGTCACGACTGACGAGGGGCGAAGCGTAACCTTCGTCCAAGTGGCCGGCCTTGTTGCCCGTCGCATCCTCTGCTATGCCAAGGTGGGCGAACGTCTCGAAAAGGGCGAGCGTTATGGCTTCATCCGTTTCGGCTCTCGCGTTGACGTCTATCTGCCGCTCGACGCCGAGATCACCGTTTCGATCGGAGACAAGGTCACCGGCGTGATGTCCACGATCGCGCGTCTCTGATCAGTCAGGAATGTGAACCACTGACAACCGTCCAAAAGAGCCTGTTCGACTGCGAACGGGCTCTTTTGGTTTGCTTGGCATGGGCACACCCAATGAGCACGAACACCAAACGCAATTCTCGTAAGAAGTCCACCAATCCCCTCGATAACCACATCGAACAGTACGTTTCCGAGCTTCGAACATCGGGCCGCTCCCTGGGTCCCGAAGCCTTCTCCGAGGCCGTACGTACCTTCTCCCAGCGCTTTGTCGAAGCCATGTTGCAGGGAGAAATGGATGCACATCTCACCGGCTGTCAGCCCACCGAAGCGCCTCCTGAAGAAGTTGATGCTGACGAGCTTCTCCAGGTCCCCAACAAGCGCAACGGCTTTAGTCACAAGACCCTCAAGACCGAGTATGGTCCTCTGCCACTGAGCGTTCTGCGCGATCGCAAAAACACTTTCGACCCAATCATCGTGCCCAAGCACAGCCGGTCGTTCGGCAAAATGGACGAGCAGATCATCGCCATGTACGCCAGAGGCATGAGCACCCGTGACATCCAGGCTTCATCGACAATCTCTACGGTGTGGACATCAGCCCCGACTACGTAAGCAAGGTTACCGATAGGGTGCTTGAAGACGTCCAGGAGTGGCAGAATCGCCCGCTCGCAAGTGTGTATCCGGTCGCTTTCTTTGACGCCCTCCGAGTCAAAATCCGCAGTGGCGCAGCTGTAAAGAACATGGCCGTTCATCTCGGGATTGGGGTGCGAACAGACGGTACGCGTGAGGTTCTGGGCATGTGGATCGCCGAGAATGAGGGTGCAAGCTTCTGGGTGACCGTCTTTAGGGGCTGAAGGCCCGAGGCGTTGAGGACATTCTCATCGCCGTTACGGATGGCCTGAAGGGCATGACTGAAGCTATAGAGGTCGTCTATCCACAGACCCTCCATCAGACCTGCATCGTTCACCTTATTCGCGCCGACATCATTCGTTTCTCAGAAGGACAGAGCGGCCGTGTGCAAGGAGCTCAAGCCCATCTATCAAGCAGTGGATGCCGACGCTACAGAACGTGCTCTGGAGCGTTTTAGGAATACGACCATGGGCAAAAAGTACCCTGCCATCATCCAAATCTGGGAACGGGCCTGGGCACAGGTGATCCCGTTCTTCCAGTTCGCGCCTGAGATCCGTACGCAGGTCTATACGATCAATTCGATTGAAGGGCTCAACCGAGCTGTCCGGAAGGTAATCAAGACGCGCACTCTGTTCCCCAATGAAGAGGCTGCCAAGAAGCTGATCTATCTGGCCATCATGAATTTCACGGCCTCCTGGAAACGTGCTACGCCCAAGTGGTCTGCTGCCATGCCCCAGTTCGCTCTGCTGTTTGGTGAGCGGTTTACTGGTGTCATGGAGTAAGCTAACGCGCCTGCCGCTTCGCGGCGCGCGATAGTGGGGGCTAAGGAGGATCCTCCCGCGCTCCGCGCGGGCCCCTCCACCATATCCCCTGCTATCGCATCAGGTCTGTCAGACTACATCACAAAAAGGAAAGGGCAGCCTCGTTGGGCTGCCCCTGGAATAACCTCCCCAGACACAGCAATCCTGACACTCCCCGGAAGCGAAGCAAAGAGGTGTCAGAAACGGTGGTTCGCCCAGAAGGCACTCGACAGAAGAGCCGCGCGGCTACGTCGCTCGTCAGGTACACCTCCATTTGGAGGTCCGAATAATTGAGAGAAATCTGCAGGAGGTGGAGGCGGACCATCATCTCCAATCGCATGTACGGACGTCCAGCCTGAACTGCGAGCCCGTTCTTCTTGTGGGAGAAGGGCAAGCACAGTTTAACGAGCTCATCAACCACATCATCCGTCAGCCGATCCATGGCATGAATTCGAGGATCAGCATGGGACCGGCGATACTCGATGTATTTGTCGGCCTCTATGTCAGCGAAGCTGAATTGATAGCTGAAAATCTCTTCTATAGCCACCATCAACTATTCATGTTGTAATAATAGTATTTTGCTATTTTTAGAGAAAAACAAGCGTCGTTATCTATGTTCGAAAAAGCCGAACGAACATTTTTGTTTCGCTCGGCTGTCCGTAGGGGGTATTTGAAGAGCTTCCTTTACTGTCTATTTCCCGCAAACAGGTAAACCCGCCCGTCAAGGAACTTATAAGATGAATGAGTACGACGGTGAGTTGACTACATGGCGACCTGATGGCATGAAAGTCGTTCAGACTTACAAAAATGGTGTTGCCAATGGCTGGCAGAAAAACTACAACTCACAAGGGGCGTTGATGGGGGAAATAATGATGAAGAATGGTCGTGCGACGGGGGAATTTCGTGCCTATGATTCGCGTGGCAATATTGTTCAAGAGGGCACCCACGAAGACAATGTTGTAAGCACTGTCAAAGGCATGTCCTCACCAAGACCGGAGCCGAATGAGGTTTCGCCCAATGACAATGGCGGGATCATGATCAAAGAGGTGAATGAGTAGCTCACTAGCGGATAACCGTAATTAAGGTAAAAGCCTAGAATGTTGAGAGGAAAGCCTGGAGTCTTTCTCGGCTCCGTGTGAGGCAAGCTCTCAAATAATCCGTTTCTCGACTGGCGAGTGGGACGGTTTGGAGAGGCGTGCAGTGGGGCCGACTCGTGAAAGAAAATGTAAATGCTTCAATCGTTTGCAAGGACTTGCTGATTGCGGAAGTCGCAATCAGACAAGGTTGTTGGTCGAAAATGCCTCCAGAACAGAGCAAAAAATGGACGGCTTGAGTTCGAGGTGTACGAGTGTCTAGGAGGAGGGCGGCCGCACGACTGAGCGGTGTGTCAACTCCTTCTCGAAATCCCTTGTAGATCTGAGTAGAATCTAAAGATTTACCAAGGGCGGCTTCCGTCCCGGGCCCGGCGGGTGAGCCCCGCACGCCTCCAATCCCTTATCCGTCTTCAAGGAATGTTTCCGACTTCCATAAAGCACGCGCTCGAGAACATCGGCAGCCTGTACAAGAACTGGCGTGCCGCCGGCTCTGGCTGCATCGCCGCGTCGTTCAATATCGTCTGCCTCGGTCTTCTCTGGCTCATGGCGCCGCTTGAGTCGGAGCCGCTCGCCTCGTTGCGCCGCAACAAGGCGTTCTTCTATCCTCAGGTCGACTTCAACGCTCCGAAGCTTTTCGATCCCCTGCGCATCTTCATCCAGACGGTCTTTCTCCTGGCTGTCCTTCCGCCGCGCGGTCACGGCCCGCGCCTCGTGCGCACGGTCGTCGACATCCTGCGCGCCGCCGGCGCCCTGATCAACCGCGCGGGCGATGCCTTCGGCGCTGCGGCCCTCAGGTGCGTGCGCGCCGTCGTCGACGACAGCGAGGAGAAAAAGCCGGGCGGCCGCAGGCTTCCCAGCTGGGTGCCCGTCGTCCTGCTTGTGCCGGGACTCGTCCTTGCCGCGCTCTGCATCACCCAGCCCTTCAACCTGCACGGCCAGATCGTCTTCCTTGCGCTCATGTTCGTCTCCATGATCGTGCTCATGCGCATCCGCGCACGGATCACGCTCATGCTGCTCTTCGTCATTTCGTTCGTTGTCTCTGGCCGCTACCTCTGGTGGCGCTGCACGTCGACCGTGAGCACGGGCAACGGGCTCGACCTCTTCTTCGGGGTCCTGCTTCTCGTGGCCGAGGTCTATGCGTTCTCCGTGATGGTGCTCGGCTACTTCCAGGTCTGCTGGGTGCTCGACCGCAAGCCTGCCGCGCTGCCCGCCGACCGCTCCGTCTGGCCCCACGTCGACATCTTCATCCCGACCTACAACGAGTCGCTCGACGTCATCAAGCCGACGGTCTACGCCGCGCTCAACATGGACTGGCCCGCCGACAAGCTCCACGTCTATGTGCTCGACGACGGCAGCCGCGACTTCATCCAGGCCTTTGCGGAGGCCGCAGGTGCGGGCTACATCAAGCGCGAAGAGCACAATCATGCCAAGGCGGGCAACATCAACCACGCGATGACCGTCACGAGCGGCGAGTACATCGTGATCTTCGACTGCGACCACGTCCCCTCGAACGACTTCCTCGTCTCGACGACGGGCTGGCTCGTCCGTGATCCGAAGATTGCACTCGTGCAGACGCCGCACCACTTTTACTCGCCCGATCCCTTCGAGAAGAACATGCATCTCGAGCGCGCCATGCCGATCGAGAACTCGCTCTTCCACGACTTCATCCAGACGGGCAACGACACGTGGAACGCCACGATGTTCTGCGGTTCAAGCGCCGTCATGCGCCGCAAGGCTCTCGAGGAGATCGGCGGCATTGCGGTCGAGACCGTGACCGAAGACGCCCACACGTCTCTCAAGCTCAACCGCAGGGGCTGGAACTCGGCCTTCATCTCGCGTCCGCTCGCTTCGGGCCTCTCCACGGAGACCCTTGCGGCCCACATCGGCCAGCGCATTCGCTGGGCGCGCGGCATGATCCAGATCTTCCGACTCGACAATCCGATGCTCGGCAAGGGCCTGACGCTTCCGCAGCGCCTGTGTTTCTTCAACGCGATGCTGCATTTCCTGCACGGCCTGCCGCGCATCATCTTCCTTCTGGCCCCGCTTCCCTACATGTATGCGGACATCTACGTGATCTACGCGACGGCGGCCTCCGTCTTCGCCTACGTGATCCCGCACATGGTGCACACGGCCGTGACGAACTCGATCCTGCAGAAGGGCTACCGCTATCCGTTCCTCGGCGGCGTGTACGAGGCCGTCCTCTCCTGGTACATCCTCATCCCGACCACGGTCGCGCTCATCTTCCCGCATTACGGCAAGTTCAACGTGACGGCCAAGGGCGGCACGATCGGCGAGAAGTACCTCGACTGGCACATCTCCTGGCCCTTCGTCGCGCTCATCGCGCTCAACGCCGTCGGACTGTTCATCGGCCTTGAGAAGGCCTTCTTCGATCCGGATCCGCAGTACGTGACGCTTGTCATCAACCTCGGCTGGATCGCCTACAACCTGATGGTGCTCGGCGCCGCCATGTCGGTCGCCGTCGAGGAGAAGGAGGCGCACCGCTTCCCGCGCGTCGGCCTCAACCTGCCGATCGTCCTTGAGACCGGAGACGGCATGCGCCACAACGTACGTACGGTCGAATACTCCCAGAAGGAGCTTCGCGTGCGCGCCCTCGACACGGCCTTCACCATGCCTGCGGCCGGCGGGCGCGTTGCATTCGAATTCGCCGAAGAGGCGGGCCCCGTCCGCTTCGAGGGCACCGTCATTGAAAACGGAGAGGGCTGGACGGACATCGCCGTCGACCTTCCCGACATGGCCTGCGAGCGTCGCTGGAACAGCGTGACGTTCTCCCGCCGCGGCATGTGGGCGATGAATCCCGAGGGCACGGTCGACGACCGCTTCCTCACGGGCTTCCTGATGCTCGGCCGCCATGCGCTCTACGGCTACCGCTCCATGATCGAATTCCTGCCCGGCCGGGTTCTGCCCGCCGTTCGGGACGCCGTCCTCTCCATGCTGCCGCGACAGCCGGTTGCAAGGAAGTCCTGATGGCAAACGCAAACTGAGAAGACATGAAGAATCCCACACTCATCGGAACCGCTGCCGCGTGCCTCATGGCCGCTGCGTTCGCCGCTCCCGCCTGGAGCGCGCCCTCTGACGGCATGAAGTCCGTCTCTCAGCTCCAGCCCGTCTGGCGCACCGACGTCACGGGCTCGCGTACCGAAGTCGTTCCCCTCATGAAGCTCGTGCCCGGCGGCAGTGCCGCGGCCGTCAAGCTTACAGGCCTCTCCCGTGTGCAGGCCTTCGACTTCGGCGTGCGCCGTGACGAGGTTGTCTCTGAGGCGACGCTCGACCTGAGCTTTACGCCTTCGCCCGCGCTCGCCCCGTCCGGCTCGCAGATCAACTTCTACCTCAACGGCCGCCTGCAGCGCTCGGTGCCCATCTCGGCCTCGATGGTGGGCAAACCCTCGCAGCTCACGCTCAAGCTTTCGCCCAAGGTGATCGAGTCCGTCAATCAGTTGACGGTCGAGTTCATCGGACACACGCCGTCGGTCTGTGAAAATCCGGCCGACGCCGCCATCTGGCTCGACATCGCGGCCGAAAGCCGCCTCACGCTCGTCAAGCAGCGCGTCAGGCTCGCCAACGATCTCGCGGCCTTCCCCGCGCCGTTCGTCGACACCGCCTCGAACGAGCCTTCCGTGCTGCCGATGGTCTTCACCTCGGCTCCGACCTCGATGGAAAAGCAGGCCGCCGCCGTGCTCGCGAGCATCGTCGGCCGCATGAGCGACTGGCGCGGTGCCGACTTCCCCGTCTTCTACAACGGCACGCCCGCCGAGGGCCACTTCGTCGTCTTCGCGACGAACGAGCGTCGTCCTGACTTCCTGCACGATCTGCCCAAGGCCGACGGTCCGATGGTGACCATCGCCGACGCGCCTGCCAGCCTCTCCGGCAAGATGCTCGTCATTCAGGGCCGCAACGACGAGGACCTCCTCGCTGCCGTGCGTGCGCTCGGCACCGACCGTCCCGTGATGGTGGGCGAGACCTTCCGCGTCAAGAAGGCCGAAGTGCCGCCCGTGCGCGAGGCCTATGACGCTCCGCGCTGGATCAACACCGACGCCGAGATTCCGTTCTCGAAGCTCATGCAGTATCCGGGTCAGCTTTCCGCCCGCGGTCACGTAATGGCCCCGGTGCAACTGCCCGTCAAGTTCGCACCCGACCTCTTCATGGTGGGCGACGCCGAGCTCGGCATGCAGATCCGCTACCGCTACGCCAAGCCGATGCCCGAGGAGACCGCCCAGCTGCGCACCTTCGTCAACGGCTACCTCGCCGACAGCGACACGCTCGCGGGTAGGGACGGCCGCGGTTCGCGCACCGTTCAGCTTCCTGCCTTCTACGGCGCCATCTCCGTCGATGATCCGATGGGCGCCACGCTCACCCATTCGACGAGCCTCGGTTTCTCCGTGAGCTACGAGCGCACGATTCAGGGGGGCTCCCAGGACAACTGCCGCTCGGTTTCGCTCATCGGCCACCAGATGGAGATCGAGCCCACGTCCACGCTGACGGTCAAGGGGCTCTTCCACCATGCTGAGCTGCCCAACCTGAAGCTCTTCACGCGTTCGGGCTATCCGTTCACGAAGTATGCCGACCTCTCGCAGACCGCGGTCTTCATTCCGCAGGACGCGAGCAGGAGCGAGCTCACGACGATGCTCAACACCATGGGCCGCATGTCCGCCATGACGGGCGCCCCCGCGATGCACGTGCACGTGACGGGCGACATGAACGATCCCGAGCTTGCCAAGCGTGACATTCTCGCCTTTGCGCGCTTCCCCGCCCCCGTGACCGACATCGACGTCGAGAATGCGGGCCGCATTCAGGAGAAGCTCGTCGAGGCCTTCAGGGCGAAGTCCGCCTCCGTGCAGAAGACGGCCGAAGGCGCCTATGACAACGGTATTGCCGCCATCGTCTCGGCAGAGTCCCCGCTCGCGGGCGGCCGCACGCTCGTGGCGCTCCTCTCCGAAGGCGCGTCCGGCGCCGCCCGTCTCAACGCCGAGCTCGTCAATCCTGCCGGCCTCGGTTCGGTGACAGGTTCCGTTGCAGTCGTCAACGCCGCGGGCGTGACGGGCTTCGACGTCGGCGAGCACTACACCGTCGGCAACCTGCCCTGGTACCACAAGGTCTGGATGACCGTCATCGATCGTCCGGGCGTCCTCGTTGCTGCCGCTCTGCTGAGCGCGCTCTTCGTGGGCTTCGGCATTTTCCTCTTCATGCGCTACTGGATCAGGAGTCGCTCGTAATGTTCAAGAAGATGATTATCTCCGCGGCGCTTGCCTGCGCCTTCTGCAGCGCTTCGTCCGCCATGGCCGCCTGGCCCGTCTGGGACGAGTTCCGCAATGACGCGCTCGACAACGGCCGCGTCGTCGACAAGAGCGACGATCGCAAGGTGACGACGAGCGAGGGCCAGTCCTACGCGATGTTCTTCGCGCTCGTCACCAACGATCAGGTGACCTTCGACGGCCTCGCCGCCTGGACCGCCGACAACCTCTCCGGGGGCGACCTCACGAAGACGCTTCCCGCCTGGCTCTGGGGCAGGGGACGCGGCGACAAGTGGGGCATTCTCGACACCAACAACGCCACCGACTCCGACATGTGGATCGCCTGGTGCTTCCTCGAGGCAGGTCGTCTCTGGAAGTCCGAGGAGTACACGAAGAAGGGCATGGCGATGCTCGAGCTCCTCAAGAAGGAGGTCCGCACCGTCGACAATCTGGGCAGCGTCGTGCTGCCGGGCCGCGTTGGCTTTGAGGACAACGGCACGGTCAAGCTCAATCCGAGCTACTACCCGCTCTTCCTCTTCAAGCGCTTCGCGCTCGAGGACGCCTACTGGAACGAGGTTTACGAGGGATCGCTTCGCATGTTGCTGAGGTCCTCCCCCGCGGGCATCGCCCCCGACTGGGCGCTCTTTGACAAGGGCGGCCGTCTAGTGCCGCCCAACGGCGACGACTACGAGATCGGCAGCTACAACGCCATCCGCACGTATCTGTGGGCGGGCATGATGTCGCCCGACGATCCCAACCGCGCGATCCTCATGAAGCACTTCAGCCCGATGGTCGAGGCGACGAGGGCGCTCAACATGCCGCCCGAGAAGATCCACACGGTCAATCTTACCGTCAACGACACGGGTCCCTTCGGCTTCGGCGCCTGCCTCATCCCGATGCTCGGAAACGACCGCACCGCGGGCCTCGTGCGCAGCGTGGTCGACTCCGAAAGGCTTTCGGGCGAGAGCTACTACTCGAGCATGCTCGCGCTCTACGGCCGAGGCTGGGATGAAGGCCGCTTCGCGTTCGACGCCGACGGCCGCCTGATCTTTCCGAAGGGACGATAAGACGCATGCAGACCAGAATTGAAAACGGCGCCGGCCCCCACTTCACGGGGCTCGGCGTCTGGAACGTCTACTTCATCATTGCCTTTGCGCTTGCAGCCTTCGGCTACATCGAGCTCAACCTTCTGGGCAACGCGCTCCTGATGGCCTGGCTCCTGCTGCCCGTCGGCCCGAAGTGGCTGCGCATCCTGCGCGGTACGCTCGGCGTCGCCGCGGCTGCCGTGCTCCTCTATTCGGAGAGCTGGCTGCCGGGCGTCGACAGCATCCTCGCCAACAAGGGCGGCATCGCGGGCTTCTCGCTTCTCTACATGGCCGAGTTCGCGCTCGACTTCATCAACGTGAAGATGGTGGGCTGGGGCCTTCTCGTCTTCCTCGGCTACTTCCTCGTGCGCCGCTACGTGCGCGTGACGTTCTTCACGATCGTCTACTTCCTCGGCGCCGTGACGATGCCGTGGGTGCAGTCGATCCTGCCCGAACGCGCGCCCGTCGTGACGGCCGACGCAGGCGGTCAGACGAATGAGGCCGCCGCGCCCGCCAAGACGGGCAAGGCCGACGCCAAGGCCGTGGGCGAGTGGTACGACGCCTTCCTCGCCTACGAGCACGACCGACGCGCCCGCTTCCCGAACGGCCTTTCCGAGAAGGACACGCCGTTCGACATCCTGCTCCTGAGCATCTGCTCGGTCTCGAACGACGACCTCGCCGTCTCGCAGCTTGACCAGCATCCGCTCTTCAAGGAGTTCAACATCCGCTTCGACTCGTTCAACGCGGCGACGGCCTATTCGGGCCCGGCCCTGCTGCGCCTGCTCAACGGCGCCTGCGGCCAGCCGTCCCACAGCGAGCTCTACGGCGAGCGCCGTCCCGAGTGCGAGATCATGACGAGGCTCGGCACGCTCGGCTACTCGCAGCGCCTGCTGATGGACCACTCGGGCGAGTACGACAACTTCCTGCAGTCGATGCGCGACAAGGCGGGCGTCACCGCCACGCTTGACAACGCGAAGTACCCGACGCGCTACATGGGCTTTGACGACGAGGAAATCGCCGACAGCCTGGCCGTGCTGCGCCACTGGCAGCGCACGCAGGTGAAGTCGAAGGCGGGCCGTACGGCCACGCTCATCAACTTCATCGCGCTCCACGACGGCAACCGCCTGCCCGGCCGCGGCCGCGCCGAGCCCTTCAAGCCGCGTGCCCAGGAGATGTTCGACAACATCCGCACCTTCCTGCGCGAGCTTGAACGCTCCGGCCGCAAGACGATGGTCGTGATCGTGCCCGAACACGGCGCCGCCGTGAGGGGCGACAAGATCCAGGTCCCGCGCTTGCGCGACATCCCGACCATGCGCATTTCGCGCGTTCCGGTCATGGTCAAGTTTGTGGGCCTCAAGGGCATGCCCAACGAGCCCATCCACGTGACGGGCAACACGAGCTATCTGGCGCTCACGTCGCTCATCGGCAAGACGCTCGAGACCGACTACTTTGCCAAGGACGGCGGCACGGTTCCGCTCGAGCAGCTCGTCCATGATCTGCCGCAGACCAACCCCGTGAGCGAGAACGGCACCGTTCAGACGCTCGAATATCAGGGCCGCGAATACTTCCGCCAGAACGGCGGCGAGTGGAAGCCCTACGGCGGCTGATTTCCGAGTCCGAAGACAGAATGACAAGGCCCGCGAACACCTGTGTGATCGCGGGCCTTGTTGCTGTGTGCCAGGCATGGGTACAATCTATCTCTGGACCACCCATTCTTGTCAAGCAAGATGTCAAGTATTTTCCGCCGCAGGCGGTGCGTGAGCGCGAAAGCGCTCTCGCAGTGGCCGCGGGCCGTACTAATTTGAGCGAGCTTG
>OCHM01000213.1_pt1 | contig 46349 bp, 32 predicted proteins | sample 1538901 | NCBI WGS metagenome assembly OCHM01 (sample SAMN04571734, study PRJEB22368) | human gut metagenome | biome: human gut; material: stool | host: Homo sapiens | place: Luxembourg | collected 2012-11-08 | reverse complement strand
GCATTGAAAGCAACTGCGACTACAAGACAGTAAGCGTACTGCTCGGTCATGCCAATATCACCACAACCCTTAATCTCTATGTTCACCCGAACATGGAGCAGAAGAAAAAGTGCATCACCAAGATGTTCAAGTCTCTTGGGAAATAAAAGCGTGTAGTAATGATGGGGAAGAGGGGCCTCGTCATTACAGGTTGATGCTTTCTCCCACGATGAAGCCAGTGGTCCAGGCGGCTTGGAGATTGAAGCCACCGGTGACGGCATCTATATCCAGAACTTCACCAGCGAAGTGGAGGCCCGGACAGAGCTTGCTCTCCAGGGTGTTGGAGTCGATGCTCTTGAGGGAGATGCCGCCGCAGGTGACGAACTCTTCCTTGTAGGTGCCTCGGCCCGAGATGCTGTGACAGTCGTTGGTGAGTGTCTCCACCAGTCGGTTCATGCCCTTCTTGCCCACTTCCGCCCATTTCCTTTCGGGCGCTATGCCGGCTCTCTCGGTCAGGTATTGCCACAGGCGGGAGGGTAGGGCAAAGGGACGAGTGCTTGTAAGGAGCTTTTGTGGGTTGCGCGAAGCGGTTTCTTGTAGTTCGCTCTCCGCACAGGAACGGTCGTTCTCGTTTATCCAATTGATGCTCACAGTCTCGTGATAGTTGCGCTCGTGCAGGTGTCGGGCGGCATGCGATGACAGTTTCAGAATGGCCGGACCACTCATCCCCCAGTGGGTGATGAGCAAAGCACCTTGTGCCTTGAACTTTGTGGCGGGGATGGAAACCGTGGCAGGGTCAACCACCGTGCCCATCAGTTGCTTGAATGCAGCCTCTTCCACGTTGAAGGTGAATAGCGATGGTACGGGTTGTTCTATGCTATGTCCCAATTTTCCCAGATAACTGAGACCATCGGCACGAGGTGAACCGCCGGTGGTGATGACCACTCTGTCGGCTTGGATGGAGTTGCCGCTCTTGAAGGTGAGCGTGAACTCCCCGCTCTCTCCGTCCCTCTCGAGGGCGGTGAGCCAGTGCCCTGTGTGCACCTGTATGCCCAGTCCTTTGGCTCTGTAGGTCAGACTGCGCACGATGCTCATGGCATCCTGTGAGCGTGGGAATACGCATTCATCCTCCTGCGTCACCAGTTTGACCCCTTGGTTCTCGAACCATTCATAGGCATCCTGATAGTCGAAGCGTCGGAAGAGACGCTTCATCAACTGATGCCCGCGGGGATAAACCTGCTTGAGGTCAGTCACTTCGCGAAACGAATTGGTCAGGTTGCATCGTCCGCCACCTGTTATTGCCACCTTGGCCAGAACCTTCTGCGCCCGTTCGTAGATATCCACCGAGGCGTGTGGCAATCTCTCCTTCACTCTGATGGCAGCGAAGAATCCTGCCGCTCCACCGCCAATGATGGCAATGTGCATCTCCCTTTTACTCTCTGTTTCCTGCATACTGTTGCAAAGGTCGCACATTTTCCCAATACTCCCCGCAGCCCTTCCCTCAGAATTTTTGATTGCTTTGCAAATGTGTTCAAATACACTTTGTGGCTTGTTCGCAGTATGAGAATGCCTCCCACTGCGGCAAAAGGCACGTTGAGGAGCACCAGCGAAGCATCGTGGGCGTTGCCGAAGAGCATATACAGAATGGCGAAGATGACCAGGCGGTGCTTCATGGCGAGGTAAGGGAGTGTGCCAGGCAGGATGGAGCAGCAGGGCGGAAATGAAAATGGGACGTGCCAACTGGTGATGGCACGTCCCATGATGATAGGATACAGAGGGATGTCTATTCCTCGGTGGAGAATACTTGTTTCAGGTTCTTGGCATCGGTGGCGTGGGCAGGCATCAGTTTGAGTGCGCTGATGTTGAGGCTGGGCTTCCATGACTGGTGCGGCTCTGTCTGGCTCTTGGGGGTGCTCTCGGCCTTGACGCTGTTGCCAAATCCGTCCACTACGGCTTCCTCCACTCCTTGTGGGAAATAGCCTTTCTCAGTAAAGTAAGAGAGATTTAAGGTGAAGGTTCCTGTACTTCTGTCGTAATAGCAGGGATATTGGTCATATTCGTCAGATTTGTGGTATGCCCTCGGGTCTGCTACGTAGATTCTCTCGCTATCGCTTAGCATTGTGACGAATTGCTTATGTATTCTGCAATTGAACATGCCTTCATCGGGATTGTAGTCGATGATTAGGCCGGTGCCACCGGCCCACCCTCCCAATATGAATTGTCCTCGGTTGGATGTAGGCGACTTTCGGTAGTAGATAGGAATGTTTTCCTGTGTTACCTGGAATATGATGTTGAACTTGTACGAGCATGTAGAACCGCTTTCTGAGAGCGGCCATTCATCGGCTTTATGACCGTCAGCCAACCATTCGGCTTTGGTGTTGTACCATTTCAGGGCGGATGAGAGGTTGGCTACACGGTCGCTCTTCACATCCTTCTGTATCTTTCCGTCGGCATCGTAGCCGGCAATGACCAGGGTGTAATTGAGTTCCTGCTGCTCGCGGGGGATGGTGAGAGAAGCCGAACCGCTGCCTGTCACCTTGATTCTGAGGGATGAGTTGAGCACGTTGGTCCATATGTTTCCCTGGAGCATGCTGTCGGGCAGGAGCGCGATGTAGGCTCCGTCAAACTCAGAAGCATCATAACGGACGGTGCAACGGGTGCCTCCATCCTCGGTGGCAGTGTTGTCGGTGAGTGATACCGAGAGGTTTCTCACTGGGCACTCATATATCTCGGGCGCCTTTCCGTCCTGGCTCCATAGGCCAATGTTCACCACCTTGTTGCCCGCCACAGACAGGCAGGCCAGTTTGTACTCGGCACTGCGCTTGGGGTAGGGGATGGTTGCCACCCGCATTTGATTGTTGGGGTTGATGCGGACAGCAACGTAGGCAGGCAGAGTCTTAGCCTCGAACATGGCTTTGATGTCGGCTGTAGTGGCATACTTATCCACCAGAGCCACATACCCCTTCTCGGTGTGCGGACCGAAATAGTACATTGCCTGCACATTCCAGTTGCCGTTCTTGTCCTGTACCGCCTTGCCGTCGGTGACGATACAGCTGTAGTCGGGATACATGAAGGTTCGCTCCGTCTTGCTGATGATGATGCTTCCATGGTGCGTGCCAACACCTACGACTGTAAATTTGCCGGCATCATCCGGCATGGGTATTTGTACCCATCCTGTATCCTTGACTGCTGTGCCATAGCCGGCGTCTGCCTCCAGCCTGGCCAGCGCAGTTTCTGCCAGACTGTCGGGTACGCATGCCAGTCGCACTTCATCCAACTCACGCATTATGTAGAGGTACGTGCGCAGGTATTTCTTGCCGTTTGCGTTGACCACACTGGCGGGGTACTGGGCATCGGCATAGAATGTGGTGGTGAGTGCGTAAGCGGGAGGGTTGCAGCCAGGAATGCGCAGCTCGGTGAGCGTCAGACTGTTCACCACCTTCAGCTGGTTGCCATAGGTGACTGTGATGCTGTTTCGTGGGAAGGTAATCACTCCGTCCTGCAGGGTGGCGTTGGCGGTACTCTGCACCATCACATCGTTCCCGTCGATGCGGAAACCCAGTTTCTGCTCGGGAATGTAGGCTTCTGCACCCTGGAATCTGATGACCAGCGAGGAGCCTGTATAGCCCATGGTGGAGTCGGCTGTCTGGCTAAAGGGGTTCTTGATGATGAGGCCCTCGGCAGTGGTCAGTGGTTCGGCTGTGAGTGTGACATACTTTGCGGGTGTCTTTATACCGAACAGCTCGCGCACAATGCCGTCGTTGAACGTCACATCGTAGGTGGAGCTATGGTCAGCCCACATGCCTCCTCCCACCCAGTAGCATTCTGATGGGTCGGGATTTTCCTGCCCTATGGAGTTCCAGGCATACTGCATGAGGTTACGTAGGGGGAATACCAGGTTCATCCAGGCAGGCCGTCCGTTGCCGGCATTGGACAACTGCTGTCGGGCAGGGATGTATTGTGCATCCTCGCCTTGGGTGCGATCGACCGACATGTTGAGTCGCTTGTAGTCGAAGAAGGACTGGCCTTCACCCCACAGCTCGATGCGCTTCTGCTTCACTATCTCGTTGATGGCCACCTCTTTCTGGACACCTTTGGTGGGGTAGTTATAGTTGGCCGTGCGGTATTTCTGCATGAAGCTGTTCAGCATCTTAAGGCCATTTACGGCAGATGAATGCGCTATGGCCTCTGCTTGTATGAGGTACATCTCCTCTACGCGCATCAGTGGGTAGGCTGCCTGAGCCATTGTTATTACGTCGTTGATGCTTCCCTTGTAGGGACGGAACTTCAGTGATGCGTATTTGGGAAGTTGCTCCACGATGCTGCCAACAAGATGTGGTTCGCTGTGGTCATCGCTTGTCAGGAATAGCTTGCTGCGTGGGTCACCTGCGCAAATCTCCTTGAAGAGCGATGGAGTGATGCAGGCTGGCACATGTGGTGCATATCCCATCTGGTTCTCATTGCACATCCACGAACCCCAGTTCACAATGCCGGTCAATACGACCGCATCGTCTTCGTGAGGTTGTGCTCCCCACATCCACGAGGAGGGTGCTGTGTTGTTGAATCCATTCTCGGTGTTCAGCATTTCGGCCTCGCTGAGCGGAGTGCTTCCACTCTGTGTGATGGCCTTGCCGGCCATGTCGGCAGCTGCGGGATAGTCCTCTACCCACATGTTCAGGCGTGCTTGCAGACCATACACGCAGGCCAGGTCGGGCAGGAGCTTGCTGCTGCGCTTGTAGTTGGCGAGGTATTTCTCGGCCTTGGCCAGGTCGCTATTGATGAATGCTTTCATCTCTTCGCGGCTGGCACGGGTCAGTTGGGCCAACTGTGCAGGTGTGGTCTTCTCGGTGATGATAGGCACAGTGAGGTGGGTCAGATTCTTCCCCGTGTAGGAATAAGGTTGGGTGGCATCACAGGGCAGATACTCATACATACGTGCCATATCCAGATAGTACATGGCTCTGAAGGCATAGCCCACTCCCAGATATTCCTTCAGCTGGTCGTTGGCCTTGCTCTCATCGATGGCTCCTATCAGTTTGTTTACCGCCGTGATTGCGTTTTCATAGAAGCGCCAGATGTTCCGAGTGGTTGTATGAATCGGACTGCCAGCTGTGTTCTCAGCCCATGAGGAGAACCAGTTATATCCATCGTCAGGTCGGTACATATCGGCTGTCATGATGTCGCGGATGTGCATGATGCCTCCGTAACCAAAGTTGTAATGCCGGTCAGGGTCGCTCATGTAGTGTATGCTGTTGGGCAAATCGAGCAGATAGCGCTCCAGGTCGCCGAAGAAAGTCATCTCCTCGCCCTTATACACCTCTACGTTTCCCTCCTTGGTGACCTTTACCTCCACTTCTCCTTGTTTGTTGTCGGTGAAGTTGATGGAGTCTCCCTCGGTGAGTTCCACCCTTTTGCCACCCAGATAGAATCCCAGTCCCTGCGCATGCAGGCTGTTGGCTGCCAGTATCACCGCCAGCAGACACAACAAATACTTCACTTGTTTCATCTTACCAATACCTTGAATGAGACTTCCCCTGCTTTTACGATGATGGTTCCCGACTGCCCGCGCAGGCTGACTGATGCTCGTCCGCTCTGGTCGGCGCTGGCCTGTGCGGTGATTTTGCCGTCCGTGGTGGCGGTTGTCACTGTGGTGCCAGCCTTCAGCCCGGCCACTTGCAGCGTGCCGTCATGGAACGAGAATGAGGGCTTGAGCGTGGTGGAAGTGATTTCCTGTAGTCCGGTCTCGTCCTCGCGGCCAAATGTGCCGATATAGTCACGCTGCTCCAGCGTGATTTTATAGTCGGCAGATTCCGACATGGGGATGCTGTAATAGCACTCGTAGGTTACAGGCTGCAGGTTGACATACTCCTCCCACACACCGTCGGACTGGATGATGGCGTTTCCGTTGTGCACTTTCAGCACAGGTCTGTCGGATATGAAGAAGCTGTACAGCTCTGATTCTCCATTCCAGACCACCAATGCCGCTTTCCTCTCTTCGGCTTTCATGGGGGCAATGGCCATCATGCACATGGCGATGAAGGCCAGTCCTTGGGTCAGTAGTTTAGGTTTCATAATCAATTAAGTTTAGGTTTTATAGTATGTTGAATGTAATGTGTAGCCTTTAGCTCTTGTCATCTCAGGTATTCCGATGTTGTCCTTTGGTGACTCGGAGAGGAGATCTGTGGTAGCCCAGTGCAGCTTTGGGTGGGCTGTCTGGGCTACTCTTAGGGGTTGTAGGGGCTTGTTATGCTTTCAGAGCATCTATGTTCTGTGGGTTGTCGATGGCTTTTCCTTCGCTGGTGTAGATGTAGTCCAGGCGCTGGGCATAAGCCTTCTCTATCTTGCCACGCACCATCTTCATGGTGCTGTTTATCATCTGGTTCTGCTCGGTGAAAGGCTCCTTGAGCACGGCAAATGTGGTGGGCAGCCAGCGCTCGGGGAACATACCTTGCTGGTCACCTCCCTTGCGGAAGCGCATGATATCCTTCTGGATTTCCTGCAGAGCCGCATGGCAACCGTCCTCAGTATTCAGATTGCAACCTCGGCGCTTGAGTGCTTCGCGGTTGGGCACTATAAGGGCAGTGGTGTAGGCACTCTGGTTGTTGTAGAGCATCACCTGGTCGATGGTGTCGCAGAGTTCTACCAGAGCCTCTTCAATGCCTTCGGGGCTGTATTTCTCTCCGTCGCTGCTGATGAGCAGACTCTTGAAGCGGCCCAATACATAAAGCAGTCCCTCGGAACTCATATATCCAAGGTCGCCCGTGTAGAGCCATCCGTCGCGCACGGTGGCTGCTGTAGCCTCGGGATTCTTCCAGTATCCGGCCATCACGTTTTCGCCCTTGACCACTATCTCACCCTGTTCGCCCAGGGGAAGTTCCTTGCCTTCGGAGTCGCAGATGCGCAGCTGGATGGGCTGCACCAGTTTGCCGCTGCTGCCCAGACGATAGTATTCGGGGGTGTTGGTACTGATGACGGGAGTGGCTTCGCTGAGGCCGTAGCCCTGATACATAGGCAGTCCGATGCCGATGTAGAAGCGCTGCAGATCCTTGTCGAGCAATGCTCCTCCGCCGATGAAGAAGCGCAACTCGCCTCCGAAGCTCTCTCTCACCTTGCTCAGCAGCAGTTTGTCAAACAGCGCCACAAGCGGCTTGAGCAGCAGACGCAGTCCTTTGCCGTCGAGACAGCTCTCGCCGTAATAGAGCCTGCGCACCTCTGTGGCAATGTCGAAGAGGCGCTGCACCTTGGTTCCCTGCTTGCGTATGCTTTGCTCTATGTTCTTCTTGAAGCTCTTGGCCAATGCAGGTACCGAGAGGATGAAGTGCGGTTTCACCTCGCGGATATTCAGTGGTATGTTTTTCAGAGTCTCCATGGGAGAGCGCCCGTTCTGCACGGTAGCCACCGATGCACCCTGCATCATCATCACATAGAAGCCTACCACGTGGGCAAAGCAATGGTCGAGGGGCAGTATGATGAGCGTGCGCCAGGTCTGGTCGATAGGCACTCTGGTGAGGCACTGTTCCACGTTGGCTGTGTAGTTGCGGTGTGTCAGACACACGCCTTTAGGGTCGGCTGTAGTGCCGCTGGTGTAGGTTATGGTGGCGATGTCGGAGTTCTGCAGGCTCAATCCCACGCTCTTGAACTCGTCCAGAGTGCATTCTGCCAGGCGCTTGCGGCCCATCTCCATCACCTCTTCGAGTCCTATTTCGCCCTCCTCCCACTGGTCTTGCTTGTCGAGCACAATCACGCGCTCTACGGCAGTAAGCTCCTTGCGGATAGCCCGCACCTTCTTGAGCTGCGTTCCGCTCACCACTATGTAGCGCACATCACCGTGCTTCATGCGGAAGAGCAGGTCGTTGTCCTCCTCCAGTTTGATGCTCAGGGGTACGTTGATGGCACCGGCATAGAACATGGCCAGTTCGCTCACTATCCACAGGTTGCGTCCCTCTGACAGCAATGCCATGCAGTCGCCTTTCTTCACGCCCAGTTCCTGCAGGCCCGCTCCAAGCCAATAGACCATCTGCTTCACTTCCCTGTATGTGGTGTTGACCCATGTCTGTCCCACCTTCTCCATGAGGAAAGTGTTGTTGGCATAAGCTTTCACACTGTGTTCGAATACATCAACGATTGTCTTCTTGCTCATATTCCTTATATATAAATAATGTGTAAGATGTGATCAGAATTCCGTTGGCTGGCTCTCGTTGCCAAACCTGTCGATGGCTGTCACCGCCATGTGCAGACCGTAGAGGGTGCGTGAGAGCAGGTTGTAGGTGTATTCTGTCTGTTCGGTCACTGTCACTATGTTGGCAGGGTTGGTGATATCAACGGGCGACGACTTGCCGGCGTAGAGTACGTAGCGGCATGCTTCACCTTGGCTTCCTTTCACCTGGCTCCATACCAGATGCTCCTTCACTCCATTCACCCGCTCTTGTGTGGTCACCTTGGGAGCCTCTGGCGGAGTGCAGCATAGCCAGGTGAGCGCGGGGGTGAGTGCGGGATAGGGGTAATAGGAATCGTGCAGATAGTCGTAGATACCCTTGGTGTTGTCGGTGAGGAACTGGCTGCGGAAGTATGCCTGGCCGCCCAACTGCTCCTGGCGTATGTAGCACAACTCGCGCTGCACGATGCCCCATTCCCAGTCCTTCTCTTTCGGACTCAGGAAGTAAATGCCCAGACCAGGCACGATGATACGCCCGTAGGACTGCTCCTGCCAGTCGGCAGCGAAGGGGTAGAAGTGGTCGCCCTGGAAGTACATCATGGGACAGAGCATATCCATAATGCCCTGGCGCAACCATCCCTGTGCATCCTGATACACGGTGGTGAGTGCTGCCCATCCCTTGGCAGAATAGCGCGATACGTCCTGGTATTTGCCTACAGGCGAACAGCTTACCTTTACCCAGGGTTTCACAGCCTTGATGCGCTGGTAGGCCAGCCGTGCGATGGCGGTGATGTTGTCGCATCGCCACTGGCGCTTGGATTGTCCCTTGCCGTATTTCCTGTAGGTGGCGGCGTCGGGGAAAGACTCTGGGTTTTCGGGATAACGTATGTAGTCGAAGTGAATACCGTCGATGTCATAGTTCTCGGTTATCTCTTGGCAGATGCCTGCTATGTACTCCGCCACTCCGGGCAGTCCGGGATCCAGATAATAGGAGTCGGCATGCCGCTTGAGCCAGGAGGGGTGGGTGTGCAGCAGCCCTTTCTTGCCCATGCGCTTGGCTTGTGCTGTCTTGAAGCACGGAACGGTCACTACCCAGGCATGCAGCTCCATTCCCCGCTTGTGGCATTCCTCTATGGCAAAGGCCAGAGGGTCATAGCCCGGACTCTTGTCGTACTGTCCCGTGAGCGCGATATCCCATGGCTCGATGCGGCTGGGGTAGATGACGCTTCCGCGCACACGTGTCTGCAGGAACACTGTGTTCATCTTGCAGGCCTGCAGTTGGTCCAGTATCTGCCTCAGCTCCTGCTTCTGACGTTCGATACCGTTGGCTGAATTGGCCTTCGTCTTAGGCCAGTCCAGTCCTCCCAGCGTGGTTACCCACACTCCGCGCACCTCTCTCTTGGGTGCGGGATGGGCAGGTGAAAAGAGTTCCTGCGCGTATATTGTGGTGCAAAGTATGGCTGCCAGAGCCAGTGCACAAGTCCTTATGAGCTTATTCATGCCCACAAAGATAGTTCTTTTTATCGTTTTTTCGTAAATTTGCACGTCAGTTTATAAGAAAAAGAAGCAGACATGATTTCGTTTTGTATTTCTCTTGTTGCCCTTGTGCTTGGATATGTGTTCTACGGCGCAGTGGTGGAGAGAGTGTTCGGAGTGGAGCCAGACAGGCCCACACCGTGTTTTACCAAGCAGGATGGAGTGGATTATATCCCCATGCCCACTTGGAAAGTGTTCCTCATCCAGTTTCTCAACATTGCCGGCACTGGCCCCATTTTCGGTGCCATCATGGGCATTCTGTTTGGTCCGGCAGCCTACTTGTGGATAGTGCTTGGCTGTATCTTTGCGGGTGCTACACATGACTACATGAGCGGGATGATCAGTCTGCGCAAGGGTGGTATATCCATTCCCGAGTTTGTGGGCGATGAACTGGGGTCGGGCATCAGGCTCCTCATGCGCGTGTTCTCCATGGTGCTTCTGGTGCTGGTGGCAGCTGTGTTTGTGGCCACACCGGCCAATCTGCTCAGCAACATGACGTCTGATTGGGGCGCTTGCGGCACTGTCTTCTTCTGGTCGGCACTCGTCTTCTTCTATTATATATTGGCCACTCTGCTGCCTGTGAGTGCACTCATCGGTCGCATCTATCCCCTCTTCGGACTGGCTATGCTCATCATGGCAGTGGGTCTGGCAATAGGCATCTTCACCCATGACGGCTGGATGCCCGAACTCACCGACCCTCTCACGGGCCATCATCCCAAGGGGTTGCCCGTATTTCCCATGCTGTGCATCACGATAGCCTGTGGTGCCATCAGCGGTTTCCACGGCACACAAAGCCCCATGATGGCACGTTGTCTCAAGAGTGAGCGTATGGGCCGTCGCGTCTTTTACGGAGCTATGATAGCCGAGGGGCTGGTGGCTCTCATTTGGGCAGCAGCCTCCATCAAGTATGCCGGCGGCTATCAGCAACTGGCCGATATGGGCAATCCTGCCGTGGTGGTAAGCACCCTGTGCAGTAGCTGGATGGGCAGGATAGGAGCCATACTGGCCATACTGGGTGTGGTGGCAGCACCTATCACCAGTGGCGATACTGCCTTGCGCAGCGCCCGACTGATGGCAGCCGACTTCCTCCACTTCCCTCAGAACAAGCTCTGGAAGCGTCTCGCGCTCAGTCTACCCATCTTCGTGGTATGCGGTATGCTGTTGTTCATCGATTTCAATGTGCTCTGGCGCTACTTCGCATGGTCCAATCAGACGCTTGCCTTCATGACTCTGTGGGCTGTGAGTGTGTGGTTGGCACGCAAGGGACGCTGCTTCTGGATCACACTCCTTCCTGCCATGTTCATGACCGTAGTGTGTACCAGTTACATACTGGTTGCACCCGAAGGGTTCCAGTTGCCCCTCTGTGTGGGCATCGCGAGCGGACTGGTCTTCATGTGCCTGCTTACTGCCCTGTTCGGGTATTGGCTTGTGCGCAGGAGAAGCAATGGTGGCAGAAGTTAAAACATACTAAAATGCGGCACTGATGCTTGCTGACTTGGGAAAAATCCCATAACTTCGCCCTCATTAAATTTATAACGACTCTAAAGAATATCGCAATGAAGACATCCACATTGAGAAAAGGTATGCTGGTGCTGCTGATGGCAGTGACCAGCCTGTCGGCATCTGCCCAGTTTGAGAAATACACCTCTTATCTCAACACTTCACTTACCGGTATGGGACTTTCCTACAGCAAGGACTCCAAGTTCAAGATGGGCGTTCAGGCTACCGGCGGCTATTTTGTAGAAGACGGCTGGATGATATACGGACGCCTTGGATATGAGCATCAAGGGGCTCGCGGCACTATGAAGAACCGCAACGACCTGCAGGTGGGTGTGGGCGGAAGATACTACATCGAGCAGAACGGCTTATTCCTGGGACTTGGACTCACCTTCCAGCATGCCAGCAATGTGACTTCCACCCAGACTATCAACAGAGTGGAGATCCCATCGTCTGATCCTAAACTGGTGAGAGAGACGGTGATCACCAAGTATGGCAACCGCAACTACATGCACCTGACACCCGAGGTGGGCTACTGCTTCTATGTAAACAACTATCTGAGCATCGAACCGTCAGTCTATTGCAACCTCTGCTTCAACCGCTTCAGCGAGGGTACCGAGGTGGGACTGAAGCTTGGCATGGGCTTCTACTTCTGATAAGCAGCTGCGGGCACTCTCTTGTGCCTGGGCAGTAACAGGATACACTGGCGGGTTGCAGAGTAATACTCTCGTGCAACCCGCCTCTTTTTCTGCAAGACAAAGATGAAAGTTTCTAAGAGAGAACAGAACTGGCAGGAGCATTATGCGCAGCTCCTGGCCTATGTGCAGGAGCATCGTCACCTGCCCGATAAGCGCAAAGTGGAAAACCGAGGTCTCCTCAACTGGTGGAAATACAACCGCAAACTCATCCTGCAAGGTAAATTGGATGCCCACCACATCCAACTGCTCGACCAGCTCAGCCGCATGAGAGAAGGCTGCGGGACGGATTAGAATCTTGTCGCTTGGCCGATAAGGGGCTGTCATTTCGTCTGTGTGGTTTATGGGATAGAGTTCAATCCCATTTCATCCAACCTAATAAAGAAGCTGTAGAAGCCTCTTGTAACCGGCATCGCAGTACTGTCGTCATCCCTTCACGGTAGTACTGCGCATTTCTTGCATTCTCATGGAAGGGGAGATTCTTGATGCTTACAGAAGACAGAAGCACTTTTGTGTACCAATGAAAAACAGTTTCCAAGGCAGAGCCTGTAAGCGGTTCTGAATCTTGTTTGTGTACTTCTCAGTATATGCCAGACTACGCCGTGGATAGTTCAGAATAGGTTCATGTTGTTTCATTGAGTGCTTAAAAATATGAATAATAAGTTTAAGTGTGGTTGTTTAGCAATATTTAACATCTATTTTTTTTTTTTGTTTTGGCTCGTTACCTTTGCCATCGATGTTTGGTAGAACTATCTAAAATATTGAAAATATTTATCTGACAGGTTTTCTGCCAGTATGTGAAGACATAGAACAAAATTAGAGATAAGATGAAGAGAGTATTGTTATTGCTTTCTTTCATTGGGATGATGCTGGGTGCACATGCCAATGAGGAACATGAGAAGTATCATCCCAAGGAGACTGATGATTACATCACCATCAATGATGTGACCGTAGTGCCTGGGAGTAATGAGGAGTATGAATTGAGAATCAGTCTCGAAGGCTCCAAGATTTACACTGCTTACGAGATGGATATTGAGTTCCCTGCCGGCCTCGAGGTAATTGTGGATGAATATGGACCGTATGTAACGCTTTGGGATGGCGACGGATGCATTTATCCCAAGACTCGAAAGCAGATAACCCATACGGTGACTTCTTCTTGGGGGAAGATAGGTGCCAATAGTTTGCGCTTGGCTTGCATCGATCTCTCTGTTAAGGAGTTTGTCGCAACAAAGGGTATCCTATTGAGCATATACTGCAAGGCTGGTGCTTATCTCAAGCCGGGCGATGTGAACTTGAAGGTGAGCAACCTGCATTTTATAACCAACGAGGAGATATGGGTGGATGGCAAGCGGCAGAACGGACAGCAGTACAATTGTAAGGACCAGACTCTCACGGTGCATGTGGCGAACAAAAGTACAGCAAGCATCTCTGTGAGTGCAAAGAACAAGTTTGGTACTTGTGTTCTGCCTTTTGATGTGAATGAGTTGCCCGATGGACTGCATGCTTATTCTGTGACAGAGCGCTCCGCTGATGCAAAGTATGCTTTTCTCACCGAGCAGAAGAGCATAAAAGCCTTTGTTCCTTATATCCTCTACGACGAGAATGGCTATAGTGGAACGTTTAGCGGAGAAGTGGATGAGAGCAAGTATCAGGAGGAGGTCAACGAGGGTATTCTCTATGGTACAATGGTTCCACGTTCTGTCAAGGAAGGTTTTATCCTCCAGAATCAGGGAAGCGGTGTGAAGCTTTATGCCATGATGGGCAATCAGTTCTTGATTCCTGCTGGACGCTGTTGGGTGTTGCCCAAGATTTACAATGGTCCTGGAGTGAAGTCGCTCGACCTTTCCTTTGATGAGGAAACAGGCATAGGGGCAACTCCTGCCGATAAGCCTCATTCTTCTCAGCCTGCAATCTACATGCTGGATGGCAAGCGTGTGCAGCATCCTCAGGCTGGTCATATATATATAATGAATGGTCGGAAGGTCTTCTGGCTGAAGTAACAACCAATTAAAATAATACAAGTTATGAAAAAACTTTTCTTGTTCAATATCTTGGCATGCCTCTTTGCTCTGCAAGGTTTGGCACTGGAAGTTGGTCAGACATTCACGTATAAAGATGAAAATGGTACGACGTGGGGGTGTGAGGTTATTAATTATACTACGCGTGAAGTATCTATAACTTCTGCCTCGGGTTATGGGAATGAAGTTGTGATTCCTGATGTGGTGAAGAATGGGGAGGATGAGTATAAAGTGACGGAATTAGGTGAAGAACTTTTTATTGGAAATAAGGAAATTACAAAAGTGACTTTGCCCAAAGGTTTGGAAATGCTGAATCGTAGGGCATTTTCAGGTTGTGAAAACTTAAGTGCTGTGGAGAATTTAGCGAGTGTCACAAGCGTTTCTGAACAGGCTTTTTATCAGTGTTCAAGTTTGAGTCATGTTGATTTGCCTTCTTGCACACAAATTGGCTGGTGGGCTTTTTCCAGTTGTCCCAATATACGGGTTTCTCTTGGAGCATCTTGCCCAAAGTTGGGATACGGAGCATTCGATTCAACGGCAACTGTGACAGCTCCTCTTTCTAGAGCGGCATTGTATAGGTATTCCGCTGATTGGAAGAAATATTTCGGGCAGATTACCTTTATAGATGACATTATGAAGATTTCAACCAAGGCTTTAAGTGATAAGTCTGGTATTGAGAATGTCATAGGCGCTACAGAGGTAAGTAAGGTCACAGCCTTGAAGGTGACAGGTACAATAAACAGCTATGATATATTCATCATAAGGACTAAAATGTATGACCTTCATTATCTGGATTTGACCGATGCGGATATTGTGGCTTGTGATTTTCCATATTATGAGGATTATCATACCTCAGACAATGAGGTGGGTGCATATGCGTTTTGTAAACTGAATAATCTAATTTCTTTGAAGTTGCCTAAAAATGCAAAGGCTATTGGTGATGATGCAGTGTACGATTGTCCTAATCTTTGTGAGGTGATACTTCCGGAGAAATTGGAGAAAATTGGACAGTCCTCTTTCGGAAAATGTAGAGAACTAGTGTCGATTCCTTTTCCGCCGTACTTAAGAGAAATAGGTCGCTATGCATTCTATTGGTGCCAATCTCTTAAAAATGTATCTTTCCCTCATAATTTGCAGAGTATTGACGATCATGCTTTTGAAATGTGCAGATCTCTTACAGAAGTTCGTTTCCCCAGTAGTATTCTGTCTGTGGGAGTAGAAGCATTTATTTCTTGCCCAATAAGAAGGGTCTATACTTACACAATTGAGCCGATACAAATCAGTCAGACTGCCTTTGATACTGACACCTATTCCACAGCAGAACTGTGGATGCCTACTCAGAGCTATAGCAATTACTACTATAACACGCAGTGGGGACAGTTCCGTAATGACAAATATCATTGGTTTGATGAGCCTTATGAGTATTTCTATGTGAACAATGACTATACTCTGGACAAAGGGAATAGTGCTGATGGCGACAAGGGACGTTTCGATGGAACACCTGATGTGGATGTGAATCCTGGTGGCGGACTGATAGTGGAAGGTGAAGGTGACCAGGGGGCTGGTGATGTTCATCTGAAGGGTGACGGCAAGAATTGGGCTTCTATCATCGCACATGCCAATATGGATGCCAAGAGATTGTATATCGACATTACTGTAAAGGCCAACTGCTGGCACTTCTTCTGCTTCCCGTTTGACGTGAAGAGAAGCAATATCAGTTGCAAGGGTAGCTTCGTGTTCCGCTATTATGACGGAAAGGTGAGAGCCGACAATGGTAAGGGCGGCTGGACCAATCTGCCTGACACCGAGGAATATCTGAGGGCAGGAAAGGGATATATTTTCCAGACTTCAATGGATGCCACATTGTCTATACTTATAGAAAAGGATAAGTTCGGCAAGTTGCCTGGTGTCACTGTCAGTGGCAGCCTTGAGGCAAATGCTTCCACAAACGAGCAGGATGCCAGCTGGAACTTTGTGGGCAACCCCTTCACCAGCTTCTTCAATGTGGATGAAAACGGATTTGCTGCTCCTATCACACGATGGAACGGGAGCACTTACGAGGCTGTTCGTCCTGGTGATGACGACATCACATTGCATCCCTTCGAGGCTTTCTTCGTGCAGTGTCCTGCCGACAACGACAAGATAGAGTTTGATGCTGCCAACCGTACAACACAGATCAAATCGGAGAAGCAGGCAGAGGTCAACAAGCAGAAGAGAAGACAGAGTACGCTGAACCCCAACCGCCTGATGGTGAACCTGACACTGGGCAATGGCAACGACAGTGACAATACCCGCGTGGTATTCAATCCCGAGAAGACTGCCCGCTATGAGATGGAGTGCGATGCTGCCAAATTTGAGAGTGGAACAGCTGCCGTACAGCTCTATTCTATAGAGGCAAAGGCCGGCAAGATGGCCATCAACGAACGTCAGGCAGGAAGCGTGCGCTTGGGTTATACAGCATCCAAGGGTGGAACCTACACCATTTCAGCCATGCGTATGGACCAGCCCGTGCTGCTGAGAGACAATGTGATGAACGTCACTTATGACTTGAGCAATGGCGATTATCAGTTCACCTCTGAAGCCGGCACCTTTGATGACCGTTTCATGATCATGATAGATGGCAGCGCCACTGGCGTGGCCGATATAGCCCGAGAGTCAGGCGTGAATATCCTGCCTATGCAGGGCGGTATGAACATCGCTGGTACAGAGGGGCAGACGGTGAATGTGTATGCTCTCTCTGGTGCTATTGTTGCCACACGCACTTCAGACGGCTTCTTGAGTCTGACGAAAGGCGTGTATGTAGTGGAGGTTGGTCAGATGAAGGCCAAAGTGGCAGTCAAGTAAACATCTTGTGTCTATGAACAGGATACTTGGTAATATCATCCTTGCACTGTTGCTCCTGCTTGGGAGCAGCAGTGCAGCATGGGCACAGACGGAGGAGTATAATCCGTCCAATCCACCAGAACCCTATGCGCGGTACAAGGTAACCACCAAGTCGGCCTATGGTTGGACATCAGGTGGGGGAACTTACCAGCAGGGTAATATGGCTACCATCAGGGTGTCGTCATCAAATGCCAACTATACATTTGCCTATTGGACCAAGAATGGTGAGAGATACACTGACAAGCAGGAGTTTGTTTACAGGGTGGAGGAGAATGCCCGCTTCGAGGCGGTGTTCGATTTTACTCCCGTGAATCCTCTGGAACCAGTGATGCCCAATACATACAGACTTTATCTTACTACCGACCTTGAGGGCGCTTGTTCCTTTAATAGAACGAGTGGAGCCAAGGTGGAGGCCGATGAATATGTACAGATAAAGGCTATCAGCAGTCCGGGCTTCGTGTTCGAGGGCTGGTATCTTAATGGCAACTGGGTAAGTGACCAGATTTCCTTCAACTATTTCATGCCCAGAAGTAATGTGTCACTTGAGGCACGTTTCTCCTATAGTCCCGACAATCCTGACGAGCCAAACAGCAGTGGGGGACAGACTGGCAATGTGGCCAACGGAGGTAAGAAAGGAGATGTGAATGGCGATGGCGAAGTAAACGCCAATGATGCTGTGATAATCATCAATAGCTTTGTCAATGGTACGGTAGGTGAGCTATCCAAGGCTGTGGCAGACGTGAATGGTGATGACGAAGTGAACATCTCAGATGCCGTGATAATCATCAATAATTATGTGAACAACAAATGAAGAATATGAAGAAAGAATATGTTGTGCCTTCAATGGCGGCCCAGAGTATGGAAGCAGAGAGTATGTTTGCCGTGTCTGGTGAAGGTAGTACGCCCACAAAGATTGAAATGAACTGGAGCACCAATGGAGGCAATGCCAGCAAGGACTATGAGGTACTGAACAAGAGAGAAAACTTCGATGACTTTTGGGAGTGACAATTCCCGGCAATGATCTGCCTTCATGGCAAAAGACGAGGAAGGAATCCTGGCTTTCTGGCCAAGGGTTCCTTCCTTTTCTTATTCTGCTCCCAATGAATGGGCAAGAACAGGCATCTTGGTATTGTAATTCGCGAATGTGGAGATGGAGATTAACTTATGCAAAAACATTGCTTTGTATGATAGAATGTCGCAATAAAACATTATTTTTGTGGGGCAAATGCAATAAAAACATGAAGTAAAATCGCATAAAGGCAGTTCAAGAAGAGAGAAAAAAGGAATAAGTCAAACTTGGCTTTCCAAAGTTGCATGGCAGACCTCCAAGTCGAGATGGACAATCTCAAGGAGTTCAAGCTGCGTTTGATAAGTGATGTAGTTACAGGACAGAACAGATATGTGTGGCAAAGCCACAGAAAGGAGAACAGCTATGAGCAAGGAAGAAAAAGACGTTGCCCTCTTCGTCGCATTCTGCATAGAAGAATATGGAGCGGCTAAAGGAATGAGTGGTGAACAAGTGCTTGATTTGTTTTCCAAGTATGGCTTGGTTGACTATCTAAGCGAGTTCTACGATGTCCTTCATACCCAGGGCCGTCAATGGCTGATAGAGGAGATAGACGAGTATATAGAAATCAGAAAAGAGAAAGAGGCATGAAGATATATCACGGAAGTTTAGAAGTTGTGGAGAATCCCATGATACTCCAGCCAAACCGCTTGCTGGATTATGGCAAAGGTTTCTACACCACGACTTCAGAACAGCAATCCAAGGAATGGGTGGAAAGGCGTATGCGTGAAAAGATTGTCAATGGCGGTTATGTCAACGTATATGAGTTCGACGATATAAAAATGCAGGAACTTAAATGCCTTATATTTGCCGAACCGTCTAAGGAATGGGCGGACTTTGTCATGGCTAACCGAACGCAAAAAGGCTTTACCCACGACTACGATATAGTATATGGCCCTGTTGCAAATGATAGAGTCTATTTGCAATTTGGACTATATGAAAGTGGAGCTATCGGTATCGAAACCCTTATTCGTGAACTCAAAACTTACAAATTGATTGACCAATACCTGTTTCATACAGAAAAAGCATTGGCGGCACTACATTTCATTGAAGCAATTAGAATAGGAAAATAATATGTTTCAAATAAACCAAAACAACCTCCATCTGCTTTTGCCAGGTAAAATTTGCTGGCTGGTAGAATATTTGCACGATGATTATGGCTTCACTCTACAAGAGAGTCTTAGCCGTATCTATCGTTCAGAGTTGTACAAGAAGTTATCAACAGAAAGTACAAAATACTGGCACTTGGGTCCAGTAGATTTGTATAATGAATTGAAGGCTGAACTATAAAACAACAGAGGTACTCATCGTAGGTAATGAAGAATTCGTTTGATCATTTGACTTGATCAAAAGGGTAAGAAAAGAAAGAAGTAGTACTGCGTGGGCGATAGAAGTAGTACTTCATGGGCAAAGAAAGATATACTTCATGGGCAAGGTGAGTAGTACTGCTTGAATCCTACCATGATTCACATGGGTTCCTTATTCCGTCTGGCTGGTTTCATAGCTTTGGGCTTGGTGCCAGTTGTGGAAAGTCCAGGTGAATATGCGTATGATGCTGAAGGTGGGGAAGAGCTTTAGTGCAGAGATGTCGGACGAGTTGAGCAATTCCACTTTCATGATGAAATTCCTGTCTATCCTGTAGAGGTCCTCATCGTGGGTGATGAAGAACTTGTTTATCATAAACAGAATGGGTCCCTTGAGATTGGGGTAGAGGGCTTTCTTTACTTCGTCAAGAGTGACCAGGAAGGTCTTGTTGTCCTGGTCCTCGTAGTTGATTACATACCAAAAGTCCCTGTTGCGAATGGCAGGCATTTGCCCTTTGCCACTTGCCAGGCTGTCTGGCATGTTTATCGTGATGGAGTCGTTGTGGACTCCTATGCCTCTTATTGTGAATGGTTTCCCGTGTCCAATACGTATCTCCCTACTTTTCATAGAACAGCAGTTGATACCTATGTCGCAAGGGCCGATATAAGTGCCGTTCAAGGTGAAGCATACTTTAGACATGAGCCTTTTGTTGAAAAAGGTGTCGCTTGCCACTTCATCGTTGTGGTTGGGGTCTTCTCTTGTCTTGCTGCAATCCGTGGGAGGGGTAGATTGCAACAGACGCATGTGCTCACGGAAATGCTGGACTTCCTCTTGGCATGTGTACCAGCCTTGTGCTGCTGTTTCCACAGAGCATATGCATAATAGAACCAAAAGGCCGATGATGAGCCTGTATCTGTCTGTGTTGTTCCTTGATTTAGTCATAATGCCTCTTGTTGGTTTATTTCACGCCAATGATTCCCTGATGCCAATTGTGGGCGGTGTGGGTGTAGATGCGTATAATGGCGAAGTGCGGGTAAGCCTTTCCCAAAGTGGGAATTTGTTCGGATGTTATCAGCTCCACTCTGTATATGAAGTTCTTGTCCAGTTTGTAGAGGTCTTCATCGTGTGTGATGAAGAATTTGTTTATTGTGTAGATGACGGGTGCGTCAAGATGTGGAAAGCGTTCTTTTCGAAGGTCGTCCAGACTTATCAACTCGATATTTTTCCCCTCGCTCTCATAATTGCAGATGTAGGAAATCTCCTTTCCGCGTATGCTGGGCCAGCATTCTTCTTCTTTTTCTGACCATTCACCCAAGGGAACGTCAAGTAGCAGAGAGTCTTTGTCTTTGCCAATGCCTCTTATTGTGAATGGTTTCCCGTGTCCAATACGTATCTCCCTACTTTTCATAGAACAGCAGTTGATGCCTATGTCGTAGGGGCCGATATAGACTCCATCTACCATATAGCATCCCCTTGCGTTGTCATTGAAATCTTTGTCTGTCAGATATTCAAATCTGTGGTTCTCGTCTTTGCGCTTGACCTCCTTTCCCCAGTCTTTGGGTGGCTCTCGCTTTTGCCTCTTGTACCATTGCCGCACATAATCTTCTTGGTGGTCGGCTCGTTTGATGAGCTTCATCATTCTTCTGCACTCCCTTCGGGTGGGGAAGTCTCGCGTGTGGGGAACTTTTTGCGCTTCCACTGCCAGAGTGCTCAAGCAGAAGCACATGAGCAGTAGCATCTCCGTGAACCGATTGTTTCTTGAATCCATGAGTCTTTGCGGCATATATGATTTGTAAGGCAATCCCGTTTCTTGTCAGATTCGAGGCTTGGAATAATATCGAAGCGAATTTAGTAAGATGTTCTGGAATGGCAAATGGAATTGGACAAAAAACTTGCAAGGTTAACTTAAATTAACGCATGGTGCTGGCTGTTCTGTCTAAACACAACATTTGTTTTGCCCAAATGCATCGGTTGTTTTGCCTGAACATGATGGCTGGTGCGTTGCGTGTCATTATGGGACAGAGGATTGTCGTAGGTCAGTCTCTCCAGTCTGTCTGTTGGTGGATAAGAAGGCGGGTACTCTTGGCAGATGAATGTCAAGTGTGCATAGTGTAGGGTGAGAAAACAGGTCATCCGAATCGTTCTCGATGAATCATAAAAATGATGTTGGCCTTTACTCGAATGAAAATGAAGTACGGGCTTCGTGGGAAAAAATGGGTGTAGGAACTTTATCTTAATATCCGTCTCCGCCCTAAAACAAGAGAAAGGTGAGACCAGTCCAAGAATTTGGCAATTCCAATACTGCCTAAGATGCCTGTTAGAATGGTGATGCCCGAATGAAATGTTCCTGTCGTATCAAATCCCCAAAAAGGTAATGTAAATTTGGACATCATCGTGAATATAGGGTGGAATATGTAGATTGGGAAGGTGTTTCTGCCTATATATTCTATTGCGTCCCTCCCCTTCCCTTTCAATAAAGTGTTGAAGTATGAAGAAAAAGAAAAAAAAGAAATGACACATGCCAAGATGCAAATCGTATCCCAATGTTGAAACGATTGGCTCGTAATCAATATTCCGAAAGGAATTAGTGGCCAGATGCTATTTGGGTATATCTCAGAAAAATCTTTCTGGTATTGTCTTATCCCGACTCCAATGAAATAATAAATGGCATTTTTAAGACTCAAGATAGGGGGGGGTAAGTAATGTGACGGCTATGAGTACTGTCGCAAAGATGGAATATTTTGCAGTAATGCTAAGTTTATTGAAAATGTGGAATGTAAGATAATACACGATTCCGCATACAATCATAACGTGCAGAAACCAATAAGGACCTATTGATTTGAAAAAAAGGATATTAAGAATGGTCGGCATGTCGAATGTCTTAATGCCATCGCGAACGGGGAGGAACAGGGATAATGCAGCATAGCCAATTACGAGAATCATGTATGGTAGCCATATTCTTAATATGTATAGAGCAAAATCTCGTATGGACTTGTTGATGTTAACTAAATACCCTGTAATAATAAGGAAAGATGGCATAATAAATGCAGAAATGGCAATCTTCGCGTTAGGATATATGTCGCCAAAGTTTACTATATGTACAAGTATGACCAGGCATATTAAAACAGCTCGGAAGAAGTTGATGTCTCTGTTGTATTTCATTTTAGTTCTGTTTGGAATTTAATGTCGTTCGCAAAGTTAGTCTTTTTTTTAAAATTCCATTGTTGTATCATAAAAAAAACTTTGCCAAAAGAGCTTGGCCTGTTTTCTGCTTTCTTTCAATTGAGGACATTTGTGTGTGAGCATCCTTTTGCGGATGCTTAATTTGTGACGCTGTGATTCCTTTCTTTTCTTTGCATAGGACGGGAATTTTGGGAAATTTGGGAAATTTGCTGGGGAGGCGAAGATTTTTGTTCTTTTGCTTGTTCCTCTGCTCACTTAATTGTAAATTTGCCGTGCTGAAGGCGGTTTATGCTGCCTGTAGGACGGTTAGGTGAGGAAGTGTGATGTGGATTGCATCCCCCTCTTTGTCCTGGAGCACTTGCCTCTGCTGCCTGCTTGAAGGTGGATGGACAGACCGAATGAGAAACACAGAAAGTCTTTTATTAATAATGATAAATTTAATTACTATGAAGAAGCACCTTGACTTCAGAACACTTGTCAGCCGTCTGATAGTGACGGTAGTGATGTGTTTGCCTGCATGGGGAATCCCTGTGTTGGCCCAAGAGGCAGAGTCGTATGCCGTATTTGATGCCGAAAGCGCCACACTGACCTTCAGGCATGATGCAGCCAAACCAGAGGGGGCTTATGCCTTGAACGAAGGTTCGGAGCGCCCCGGGTGGTCACGCCTTCCTTCTTCCATTATCAAGAAGGTAGTGTTTGATGCATCGTTTGCTGCGGCTCGACCCACAACTTGCAGAGGCTGGTTCTCCAGCTGCTCATCGCTGAAGACCGTGGAAGGGCTTGCCAACCTGAATACGGAGGCAGTCACCGACATGAGCTCTATGTTTTACTATTGCACCAGTCTGAAGAGCCTCGACCTCTCCACATTCAACACCGCGAATGTGACCGACATGTCTGGGATGTTCTTTTCCTGTGATTCCCTCGTCAGCCTCAATGTGTCTGGTTTCAACACCAGCAAGGTGACCAAGATGGACAACATGTTCAACACCTGCCCGCAACTTCTCGCTCTGGATGTCTCAAGTTTCAATACCGAGAATGTTACGTCGATGGACCGTATGTTCACGTATTGCAAAAAGCTCAAGACTCTTGATTTGAAGAATTTTGATACCCGCAAAGTGACCAGCATGGATTATCTGTTCAACTATTGCCAAGAGCTCACCTCGCTTGACGTGTCGGGTTTCAATACCGAGAATGTGACGTCGATGGATTACATGTTTGCCTACTGTCCGGAACTGCTCTCCCTTGATGTGTCGAACTTCAATACGCAGAATGTGACCTCCATGCATGGTATGTTTTACTTTTGCACGAAACTTCCCTCCATCGATGTGTCTAAGTTCGATACCCGTAATGTGAAGTCCCTGTCCTATCTGTTTGGTCAGTGCAATGAGCTTGCCAGTGTGGATGTCAGTCATTTCAATACGCAAAACGTGACGGACTTGAGCAGCATGTTCTGTTATTGCAAAAGCCTTGCCGCCGTTGACGTGACAAACTTCGACACGCGGAATGTGACGGACATGAGCGGATTGTTCAACGGTTGCAACAAGTTCACCTCCCTTGATGTCTCCAACTTCGATACACGTAATGTGGAGAACATGAATGCCATGTTTGCCGACTGTTCGAAGCTTGCCACCCTCGACGTCTCCAACTTCGATACGCGCAAGGTGGAGAACATGCTGAACATGTTTATATATTGCGAAGAACTTACCTCCCTCGACGTGACAAACTTCGACACGCGAAACGCCAAGATGATGGGCGGAATGTTTCAGGATTGCAAAAAGATTACCACCCTTGACCTCTCCAATTTCAATACGAAGCAGGTATATAACATGAAGTATATGTTCTCAGGCTGTCGTGAACTCACCACCATATATGCCACTGACATGTTTGATACCTCGGCAGAGATTTATGACTTCCCCATGTTTAGTGGCTGTTACAAGCTGGTGGGTGCCGTACCCTTCGATGGAAGCAAGCTGAATAGGGATATGGCCAACTATACCACGGGTTATTTCACACAGGGAAAGAGCACCTTTGGCCCCTATGTTGCGTTTGATGCCACGGATGGTACACTCACCTTCTGCCATGGCTTGAAGATGCCGGCCGGAGCCTACAAGCTCAATGATGCCACTACCACACCGGGCTGGATAGCCGACCACAAGGAGGATATCAAGAAGGTGGTGTTTGATGGCTCGTTTGCCGAAGTGAAGCCCACCAGCTGCTACCAGTGGTTTGCGGGCTGCACCAATCTGGCAACCATCGAGGACTTCAAGAACCTCAAGACTGATGAAGTCACCACGATGGCATCCATGTTCCAGGACTGCAAGGCTCTCACCGCCCTTGATGCCAAGACGCTCAACACACAGAAGGTGACTGATATGAAGGACATGTTTGCCGGCTGTTCAAGCCTCACAGCCCTCGATGTATCCACGTTCGACACTCAGAATGCCGAACGGATGAGCGGCATGTTTGCCGGATGCGAGAAAGTGACCGGACTGGAGCTGTCTGGTTTCTCCACCCCGAAGGCAAAGGACATGGCCAATATGTTCAGCGGCTGCAAGGGCATCGCCGTTCTCGACATCTCGAAGTTCAATACCGCCTCCGTGGAGGATATGAGCGGAATGTTTGCCAACTGCCCGGCTCTCACCACCATCTATGCCGGAAGTGAGTTTGTAGTGACAGCGGTGACTGCCGATGCCGGGATGTTTGCCGGTTGTGAACGGCTGGTGGGTGCCAGTGTGTTTGATGAGGCCAAGACCGGAAAGGAGATGGCCAACAGGACCACCGGCTACTTCAGCGACCCCACACCTGCCGAGCCTGTGGTATGTGTGGTGTTCAATGCCGCCAAGGGAACGCTTACATTCGTGTATGACAAGGACAAGCATCCGGGAGCCTATCCCCTCAATACGGGAACCAAAGTGCCCGGCTGGACCAAGCATGCTGCCGACATCAAGGAGGTGGTGTTTGATGCCACGTTTGCCGATGCCCGTCCCACCAGTTGCTATTACTGGTTCAATGGCTGCACCAATCTGTCCACCATCACCGGCATAGAGAATCTCAACACCAGCGAAGTGACCCAAATGGGCTCCATGTTCCGCAATTGCGGCATCCTCACAGCCATCGACCTGTCGAAGTTCAATACGTCACAGGTGACGGACATGAATCAGATGTTCTACGGGTGCCGTAATCTTACAGCCATAGATGTCACTGCCCTCGATACCAAGAATGTGACCGACATGAGCAGTATGTTCAACTTCTGCAACAGGCTCACCGGCATCGACCTCTCTACGTTCAATACTGCGAACGTGAGGAATATGAGTTCCATGTTTGCCTATGCATCGGGTGCCCTCACCATCAATGTGGCCAATTTCGACACCAGGAACGTGGTGAACATGCAGGGGATGTTCAGAGACTGTGAAAAGCTGGCCGCCCTGGACCTCTCCAGCTTCAGCACTCCCAAGGTGGAGAATATGAGCAGCATGTTCATGAACGACATATCCATCACCACCATCTTCGTCTCTGACAAGTTCGTGACCACAGCCGTGACGTCGGGTGATGGGATGTTTGCCGCCTGCCACCTGCTGCGAGGAGCCGTTGCCTATGTTGACTCGAAGGACGGTGTGAAGATGGCCAACTATACCACGGGTTACTTCACCAACAGCGCGCCCAGCGCACCTGAGGCTTATGCCGTATTTGACGCGGACAACAAGACACTGACGTTCAAGTTCGACATGAACCGTCCCGTGGGAGCCTATCCGCTGAATATGGCCGACGAGGCACCGGGCTGGCGAAAGGACATATATTATAAGGTAGAGAAGGTGGTGTTTGACGAGTCGTTTGCCCGAGCCAAGCCCACAAACGGTTTCATGTGGTTTGACAGCTTCTCGTCGCTGAAGGCCATCGACGGCATGGAGCATCTCAACACCGAGGAGATGAGCAACATGAGCATGATGTTCAACGGTTGCTGGGTACTCAAATCCATCGACCTCTCACGGTTCAATACAGAGAAGGTGACCGACATGTCGGCTATGTTCAAGAACTGTAACGAGCTTACCGTCCTCGACCTCTCCACCTTCTGTACCGACAAGGTGGTAGATATGAACAATATGTTCTACCATTGTTCCGCACTCACCAATATCTATGTCTCCGACAAGTTTGTAGTGACAGCCCTGACAATGGAGAATGCCGGAACCGACATGTTTGCCAAGTGCGACAAGCTGAGAGGTGCCGTCATGTATGATGAGGAGAAGACCGGCAAAGAGATGGCCAACTATACCACCGGCTACCTGAGCAACATAGCTCCCACAGAGCCGGAGTCGTATGTGGTGATGGATGCTGACCAAGGCATGATGACCTTCAGGCACGATACGAAGAGGCCGGCAGGAGCCTATCCGCTGAATACCGGCGCCGGGATTCCGGGCTGGATCAAGGTGCCGGCAGGCGTTGATGTCAGGACGGTGGTGTTCGATGAAAGCTTTGCCAATGCCCGTCCCACCAGCGGACACATGTGGTTTGCCAACTATTACAACCTGGAAACCATCACCGGCATAGAGAACCTGAATACCGAGGAGATGACGGACATGAACCAGATGTTCTACGCCTGCTCGTCGCTCATCACCCTCGACCTCACACGGTTCAATACAGCCAAGGTGACCGATATGGGCGGTATGTTCGGCAGATGCCGCAGTCTGACCACCATCCTTGCCAGCGACCTGTTTGTGACCACAGCCGTGAAGCCCAATGATGACATGTTTGAGGACTGCTTCAGCCTGAAGGGTGCAGTGGAGTACGATGCCAACAAGAAGGGGCTGGAGATGGCCAACTTCGAGGGCTATCTCACCAATCCCAACGGAACGGGAATCGGCAATGTGGATGCCTCACGGCAGGGTGAGGTGGAATATTATGACCTGAGTGGCCGCCGCCTGAGCGTACCGCGAAAGGGTGTGGGCATCATGAGGACAGGCAACAAGACCAGGAAGAGCGTGGTGAGATAGCAGTCTGCCCGCATCGCTCACTTTACTACAAAAAAACAGGCTCCCGACCCGCAGTCGGGAGCCTGTTTTGCTATGCCGCCGCTAATCTCGTAAAAATTGTCTTATAGGACAATTCAAATTGTCTTATAAGACATTTTAAATTGTCCTATAAGACAATTTTCCCCGTCTCAGTAGGGAATTTCCCCATGCGCATGTAATCTTGTGTGTTTCAGTGGTTTAATAAGGCACTTTTCCTATTCATAAACTGAATCGGTTGACGGTGCTGTAAAGGGCATACAGAATCGGTTGTCACTTGCCTTGGAATGGCACTGCTTCAGATGGCGCTCCTGCCCCTTCTGAGGTGTCGGTGTCATCCGTTTGGCGCTGCCAGGATACGCACTCTTTTGGGGTTTTCTGCCTTGTGTCTTTTCCCGATTCGGTGAAATCAGGAAAAGACACATGGAAGGAGGGAGTCGGAGAGCAAAAAACTGCCACGAAAAAGTATCCAGTATTACTTGGCAATGTATCCAAGGATAAACGGCCAAGTATCCAGTATTACTTTGCCAAGTAACCTTGGCTCGATTTTTTGCCTTGTCAGCTCCTACGGCGGCGGGTTACTGCATATCGAGCTTTTCCTTGAGGAAGCGTGCGGTGTAGCTGTCCCGGCACAGAGCCACCTCTTCGGGCTTGCCGCAACAGAGGAGCTGTCCGCCTCGTGCTCCACCTTCCGGTCCCAGGTCTATCACATGGTCGGCACACTTGATGACATCCATATTGTGCTCGATGATGACAAGCGTATGCCCGCGCTGGATGAGTGCGTTGAAGGCATCCAGCAGGCGGCGTATGTCGTGGAAATGAAGGCCGGTGGTAGGCTCGTCGAAGATGAATACCGTGGGCGCGTGCTTCTCCATACCCAGATAGTAGGCCAGCTTCACGCGCTGGTTCTCACCGCCTGACAGGGTGGAGGAGGATTGGCCGAGCTTGATGTAGCCCAGTCCCACATCCTGGAGCGGCCGCAAGAGTCCCACGATGCGGGGTTGCTGATGGGCTGTGAAGAACTCGATGGCCTGGTTGATGGTCATGTTGAGCACATCATACACATTCTTTCCTCCGAAGGTGACTTCCAGTATGTCCTGCTTGAAGCGCTTGCCATGGCAACTCTCGCAGGGAAGCACCAGGTCGGCCATAAACTGCATCTCCACGGTCACAGTGCCTTCTCCCTTGCACTCCTCACAGCGGCCTCCTTCGGTATTGAAGCTGAAGCATCCGGCCGTGTAGCCCATCTGCTTGGCCAGAGGCTGTGCGGCAAAGAGGCGGCGTATCTCATCCCAGGCCTTCACGTAAGTTACGGGGTTGGAGCGTGAACTCTTGCCTATGGGGTTCTGGTCAACAAACTCCACTGCCTTCACCATCTGCAAGTCTCCCTCCAGAGATACGTGTTCGCCGGGGCGGTCGGCAGCCTCGTCGAGCTGTCTCTTGAGAGCACAATAGAGGATATCGCGCACCAGGGTGCTCTTGCCACTGCCGCTCACACCTGTCACACAGGTCATCACGTTGAGCGGGAAGCGCACATCTATGCCCTTCAGATTATTGGCTCTCGCCCCCTTGATTTCTATAAAGGCGTTCCACGGACGGCGGCTCTCGGGCACGGGAATCACCTCACGCCCGGTGAGATAGTCGAGCGTGTGGCTCGTGCCGGCCTGGCAGTCCTGGGGCAGAGGCTGTGCCGGACCGTTGTACATGATTTCTCCTCCCAGCCGTCCGGCTTCCGGGCCTATGTCGATGAGCCAGTCGGCGGCACGCATGATTTCCTCGTCATGCTCCACCACTATCACCGTGTTGCCCAGGTCGCGCAGCTGCTTGAGCACCTTGATGAGCTTGTCCGTATCGCGGCTGTGCAGTCCGATGCTCGGCTCGTCCAGTATATACAGGCTTCCCACCAGGCTGCTGCCCAGTGATGTGGCCAGGTTGATGCGCTGGCTCTCACCGCCGGAGAGCGATGCCGAAGGGCGGTTGAGTGTCAGATACTCCAGACCGACATCCTGGAGGAACTGCAACCGCTGGCGTATCTCAGTGAGAATGCGCTGAGCCACACCCAGTTCTGCCGGGGTGAGTGTGAGAGCATCCATCCACTCCTTGAGTACCCCCACGGGCATCTCCACCAGTTCGGTGATGCTCCGTCCGCCCACCTTCACATAATTGGCTTCGGGCTTCAGCCGGGTGCCGTGGCACTTGGGGCAGGTGGTCTTTCCGCGATAGCGGGCCAGCATCACGCGGTTCTGTATCTTGTATTGCCCCTGTCGGAGCATCTCGAAGAAGGCATCTATGCTGAGCAACCCCCACTCGCGCTCCTCGGGGAAGATGTTCCACCCGGCAGGCACAAGCACCTCCTTGCCCCCCAGCTTCTCGCTTCTGAGCTTGCGCGGGGCCATTCCCGAGGGGACTCCATGCCAGAGCCAGTCCTTCTCCTCCTGTGTGAGTTCGTAATAAGGCTTGAATATGGGGAATCCCCTTTCGGAATTGAAGCGGATGAACCACTCCTTCCATTCGCTCATCTTCTCGCCCCGCCAGCATACCACAGCATTGTCATACACGCTGAGTGCGCTGTTGGGGATGACCAGATGCTCGTCTATGCCGATGATCTTGCCAAAGCCTTCACACTCGGGACAAGCACCTGCAGGAGAGTTGAAGGAGAACATGTTGTCGGAGGGTTCCTCAAAGGTGATGCCGTCAGCCTCGAAGCGAATGCTGAAGGAGTGCAGTTCCCCATCGGGCATGAAGCGAAGCATCATCTCGCCGCCACCTTCATAGAAAGCCGTCTCGGCGGAGTCCGTCAGGCGTGATATGGCATCCTTCTCGTGCGAGACAGCCAGTCTGTCTATCACCAGATACAGCTGTCCTGCATCAGCCTGCTGGCTGTCAAACTCGTCGATGCGGCACACCTCACCCTTGTATTCCAGTCGCGCAAAGCCACTCTGGTGGTAGATGTCGAGCTGCTGCTCCAGTGAGCGTCCCTCGGGAACGCGTATGGGGCAGAGCACCAGAAACTTGGTGCCGTCGGCGTGGCTGGTGGCACACTGCACCACATCCTCGGTGGTGTGGCGCTTCACCTCGGTGCCGCTGACGGGGCTGATGGTCTTGCCCACACGGGCAAAGAGCAGGCGCAGGTATTCATATATCTCTGTGCTTGTGCCCACAGTGCTTCGCGGGTTGCGTGTGGTCACCTTCTGCTCGATGGCAATGGCAGGTGGAATGCCCTTGATATAGTCACACTCGGGCTTGTTCATCCTGCCCAGGAACTGTCGTGCGTAGGCACTCAGGCTCTCCACGTAGCGTCGCTGTCCCTCGGCATAAAGCGTGTCAAAGGCCAGCGAACTCTTTCCGCTGCCGCTCAGTCCCGTTATCACAATGAGTTTGCGGCGCGGAATCTCCAGGCTGATATTCTTCAGGTTGTTGACTCTCGCGCCTTTTATCTGTATGCTGTCCTTCATCTGTCTGTATTGTCGCCTGACTGTTTACCAGTCGTCATCGTTTTCCTCTGCCAATGCATTGCTGAGATAGTTGCACACGCGGTCTGTCACCATTTGCGAGTGGGCGTATGTCATCACCAAAGCCTTGCTGGATGCACGCTTGTGCTCGTCCTTTTTGTATAGCGGATAACAGTATTCTATCTTCCACTGCTCGTTGTGTACTTCGGGCAGGATGGGCGGATTGTCTTTGTCCCCTCTGCGTCCCCCCTCCAGGCGGACGACATCCAGAAGCGGAACGGAATAAGTCACACGCACCCGCCCATCCTTGATTTCGCATGTGACAATGGGGGATATGCTCACGTGATATTGGTTGACTACTCCGTCGTACTTGGCTATATCCTGCACATATCCCTGTGCCACAATCTTGCCTCGGGCTGTGTCTCTGAGGCGGATGGAATAATGGGAAGAGACGCAGAATGTGGTGGAGAGCCAGTCATTGAGCATCATATAGAGCTCGTTCTTTGACTTCCCCGGCATCTGAACGATTTTCCGATAGGTGAGCGCTCCGTTGCCATCGATATTGAACTGCTTTTCCAGTTTCTTGGCCGTCTTTACCCACGAATCGCCATACTTCTTCTCGGTATATTTCTCCAAGTCCTGTGAAGTGATAAACTGTGCACTGGCACTCAGTACTCCCACCAATAGCAGAAGTACCATACTGATAATCTTCTTCATCATAGCTTTTCCTTGTTGTCATTCTGATGTCTTCGGATGAAGGCAAACCATCCTGTCCCCAAATTCCCATCAGGCTGTGACGGATGACTTTTGGGGGCTGGTGTGTGTCTGTATTCCTCTCTTGTGGTGTGCGGAAACCGCTTCGGGTGTGCAGCTTTTACTCTTCTCCCTCCTCATACACATGGAACATGCGCTCCATCATGTGCCATTTCTCGTCGCTCCGCTCGTCCTTGCCGCACTGCTGGAAGGTGCTCATGAAGGCTTCCCACTCGGCTTGTCGGGGACCTTGAGTCATCTTCTGCATGGCTTCATCCCAGTTGAGATCCTCGGGACCGTCGCATATCATCACCAGTCGGGTGCCCAGGATGTAGATTTCCATATCGTAGAGTCCGCAATCGCGTATGCCTTGCAGAATCTCGGGCCATATCTGCCCCTGGCTGTGACGCTTTCTGTATTCAGCGATGAGGGCAGGATTGTCCCTCAGTTCCATTGTCTGCACCCACCGGCGTATCTTACCGTTGTGGGGTTTCTGTACGTATCCGTCTTTCATCGGTTGCCTATGCTATAAACCATTATATATATGTAGCAGATCAGAGGCACAGTGAATGCCAGAGCCATGCTGCCAGTGTTGTCGGCTATTGCACCCATGATGACAGGCGCTATGGCACCTCCCACGATGGTCATGATGAGCAGTGAAGAAGCCGTCTTGGTGTGGCCGTTGCTGGAGCGCAATGCCAGTGAGAAGATGGTGGGGAACATGATGCTCTCGGCCAGATACACCACCAGGAAGCTCGCCAGACCGATGTTGCCGCTACCGCGTACCAGCAGGATGGTGGCCATCGAAGCCAGTGCCGCACAGCCCATGAGCATGTAACGAGGCTTGATGTACTCCATGAGCCAGCTGCCCAATACACGTCCGACCACAAAGAGACCCATGCCGCCGAAGCCCAGCCAGCGTGATGCCTGTTCGGGTGATACGTCGGTGGTTTCGGTCATATAGTTGATGAAGAAACTGTTGACGCCCGTTTGTGCTGCCACATAAAGGAACAGCGCCAGCATACCGGCCAGGAAAGCCAGGTTGCACAGTTTGCCCTGTGGCGCTTCGCAGGCTGCGGCTTTTGACTCACCGGCTGTCTCTCCGCTGTCGGCATCCTTTATCTCAGGCAGGTTGCAACGGCTGAAGACCACCATCGTACACAGCACCACGATACCCACGATGGTGTAGGGGATGGCGATATTGCCGCCCGAAAAGAGCAGCGCACCTCCCACCAGCGGACCCACAATCCAGCCTACACCGTTGAGCGACTGTGCCAGGTTGATGCGGCGCTCGGCTGAGTCGGCCGGACCAAGCACGGTGGTGTAGGGGTTGGCACTCGTCTCCAGACAGGTCAGACCGCATCCGATGACGAAGAGAGAGAAGACGTAAAAGGGAAACGACTCCATCATACTGCCCGGGATGAAGAGCAACGCGCCCACTCCATAGAGCAGAAGTCCGGTGAGCACCCCACGGCGGTAGCCCCAGCGACGCACGATGTAGCCTGCCGGCAGCGCCATGAGGAAGTATCCGCCATAGACTGCAGCCTGCACGAAAGCCGCCATCGTCTTGGATATGTTGAAGGACTGTTGGAAATGTGGGTTCAGTACCTCCAGGATGCTGTGGGCAAATCCCCACAGGAAGAACAGGGAGGCAATGAGCATGAAAGGCACCACATAATCGGCGCCGTTTACTTTGAATAGTGTGTTCTGCTGCTTCATTACTTGTCTTGTTGTCAGTCATTTGTGCCGCGCAGGCGGCATCTTTGCGAGCCTCCAGATGGTGGGTGGCCCTTAGCAACGTGTAAAGTACGTGCTTTTTCCCGACATGGACAACAATTCCGCCGCGAAAAAGCGATGCAGGCATCCGGCTGAAGCTCTCACCCAGGCTGACCGGCGTGCCGAAGGAAGCCGCAGGCGACGGTTTTTGCACATAATGGCAATGCCGTTAAAAATCATTGAAAAAATATGCCTTTCCGCTTGGCTTTCGCCTTGGGAGTGTGTACCTTTGCACCTCGAAACGGGTAGGGGCATCGCTCGAATACACTAAAGGCGTGTGAGAAAGCCCTTTAATGCGATTGAACGGAAACAACAAGAAGATGAACGAAGGAAACAATCAGCACTCAGAGATGAGTGTGAGAGAGGTGGCCGAAGACTTGAAGACGGCCAGGGAATTGAGGAAGACTCTGATGCGCAGGCTCGATCTGCTGCTTCAGGCTGGCTGCTTGCTGATGGAAAGCGGTGCCGATACCTCCCGCGTGCTGAGGAATATGAAGCGCGTGGCAGTGTGGCTCGGGCTTGACGAGAACTATCTGCACATCGTGGTCAACTACGAGGTGTTGCAGGTCAATTACAGCGACGCTGCCCATTCGTTCACCAAGTTCCGCAGTTGTCTGCACCATGCCATCAACCTTGCAGCCATCTCCGAGGTGAGCCGACTCACGTGGAGAGCCATCAGCGAGGACTATACGCTTGACCAGTTTGAGCATGATCTGCACGACATCCGCAATCGTGCACGCAACTATACACCCTGGATGGTGGCCATCGGAGGCGGACTGGCCTGCGGAGGCTTCTGTATTCAGTTCGGTTGTGATTGGATGGCCTTCCTGCTGTGCTCCATTGCAGCTATCCTGGCTTTGCGGCTCAGACAGGTGCTCGTGGCAGGTGGTGCCAACGGCAGCATAGCCATTGGTTGTGCCGCCTTTGTGGGTACGTTGCTCGCCTGGCTGAGCACCTTCACGGGACTGAGCGACACTCCCTGGCATCCGCTGCTGGCCTGTGCGCTGTTTATCGTGCCTGGTGTGCCGCTCATCAACTTTGTGAGCGATATGATAGACGGCTATGTCGATACCGGCGTGATACGTGCTCTGCACACCCTCATCATGATTCTTGCTATGTCGTTCGGCATTGCACTGGCCATACGGGTGTGTGGCATCGACAACTTTGTGCGCACGCTCTCCCTCACACCTCATCATGAATACTGGGAATATGCCGTAGCCGCTGCCATTTCAGCCGTGGGCTTCAGCATGATATTCAATGTGCAGAAGCGCCTCTTGCCCGTTGTGGCAGTGGGAGGTGTGCTGGCTGTATGTACCCGCAACTTTGTCAATCTGGGTGCCAGCAGCGGCAACGTCGGACTCGACATGGGCCTGGTGATGGGCTCTCTGGCTGGTTCGTCGCTGGTGAGTATCATTGCCATCCAAGCCCGCCACTGGTTTCACACCCCTCATCAATGTATCACCATCCCCAGCGTAATCCCCATGATTCCCGGAGTACTCATGTATCGTGCTCTGTTTGCCTTCATTGACATGCACGGCGTAGTGGGTGAGGTGACAGTAGCCATGAACAATGCCATTCAGGCTTCGCTCGTCATCCTGTGCATCGCACTCGGTGTGGCTATCCCCAACATCTTCGTGCGCCGTCTCAATGAAACCCGTCGCCAGCGCAAGATGCGTGAGGCTCTGATAGAGCGCAGGCGCAAGAGCGGCGACATGGCAGACCTCTCGGTGCTCTCATAGAGCAGGAAGGAAGAGGAGATTTGTCAGTTGGAGGTTAGGGGGTAGAACTGCTGGCGAGAGGGTCAGATGTGCAGAGAACACAGAGAAAAAGTTCTGTCTCCTAACCTTTAATCACAGAATAACGGTCAGTCCTAACCGCTGGCCCCAACGCCTAAATCCGTTCACCATTCAATTTAACCTATATGAAAAGAGTTACCATTGCCTGTCTGCTGCTCATGATGATGGCGCAGGCTGTGAGCGCACAACTGGCTCACAACAAGTATCACAAGCCCATCCGCGTGGAGAAGCGGTGGCAGAAGTTCAATCCCGGTGAAGTCACCTTCCGCGATGAGAGTCCGCTCAGCGAAGGGTCAGGCATCTATCATCGTATCATCACCAATCCCATTTCTTATATCCAGGAGAATGCCCGGCGCGTGCTTCAGACTCTCTACTGGAGTCCCAGCGACCCCAATCTGCCCAAGCTCCAGCGCATCATCTACACGCTGAAGGACTATGACGGCGTGAGCGAGAAGTATGGCAGCGGCGACCACGTGGGCATACGCTACAGCACACGCTGGATAGAGCGCAGTTTTGCCGGAGGTGACACCATGAGGCTCGATTATGAGACCCGTGGGGTGCTCTATCACGAGCTCACCCATGCCTATCAGCTGGAGCCCAAGAACTGTGGTTCGTATGGCGATGGGGGAGAGTTCTGGTGCTTCATCGAGGGGATGGCCGATGCCGTGCGACTGGCTTGCGGCTGCTTCGAACAGGACTTCCAGAGCAAAGACCGCCCCAAGGCCGACACCTGGCGAAAGGGCTATCGTGTGGCAGGTTACTTCCTGTGGTGGATTCAGCAGACGAAGGACAAGGACTTCCTGCGCAAGTTCAACCGCTCGGCAGCCGAACTGGACACCTGGTCGTGGGATGCTGCCATGAAGCATGTGCTGGGCAACAAGCCAGAGAATGGCGTGGAAGCCTTGTGGCAGGAATACCAAAGGGCCATCGGCGATGTGAAGTGATATTGCCATACCGGTCAACTGGAAGGCGGCTTGTAGGAATATAGAGAAGGAAATGTGATGCGGTGCGATGGCGGATGCAGCGTGCTGCACAAGGCATAGGAGTGCGGTGCGATGGCGGATGCAGCGTGCTGCGATAATTGCCACAGGAAAGCGCCCTTTCTGTACCACCATTTTGTGATGGCGCAGAAAGGGCGCTTGTTGTCGGGCTGCAGGCGTGCTGGCTGGGCTGTTTCACGGTTTTCCCTTGCCCACTTTGGGATGATGATGGGGCAGGAGAGATGGTGTGCCCGGTTATTTGAAGGCACTATAGATGGGAAGACCACGCCAGGCCTGGGGACGCTTCAGACCAAAGACCTCGGCGATGGTGGCAGCCACATCGAACTGCATCATCACGTCGGTAATCTCATATCCCTGCTTGATGCCCTTGCCGCAGATGATAAAGGGAGTCTCCATCTCGAGGAGCGTCTTGCCACCATGCCCGTTTCCCTTGCCTCCGTGGTCGGATGTGATGATGAAGACGGTGTGGTCATAGATGCCGGCATCCTTGGTCGCCTGCACGATACGGCCCACAAAGCGGTCGGCTTCGGCAATGGCTTCATAGTAGGCAGGAGTATCGTGGCCGTTCTTGTGACCCACATGGTCGATGCCGTCAAAGCAGAAGGCTGCCAAATGAGGGCGCTTCTCCTTGATGTATTCCTCTGCCCACTGGCACAGCATATCGGGGTTCTGCTGGTAGTCGGGCACTACAGCCACCCGGCTGATGGCCAGTGAATCCACCAGATACTTGATGCCGTCCCATTCCATCATGCAGGCTGTCTCGGCCTCGGGATGCTGTTCGCGCAGAACGGAATAGATGGTGGGGAAGATGCCGTGACTGTTGAGCGCAGCCGATGGAATCTCGGGTGTGCGTGAGCCCCATTGCGTATAGCCGTGCTGTTCGGTGCAGGCTCCATTGAACATCGATGCCCAGTTGATGGCCGAGCTGGACTCCAGCACGCTGCGTTTCTTGAGCGTCCATGCGCCATTGTCCATCATTTGCCTGATGTTGGGGATGTCGTGCGCTTTGGGTACGCTGTAGGCTCCCCAGCCGTCGAGACCGATGAGGATGACGTGCTTGTTCTTGATGGATTTGGCCCAGGAGCCGCCACAGGCAGCCAGCAAGAGGGCGAGTGTGAGGAACAGATGCTTCATGTTGTGAGTCGTTAATAGTTGTTCTTGTATAAAGTTGTCATTCTTCTTGGCAAATTTAGTGATATAATTGCGTGCAGACAACAGTTTTCGTCTCTTTTCTTGCCGTTCTGCTCGATAAGAGTCATCCTTTGTGTATCCATGAGGCAATTTTTTCCGTACCTTTGTGCGCCGCCGATGCACAGCACCAGCATAAATGCAATGATGCGCGCCCGACGGGCTAAGTATAAAACAGACGCATTATTCGAATCAAGAAGTAAAATGAAGAAGAATCTCAAGACAGCCACTCTGTGCGTGCAGGGAGGCTACGAGCCCAAGAATGGTGAGCCTATAGAGCTGCCCATCATACAGAGCACCACTTTCAAGTATGACTCATCCGACGAGATGGCCATGCTGTTTGACCTGAAGAAGGAGGGTTACTTCTATACCCGCCTGCAGAACCCCACCAATGATGCCGTGGCCAAGAAGATAGCCCAGCTCGAGGGTGGAGTGGGTGCCGTGCTCACCTGCAGCGGCCAGGCTGCCAACTTCTATGCTCTCTTCAATATCTGTGAGGCGGGCAGCCACATCGTGGCAAGCAATGAGATTTACGGCGGCACCTTCAATCTGCTGGGCGTTACCATGAAGAAGTTGGGCATCGACTGCACCTTTGTTTCGCCTGATGCCAGTGACGAGGAGATAAAGGCGGCTTTCCGTCCCAACACACGTGCACTCTTCGGCGAGACCATCAGCAATCCCGGTTGTGCCGTTCTCGATATTGAGCGCTTTGCCCGTATAGCCCACAGCATGGGAGTTCCCCTGGTGGTGGACAACACGTTTGCCACACCTGTCAACTGCCGCCCGTTTGAGTGGGGAGCCGACATAGTGACACACAGCACCACGAAGTATATGGACGGAACAGCCTCACAGGTGGGTGGTGCAGTGGTGGATAGCGGCAAGTTTGACTGGATGGCCCATGCCGACAAGTTCCCTGGTCTGTGCACGCCCGACGAGAGCTATCACGGACTCACCTATGTGAAGGCTTTCGGCGAGATGGGTTATTGCACCAAACTGGTGGCACAACTCATGCGTGATTTGGGTTCCATCCCCGCTCCCATGAACTCTTTCATCCTCAATCTGGGCCTTCAGACTCTGCATCTGCGCATGGCTCAGCATTGCAGCAACGCCCAGCGGGTGGCTGAGTTTCTGCAGCAGGACAGCCGGGTGGCCTGGGTACACTATAGCGGACTGCCCGGTGACAAGTTCCACGCTCTGGCCGAGAAGTATCTGCCCAATGGCTCATGCGGCGTGATAGCCTTCGGTCTGAAGGGTGACAGAGAGACTGCCGTGCGCTTTATGGACTCGCTCGACATGATAAACATCGTCACCCACGTGGCCGATGCCCGCACCTGCGTGCTTCATCCGGCCAGCCATACCCACCGCCAGTTGAGTGACGAGCAGCTGCGCGAGGCTGGTGTGGCTCCCGACCTCATCCGCCTCTCGGTGGGTATCGAGGATGTGGAGGATATCCTCGATGATATCCGCCAGGCTCTGGACAAGATTTGACCTCATCCACGCAGCGCACTCTCGCGCGTATATATAATAAGGTAAGGAGAAATGGAAAAGGAACTGATAGAGGTGGCCATACGGGCACTTACGGCAGAGATAGAGCAGAATCCCCAGGATGCACACCTGCTCAAGGAGCGCGGACGACTGCACATGATGGCTGGCGAAAAAGACCTGGCTATGCGCGATCTGATGGCTGCTGCGGCTATCGATCCGCACCTGTTGGATGACATGAACGGACATTTTCATGCAGAAAGGCAATAAAAAAGGCTATTTCGTTTGCAGTATGCAAGGAAATAGCTAACTTTGCCGTGCAATTGAAAGCAAACAAAGAGTGAACGCATGACACAGACAGGCAAGTTTTATTACGGATTCTACTTTTACTTTTACTTTAGCAAGCTGAAGTGAACGGGACTCTGTATGAATATGCCAAGTAGGTGAACGCAGAACTTAGACGATATCAAATAGACAGAAATCCCGCTCCGTAATGAAGCGGGATTTTCTTTTATAAGGCTCATGAAGGGAAATGGAATGAGAAAAGTAGCTATACAGGGCATCAAGGGCAGTTTTCATGATATTGCCGCCCACAGGTATTTCGAGGGCGAGGATATAGAATTGCTCTGCTGCGACACCTTCGAGGAGGTGTTTGCACATCTTCACGACGAGGATGATGTGGTTGCCCTGGTGGCCATCGAGAACACCATAGCAGGCAGTCTGCTGCACAACTACGAGTTGCTCCGGGAGAGCGGAGCCACTATCGTAGGCGAACTGAAGTTGCGCATCTGCCACAGCATCATGTGTCTGCCAGAGGATGACTGGGCCGACATCACCGAGGTGAATTCCCATCCTGTGGCGCTGATGCAGTGCAGGGACTTCCTGGCACGCCACTGCGAGATGAAGGTGGTGGAGGTGGCCGACACGGCAGGAGCGGCAGCACACATCAGCATGTTCCATATGCGCGGGCATGCTGCCATCTGCCACAAGGATGCTGCCGCCATCTATGGGATGAAGGTGCTGGAGACAGGCATAGAGACCAACAAGCACAACTTCACGCGCTTCATGGTTCTGGCCCGTCCCGAGAAAGCCGGGCAGATGCGCAATACGAAGGATGCCAACAAGGCCAGTCTGGCCTTCACCCTGCCTCATGAGGAGGGTTCGCTCAGCGCCATCCTTTCTGTGCTGTCGTTCTACAAGCTCAATCTGACCAAGATACAGTCTCTGCCCATCATCGGCAAGGAGTGGCAGTATATGTTTTACGTTGACCTCTCATTCGACCAGGACCGCAGGTTTCACCAGGCTGTGAACGCCATCAGTCCGCTGGTAAGTGAGTTGAAAATACTGGGAGAATATCAAGATGGAAAGCAAAGTATATGATGTGAAGCCCGCCGATAGGCTGGCCACAGTGAACGAGTATTACTTCAGCCGCAAGGGTAAGGAAGTGGCGCGGCTCAATGCCGAGGGCAAGGATATCATCAGTCTGGCCATCGGCAGCCCCGACATGCCGCCCTCCAAGGAGACTATCGATGTGCTCTGTGAGCAGGCACGCAGGCCCGACACCCACGGCTATCAGCCCACGGTGGGCACCAAGGAGCTGCGCGAAGCCATGTCGCGTTTCTACCGTCGCTGGTATGGAGTGGAGTTGGATGCCAATACAGAGATTCAGCCACTGATAGGCAGCAAGGAAGGTATCCTGCATGTGACGCTTGCCTTCGTCAATCCGGGCGAGCAGGTGCTGGTTCCCAATCCCGGTTATCCCACCTACACCAGCCTGAGCAAACTGCTGGGAGCACAGGTGGTCAACTATGACCTGTTGCCCGAGAACGGCTGGCAGCCCGACTTCGATGAGCTGGAGCGTATGGACCTGAGCCGTGTGAAGCTCATGTGGACCAATTATCCCAACATGCCCACCGGCGCTCCTGCACGCAAGCAGACCTATGAGCGGCTTGTGGCATTTGCCCGCAGGCACAACATAGTGGTGGTCAATGACAATCCCTACAGTTTTATCCTCAATCAGGGCGAGAAGCTGTCCATCCTGCAGGTGCCCGGTGCCAAGGACTGCTGCATAGAGTTCAACTCCATGTCCAAGAGCCACAATATGCCGGGCTGGCGCGTGGGCATGCTGGCCACAAACGCACAGTTCGTGCAGTGGATACTGAAGGTGAAGAGCAACATCGACTCCGGCACGTTCCGCGCATTGCAGTTGGCAGCCGCCCAGGCCTATGACAACACCGACTCCTGGCACACACAGGCCAACGTGGGAACCTACAGCAAGCGCCGTGCAATGGCCGAGGAGATCATGAAGGTGCTGGGCTGTGAGTTCGATGCAGAGCAGACGGGCATGTTCCTGTGGGGCAGAATACCCGACTCGTACGCTGATGCAGAGCAGCTCACAGAACGAGTGCTGCATGAAGCCCGCGTGTTCATCACCCCGGGATTTATCTTTGGTAGCAACGGCAAGCGCTATATCCGCATCAGCCTCTGTGCCAAGGACGACAAGTTCCAGGAGGCAGTACGCCGCGTGAAAGCGGTCTTCGGCAACAACTGAACGGCACTACATATATATAATAAGGAAGCAACAACAGACAAGAAATACAAATCCGGCGGAAGTGGATGTGCGCTTAGGGCGACTACTTTTCCTCCCGCACAAAACAACAATAGACTATGGAATTGGACATTCAGCCATTGAACTTGCCAGGTATAGAGGCCAAGCGCCCCCTGGTGATTGCAGGCCCCTGCAGCGCAGAGACCGAGGAGCAGGTGATGACTACAGCCGTTGGCTTGGCGTCAAAGGGTGTGAAAATCTTCAGAGCGGGAATATGGAAGCCCCGCACAAAGCCCGGAGGCTTTGAGGGCAACGGCGAGAAGGCACTCCCCTGGATGCAGAGGGTGAAGGAAGAGACAGGCATGCTGACTGCCACCGAGGTGGCTACTCCCAAGCATGTGGAGGCTGCCCTGAAGGCCGGCATCGATGTGCTGTGGGTGGGTGCACGCACGACCACCAATCCCTTTGCCATGCAGGAACTGGCCGACAGCCTGCGCGGAGTGGATGTGCCTGTGCTGGTGAAGAACCCCGTGAGCCCTGATCTGGAGCTGTGGATAGGCGCACTGCTTCGCATCAACGGTGCCGGTATCAAGCGTCTGGGAGCCATTCACCGTGGTTTCAGCAGCACCGACCAGAAGCTCTACCGCAACACCCCTCTGTGGCACATTCCCATTGAACTGCACCGCCGCTTCCCCTCTCTGCCCATCGTCTGCGACCCCAGCCACATCGGCGGACGACGTGATCTCATCGCCCCTCTCTGCCAGCAGGCTATGGATATGGGCTTTTCGGGACTCATCGTAGAGAGCCACTGCTCGCCCGATGAGGCATGGAGCGATGCCAAGCAGCAGGTTACACCCGAGGTGCTCGACTTCATTCTCGACCGTCTGGTCATCCGTGACAATGTGGAGCTTACAGAGTCACTCGCCAGCCTGAGGAAGCAGATAGACACGATGGACGACAATCTGATGGACCTCCTGACCAAGAGGATGCGCGTGAGCCGCGAGATAGCACAGTACAAGAAGGAGCACAACATGGCCGTGGTACAGACCGGGCGCTATGCCGAGATACTGGACAAGCGTGGTGCCCAGGGTGGCATGTGCGGTATGGACCCCACATTCGTCAAGAAGGTATATGAGGCTATCCACGAGGAGAGCGTGCGCCAGCAGATGGAGATTATCAACCAATAAGAGGCTGCGTAGATGAGAATACTGATACTGGGAGCAGGCAAGATGGGCTCCTTCTTCACCGATGTGCTCTCCTTCGACCACGACTGTGCCGTGTATGAGATAGATGCCCGCCGCATGCGGTTCCTCTATCACACCCAGCGCTTCACGTCAATGGAGGAGATAGAGGAGTTCAAGCCCGAACTGGTAATCAACTGTGTGACGCTGAAATACACGTTGCAGGTCTTTGAGCAGGTGATTCCCCACCTGCCCAAGGACTGCATCATCAGCGACATCAGCAGCGTGAAGACCGACTTCCTGGCCTTCTATGAGAGCACAGGAATGCGCTTCGTGAGCACCCATCCCATGTTTGGTCCCACCTTTGCCAACCTTGGAGCGCTCTCCACAGAGAATGCCATCGTCATCAAGGAGGGCGACTACATGGGCCGCATCTTCTTCCTCGACCTCTATCGCCGCCTTGGACTCCACGTGCATGAATACACGTTCGAGGAGCACGACGAGGCTATGGCCTACAGCCTGTCGGTTCCCTTCGTGAGCACCTTCGTGTTCAGTGCGGTCATGAAGCACCAGGATGCGCCCGGCACCACCTTCAAGCGCCACCTGGCCATTGCACGCGGTGTGCTCTCCGAGGACGATACCCTGCTCAGGGAAATCCTCTTCAACCCGCGCACCAAGAGCCATGTGGAGCAGATACGTGCCGAGCTGAAGGACCTGATACACATCATAGACGAGCGCGACGAGGAGGCACTCAATGCCTACCTCACCCGCATCCGAGGCAATATCCGCTAAGCTCCCCGTGAGTTCTCCTCCCTTGGGCTGTCAAAAAGCAGAAGCCACATTCCCGTCCGGATGAACGAGGGGGAGACGAAAAACAAGAATGCGACCGACAGATGTCAGGATCAGGCTGGCCTCTGTCGGTCGCTTTTTGGTTTGGGCTAATCGGAGCCGGATGCGGGCCGGGAACTTACATTGTCAATGGCAGGAAGGTAAGGAAGAGATGACTCCTGGCTTGTTCCATGGAAATTCGCATGGATGAAGATGCCGCTCTGAATCTGAAGTCTTTTCGTTTGGGGTAACTGTCATGTGCCTCGGAATATTTCAGAGTGAGAAAAAAGGAGGGCTGGATTCCTGGCAGGGAGTCCGGCCCTTTCGTTGTTCTTGGGCTTGCCGTCCGCTCATGGTGCTGTCCCCGTGAGCCTGCTCAGGCCGGGGGGGCTGATTGCGCATGGTGGTCAGGGGCTTTTGCCCTGTAGGGGGAAGGTGCGATGTCATTGTGAACGGGGCGGGACACTGGTCATTGTGTGTCACTGCCCACTATGATTATTTTTGCAAAACGGCTATAATTGGGAAAAGTCTGTCTTGGGACATCAAAAACGGGGCTATAAGCCAAGAAAAATTGTCTTATAAGACAATTTAAATTCTCTTATAAGACATTTTGAATTGTCTTATAAGACAATTTTTTCAGGGTCTGCAGGGCCTTTTTCGGGGATTTTGCGGCCTCGCGTCGCGGAACTCGTGACTTTGCGTTTTTTTGCAAAACGGCTTTTTTCGCGTGGCTCGTGGCTCGGCTTTTATTCTGTCGGCTTCCGTGTCGCGCGGCTTGTGGTCCGGCCTTTTTTTCTGTCGGCTTCCGTGTCGCGTGACTTGTGGTCCGGCCTTTTTTCTGTCGGCTTTCGTGTCGCGCGACTTGTGCTTCGGCCTTTATCCTGTCGGCTTCCGTGTCGCGTGGCTTGTGGTCCGGCCTTTATCCTATCGGCTTCCGTGTCGCGCGGCTTGTGGTCCGGCCTTTATGTCATTGGGCTGTTGTCATCGCTGGTGCCACCGCCTTCGCTACCGCCGCCCTCGTCGCGCTCTTTATCTCCGAAGCCGCCCTATGAATCTACAATCCCATTCTTATCCGGCTAATAGGCCGGAAATAGCTACCCCCTGAATGCGCGCAGGGTGCCGGAATTTGTTCCGGCACCCTGCGATTATTTATCAGCAATCAACGGCCGAGAAGCTCCCGGGCCACAGCGTTGGTCAGATCGAACGAATCAGTGTCGAGTTCCGTACGCCAGTACATGCCGCCCTTTAAACCCTTCTCTTTGATATAATCACATTTGATCTTCAGCGAGCGGGGATTTTCATAGCCGACAATCAGTGTGCCGAGGCTGTCGACAATATATGGCACACAAGCGACAGAGTCCCAGCGTTCCTCCATGCCTTCGGCAGCAAGATCGCGGTTGACGATGTCGCGATAGTCGGTCCAGCCCTTGAAATTAGTGCCGTCTCCCCGCCCATAGAATGCGAACCCCACAACAATATCCTTATAGTCGAGGCCTTTGTTGAGACAAGAATCGATCGCTTCCTCAAGTGTGCACACACCCGACAGCTCGGAACGGCGCAGAGAAGTGTGATGATAGGGAGCCTGCCAACCCATGTCGTACGACATCAGATTGACATAGTCAAGATACTTCTTCGCCTCCTTTAAGTCAAAGCCATTGCCGAAAAATCCCACAGCAGCCGTGACACGTTTGTCGGGGCCTAACACCTTGCGCACGTCCTTGAAAAGTTTCACATAATTGTCTTGTTGATCACCCTGGGGAAACTCCCAGTCGAAATCAAGACCATCGAGACCGTATTTATCGACCACCCGCTTGCAATCGGCGGCAAACGCCGCCCTCAGCGAATCGCAGCCCGTCATTTCGCCCCAGCCCGCTTCCTGGCCGGCACCGCCCATCGACAACAGGACCTTTAAATCAGGGTTTGTTTTCTTAAGATCGAGAATCTGCAACAGCCGAGGCTCATTGTGGATACTGACGCCGTCGTGAGTATCGTTGGGATAAGCGGCGAGATAGTTTATCGCAGTGACCTTGTCGGCCGGGGGCAACTGACCGTCGGCTTCCCACACGTAAGCTATACATTCGTACTCAGGTTCGTTATGCTTATCCGCAGTCTTATTTCCACAGGCAACAGCGCATAACCACAGGGCTACTGCCCCTAAAACAGATAATGTAGTTTTTTTCATTCTGAATTTATGTGTATTTTTAAAATTTGTTTGCAAAAATACAAAAACTATCACATCTACGCAAGTTAAGTTATGTTTATTCTTAAAAATCATAAGAAATACCCTCCACTCTCCTTCTAATTCCTAACTTTGTCACTCAAAAAACATGTATTTTATAACTGGTCGATAAACAATGTTTTGTTTTTTCGTGTCACCTGATATTGGGGTGACACGAAAGGTGTTTTTAACCCCAATCGGTCGTACATTAGAACGGCCATTTGTGTGGTTTGTCTTGTAACTATTTGGTTATGTGTCTTCTTTAAATAGGAATTTCTAATGATTGCCATCAGAAAAGTGGTCTTGTAAATATCATATTGTCAATGCATTATAGACCTGGCCACAGATTGCTCCTCTTCTGTCGGCCGATTGGGGATTAAGCTACCCCTGAACAAGGATGTTTACGCCCAAACAATGTTGATGGCAAGGCATCAGAGAATTGCTAAACTCTTTGATGAGGAATTTGGGATGACACGATGACGAAGTCTGGAAAAGCAAGAATGCGACCGACAGATGTCAGGATCAGGCTGGCCTCTGTCGGTCGCTTTTTGGTTTGGGCTAATCGGAGTGAATGGTTACTGATAAACTATGGTTATAGTTGATTATTTCATGGATATCTTCATTGACTGCTCACCTATTTTGACTATAACAAGTGGTTCAGATACATTACATGAGACAACACCTCGATTAGCAGTTATGTTTCCTCCGAGCATGAGCCGCAATCCATGCGGGCACGGGATATATATACTTCCGATGCCTCCAGTCGCTTGAAGATTCTTTCCAAAGTCTCTCTTTGGTTGAAGCGC
>OCHM01000211.1_pt1 | contig 46397 bp, 41 predicted proteins | sample 1538901 | NCBI WGS metagenome assembly OCHM01 (sample SAMN04571734, study PRJEB22368) | human gut metagenome | biome: human gut; material: stool | host: Homo sapiens | place: Luxembourg | collected 2012-11-08 | reverse complement strand
TAACCAGTAAACTTTCCTCATTCTTCTCTCAAACACTTTTTATATGTACTTTCGTTAGGGAAAAACGATATTTGCTAGAATAATCCACTATATTTGCAATGAAAAACAGAAAGACCCACCAGACATGCCGTTACCCAGAAGAAAACGATTAGACCCAAGAAACGCGCAAAACGAGTTTGTGCAGTTGACCGTGCGTGTGCAGCCCGCGGATGCCGATTTTTTGCTGGACGGTTTTACCTTTGCCAATCAGGCGGCTACCTTTTATTTGCATGCGATGCGCCTTTTGCTGTCAGACGCGCTGTGCGAGTTACAGGGATTTTTCAGCCCCCAGGAATGGGAGTTTTTGGCGCTCACGTTGAAGGGCATTGAGGGGTGGGACGAGTACAAGGATGTAGGAATCATGTTAAGCAAGTCCGACCTTTGCAGAGTGCTACTACAGGCGCGCCACCTGCCCGCGCGTGCTACCTTATGTGAGGTCATCCCGTCCGAGTTAGTACGCAGGATCCGCGAGAACCTTTCTCCCTTGCATGTGTGGGCGATACGTAAAAGGGTGCGCGACTACTGGCGTACACCAGAGGCCGACATGTCGGTATGGGCTCGCTTTTAGCGGATGTCCAAGATATGTCCAAGATATGTCCAAGATATATTATGTACGCGCGCACGCGTGAACGTGTTAAGTAAAACCGCCTTTTGTTAACACGTCTTTGGGATGGGTTAAGTAAAACCGCATTTCTTTAACACGTTTTGTTTGGCTCTGATTTACAACACATTATAGGCGATTAACGCTTTTTAACCAAACTTTTCCTTTGATTTATAATTACACCATTCAAATATTACCGTATCTTTGCAGCGTAAACAAGTTACAACAACTAAAAACTGTCTGGCGTACAGGATAAACAACGCCACTGATATTATGGGTAAAGAAAGCATTTTATTCAGGGAGAAATTTAAGAACATCCCTGGCGTGACAACCTCCACAGAGGAATGGGGTGAATGGTTCGACGGAACGGTATTTATCAACAAACGCGAGTTTGTGTGCCTTAATCGGTTGAGCCTAGATTGCTGGATGGTCTATATCAACAATCCCTATGAGGACGGAAAGCAGTGGGTATTTGGGGAGTACAAGACATTTGCAGGAGCGCTGAGAAAAACCGCCGCTATTATGGCCAAGCGCGAGTACCCGAAGCCTGTTTTAGTATGGTAAGGAAGGAGGGCAATATGAAGACAACATCAAAGAGCGCCCTTCAGTGGCTGAGAGACACGCACGACTTTTTCGGGCAGGATGGCGAGCCAATCCGTTGCACAGGCTGGCAGCTCATCGCATACAGCGCCCTGGTATTCGTCGCATCCATCCTTTTGAGTATTCACTTCTAACCACAGCCCGCACCAGCCGACTGGCACAGAGGGGAGCGACACCCCTTGCGGGCGCTATTTAGTATTCACTTTAGACGCGGTTTGCCACCGCGGTAATAAAACGGCATAAGACATTATGGGTAAAAAGGTATCATTAGGCGAGATTAGCCAGCAGTTGGCAAATGTGTTCGCGGACACAGAGCGGATGGAGCAGTACAATTCCGCTAACGAGATGTACGATGGAGTGTGTGGATGGTGCGGAGTTATGGCACCACTTTCCCGACCCGCTTACGTTAAGACGTTCGGGGAGAGCGTGACAGCAGCCGCAGAGATGCAGGCAAGAGAGATTTTAGTGGCCAAGGATGCAAGACGCAAGGCAACGAAGTACTACGAGCACGCGCAAGAGGCCAACAGACAAAGCGGCATTCCCGCACTTGGCGGGTACTTCTGGGCAGAGGGAAGCGGCCTTAAGTGTGACGGCGGCAAAGGCCTGTTTAAGGAGCTGCATAACCGCACGTGTTATGAGTCCGCAGAGGACTGTCCCGCACGTCTTTGCTATGTTGGACAGGTTATCGAGGTTTCGGAGGAGGAGTTCAACCGCCCCGAGCTGGCAGACGAGTTGGTAGCGAGCCGTGAGTTATGCTGTGGTTGCCGTTCGGATGATGTGCCTGAGAACGAGGATTATATGGCCGTCATCGGCGACAGGGAGAAGGTAGAGACCTTTTACACGGTGGGCGCGCTTGTAGTTGCCCCTTCTGGTAAGTATTTCCTTCTGGATTCTGAGGGCTACAGTTACGCACGCTATATCTATCTGCCCACATGCTGGAAGCAGCTATTTGCCGAGGAGGTAGAAGCTATCCAGGCAGAGGAGGACGCACGTGTAGCCGAGGCTGAGCGGGAAGCAGCGGAGGCGAAAGCGAAGAGGCTGGAGGACTACAACACCCGCAGCGCGAAGTGGTTGCCGCTCATGAAGGACGTTCGCTCTATGGTTGAGGGAAAGAGCGCTACTAAAGCGCAAATACTGGCGGCAAGGAAAGCCAATATACTGGCCATGTGTCGCGCCACTTTTCCAGGGGTGAAGTTCACCGTACACGTGGAGTACGGATGGGGAGCGGATTTCCTGCTGAGATGGGAAGACGGACCCACAGAGGAGGAGTTCAAGGAGAAAGCCGATATAGACTTGTTTTGCCGTTATCGCGACACGTTCGACGGCTGGGACGATAGCACAGATACATGGTACGCGGAGTTCACCGAGTTCGCAGCTTACACGATGTGCGGTTGTAAAGGAGACATCCAGATAGAGCGCGTAATGTCTGGCGATACGTTGCACGGCATACTTGGAGAGATAGCAGCGGTAGCGCCAGCAGTGGCTGAGGACAGGATAGGCCACCAGTACACCGAAGAGGAGATGCAGGCGGTGGCGGACTTGGTAGGAGTAAGCAGGGGCTATTTGTTCCGCTACGGCAACAGGGGAGACGCTGTAACCTTTGCCTACATGCTGTTTGACAAAAGGAGCTACACACCAGCCGTACAGCCCAAGGCAGAGAAGCCAAAGCCCACGACTGAGAACCCAGCGGACGGCCTGCAACTGGTAGCCATCGAAGGCGGTGTTGCCGTGGTTGGTGACAGCCGCACCACATACAAGAACAGGAAAGAGATTAAGGCGCACGGCGGCACTTGGAACAAGGCCGAAAAACAATGGCAGGCCACCACGGCGGACGGCGTGAAGAGCCTTAAGCAATGGTTTGGGGTGAACCAGTAAAACACCCTACCCTACACGAGCAGACTCGCACAGAGGGGAGCGACACCCCTTGTAGGGACACACATTAAGCCCTACCGCATCACGGCTAAGCGGGACAAAATGACGGACAGATTTACAATACAGCCATCCAGTGAGCCAGGCTTCTGGGTGGCTTATGACACAAAGCACGGAATCGTAATAGAGTTCCAGGAGCACCGCTTTAAGGACACCCAGAAGGTGACGATATTGGAGGGAGAGGAGTACCGCGCGAACGATGACGGTACAGACATGCCCACATACGTAAGCCGCATGGTGCGGTTCTTGAGCAAACACCACTACGACCTGTTAGGCGAGTCCGTGCAGGACAGACGTGCGGAGATAGGCGAGCGCATCCGTCAGCTGCGAGAGAAACGCGGCTACAGCCAAGGAGAGTTGGGAAGTATGGTTGGGTTTACACTATCCAGTATTCGCAGTATAGAAGCGGGTAGGTATCATATAGCACTTGACATGTTGAACAAGATAGCGGACGCATTGGACGCGAGATTAGATTTGGTAGAATATGGAGAAGAAAAGTAACCGAGGAGGCAGACGAGAGGGAGCAGGGCGCAAGCCATCGGGAAATAAAACCTTTTCTTTCCGCGCGAAGCCTGACGTAGTAGAGAGGTTGAAGGCCTTAGCCGAAGAAGAGGGAAAGACAGTCGGTGAGTATCTGGAAGCGCACTTACCGCTCGTCTGAGTATATAGTAAGCCCCGTGAGTTTTTACCGCTCACGGGGCTTTCCTTTGTTGCTACTTCTCCACCTCCAGCAGTCTGCGGTTAGCCTCCTGCAAGGAGTCCACCACGTTATCGGGCAGGTCATTGTCCTTGTACAGGCGCAGCATGTAGTCTATATAGCGTGTGATGCCCCGCATGTCTCTGTAGGCCTTGAAGCGCTCGGATCCTTGCAGCGCGTCCAGCTTCTGCCGCTGTGTCTTCTTCGCCTCCTCGAAGTTGGCTTTAGCAGTCTCCAGCGCTTTCTCCGCTTCTGCTATAGCGAAGAGGTCGTGTGACTTCTTAGCCGCCTCCAGCTTCTCCTCCTTTGCGCGAACGTCCAACGCTGCGGGTCGGGGTATGCGTTTTATCAGGCTGAACTCGCTTTCCGTTGCGCCCATGAACGGTTTGACCGTCCGCATGTACTCGCCCTTTGCGCGTGCCGCGTTACGTTCCCCGCTGCCGCTTATCCAGAAGCGGCTGAGCACGGGCACGCCTCCTCTGTCAAACAGACCCTTCGCGCCTTTCCAATAGTCCTTTTCCGAGCCGCCGCCCTCAAGGTAGGGAGCGGCCAGCGCGTCAGACACGGCCAGCGCTGTGCTTGCCCATCCGCCTGCTATGCCTGTCAGCATCTCCTGCACGTAGCCTGGAGAGAAGTCCAACACGTTATCGGCAGAGCGCTCGTCATTGCCGCCTCCTACCTTGTTCAGCGCGCGTGACATCGCTGTGATTGTCGCGCTTGTGCTACGGGTAGCCTTGAGGTATTCGGGCTGATAGCGGCTGAACATGTTGTCGTTGCGCAGTCGGGAGCCCTTGAAGTCGCGGTTTACTGCTATGTGGGATGCCCACTGCAAGCTGCTTGGAACAAAGCTCGATATAGCCGTGCCAGCGTCTGTAAAGTCCACGTTATTGGGTGCTACAAGCTTCATCAGACCCGCGAAGTCAGAAGCCTGCATATCGCGTTTGCCCGCGAAAGACGCGCCCGTCACATCGCCTACCTGGAACATCGCTCCCAACTCAGGTGTTAGGGGTATCTTCAGCCAGCCGTGACCCTTGGGCAGACGCAGGCAGATATTATGCTGGCGCTCCCAGTCGGACAACTCATAGTAGTAGTCTCCCCAGTCATCGTCCCCGTCACCGCCTACAGCGCTGTATATGGCGGGCAGGAGCAAGTTATTGAAGAGTGGCAGAGCCACAGCAGCGGCCGTGATAGGAGCCGCACCGAACGCGAAAGCGAACTTTGCGGGGTGCTCCTTAACAAGCCTGTAGAGCTGGTATGTGCCTTGTACATGTGCGTTGAAGAACACGATGAACGAACGGCCATACTGGCTGTAGTAGTTCAGTGCGTTGGATAGCCTGTACTTCGTTCCCTCTCGTTGCGTCAGACTCTTAGCACCCGCTCCCTTACGGTTGAAGTTCAGCGTAGCCTCCTTTGCATCATCTATACTGCGCTCTCTTGTGCGTCCCATCTCGCGGCTTGTCTCGTAAGCCACGAAGCGGTTAACAAGTTCTGCGGCCTCGTTGAGGAACGAGAAGAACTCGAACATGCGCATGGGGCTGAGCTTCCTGCGCTTGATGTTCTTGAGGTCTCGCACCATGTCCACCATGAACTGCGTGCTCTCCTTCTGGTTGCGTATCATGGTGTAGCCAGTAGCACCGCCACCGTCCATGAACTCCTTGAACATGCGCTCATGATACCCCGTCATTGGCTTGCCAGCCTCGTACTTGCGCAGCATGCCCACCATCCTTGCCCAGTTGGCCACGTTGCCAAGCAGGAGATTCTGCTTCTTGGTCAGCGCCCACCAGTATGCGGGGCTCTCGCCTATAAACGCGCGCAAGTTCGAGTGCGCTGTATCTCGTGCAAGGTTAGCCCCACCGAAGGACACGTTGTAGTTGGTAAACGCGCCTGCCATGAAGTTGTTGAGCTTACGCAGGATTGGCCAGCCGCTGTTTTCTGGGTTCAGCAGGCCGTTGAGTGCCATTGCCACACGGGGATTGCCAACTATGGTGATGACGCGGTTAGTACCGCCTACAGAGAGGCGTATCTGGTGTGCGCGTGCGTGCTGCTGTGTCACTCTGTAAGGCGGCAGGGGTGTTCCCTTCTTCATCTGTATGGCCATGCCCAGAGCGGCCTTCTCGCGCATATCAGCGTTGAACCTGTCCAGCTCTGCCTGCACCTCCTCTGCGCTCATCTCTCGCCCGCCTGTCATTGGGTCGGTGAGTTCTGGAGTGGCCAGCACCCAGTCTGGCGCGTCTTCTGTGCCTCTGTTCTCTATCCACATACTGTCTATGACAGCCAGGCCGCTGGTGTTGTGGGCGCTCACAAGGTTGTAGAAGTGTTGCAGAGCCATATTCTTGTTACCGCTCGCGATGCTTCTGTACGCCACGCTCAGCAGGCCACCCAGCGGGTTGTCAGCCTCGCTCTTTCTGCCCTTTGCTGTCTTGACTGGGTTGCCCAGCTCACTGCGCTGTCCGTCCAAGTAGTCGTACATCTCTTCTGCGGTCGGGTCAGCCCAGCCGCGCAAGGGTACGAAGAAGTCGTAGCGCCTGAGTTGGTCATCCACGTACTTCTTTGTCGTCAGTCCGCTGCTTCTCTGCTTCTCCAGGCTGTACCCGCTCATCGCGCGTATAGCCTCCCAGAGGTCATCAGTGTAGTGTGTGTTTTCGTAGTTCTCTACACGCCTGTAGGCGGCTTCCGTGAAGTCCTCTTCCTCCTCAACGAGTGCCGACAGACCGCTGTAGTCTTCTGTCACGTCTGCCCCGAAGTCAGCGGCTCTCCGTGTCAGCTCTTCCTGCGTTTCCCTCCAAGTCCAGCCGTTCTCCTCTGCATACTCCTTGATGAAGGAAGCGGTGCGGTACCAGTTGTCCAGCTCGTCCTCGTAGAACTCTGCTTCAGTCTTCAACCCGTGTTTGTTTGGATGCTTCTTGATGCCGTCTATCTCTGCCTCTATTTGCTTCACACGAGCCTTGATAGCGGCTTCCGTACCCAGCGGGCTTGTCTCGCCAGCTGCTATGCGCGTCAACTCAGTAAGCAGTTGCGTGCGTTCCTCCTTCAGTTCTGCGGTGGCCTCGTGTATCTGTTCCGCATAAGACTCCTTAGCCTTCTCCTTCATCGCGGCGCGTATGGTCATGTCTCTGTTACGCTCTATGCCGTGTTTGGAGATGAGATACCAGGACAACTCAAGACCCTTGCCTTTCTTGAAGTCTTTGACAGCGCCTATGAGCCTATAGACGGCACGCTGTAGCGGGCGTGCGAATGCGCTGTCAAAAAGCTTCATCTCGTTTGCGTTGCGGCTGCTCAGTTGCAGCATCGCCTTGTATGCGTTCTGCATGTCGCTCACCTTCTCTCCTGTAGCGCGTTCAACGAGCTTCTGGAACTCGTCAACGCTGGCAAGGTAGTCGAAGTAGCCCTCTTTGGCAAGGAAGGATGCTTTACTCATCACATCGTCCCATGCGCGTTGCATGGTCTCGCGGCTCCATCCTGCGCCCTCGCTGTCATTGTTCAGCGCACGGCTTATGTCATCCTCACGGAAGAGGTCTTCAGCCGCAGCGGACTCCTTGCCCTCGGTTTCGTACTGTCCTACTCCAAGTGTCTCCTGCATCTTCAAGTCCTCAGCCGTGCCAAGGATGCTTCGGAACGAGCCAGGCTCTTCAAGGTTCTTGTAGCTTCTCCACAGGATATAGCGCAGCTCATTGTCTGTGAGTACGGGTCCCGTGTAGTCGAAGCCCAGCGTGTGCAGCATATCCAAGAAAGCCTCCTTGATAGCCGTCCAGAAGGTCGGGTCGGTTGTCTCGTAGTTCATATCCTCTGCAAGGCTTGCAAGGTACTCCTCCGTGGCGGTATGCTGGTCGTAGCCCTTCTCCTCCATGAGCGCGTCTATCTTCTGCTGTATCTTGTAGCTGCAGCTCTCGTACACGTTATCAAGGAACTGGTCGAAGTGTTCACCGAACAACTGACGCAAGCCGTGATGGGCTACCGCCTCATGCAGTATTGTCTTCTCCACATCTGCCATGCTGGTGTGGTTGCCTATGATTACGGTTATCTTGCCAGTAGTCTTGTTGTAGAAGCCTTTTGCCTTCTGTCTCTTGCCCGTGAAGCCCGAGCCATCGGCCACTATCTCCACGTTGCTGAGATGCAGCTTCTCTGCCAGCTCCTGCGCGTGTGTGGTCATACGTTCCCGCATTTTCTCCGCGTATTCTACCTGTTGTCCTGCGCTGTATCGGCTCTTGCCTATCATCTTCGATACAGGGTCGTTGGCAAGCGATACCTCCTCGTCTGTGGCTTGTCCTTCGCCTTCACGCTTGAGCCATTCACCACTGTATTCGCTGTTCAGAGCCTCTATGGCTGCATCGTCCATGTAGGCAGCGCCCTTATAGGCTTGCTGCTTCTCCTCGTCCGTCAGGTCATCCCACGCCTTACGCTTGGCTGTCTCCTCGGTGTATTTGCCGTACTGGAACTCAAAGCCCCGCTTTTCCAGTTCCTTCCTCAGCTCTGGATGGAAGGACTCGATAGGCAGTTGCACCTTCTGTCCTGTCTTCTCCTCGGCTGTGCTGAGAGTTGCGGCCACTTGGTCGGCCACCTCGCTGTAGGGGACAATGCGCTTGACCTTGCTCCAGCGTGAGAGCATCACCTGTCTTGCCATATCACCAGGCAGCTGCCCTGCCACGGGTCCTGCTTTCCACTCTGTCATGCCCACCGTGTTCTTTGCGTTCTGTGCTCTGTAACCGCTGGTAAGTTCGCTTTCGGGTATCTCAACCTCAACGACCACTATGTTAGGCCGTTTGTAGGCTGAGGTGAACTGGTCATTAAGCATGCTCATTGAGCTGTGTATATAGGGGTTGTATGCCGCCCAGAGGCTGCTTCCGTCTCCCTTCACCAGGTGGAACTGCAAAGTACCTTTTCCGTTCTTGCTCTGCTTGTTGTAACGCAGCTTGCCCTTGATGAGTTCTACGTTACCTGGCTCGTTCGACTTGTCCAGCGCATCCATCGTAGCTTTCTGCTCGGGCGTAAAGTCAAACAGGGTCTCCTCGGCTTCCGTCCATGCGCCATACGGGTTGCTGTCTGTCAGTTTTCCATCCACCTTTGCGGCCATTGGTGAGTAGAGTTTTCCGTCTATCACCTGCATGGCTCGGTAAGCCGTTATCTTCGGCTCAGCGTCCAGGCGCTCGATAGTCTCCTTGTCATCCACAACGCGGTAAAGGTCATCCTCTGATTTTTTTTCAGAAGAAATCTTTGGATTCTCGAAACTTTCCACTATCTTTGCAACCAAATCCAAATCCAAGTAGTCCACGTCAGCGAGATTGGTTCGCTGTTGGTCTATGAGGGTTTGGATTTTTTCTTTGTCTATATACAAGGCTTTGCCTTGAGTTATCCAATTAAGCCATTCTGAATTGTCTTTTGGAAACACATTCCTAATACTGTTGATTTCAAGGCTTCTTCCTCCAATCGTCGGGTTAAGAGACAAACCGACTATGAAATTTTTTCCGTCTTTCTGCAATGGGACAATGATGTTATGAGCCTTAGACTTATTCCCGTAGGCAAATACTGCCAATGGATGCCGCAGGGCTTTCACCAAATTCTTTACCTCGGAAAGGTCAAAATCATGGCCATACAAAGTTGCTTTGTCTTGAAGCTTTTTTGCATTCATCTGCATAGGCAAGTCTGGTACACCAGTTGACAGCAATATTCTTCCAGGCTCACCCATTCTATAGATATGGTTACCTGGCAGCTTGCCATCTATCTGTTGCTGCAACTCTTCATTGAACCTCTCATTCACCCTCTCCAGGCTTTCCCCGTCATTCATCATGCGAGGATCCACGCCGTCCAGCAAGTCCTTCATCACGCGGTCTGCCACTTCTTCGGCTGTAGTGTAGTGGATATGCAGGAAATCAGCCACGCTATTCCAGAACGTATCAAGCGCCTGCCGTATCTTCTGCATCGCGCTCATTGCTTCTGCCTTGTCGAAGATGCTTCCGTTCTTGGTAGCCTCCTCCATCTCCATACGCAAGCGTTCCGCGCCTCTACGGCCTGAGTAGGTAGCCAGCACTTCGTCTGCTATCTCGTCATCAGTCTTCAGCTCGGGATAACGTTTCTTCACTTCCTCCCATACAGCAGTGTCCTTCATAAGGCCAACCACGTTCGCCCACTCCTTTGCGTTTGACTGTCTCAGAGCGCTTGCCCACAGGTGCGCATACTCATGCACAGGTGTTTCGCTGTTGGCTATCTTCGTGTCAATGTATATCTTCCCGTCAACGGTAAAGCCGTAGGCCTCGCCATCGGCTGTGCGGAAGAAGCGTACATGGTCAGTTATCTTGGCATCCTTCTCGTTGAAGATGACGTAGTTCGTATCGCCCTCTTTCGCGCCACCAAAGTTTCGCCCAGCCTTGTACCTGATGCCGACAAAGCCGAGGGAATACAAAAATTCGCTTGCGGCCTTATTGTCATTGAATGTTGCGTCATCATTAGGCATCCTAATTGACAAAGCCCTGTACAAATCATTACCGTCCAAGAACTTATACCTCTTGTCGAGTTCTGGGTTTATCGGTCTTTTGCCTTGCTTTTCTAATTGTCTATTTACTTTGCTCAGCACTCTAGCACCAACCCTGGAATCCCAATCCAAGTAGTTCTTCCCGTTGTCTTCAGGAATCTCAACAGCGTAAAGATTATGGTACGGCTCTGCCAACTTCATCATTTTGTGGTAGTAGTCAATCTTTTCTTGCTCAGTGGCTTTACCGTTTATTGCCATCCGCTTAGTATCCTGCAGAAACGACTCAAGAGTTGGGTATTTGTTCTTGAATCTTGTGCCGTTTGAGTGCTGAAAAAGATAGTTTCTTTTTGATGGGTCATTATCTATCCTTGTAGCATAGTAGAAGCCAATATCCTTAGAATTGGTAACATACGTTCCCCATCCAAAAGCCTGTGAGCCTTCTCCCTCACCCATGTGCGAATGGTCGAAAGTCTCAAAGTCCGCTTCGGAACCGTGCCAAACACGATTTTCACGTACTTTAACATCGTTCGCTATTGCGTCCTCCGCATCTTTATGTATCTTTGCAACGTCTATGTCAAGGATAGCGTTTTGGACGTGTGTATCAGGGGCAGCATTACGCTGAGCATTGGTAGCCTTGTCTGACTTTTCAGCCCACATGGTAATGGTTTCCATATCATCTGGGCTGTTTTTATACTCCTTCTCGGCTACAACAACATAGCCGTTGCTCAGTTCTTTGTAGAACCTTACTGAAGCTCGTCCTGTGGAATCGTTACTTCCCCTACGCACGTAATCTGGCGCGGTCATAATATAGGGCAGGAGTTCCATGTCTTCTTTCGTTAGGGGGATACTCTTCTCGTTCAGCTTCGTACCATTTATGCCATGGTTCTTTTGGGCATGGGCTATGCCATTCGCGGTAATATTATGGCTCTCGAAATCACGCCCCATTACTTCACGCACCATACGACTGGTTCTCAGAGGGAGTTCTATTCGGAAAGTTTTGCCCCGCTTATTATTTGTGAGCCAGTCTTTAATAGTGCTTGCTGCTTTTGCTAAAGAAGAAGCCATGCTATTTAGCCTTACCTTGCCGTTAGCCTCCTCCAGCACACGCTGCCCTTCTTCCTCGTTTGTTATGACATCCATGCCATTCTCCCGCATTCTGTCTATCACGGCATCGCGCAAGATAGCTTCCTCCTTCGTAACAGGAGCTGCACCTTTTCCGCGCTGGTAACGCTCATCAGCCTTGCGAGAGTTGAAACGCTTTGATGGTGGGATAATATTACCCTTGTCATCGCGTGTTACCAAGTCGTTCAGCTTTCTGTTGTTCTTCACATTCTTATACCTGTAGCTCTTGCCGTTGTCGTAGCCCCACTCGTTCACGTCGTTGCTGTCCCACCAAAGGTCACTAGCTGGCACCTCGTCTTCAATGATACGGTACTTACCCTCCAGACGGTTGTCACCATGCAACTCAGCATACCTCTTCGAAGGAGTCACCCAGTCACCATTGCGCAACTTGCCCTCCTTTACAGTTGTAGGCACGGCGCGATACACCTTTATCTTCACATCCTTCTTGCCGTTCCGTATGTCGTCAATGGCTGTCCGTATCGCCTTGCCGCTCTCCTTGCTTGTTGGCAAGCCTTGCGAGTATTTATCAGGATGCTCAAAGATGTCTTCTGATTGGTTGCTGTAGCCTGCTGCCATATCCTCCACATTGAGCTCTGGCGAGTCTTCACCAACGGCATTGCGTCTTGCTTCGTCCGTCTCATAATCAGGCTTTGAAGGTGCGCCCCAAGCGCCTACACCCTGGTAGTCGCTCTCGACATCACCATACCCCTTACGTCTTGCAGCCTCGTCAAGCATCTCACGGGCGGTAGCCTCGTCACCTTTCGCCAAGGCTTCAGCATAACTATTGTCTATCTCCTCGTCAGTATGCTCGGCAAGCTCTTTAAGACGTGCCTCACGTTTGCGCTGCTCTTCCTCGTATCTCTTGCGTGCAGCCTCCATCATGCCACGCTCTATCTCCGCTTGTTTTCTGCGCTCCTCGATAAGCACGTCCACGTCACCATACTTCGCCTTAATCGCTTGCTCTACAGGCTCAAACAGACGCTTGTTAGCAAGAAGACCGCTCACTCCATCGCGCTCCATCAACGCCTTCTTCTCCGCTATATGCTCACGCAGATATATAGCCTTTAGGTCATGAAGAGCCATTGCAGCCGCAGCCGAATTCCTTTCTCTCATACCCTCGGCATAGCGGGAAAGCCACATACCATCCAAGCCATACTCCTCAGCCATCGACTCTGTATCGACTGTATCAGTCTTCTGGAGACGAGCATGTGGTTTTTGCCCTGCTGCTTCTTCTGTGCGGATTATCTCCTTAATGATAGCGGCTTCATTCGGCGCAAGTAGAATTTTGCCTTGCTCGTAGGCATTCCAAGCCCCTATATAGCCGCCATACATTTTTACCGCTAATTCTATCTGTCCTGTTTCGGCTTTGGTGCTTCCATATCGTATCTTGCCTATCTTCCATTCGGTAGCGTGGCTATCAGCATGCTTACTCGATCCCGTCTTATACTTCTCGGGTGCGGGTGTTGCCTCCCACTTCGTACCTTTGATGACCTCTTCCGTCTTTTGAGGGCGCGTGTCCTTTGCGGCTTTAGTGGCTTTCTTGTATGCGGATTCCACCGCTTTATCGGCTTCCTCGTATTCGGCGTTCGCCTTTTCACGCAACTCCTTCAGTACGGGGTCGGCCTTCATTGCTTCACGCTCTTTCTGCCCTTTTTCGGATGTTGTCTCCGCGGACAAGGTGGCCTGCGTTGGGTAGTGCTCATAGAGATAGTCCTGTATCTTCTCCTCCCATTTCTGCTCCACGTCACGTGCATGCTCATTCGCTTTTATGAAGTCTGGGTCGTTCTCTACGAGGTGGCTTTCTATCTCTTCTCTTGTATTTTTCTCGTTTTTCCCTTGTTCAAGTTTTACATTTTTGTATTCGCTGAAAGGCTTAGTCTTGCGCTTGCTTGACTCAATCCACTTCTCGAAGTTTTCGAGGTTCACCGCGGACACATCAATTCTACGGCCATTCTCCCAGCCCTGCTCGTAATTGGCAAGGTAGTCGCCCTTAGCCTCGTCTTGATCATTGAAGCCAAGCATAACCTTGTGCTCGTCAAAGCTGCCGTCGGGGTTGAACTGGTCAACAACGAACACCTTGCGTCCGTTCCAACCGTCAATATCATTGGAGAGGAACACGTCAATGTGGTCTCCGTCAACACCCACTGCGCCACGAATGTAGCCGTAAGTGTTGTTCATCTTGCTTTCCCACTGCTTGCCGTCAGCATCAGTGCCCTTACGCACGCTGCCCTGCGGCTGCTCAATGGTGATGTCGAACGTACCAACTTGTACATGCCCCTTCTTATAGTTGCCGGCTTCCTTCTGCGCCTCTGTCGGTTCGGTATTCACTTCGGCTGAGGCTTTGGTTATCTGCTCAGAAAGTAACGCTCTCCCCTTGTTTTCAGAAGGTTTTTCGCGTTTCGCGCGCTCCTCTTCTGCCAGTCTCTCAGCCTCCGCGAATATATCTCCTTTTTCTTGTTTTTCTTGCGCGGTTAAAAGCTTTGTACTACCTTTGCCGTCAGAAGTCTTTGAAGAGTTCCCTGCTGGCGCGGTTACACCCTCAGAATGGCCGCTATTAACTTCGGGGATATCGGTGTTAGTATCTTCTCCCAATGCGGGTACGGAATGGACTTTCGGTTTACGGCGCGAGTATTTCACCTTGAAAATACCCGCGCTGTTTATGTTCCAGTACGCCCCGTCTTTTGACAACTGCACAAACAGGGTGTTGTTGTGTGTGTCTGTCAATTCCAGAAGGTAAGTTTGCGTGTTTCCAATCTTTGCGCCCTCGCGAATGCAAACATAATTCTTGGCAACCGCTTCAACGAACTCCTCCACAGAGGAAAAGCCTGCTCTACGTATTTGTTCACCATGACCTGCCTCTATATGAAGTAAGCCGTAGCCGTGGTTCTTCCCGTCTTCCCCTACATAATTTTCACCGAGGCTCAACAGAATTGGCGCTTCCTTTAATCCGCTCTTCGGATCCATCGTTCCGAACGTTGTAGTACCATCCTCGGCAAGCACCAAAGGTCTGCCGTATTCATCCACTTTATTGGATGAGAGATTGGGTGCTACTCTTTCTTCCGACGGTATATCACCTTGGAGTTCTGGTATTCCTCCCACATTCGCTGTTCTTCCTCCTGCTGCTTCTGCTCCAGCATTCTCTTGTGCAGCCTCTGGTTTACCAGCGCCTTCATCGCCAGCATCTTCTTCTGCTCTGGTGTCTGTGCGCTCTTCACCTCCTCGGGTGTCATCAGCCCGTTCGCCAGGTTGTACTTGATGGCTTCCACCATCGCTCTGCTCAACTCCTGCGGAGTCATTTCCTTCTGTTCCATTGTTCTGTTGTTTAGCTTGTTCTTCTCTTCTGCGCAAGTCCTCCTCTATCTCGTCTGCGTATAGCTTGGTGAACTCTTGCTCGTCAAAGTTACTATATCTTCTCAACATCTCGGGCATCTCCTGCTCGGTATATGCGATATAGTCCTCATAAGACATGCCGTAGCGCTCGTTATAGTACGCATCGCGCTGCGCGTTGTACTGCTCCACAAACTCCTGCTCTTGGTCAGTCTTGTCTCGTCCCGACTTGAGGAAGTCTATAATGGCATCCCTTGCGGCAGCGCTGTCACCGCCGAAGAAGCGGCCACCGTTCTCCGTATTGTCGAGGTCAACCAACTTTTCGGACAGGCGTTCTATGCTGTCTCCCTCCTTCGCGATACGTCCTGCCCACTGCTTCTGCTCCAGCGTTCCGCCTCCAGTCTCTTTTCTGAAGGACTCAGGTGCTATCTTGGCACTTGCCATGAAGTCGGCGATGAACTCCTGCTGTGTAGGTATGCCGTTCTCTGACTTTCGCTGTGCTCGGTAGGCCGTGCGTACGTTATCATCGTTCAGTTCGCCCTCCCAGCCTTGCGCGTCTGCGGGTGTGGTTATTCTCTCCACTTCGGCTTTTACATCGTTCCAGTACTGAGCCTTGTGGCGGGCATCTTCCAGTTCGTCTTCCCACTTCTTCTTGCTGGCAAGGTACTTGGCCTTGTCAGTGCCTACCTTGGGTTTCCGCTTCTCCAGCTTCTTCACGTTCTTGTCGGCTTCCGCTATCTGTGCCTCTATGAACTCGCCCACCTCCTTGTCGTCAAGGGTACCGTCATACAGGTCTTCCACGGTGGCCTGCACAGGAGCCTTGTCGTACTGGGGTGCTCCATCCTTACCCAGCGGTATCTTTGGAGCGGTCTCACCCTCCACAGCGGGAGCGGCCTCACTCTCCACAGCAGGAGTGGCCTCACTCTCCACTACAGCGGAAGACCCTCCAGTTGGCCCCTCCTCGTCTGGTGCGTCCTCGCTATCCACGTAGTCATGCAGGAGCTGTTTCGTCTTGGCATCCCACTCTGACTCATCCACGATGTCTATCCACTCATGGATTGTCTCGGCATCGTTCTCGTCACGCACCCAGCCGTCAACCATTGCACGTGCGCTTCTGCCTTCCTCGGTAGCGTCCAGCTGCGCAGCCACCTCGCTACGGGTAGGCACTGCTGTGTCGGCAGGCGCGTCCTCCTCTGTAGCGGGAGTGCCCTCTATGACCACAGAAGAACCGTCAGTCGGTGTCTCCTCTGTTGCACCGCCCTCCGTAGTCTCCTCCACCGCGCTGCGCTCGGCATCGCGCTGCGCTGCGTCCTCCTGCTCATACACGTAGTCCTGGGAAGACAGCAACTCGTCAGCGGTGGCCTTGAAGGGTGTGCCGCTTATGGCCTCCTCTTCGCCTGCCTCGTTCATACGTGTGGGCAGGAGATAGAAGTTACCCTCCTCATCCTCCTTCACGATGAGGAAGCGCTGTGTCTCGTTCTCCTCGTCTTCGCTCTTGCGCATGCTGATGCTGACCGTCTCACCCACGGCTGGCTGCACGGTCTTGTTATGGTGGTTGAGGTTCCAGCGTACTTCATCCTTCGCCTGCTCCCACAGCTGCTTGCGTCTGGCTTCTGTCTCCTCGCTGGCGTTGACGGCTGTCAGTTCCCCCGCCTCCTCGCGCGGTATCATGCGCAGAGCGCCTGTCTCCATATCGCGCACCACCAGCGTACTGCCTTCGTCAGACAGAGAAGAGGGTACGACATATTCGTTCTCTCCAAGGTTAGAGCCACGCCAGGCGTTGCCCTCCTCGTCCGACATGAGGTTTAGCGTGTTGCCGTACTTGTCGGCTTCTTCGTCCACGCGGTCACGCGCTCCTGACAGGATGCCGCTCAGTCGGACGCTGGAAAGATACACATCCGTAGCCGCCTTCTTCTGCTCCCAGCTCAGCGTCTTCAGTATCTCCTGGAACTGCGGCAAGTCCATATCCCGCACGGCCATCACGAAGTCCTTGCCCAGCATTTCAGTAGCGGTTGCCGCGGCGTTGTCGAACTCTACAGCGGCAGTGTGGCGTTCATCAGCGGCCATCTCATGCCCCGCGTCAAACGCGCTCTTATAGCCTCGCTGCACACGGTTTGCGCTTATCTCTCCTGACATATCGCTTGTGTTCACGCTCTGGTAGGCCACCAGCTTACCTGCGTAGTCCATCAGCGCGCGCGCCTGCTCGCTGTCCTTCAGCCCGCCATCCTTGAGGACGGACATATACACATCGCATATATCCTTGATGCTCTCTGCCTCGCGCATGCGGGTCATAAGAGGTACAGCGGTCTCCTCGCCCAACGACTTGCGCAGGGCATCGGCAGAGGTGTTCAGCTGGCGCTTGACGGTGTAGGAGTTGTATCGCTTCTGGCCTTGCTCGATAGCGGCCATGGGCATAATCATCGCGGCCACAGACAAGAATGTCTCCAAGTTTGTCTCTGCATTGAACATGGATCCTTTCCAGTCGTTCACGGCTTTGTTGTAGTCCTCCTCGCTCTGGTAGTCCTCACGCTTGGGCTCAAAGACACCTCCCGTCAGGTTCATGTCTCCCGTGAAAACCGCGTTCTCCAGGTTATTTATCACCTCCTCTGCATACTCCCCGAAGAGGCCGCTTATGTGCGCTTTCTTGCGGAACTCGGCCAGCAGTGAAGCCTTCTGCTTCGGTGAGGATGCAATGAACCGCTCCACCATGCTGCGTGCCAAGGGCATATCCTTTGCGGCAAGGTTGGCAAAGTTCTTTATCGGGGAGAAGTATTCACCCACCAGCTCGGACTGGTTCTCGAAGTAGGAAGCCAAGCCCCCCTTGAGGTACGACTTAGCCCCTGTCTCTCTGTCCTCCACGCGGTCATACACTATGCGCCCGCTGTCATCCACACGGCCTATGAACGTACCTGCCTGTCTCTCGTTGATAGAGGCCATGGTACGCGGCAGGCCAGTGGTGAGCGTTGTACCCAGCGCCTCCACTCCGTCACCTATCACGCGGCCTGCGGTGTTCATCGCACGCACGCCCCACTTTCCGTACTTGTTCACAGCAGCTACGGTGAGGGCGCGCTGCATGCTCTGCTCGGCTGTGGTCATGGTAGGCGCGCCAGTCACGTTCTTCATCACCGTCTTGCCCGCTGTCTTCATCGCGCCCTTCAGCACTTCCTTCATGCCTCCCTTGGCAGCGTTAGCCGCTACTTGCTTCTCCACAGCAGCCCCCAGCCCGTTGAGTGGGTTGAGGTAGATGCTGGCGGCAAAGCCCGCAGAGGCAGGCACGCTCTGTCCTACGCGGTAGGACATCGGCACGTGCTCACTGAAGTTAGCGTCCAGCGTACTTGATACCGCCATCGCGTCCAGCACTCTCTGCTCGGTTGCGGTCAGATGCTCCTCGGGTGTCTTGCCTGCCTCCTCGGCCTTGCGGATTCGCTCTGACTTATCTACAAGCTCAGCCAGGTTACGGCTGTCTGCCCAGTCGTTGGCACCGAAGTCCCACGTGCGTATATCGCGGGTAGCGTCCCACGCGCCACGTGCCACGTTGAAGGCTGTGTTGTTGGAGAAGCCCTCGCGTGTAGCCTGCTTGATAGTGTTTTCTGTGTCCTCCAGTGCCTGCTCTGCGGCCTTGGCCTTGCCATACTCGGGGTCTGTCCACCTACGTATGTAAGAGGTCACGTTGGGGAACTGGCTCTCAGCGAACTCCATAAAGCCCGACTTCTCGCCTCGTCTCTCCTCTATGTCCTCCAGCGCCTTGGCCACCTCCTCCTTTGCAGCCTCGAGTTGTTCTCTGCCGCCTCCCAGCTCATACTCGGCCTTCACATCGCGCCCGCGGTACTTCTTCTCTGCTGCGTCCCGCTGCTGCTGTAGGCGGTCTATGGCCTGCATGATATAGCCTTTGCGTGTCTCACTCGTCTGGTCGGTACCCTTAATGCGGTCATACTGCTCCTGCATGATGGTCAGCTGCTTGTCTATGCCTGCCAACTCCTCCTGCCGCTTGCGGTCTATCTCCTCCTGCACGTGAGCCAGCTTACGCGCTTGCTCCTGCTGCTTGTCCAGAGCGGCCTGCTCACGCTCGGCAGAAGCCTGTGAGGTGTACTCGTTGCCACTCTGTGTTATGTAGGTGCGCTCCTGCTTGCCTGTCTTGGCATTGAACGTAGGCACTGTGGCCACGGTACGACCCGACTTGCCAAGTCCAAGCTCTACCTTTGGCACGTTAAGCCCGAAGTTGGCCTTCTGCCACTCCTGCGCGTTCTCTGCCTGGTGCAGCACATCGCGCCCGCGTGCTACCGCCAGAGCGTTGTTCTTAGCCGCTCTTACGTAGTCATCCGCGTTGGGCTGTGCCGCTCTGCCCTGCTCTTCGGCTGGATCCTCCTGCTTGGCTGGCTTCACGGCATGCAAGCCAAGGTTGGCAGCAAACTCCTCGTAGGTATTGCTCTCTACCGCGTTGTCCTGCTTCAGCGCTGTAAAGAGCGCGAGCCTGTTCTTGTAGCCTTCCTCACCAGGTGCAAGCATCTTAGCTCGGAAATTCTCTCTACCGCTTGTTACCGCGCCATCACGTTCCAGCGCATCGTATAGTATATCTAACTTATCCTGTGCCATATTTATAAACCAAGTGCTCTTGTGTGTGACATATTATTGTTCGGCTTCTTCCCTGTCTTGGCCTCTTCTGCGGCTTTACGTTCCTCCTTCTTCTTGGCCTCTTCTGCGGCTTTACGTTCCTCCTTCTTCTTGGCCTCTTCTGCGGCTTTACGTTCCTCCTTCTTCTGCCGTGTAAGTTCTGCAAGCTTCTGCTCTCCCGATTTACCGCGTTTTATCTTGGTAGTGCTCTTGCCGCCGAACTCGTTAACGTGTTCGGTGTCTCTTGTGCGGCTATCGTCCCCCATCTCAAGCCCCATTTGGTGTATCTTCTCATTCGGGGTGATATACAATCTCTCTAATTCGCCAGTAAGGGAATTGGCGACGTCGTAAGGAACCCTGTATGCCCCACTACCACCGCTGCCAACGTGGCTGGCGCGTTGGTTATTCAGCCCTATCTGCGAGTCCATGAGCTGAAGCTTCTTCTGAGCAAGCGCCACGATGTTATCTGCTTCCTGCTCCAGCTTCTTTCTTGTGGCTTCGTCCTTTGCGGAAGCGGCCTGCATCGTCTTAATCTTGGCATCGGTAAGCATGTCTTGTATCTCCCAACGCTTATCCTCGGCGTTTACTTTACGTACCAAGTCCGCTCTCTTCAGACCAAGCTCCTCGCCCTTCTGCTGGAGCGCACGGCCTTGCAGCAGATTGTTAAGGTAAGCCTGCCTGCTCTTCTCTACCTGTGTGCGGAATGCCTGCACGTCCTTGTTAGCGTCTGGCAGTTCGGGAAGCTTCTGGCTTGGAGCCGCACCGCCTGTAAAGGCAAGGTTGCTGAACGCGCTGAGCACGTTGCCCAGTGCGCCCATGCTCTGAGCGGCAGCAGCCCCACGCTCTCTGCGCTTCTGCTCCTCCTCGGTCATCGGTGCAGAGGTGTACTGCTTGACCAGCTCGGAGAAGTTGTCGTAGTCACTGACTGGCGGTATCTTCAGGGAGGTCTTTTCATCCTCCACAACGGGCGCTTCCACTCTCTGCTCTTTCGGTGTCCACGGGGTCTGCGGTGTATAGTCTGCCGTTTTTCTCTGCAAGGCAGCTGGCACCTCGTCCCTCACGGCAGGAGCGGGGGCGGTCACGGCAGGAGCGGGAGTCGGGGTAGTAGCTACCGCGGGCTTAGGTGGATAAGTCACAATCTTCTTCTCGTCATCGTCGAGAAAAGAATACATGTCTGATTCTGTTCTCTTCATATCTACTTCTTCTTAAACAGCCCCTCAAAGAGACCTTTACCGTTATTAAGTTTAGCCTGCATGTCTGCGCCTACTACACCCATGCCTGCCTGCATACCCGCAGAGGCGGCTGTCTGTGCGTTCTGTGCGGCCTGTGCGTAGTACTGCATATTACGCGCTGCGTTAGCGCTTATGTTCTGTTGGTTCTGCTTATCCACAGCGTCCTTGTAGGCTCCTGCCTGCGAGGCAATCTGTGCAGTAGCGTCGGCAAGCCCTGCATTAGCGGACTCCTGTGCGGCCATCACGCTCTCGTCTGTACCGCCCGACACGGCCTGCCTGGCACGGGCGCTGTTAATCTGCCTCTCTGCGGCCTCACGTGAGCTGTTGAGGAGACGCTGCACATCAGCGCGCTGTGTGTAGTCCTCGTTCATGCGCTGGTTGTACCAGTCGTTCTGCTTCTTGTTTAGGTCGGCCATCTCCTTCCTGTACTTCTTCTCGGCCTTGTGAGCCTTGATTCCTCCATAGATGCTTGAACCTATCGAGGTGGCAGCGCCTAATATTGCTCCTATCATTGCAACGATTATTAAAAAGTTATGCCCGCAAAGATAATCTCCGCGGGCATTCTCTCTTGACAATTTATCATCTACCTGTATGTCTGTACCAAGCGCTTGAGTGCGCCCATGAGCGCGTTCTGCTCGTTGGCCTTGCTCTGTATGGCCTGCCAGGCTCTCTCATCCACAGTGTCGGAACACAGCAGATGATAGACTTGCACGGGGTACTTCTGTCCTTGCCTGTGCAGTCTCGCGCAGGCCTGCTGGTACAGCTCAAGGTTGAACCCCACACCGAACCACACGATGACGTGTCCTCCTGCCTGCATGTTAAGTCCGTAGGCGCATGAGGCTGGATGGGCAAGCAGCACCTCCACCTCTCCCTTGTTCCATGCGCGCAAGTCCTGCTCGTTCTCGTAGGCTCTCAGCTTGTAGTCCTTGCAGAGCGCGTCCTTGATACGCGCAAGGTCGTGCTTGTACTGGTAGAAGACGAGCACAGGAGACCCTGCGGCCTCTACTATCTCTCTGAGGGCTTCTATCTTCTCCTGATGTATCTCCTCCACCATGTGCTCGTCAGTATAGACAGCGCCGTTGGCATACTGAAGCAGCTTACCCATGAGGGCTGCGGCACTCGCGGCGGTGATAGCCTCTGTGTCGCTTATGCTCATCACCATCTCGCGCTCGAACTTGCGGTATCGGCTCAGTACGCTGGCAGGGAGATGCACTCTCCTCACTATGTCCTGCCTCTCTGGCAGGGTCAGATAGTCTCCTGCCTGCATGGTGAGGCAGATGTCGGACAGCAGCGCGTCTATCTGCTCCTTGGATCCTTCCTTCAGCGTTGCTCTAAGCAGATAGCCTTGCGGGCTTGTTGTCACGTTGAAGTAGTTGCTCCTGTAGCGTGTCACGAACTTGCCCAGGCGCTGGCCTCCGTCTATGCAGAAAACCTCTGCCCAGAGGTCAAGGTAGCCGTTAGGGGCTGGCGTTCCTGTGAGCCCTATGATATGGCTGAACTGGCTACGCACAAGCCGCATCGCCTTGAAGCGCTGGCTGGTGTTGCTCTTGAAGCTTGTCAACTCGTCTATGATGAGCATGTCAAACGGCATGCTGGCGTTGTAGTACTTTACCAGCCACACCCAGGAGTCGCGGCCGAGCACGTAGAGGTCGGCATCCCGCTCCAGAGCCTTCACGCGCTGCTTCTCTGTGCCTATGACGCGGCTCACGCGCAGACCCGACAGATGCTCCCACTTCTCTACCTCGTCTGACCATGTGGATTCTGCCACCTTACGTGGGGCGATGACAAGCGCCTTGCTGACCTCCATGTCTGCGAGCATCCTGCCCAAGGCTGTGAGCGTTATAAGGCTCTTTCCCAAGCCCATCTCAAGCAGAAGCGCGCAGCGCGGCGTGTCTTCCACAAACCGAACCGCGCGCTTCTGGTAATCATGCAGGACTGCTCTCATCTCTCAGTCAGCTTAGCGTTGAAGAGGATGCTGCGGGAAGCCTCCATCAACTCGTCACGCTTGCGGAAGTAGTCTCGCGCGTTAGCGCGTACTTCTTCCTTACTCGCTCCAGAGCGTATGCTGCCCGTGTAGCACAGATGGGCGTCTATCATATCCATGGCCATCTTGGCAAGCTCCTCCCTACTCTTCAGATTGTTCTTCTGATACTCCATCTTTATTAACTTTTTGTTTGCTTTTTCGTAACTTCAGACTTTCGCGTAGATGGGCAACTCGCTTTTCTTCTATTTCCTTGCTGAGCACTCTGCCCTTCTTGTAGCCGTGTGTCGGTACGTGTCCGCTCTTATAACAGCCAGGGTTTAGTCCCCTCCTCGTGCAGCTGTAAGCTATCCTCCTACACTCCTCTCTGTTCTTTACCAGCCATTGCGGGTTCTTCTTTATACCCAGTTCCTTTGCCTTGCGTTCCAGCGTGCGCTTACACATCTGTAGCATGCCCGCCAGTTCCTCGCTGTGCATGATGGGGAACTTGGCTTTCAGTTCTCGCAACATGTTCTCTGTCCACAGCAGGCGCTTGGACTTTCCGTTATGCTCCCAGCATCGGCCTGTGGTGAAGTCGTAGAAGATGCCGTCTTCCTTCTTCCTATTCTTGCTCATCTTCTTCCTCCTCGTTAGGCTTGCAACAATCTGGGCAGTACCAGAAATCTCCTTGCTTCTCCCAGCCTGACTCGCGTGCTACGAACTCAGCCGACTCCATATCTGTCCAGCCTATTATGCTGTCGCCTTCTGTGAGTCGTGTCCCGCAGCAATCGCAGAACACGGCAAACATCTTTTGTTCTTTAATCATATTCTATAATTATATGCGGTGTGGTGTTGCCCAGTCCGTCGCGAGGGTCGGAAATGCCGTGCCCGACCTTCGATGTCACGGCATTGGCTATCTGCTTGCGCGGTCGTCCCTTTATGCGTCCTTTGCTGTCACGTACCCATCCGATGTAATACTTGTTATTCATACTCTTCCTCTCCATATTCTCCTTGAACATTTTATAGAAGCCGCGCCAATATTTCACGTCCATTTCCTTAGGGTTCTCCTTGAACTTTTCGTATAGATAGCCTATAGAATAACTCAGTTCCCTTTCGATCCACTCAATGCCCTTCTCCCATCCGTCGTGACGCTCCATTTCTATCTGAAGCACGGTCTTGAGGAACATTGCAGCCTCGGGTGTCGGTGGCAGGTCGAACTGAAGGAATAGGGCGTTGTCAGAGTCGTTAGCCTTGAGGAACTTGCTCACAGCATCGTCCTTGAGGAAATAGCAGCGGTCGGGCACTTCCTCTTCGAGCACGTCTTCCAGTCGGGTAAGCAGCTCGAAAGGTTCGGGAAACTGATAATCGAAGGCTAAGTCACGGCGCATGGAGATGCAGAACACCCTGTCTCTGTTCTGTGGCACACCGTAGTCCTTTGCGTTGAGCCGCTGCCACCTCGATACGTAGCCAAGCTGCTCCAGCTTATCGAGCCACGCCTGGAAGTCTTGTTTGAAATTCTTGTTTACCAGCGCCGCCACGTTCTCATGTAAGAGGAACTTAGGGTGCAGAACTTCCACCGCTTCTGCTACATGCCACAGCAGGGACGAGCGTGTACCGCTGCCCTCCTTCATGCCCATCTTCTTGCCAGCGTTGCTGAGGTCTTGGCAAGGCGAGGAGTAGGTAAACAGGTCAACCTCCTTGCCCCCCAACGACTCCTTCACCTTATGCCAGTCTATCTTTGCGATGTCTCCGAGCGCCTTGTCAGCATACTGCGGGAATACGATGTTGTGCATAAGGCATGCGTTCTTGTCTATCTCGCTCCACCCTGCGCAAGTCCATCGGAAATCGGGATGCCAATCCTTCAGCACATCAGCGGCCATCAGCTGTGAGTCATACCCGCTGAACGTCGTGCATATCACCTTCTCGTCATCACTGTGTTCGGGCATTGCAGGCAACTCCTCGTCTGGGAAAAGGCTCATTTGTCCGCTTGGTTCGCGGTGTTTAGGGTACCACAGCTGCTCGTAGATATAGGCAAGCACATCAACGACAATGCTGTTTCCTGCCTGTCTGTACTGCTGTGCTGCTGACACCACCATCTCGTCCTTCTTGCCCCTGGACTTGAAGCCTGCTATACGCTTCTCTGCCTGTGCGTTCGTGCTCTGCATCGTGCGTATCACATCATCGCGCACGCCCATCAGCTTGAAACACTCAAAGGGCGTAAGCTTGCGCATCGCGTAGGACTTAATGCTTCGGTCCCTGTAGTTCAGTTTCAATATCATCGTGTAGTTGCGTTAGCACCCTCCTTTGATTACATGTTCCGTGCGTCTTTATTAGTTGCCACAAAAATTCCTCTGTTTTGAAACGTACTCGGTATTTTATCTCCCGATAGGAAATTAGGTTTTTATCTGGAAAAACAGGTTTAATGTGGTCCCATTTTTCGAGGATGTTTAGGTAGGAGAAATATCCCTTATCTATCTCAACGGTTAGTTTTGTGTAGGCATCCGAGTCCTCTAACGAATCTGGCCAATCTTCCAAATCTACTTCCATAAAGAAGTATTTATCTCGGTTCGAGTCTGTTTTGAAACCAAGTTCTAATAGGGTCTTTCTTATCTTCTCTTTATCCATATCACTTACCCGTTAGCATCTTCTTTACTTGCTGCCACAAAGAGGGCTTGTGGTCTTTCTTAATCTGCTCTACGTACTTAACCACTCTTTCATATTCTCTCCCGCTCACCTTGCTGTCCTTGTAGGCTTTAGCGATTAGCTCCTTACCCGTGCCATAGAAGCATCCAACGCTCCACATGTCATTGCTGCGTGTCCACGTAAAGCACCGTCCTGATGACCACCAGTTCTTGAAAACGATATAGTCGTAGTTGGATTCTATCACCGCGTTACCGCAAATTACGATACGTCCGCTTAGAAATAATAGGTAGCCATTGTTACTGATGCTATATTTGATAACAGCAGAATCGCGAATTTTAGCAAAACCGCCTATCCACACATCGCCCTTTACAATGGCCGAATCCGAAACACTGGCTACGTCGGTAATGATTGCGCCATTGCTTATGCAAGCGTTATCCTTAACGAGCGCAATGCCGCTAACACTTGCGCCCCCATAAACCTTCGCATTGCCACCTACCCAAGCGTCTCCGCAGAGGTTTTCGTATTCCTCAACAAAACCGCCCAGAGTTCCTTTCGTTATACTCCGAAAATCCTCTGTACATCCAATGCGGTGCAGCGTATGGCCGTCAAACTCAATGGTCTCATCGGTCAACTCATAATGTCTATCTTCTTTCATGTCTTTATTCTGTTTAGTCGTTATGAAAAAGCCTTGTTGTAGAGGTCAATGAATTTCCTTCCGAATTGCGTAGCGCGTTCGCGTGATTTGAAGCAAAGCCGATGGCCGAAAAACACAGACGAAAAGAAAGTCGATGTGTCCGTATCGCAGCTTGCTACACACACGAACCGCCTGTTATCTGGGTAATACTGGAACCAAGGAAAATACTCACGCTGGTTTTTGTTCGAGAAATCAGGTACAAATCCGTCCATAATATTCCACGCCTGCGCGATTGTGAACAACTTGTTCAGCGCATCCAAAGCTTCAAAGTGCGTCGGATTGAGGCTCTCCCAAAAATCACATGGGCGTATTTCCTTACGCAGTAAGCCTCTCGTTTGTAGAAACGCTATGGCACTCACAAAGTCGGGAATACACTCGCACGCGTCATCCTCTTCTACTTCTTCAACCATGTAATCTACGAGGAGTCCTACGCTGCAATCATCCTTCCCGTCTTCAACACTCTCGGTTGCGTAGCGCAAGATAGTCAGCATTGCCTCCTTGCGGGTATCGTGGGCAGCAGGCATTACATTCTGCTCGCTTCCATCCGCGTTCTTGATGACATACTTTTTCATATCTATTCTTGATTTTAGTTATTATAGGAACACCCTGTTGTAAAGGTCGATGAACTGCTCAAAAAATTGTTTCGCGCGTGCGGACGATTTGAAGCAAATCCGAGGACTGAGATACGCCCTCGAAAGCTCAGTTATGTTAAACGTACCCCCACACACGAACCTCGCGGCATCCTCGTCATACCTGAGCCTGGGAAACCACTTGGCTTGTTTCGGATTCGAGAAATCGGGGACGAATCCATCTTCCTTATTCCAGGCTTCGGCCATACTAACCAACTTATTCAAGGCTAGCTGCGCTTCAATGCGCTTTGGATTGATGTCTTCTACAAGTCGTGCGACACCATCAAACGGAACGTTGCTTTCTGAAAGTTTTTCCTTCTCATCCACCTCCTCAATAGCGTAGTTGAAAGGGTCTTCCATGCTGTCGTCATCCATATCCTCGGCTACTTTTGTAATGTAGTGCGAAAGAGTCAGCAGCGCCTCCTTGAGCGTGTTGTGAACGGCAGGCATCACATGCTGCTCGCTGCCATCTTTCATCTTAATAATGTATTTCCTCATTTTTGTTTTTGTTTAGTTGTTAATTTTCTCTTTCTCACTCTTGATAATCTCCAGCCGCATCTCAAGGACTCTGACGTATGCACGCAGCATATCGTGCTGTAGTCTCCACAAGTTCTCCTCCTTCGGTTTTGGAACGGGTTCATCAAAAAGCATCCACGACTGGATACGGCGCTGGATTTCTGTAATCTCTGCGCGCAGTCTGCCTTCCGAACTATAGAATTGCGTGTAGCAGCAGTTAAACGTGTCTTCATCCACCCAGTACTCAAGAACTCTCCCGTTCGGGGTAGGCTGTGTTATCTTGTAGCCCGCTCTGAGTACATGCCCGTCTTCTGACTTGGGATGAATGCCTGCCGCTATAGCCTCGTACTCCGTCATAGGATGTGCCCATACCTCTCTGGGTCCAATATACTTATTCATATCTTCGGTTTGTTTAGTTGTCACTCCACCCAGTTCGCGTCTCAGTACATCTTTCCGTTAAGCCGTGGCCGCTGCTCGTTGTATGCCATCTTCTCGTGAATGTGCCACTCGATGTCTATGCCTATGTGCTCGGCATAGGCAAGCAGCATGTTGAGAGCCTTTTGGCAGGCGTATATCTCTCCGTGCGGAGCCATCAGAGCCTCTGTTACTCGGAAGCAGAACTCACACAACGGCTTGTCAAGGTCGGAAGTAAACGTATTGTCACGAATGAAGGAAATCTGGTAGTAGCCCATCATGTCCATGAGGCGTATGCAGGCATCGGCCAGCTCGCCCTCCACGGTGTCCTTAATGCACTCCTTGAATGCCGTCTTGCGTTTCTTGATACGGTCTTCGAAGGCTATTATATATTCATTCACGAAGGCACACCATACCTCATATCCCTCCGTATCGGCGTGTCTGTCGTGTCTGTCCGCGTCTATCGCCTCACTGAGTTCGGTGATGACGAGCATGGCCAGATGCTCGTAGTTTGGGGTGTCATCCCAGAAGCCGTGCTCCACGGCTGTCTTGTGCACGAGGCTTATCACCTCGTCCCAGTTAAATTCCTTGTTGTCCATATCGTCTCGTTATAGTGTCTGTCACTCCATCCAGTTAGCGTCTCTATACTTTGACCGCGTACGTGCGGTGCTGAAGCCTCGTCTCACGTATGCCTTGCACCCCTCGCTCTGACTGCTCATCGTGCATGGTCGGTCGTAATACTCTCTGTTAAGCGCCTCGTTGGTGTACTCGTCATCGTGGCAGCTATATGATTGGTTGTCCCGTTTCATTTCTCCCCTCCTTCCTCTCACTAAGAATACGCATTGCGGCGCGTGTCTCCTTCAACTCTTTCTGAAGCAGCACAATCTCTTCCTCCTTGTCGGAGAGGTGTGCCGTCCAGCGCGCGTTGGTCTCCTGTTCTCCCCTCGTGTAGCCGTAGTTGGCTCCTGCGACACCCGCTATAAGCGCCACAGCGATAAATGCAATACAAATTCCCATCGTCATTTCTTTATTTTTAGAATCCTTATTACTCTGTAACCAGTTCCCAGTCCTCCGCAAATACATCGCTGGACGATGGAACCCATGAATCCGCGCGCCCGTCTTGGTCAATGATGAGCATCTGATTTGTGTATTTCAGGCATGGTTTCTGACGCTTCATCAGGATGTCCTTCGCAATCTGAGGCAGCGACTGCATATTAGGAATGGTCTCGCTTATAATATACGCGGGAACTTGCTTAATAACAAACATACCCTTGCCATTCCAGCCAGCTCTACGGATAGCACCACCCGCTTTAAGGAACTTGATAGCCGTACCGAAGTCATAGTTGTTGAGAAGTACCTTTTTGTCGGACATCTTATCGAGTCTGTCATGCAACAGATAGGAATACTCCCTCTCTGTTTCGACCTGTGCTGAAAGGAGTTCCTTCGTGGGGTGTATGAGGGCATAAACTTCGTTTGACAGAAACTCTATTCCCTTCGCAAAGCGCGTATTCAATTCTTCAAGCTGAATCTTAATATGGTCAGCAGGAGCCTCAGCAACTCTATAGGCTTTCTCAAAGACAGACTTTGGAGACCAAGAGTCGTAGATGCTACCGTCTGGGTTGGTGTACTGCACATGATAGCCTTCACGCCACTCGTGGTTGTCCTCGTTCTTTCTGGCGTAACCTTTCTCTACTGCGGCCAATTCGTTCATCGGCATGGCCTTTACCGTTTTTGTTCCTACATACGTTTTCATAACTTCTCTTATATTTTAGTTAAACACTATCTATCATCCTCTCTATCTCGTCTCTTGAACTCACCACATACACGGCCTGCCCAAGCTCTCTCAGCTGCTGGATCCTTGCTTGCTGTACCGCCCTCGGCTTCTTGCCTCTGGACTTCAGCTCGCACCATGCTGTCCTGCCGCCTGGCAGGAGAAGCAGTCTGTCGGGGAAGCCTGTGCATGTCGGGTTGCTGTACTTGAGGGCGACGCCGCCGAGCATCTTCACCCGTTTCACCAGGTAGGTCTCCAACGCTTTCTCGCTCAGCAGAGCGTGGCCTGCTATCTCGTCTATCCTTCTCATAAGTCGTCATCCGTTAGTATCTCGCCCTGACTGCTGCGCGCCCATAGGCGCTGTAGCCCGTAGCCTGTTATCCTCTTAGTCTTTCCTTTCTCCCAGCCTGGAACCCACTCGAAGAGCGCGTTTATCTCTCGGGACTTATAGCGCAACTTCTCGTCCAACGACTCACCGAACAGTTCGTATAATATCTCCACCGTGCTAACCTCCGTGCGGGTGAGAACGCCCTCGGCCTCTAGGGGGTCGGTCTGCTTGAAGTAGGCTCTGCGTCTCTCCAGGCTTCTTGTCTCCCAGTCGGCAGGAAGTGGCGTGTCGAGGTATCGCTGTATGAGTCCTATGCGCTCATCCTTGGCCACGTCGTTAAACTCCTTCTGCATCTTACGCGCCTGCATCTCCAGGTCTCGGGACAGGAACAGCGGCTCTCCTTGCTCGTATCGTGTCTTGGCTTCTGCCCATACTTGGTCTCTGTACTCGCTGTTAAGCTCTGTCCAGATGGTTTTGGTCGGCACCTCTACGCCAGCCTCCACCACCCAGAAGCGTCTGTTACCGTTTGCGCCCTTGAGGAAGTTTGTCTCGTTGGTTGTGCCGAAGAACACGCACTGCCTCGGGTACTCCTCTTCTCTGCGTCCGTAGGCGGGTCTGTACTTGTCAACGCTGCGTGAGAGGTACTGCTTCACCGCCTCCACCTCGCTGCGCTTGATGCCTGCCAGCTCGCCCAACTCTATGAGCCAGGCCTTTCGCAGGCTTGCCATGCCTTCCTTGCCTTCCACCGTCACCACACTGTCACTGAACCACTCACCGCCCATCCTTGCCAGCAGGGTGCTCTTGCCTATACCTTCGGGGCCTGTGATGACCAGCGTGTAGTCGTACTTACAGCCTGGTCTTGTCGCGCGTGCCACAGCGGCGGTGAACTGCTTGCGTGTCTGCGCTCTTGTCAGCTCCGTGTCTCTTGCGCCAAGGAAGTCTATCAGCAGAGTGTCAAGGCGCTCTGTACCGTCCCAATGCAGGCCGCTCAGATACTCTCTCACGGGATGCTTCCTCCTGCTGTTGAAGACAGCTGTCAGCGCGTCTGTTATGCGGTCTTTACCTGTGATGCCATACCGCTCCTCCAGGAAGCAGCGCAGGCAGCAGTCGTCCGAGTTCGTCCAGATGCCGAGTGGCCGTCCAACCGTCCAAGGCAGCTTGCCTTCGTAGCAGTCCATGCCGCTAAAGTCGTTCCTCCAAAGCTTGCCCTTGAAGCACTGGTCATTCTCCAGCACAAGGCGTATGTTCTTGATGGTGCTTGCCACAAGCCCCGCCCTTGTGAAGTCCATTAGTTTCACCCATCCTTCATCCTCTGCGCCTGCCCCTACATTCTTGAAGTCTCCTTCGGCCGAGGCGTTGCGCTCCTCCATCAGCGCGAGGCGCACCTGAGCGTCCGAGGCGGCAAACTCGCTCATCTTCTTGTAGGAGGGAAGCGAGGTGATGGCAGTACCCTCTTGGGCGTGCTCGTCATCCTTGCCGAATTTATGCAGCCTCACAAGGTCAAAGGCATTGACCAGATGCTGCGAGCAGGGGTCGGTGGCGTTATGGCTGTAGGCGAACAGGCCTCCCTCATATACCACCAGTCCAGCTGCTACGCTTCCCTGTGTATAGGTGTAGCGCTCTGTGTCCCCGCATTGCTCATATACGTCGGGCAGGAAGGTCGCTATGGCCTCGTGTATGTTGTAGCAGCGGCAGAACGCGCCCACGATACCCTTCTTCTCTGTCGGGTCTCCCTGCTTCTTGGAGGAGGTGTGTATGCAGGCGGCTACGCGGCTGCTGTAAGGCCACTCGCTCACATCGCGCCAGTTATGGTAGGTGGCAAGCACCTCGTCAGGATCCAGGGCTTCACCCTCTGTATGCTTGAAGTAATACTCTACATCACGGGGGCTGCTCGGCCAGTACATCAGCCGCTCGGCCTCGTAGGTGGTGTCATCGAAGAGGTCTATGCCTATCCGTGCGGCCAGCGCTCTGCCTACGGCCTCGTACTCCTCGCTTGTCACGCTGCGGCTCAGCAGTACCACCAGCCTCATGCGGGGTGCTTCGGGTGTATAGGTGTGCGTTCCATACACAAACGCCTCATTGCCGTAGAGCAGACAGTACTGCTCCCATGTGTCGGCCTTCGCGTAGTCTATGTCCAGCGTTAACACATCGCGGAACTTCACGCTGCCTTTCCTGCGCTGCCCTTCTATGAGGTAGCCACCCACGAAGCCTCCCACGTCCTTGCGCTGGCTCTGGTCTGGCTTGCTCATTGCCTTGTACTCCGCAAGGCTCTCGCCTGTCTGGGCTGTCTGTGAGCAACGCTCCACCAGCTTCTTCCAGTGTGTCTGTTTATTGCTCCAGCGCGTTGCGGTTCGCTTTGGCGCTGTTGCTATGTATATTTGTCGGTCTGCCATTATGTCGTGTATGAATCTTAGTCCTTCATATAGTAGGGTGTCGTATAGCCTGCGCCTTTAAGCGGCAGTCCAGGACACCAGTCTATCGGTTCTGCGAACAGAGCCTCTATCTCTGCAAGCGCGTTGGGGCGCTGTGAGTCAACGATTATTTCATCGTGTACATGGAACACTATCTTATGCCCCTGCTTCTCTGCCTTGAGCATCACGTGGCAGAGGATGTCACGCGCAATGGCCTGCACGATGTTCTCCACGAGCTTGCCTCCCCAAGTGTCTGCCGTCTCCCACTTCTTCGTTGTCTGGTTCTGACGCTCGTAGGTGATACGCATGCCCTTGAAGGTCTCTGTAGCATCCACTCTCGGGTAGGCAATGCGCCTGCCGCTGGGCAGGGTAACGAACAGCATGCCGTACCGCTTCTGCATACGTATGCCTCTGTTGATGGCTATCACGCGTCCCGTCTGTATGGCCGCAATGGCTGCACGCTCCACCACGCCCCACAGGTTTACGGTATTCGGGTTAGCGCGTCTCCACTGGCGCACGTAGGTTTCCTTCTCCTTGTCGGTGAAGTTCAGTCCGTAGTTCCTTGCCATACTGTCGAAGGCAGCGGGGCCACCGCCATAACCGCAGGCAAGCACGGCCACCTTGCCTGGCTGTCTGAGGTCTCCATGGGGGCCATGCTTGGTAACCTCCACGCCGAACATCCTGCTGGCTGTCACGCAGTAGATGTCTCCTCCCTTGGCAAAGGTGTCCAGCACCCACTGCTCACCGCTCACCCATGCGGTCACTCTCGCCTCGATGGCTGAGAAGTCACACACGTGCAACACTCCTCCCTCCGAGGGGATGAAGGCTGTCCTTATGAGTTGAGACAGGGTATCGGGTATGCTGTCGTAGCAGAGAGACATCATCTCGTAGTCACCGCCTCGCAGTATCTCACGCGCAAGGCCAAGGTCACTGAGGTGGTTCTGTGGCAGGTTCTGTGTCTGCACACCCCGTCCGCTGAAGCGCCCCGTAAAGGTGCCATAGTACTGTGTGAGGCCGTGGGCGCGACCGTCCTTGCAACGCCACTGAAGCATGGTCTCGTACTTCTTCACACTTGTCTTGCCAAGGTCAAGCCGTATCTCCAGCATCCTGCGTACTCGTTCGGGCAGATAGGGGTTCTTAAGCAGCTCCTTCACAACAGACTTGTCAAGGGCTTCGGTCTTCACTCCCCAACTGGCAAGCCAAGGCCGCAACTGGGCGATGCTGCTTGGGTTCTCAAGCCCTGTTATCTTCTTTGCTTCCTCGCTAAGCTCCGCAGAGCAACGCTCCCAGAAGCGTAAGGCGTTACGTGCCAGTGTAGCATCCACAGCCACACCGCGCTGGTTGATACGGAAGTCAAGCAGCTGCACCTCACGCTCCCAACGTGGTTGCCAAGCCTTATCCACAAGCCTGCGGCCTATCTCCACCTCGCTATCTACATCACGGCGGCAGTACTGCTTGAAGAGTTCCCAGCGTTCTTTGTGTTGCTCACGTGTTCTCCTCGCACCTTTATATGGCTTGCAGAAGAACGTGATAAGGGCTTTGCCCTCCCTCATCTTCTGCTTGTCCTCAGCCAGCCCAAGGACTTCTCCCAGCTGACCAAGGGCAAGAGGCAAACCAAGGTACGCGCCCATGATCATGGTGTCGTACCACTGCGTCTCGTCCATCTTCTGACCGAAGTGCTTGCTGAGGCACACTATCTCGAACGACATGTTATGTGCCAACTTCTTTACTGAGGGGTCAAGCAGCGCGTGTCTGACCTCGGCAGGCAGCTCCTCGCCAGCCTCGAAGTCAACTATCTCAGCGGGAGTGCCGTCTATGCTGTAGCTGAAGAGCAACACCTTGAAGTTGTCGCTCTCCACGTACTTGTACAGACCGCAGGCACTCAAGTCCACGTCCGAGTATGTCTCTATGTCTATCAGTAATGAAGTCATGTGAGGCTCTGTGGAATCGAACCACAGAAGCAGGCCCTACCGCCACACTCGCAACCACAAAGGAGTGCTCCAATCCTGCTTTGACTGACCAGTCAGCCCCGTGTGGCCAGCTCTATATCCTCGCGGACAGTGGGCTTGGCCTCCATTGTCTATAAAAAGAAATTTCCAATGTGCGAGGCAGGCTTGCCCTCACGGGGTTGCCTACCTAAGTAAAAAATAGTAATGAATCTAAAACATAGTATATTAAAGAGTCTTGCTCCCGCGGGGTGAGTCGAACACCCAGAAATCAAGATAAGACCATCCGTGGCGCGGGAGGGAGTTACTGGGACTACTCCTTATTATAAGTCGTCATCGTAGGCGGGTATGTTCACCCCTGCGAAGTCTGCGGCGGCATCCGTCTTGGCATTACCCAGAGGCTCACCGTCTCTTGACTTCATCAGATTGTTCAGATACACGCTGATGCCCATCTTGCCGTTGTTGAGGTAACCTCTGAAGGCGATGCTCGCGTAGCCGTAGCAGCCGCTATACATCTCGTCAGGGTTAAGTATGGGCTGTTTGTTACGGTCTATGATGCCAGGCTGGCTCTTGCCCTTGGAGTTGAGGAACCAGTGGTTCTCGTAGGCTTCTCCTCTGTCTGTGCCGTCATTCTTAGGCTCGTCACCGTCATGCAGGGGTGTAACGTTCTTCAGAGGAGGACGCTTGCCGCCCCATATCTCTGTGACTGCTGACTCGTATGCCTGCTTGATAGCCTTGTCTATAAGCGCGTTCAACTGCGCGTTGTCCTTCGGGATGAGCAGTGTTTCCGTGTAGTTCTTGTTGGCTCCTTCCTCTGCTGCCCAAGGCTCGAATACATGGAGGTAACTGAAGCGTACCTCGCCGATAACTAAAGAAATTGCTTTCGTTGCCATCTTGTTTACTCGTTTAATCGTTAATAACTTGTTACTCGTCTATCTCAATATTCTCAAAATCCTTCTGCGCACTGCTGTAGTCATCGCACTCCTCTCTGTCGTCCGATGAGGGAGCAAGCGTAGGTTTACCTTTAGGCTTAACAACGCAATTTGGTGACATTGCGGTGAACTTCTTTTTACCCACCATCTTCTCAAGTTCTCCTATACCCTTCAACTCCTGCGGCTTGTAGATGTCGGTAGCACCAGCCTCAAGCAGTCGCTCGATAAGAAGATTTTGGTTGATGATGGTACGGTTGCTTTTGCCTTCCACCACTTTCCAGCCCTTGTACTTTGTTCCCTCTATTGCCTTAGCAAGCGCATACTCCTCTACAGCCGTACACCACTTCTTGATGGTGGGTATCACCTCCAGGATAGCGGGCATCTGCTCGGCAGTTATCAAGCCCTTGTCCTTGTGCTCGGAGTGTACCGACAGGGCTTGCTCGGCCAGCTTGGCACACTGAGCCTGCACCTTGCAGAACCTGCACCACTCGCCTGGCTTCTGCTCGCCCTCGCCCTTGTTGGCCTTGCGGGCAGTGGGTGTAAGCTTCTCCTCCTGCCATTTGGCCAGTTCCTCCACAGACAACTCGTATTCGCTTATGTTCTGCTTGCGGGGCTGTATGATGGTCATACGCACACACCTTATGTCGTACTCCCAGGAGTAAGCGTCCAGCGCGCCAAGCGCGTATATCATCATCTGTGTGTTTTCGGTAGCGCTCACCTCCACACCTTTGCCATACTTGAAGTCTATAACCTCCATCATCCCATCGGCTATGATGATGGCATCAGCCGTGCCGAAGGAGTCGGGGATATACTTGGTGAAGTCAAGCCGCTTCTCCACAAACAACTGGGCATCAGCGGTACTCTTCAGCGCGTCCCTGTACTTCTCCCACACCACACTCACATAGAGGTCGGTCGCTTCCTTCATCTCATCGGTAGAGTACTGCTCACGGCCTTGCTCGAACTCATCCCTCGCGGCTTTCAGAGCCTCCTCGTACTTACCGCCTGTCTCCACGTTGAGATAGTGCAGAAGCTTGAACTCGCACAAGGCATGCGCGCAGGATCCTTCTTCGGCATATACGCTTCCCTTGTCTGGCACTCCCTCCTCCAGCCTGGCAGAGGGAGTGCAGTTTATCCATCTATGGCTGCTGCTCGGTGAAAGCAGCGCGTGTCCTGTAGCCGACATAACTTAGAATGGTATAGGGTCTTCAAAATCCGTATGGTCTGCGTTCCATGTAAGGTTCATCATCTCGTTATGGACAAACTCATACAACTTATCTCCAGGCAGAGTGCTTGGCTTGGTAGTACCGTACAGATGGTTGCAGCGTGCGCTTATGGTACGCGACAGCTGTAATGCTTGTGGAGTCTCCATCTGCACCCCAAGCTGCGCTCTCAGCTCCACAAGCTTCTGACGGAACTCAGCGGCTGTCATGGTAGGCGCAGTAGGCTGTTGCGCAGGCTGCGATACAGGCTCTGGCTGTGGCACGGGCTTTGGCTGTTGCGCAGGCTCTGACTGTGGCTTGCTATCGGTCTCCTCTCCTTCAGCAAAGGGCAGGTCGGACTGCTCCTGCTTGGTCTGCGGGGCTTCACCTTCTCCCTCGCTATCAGCGGGGGACTCGGCAGACAGGGCTGGCTCGGCCTCCTTCTTCTCCGTCTTAGTGCTCTTACGTGGCTTGCGTGCCTTGGGCTGAACCACTAAGGGCTTCTCTTCTACGGGTGCAACAGCTTCCGCGCTCACCTCTTCAAGAGCATCGCCCTCAGCCGTTGGCTCGCTCACCACGTCGCTACTAAGGTGGTTCAACAGACAGCGCGACATGGCTGTCATCGCGCCTTCAAGCATGCGGCAGTCCAATTCCTGCCCAGTGCTCCCAGTGCTAAATTCGAGTGTAATCTTCATTTTAAGTAGTATTATGGATTATAAGCAAAACTTGCGGTAGCGTATAAGAGCGGCGCCAAGGAACAGCATGTGTCCTTTCGGGCTGGTAAGGAAATCTACTATGCCGCTCCTGGCATCCTTACGCAGCGTGTTGGCACTTATGCCCAACAACTCAGCGGCTTCTCCTATCCTGTAGGACATATCCGCGTCTATCTCGTGGTATTCTCTCCGTCTCATAAGCCCTCCTTCTGTATATAGTAGTCGGCTACTTCTGAGCGTGTAGCCATTCGGCCTATGCTGTCACTCACATGCTGCTTGATAGCGAAATAGGTATTCTCGTCCATACCGCGCAACACGTATTCCCTGCGGTCGCACCGCTGCTCAAGCGTTCCGACCACTCCAAGGAGGAATACCAGCACCACGACTCCCAGTGTCGTAGTGATAAAATTCTTTGTTCTCTTATTCATATCTTGATTCTTTTAAGTTGTTAATCCTCGTAGATTTTCACATGCACCTTCAGATTGAGTTTCTTGAACTCCTCACTGATGCAGTTGGCAAGCTCGGGCTTTCTCGTCTTCACCCGCAGGAAATCCTTGCTGTAGTAAAAGGCCAGGTGCATCTCCATCAGCACGGCAGTGGCCTTAACGAGGCTGTCCCTTCTACCCCGCCCATAAACCAGCTTTACCGACTGCTTCATTCGTCCTCCTTCTTGTCTGGGTTCTCAATGCCAAGCATCTCACAAGCCTTCTCGCGGATGGCAAGGAAGTTGCCAAGATAGGGGCTGAACTCGCTGAACTCCCCAGCAAGCGCTCTCGACACAGTCATTCGGCCGTAGGGCTTGCCAATCTCGCGTGCCAAGGCAGTGATGAAGCCGTAGGGCTTCACAGGAATTGCCTGGTAACGCTTTCTCTTAGTCGTCTCTTCTGTCATATCACATCTTATTTATTCGGGCTTCTCCTCAGACTCGCTCTGAGCCAAGCCCTCTTCCATCATCTTCTCCAATCCGTTCACAGCGCAAGCGCCACGCGCATACTGCGCCACAAGCGAGGCCGACAGATACGTAGGATAAACAGTGCCCGCCTCCAGCAGCTCCACAAGCTTGGCAAGGCTACCTACCCCGCCCTTGTTCATGCCGTTATAGAAATCGCGCAGTCTGTTTGGCTCCAGTGAACCGTCCTCCAAAAACCAGAAGTTCTCGTCAGCGTAAGCGACAATCTTCTGCTCCAATGTGCTATTGTTATCCTTTGTCTCCATCGTTATCTGTCTTTAATGGTCGGCCACGCAAGCGTGGATAATATCTCGTTCCAAATAAATATATCTGTGGCTTTGCGCAGCCGACCGAATTTCTTATCTTTGTACCCGTTCCAAATAAATATATCTTATGGATTCACTTAAAATTCTCTTTATGCACGGCATCCCGACCTTTGATGGTTCCAGCCGTAAGCGGTTCATTGAGTACGCCGTTGAGGCAGCTCAGAACAACCTTAGTTTTGACCGCGCCTATTTCCTTGAGAAGGGCGTTCCCGAGAAGGACGTTAACACTTTCGAGAGCCAGTTCTATCTCATTATGGAAGCCTACCGATATGTAAAAAGGATGAGGCGTGTCGAATAGAGGTGTCCTTTAGCACCAGCTTTACCCACTGGCCTGCCTCCCTTGCTTCCTTCTCGCTTCTGAAAAGCAGACCGAGCTTGCGGAGGCGGGTCAGATAGTCTGTACCGAACATATCAGGCCAGACATTCATCTCATGCGCCCGTATTGGCTCCAGCGTCCTGCTCAGACACCACAGGTTACGGGTCAGCTTCCCACTCTCTTTAGGGGAGTCCCAAAACGTTCTTATAGTTCCTTTCTCGTCCATATCGTATCTTCAATTAAGAAGAGCCAGCCGCGCGTACCAGAGTATTAAATCCATAAGGTGATACGTCTAAACTAACCTGTTAACAACCATTCTTTGCGTGGCCAGCTCTTCTGTATTTTTTCTTATCTTTTACTATCTTTTATCGTCTTTTCTTATCTTTTATCAACTTTTACTATCTTCTGTATTTCAAAAAGTTGGCCACGCAGGAACACTCGTAATAAAAAAAGCTACCAACAATTTATTAAAATGAAAAATTCACCTGCGCAACCAAACTTTTTTAATACCTTTGTCGAACCAACGATTTTAGTAAAATGAATACTTCTAAGAACAAGCACTCGTACATACAAGTGCAATTAACTATTCGTACCCGATACATACAACTCCGAGTTCGTTCCTTCATATCTCTCAGGAGGATCCTGCTCTTCGTGTAGTCGGTCACCATATTCATGCGGGAGATTCTGTCCAGCCTTTAGGCGGTCTCCCTCATATCTCCGCGAGATAATCTGTTCCTCGTGTAGCCTGTTCTCCCTCATATCTTTTTCCCATCTTTTATTAACTTTTATCCGTTTTTATCATGTTTTACCATCTTTTTCCTTAACTTTGCGGTTGAGGCGGCAGATGTCTGAACAACTGATGCTGCAAAGATAAATACTTTCATGGGAACAATGCAAATGTTTTTATGGATTTCGTGAGACAATTAACAAGTTTTAACTTTAAGCGTCAATACTTCTATGACTGGAAAGGAATTAAAGGACAAACTATCCACTTGCGGTATTTCACAAGCGGAAATCGCAAGGCGATTAGGAATGTCAACCCAAAGTATGTCGCAAGCGCTTAATGTTGCGGACATAAAAACAGGCTTTCTTGAGAAGATAGCAAACGTTCTTGGTGTACCTATGTCAAGGTTCTACCCAAACGACACCACCACTACCATCACCAACGAGAGTAGCGAGCTACACGTGCGCAACAATAGCGGCGTTGTATCGGGTACAAACAATGGCAGCATCAGCACAGGGCAGCAGGACACGCAGAAACTTGTAGAGATGCTGGTCGAGGCGAATGCCAAGAAAGACCAACAGATAGATAAACTGATAGCCTTACTATCTAAACAACAATAACTATGGAAGCGAAGTTTTATATCATCTTCGGTACGTTCTTCCTGCTGTCCGTACTGCTTATGATACACGTCAACTCACGCCTTATGCGGCATGCCGACAAGCGCCTGGAGTCCGTGCATAAGATGGTGGACAGGATGGCAGGAAGTGCCGACAAACTCGCAGAGAGCATCTGCCGCATGAAGGACATCATATCTGAGATGAAGGAGGAGGACAACAGCCGTATCAAGCAGCTCATCAAAAACCGCGATGACTTCCGCGAGGCCCACAACAAGCTGCTTCAGACCTACAAGGTGGAGAGGACAAAGAAGGAAGAGCTCTACAACTCCTACATCACAGCCCTCAAAGACCTTGCCTCCCGACCGACAATAAACAACACGCACAGCACAACAGAGATAGTATAAAAATGCCTAACTTTGCAGAGAAGCGTATGAGACGGGAGAAACAGGAGAAGCATGACAGCGAACGCAGGACAGCCCTAAGCAAGTTCCTCTACAACCTTGCCATGGCCTGCTTCACTATAATGGTTCTGAGTAACGATGCCCCGCTCATCAACGAAGACACCAAAGAGTACAACACCTACAACGCGATTGCTATAGCAATGGGGTTAGTCTCCACAATAGTACTCGCGTATTTGGCAAACAATATAATGCGTAAATAACATGGCACTATTCACCTACACACTCATCACCGTTATAGGCATAGCCTTCGCGATTTGGCTCCACACAAAGAGCGGAAAAAGATGGCTGGACAACCTATAAGGTAAAGCCCAATGAGCACACAAGTAATAACCTCGTTGATGATAGCCGCTGTTGTGGCTGTCTTCGCTATCTGGATCCACACGAAGAGTGGAAAGAGATGGCTGGACAACCTATAACCCTCTCGTATTGGTAAACGGAAATAGCATAAATATGAAGAAGCTACTCATTATTATAATGGTGCTCACCATGAGCATCAACCTACACGCACAGCAATTTGCGGGTGTGTCATTTGGCATGCCCTACGACAAATGCAAAATCATCCTGGACAGAAGGTTCAACGATGGAGTGGAAAGCGAACAACTTGAAAAAGGATTCCTCATATACACCGCCGTAAACTTTGCGGGTATGTATTTTGACTCCGCGTACTTCGGGTTCAAACAAACCACGGTTGGTCGTTGTTTATTTTCTGCGTCCTTTACATGTGCAATGGGCAACCCAAATAAAGAAGCAGATTTACGCCTGGCGCACAAATGGCTAAATGCACTTTACAAAAAATATCTGGCCAAAAAGCCAAACTACCACCCCGTCAAAAAAAGCGAGGACTATTTTATAATGTATGACGAGGAAGACTATCCGCAAATCAAATGCGGTATCACAAAGAATGACGGCGAGATAAACTTGTTTATTAAATACGGCCCCGTAGAGATTGCAGGAGAAGATGATGACATATAGACACGTGCGCAAAAGCAAAACAATGCTCAAAACCGTGCAACAACGAAATTAGAATAATCACATAAAGAGTTATATAACAAAGCGTTGCAAGGCATTACACATACCTTGTAGCCGAACTAAGTAAATGGCATATTTGCCACATTGAACATACAAGCAAACATTTGCATTATGAACAGCATTCTGACAATGAACCGCGCGGCTGACAACATCCGCATACTTGCAGCCTCAATGGTAGAGAAAGCCAAGAGCGGACACCCTGGAGGTGCCATGGGTGGTGCGGACTTCATTAACGTGCTCTACAGCGAGTACCTGCAGTTTGACCCCAAGAACCCTGCATGGGTGGGAAGAGACCGCTTCTTCCTCGATCCCGGCCACATGGCGCCCATGCTCTATGCACAATTGGCCCTCATCGGCAAGTTCAGCATGGAGGAGCTACAGCAGTTGCGCCAATGGGGCTCACCCACACCCGGTCACCCCGAAGTATGCATCGAGCGCGGCATTGAGAATAGTTCCGGCCCCTTGGGACAAGGTCATGCCTACGCAGTAGGTGCTGCCATTGCCGCCAAGTTCCTGGCTGCACGCACCGGCAATCCTACCTTCAGCCAGGAGACCATCTATGCCTACATCAGCGATGGAGGCATACAGGAGGAGATAAGCATGGGTGCTGCACGTATAGCAGGAACGCTGGGACTGGACAACCTCATCATGTTCTATGATGCCAACGACATACAGCTCTCCACCGAGACCAATGTGGTGATGAACGAGGATACTGCCGCCAAGTACCGCGCACTGCAGTGGGAGGTGATAGAGATTGACGGCAACGATGTGGAGCAGATACGCCGTGCCATCGAGCAGGCTAAGGCTGTGAAGAACAAGCCTACACTCATCATCGGCAAATGCGTGATGGGCAAGGGCGCTCTGAAGGCTGATGGCACCAGCTACGAGCGCAGTTGCAAGACACACGGTGCACCCCTCGGAGGCGATGCCTACCGCAATACCATCACCCACCTGGGCGGCAATCCCGACGATCCCTTCTGCATCTTCCCCGAGGTGCAGGAGATTTACGATGCCCGCCTCAAGGAGCTTCAGGCTATGGTTGCTGTTCGTCACGACGAGGAGGCCAACTGGGCTGAGAACAATCCCGAGAAGGCTGCCCAGCAGAACGATTGGTTTGCCGGTCGTCTGCCCAACATCGACTGGGAGAGCGTGCAGCTTAAGGCCAACGATGCCACACGCAATGCCTCCAGCGCTTGTCTCAGCCAGCTCTCACTGCAGGTGCCCAATATGATTTGTGCTTCTGCCGACCTCTGCAACTCAGACAAGACCGACGGCTTCCTCAAGCATACCCACGAACTGAAGTTCGGAGACTTCTCAGGAGCCTTCCTGCAGGCTGGTGTGGCCGAGCTCACAATGGCTTGCTGCTGCATAGGCATGAGTCTGCATGGTGGTGTGCTGGCAGCCTGCGGCACCTTCTTCGTGTTCAGTGACTACATGAAGCCAGCCATCCGCATGGCAGCTCTGATGGAGCTTCCCGTCAAGTTCATCTGGTCACACGACGCTTTCCGAGTGGGTGAAGATGGTCCCACACACGAGCCCGTGGAGCAGGAAGCACAGATTCGTCTGATGGAGAAACTCAAGAACCACAGCGGACGCAACTCGATGCTCGTGATGCGTCCTGCCGACAGCCGCGCCACTGTAGAGTGCTGGCGACTGGCTATGGAGAACATGCACACGCCCAGCGCACTCATTCTGAGCCGCCAGACAATAGAAGATCTGCCCGCCGGCACTCCCTATGCAGGCATCCAGCACGGTGCCTATGTGGTGACCGAGAGCGATGCAGACTATGATATCATCCTCCTGGGCAACGGTTCGGAGGTGAGCACACTGGTGGCTGGAGCACGTCTCCTGCGTCAGGACGGAGTGAAAACCCGCGTGGTGAGCGTACCCAGCGAGGGACTCTTCCGCGAGCAGCCCCAGGACTACCAGCAGAGCATCATCCCCGCCGGAAGCAAGATATTCGGTCTCACGGCCGGTCTGCCCGTCAATCTGAGCGGCTTCCTCATCGGTGCCGATCCTGCCAGCCGCGTATGGGGACTCGAGAGCTTCGGCTTCTCTGCACCCTACAAGGTGCTCGACCAGAAGTTGGGCTTCACCGCCGAGAACGTCTATAATCAAGTGAAGGAGATGCTGGCATAAGCCACCATGCGGCATCAGCATCCACCCGAGAGACAACAACATCAAACATTGAACATCATTCCAATGACAAAGATAGGACTGGCCAGCGACCACGCAGGCTTTGCGCTCAAGGAGCACATCAAGCAGTATCTCACTGCACACGGCATTGAATATGTTGACTATGGCACCCACAGCGAGGAGAGTTGTGACTATCCCGACTTCGGTCACGCTTTGGGCCAAGCCATCGACACAGGCGAAGTGCCCACAGGCATTGCCGTATGCGGCAGCGGCGAAGGCATCAGCATGACACTCAACAAGCATCAGCACGTGCGTGCAGCCCTCTGCTGGCGCCCACAGATAGCTCATCTGGCACGTCAGCACAACGATGCCAACGTGCTGGTGATGCCAGGACGTTTCCTCTCCGACAGCGAAGCCGACGGCATCATGGACGAATTCTTCGCCACTCCCTTCGAAGGAGGCCGCCACATCCGTCGCATTGAGAAGATCCCCTGCAAGGACTAAGAATCCCCTCGTAAAGGTCACCAAAGCCCCTGCAAGGACAGAAAAGCCCCTTGAAAAGGATGACTGGATTCCTTGAAAAGAGTCACAAGACTCCTTGAAAAGGGACATAAGATTCCTTGAAAAGGCTGACTGAATTCCTTGAAAGGGCTAACTGGATTCCTTGAAAAGGCTGACTGGATTCCTTGAAAAGGCTGACTAGACTCCTTGAAAAGGTTAGAAAACGTCTCTTGCACACTACCATAATCCCCTCTGGAGCATCTACCTCCAGAGGGGATTTCTTTTTCTTGCCCCATACAGCCCTCTCCCCCATCACGCCATACTTAAGCCCAGCCACACTCAGGATTCAGCAGGAGCAAGAACCCACCAATCTTCTACCCCAAGGCCACGAAAAGCAATTCCCGTCAGCCACAAGACTGAAGTGTCAACACAAACAGCGCTATCTCCAAGCAAGTGATAACCGTTTCAGCATGCCTTTTGCGATTCTGACTACCGTTTCAGTTTATGAAGAGAAAAGAAGCTCAATGAAATCAAGAAAAGACCGTAGAATGGAAGGCGAAAAAGCGAAGCAAGGATACTTGGCAAAGTAATACTGGATACTTGGCGATTTATCCTTGGATACATTGCAAAGTATCCAAGGATACTTTTTCGGGGTAGTTTCTTGCATTTTTCTGTTTGCCTGCCCGATGGCTGCATCTCACCTCGCACTTTACACACCACTTACCGTTCTTACACATTATATATATAGTAAAACAGAAGCTTTTTAAGTTCATACTGGTTCATAATTCAAAATTTCCCAAAGAACGTTATACAATCTCAAATAAAAGTCCTAAATTTGCATAGAGACTCATGTCCAGATGCCGGTTTGGAGCTCGCTCCTGACCAACAAACGGACCCCAAAAACGCCGAGAAGCAGAGAAGTCCCGACGGACAACCACAGCAAGCGGCAAGAGAGTCCTGCAGCGGCCAAGTCTTTGGCCTAAAAAGCACATCACGATATGGAAACCTACACCGCCACATCAGATGTCACATCCCAAGGAGGTCACATGACACCTCCAGGCGCCGGACTTACCTCCGACGCTCTCCCCGAGGCTCAAAGCACAATATCAGCAGAGAGTTCACAAGCAGGGGTGTCCACCCGAAATGTGCTTTCGCCAAACGTCCCTGCACAGAAGAAACCGAAAGACAACATGCACTGGTACGCCCTGCGAGCCACCTACGGAAGGGAAGGAAAAACCAACGACTACCTCAGAGGCAAGAACATCGAGACCTTCTACCCCACTCTGAAGACCGTGAAGCTCATTGACGGCAAAAGAGTCACCAGAGAGGAGTCCCGCATCCCGAACATATTCTTCGCCCGTGGAACAGAGGAAGAAATCAAGTCATACGTCTATGACAACGTGAACCTCCCCTACCTGCGCTTCTACTATGCCCACAAGCACGTCGAAGGCAAGGTCATCAAAGAGCCTTTGGTAATCCCCGACAGCCAGATGAACAGCCTAAAGATCATCTGTGCTGCCGACTCCGAGGACATCATAGCCTCCCCCCCCCACCATCATCACCAAATTCAAGGAAGGCCAGCAAGTCCGCATCACCGAAGGCAAATTCAAAGGCGTAGTAGGCACCGTAGCCCGTTACCACAGCCAGCAAAGGGTAGGCATCATCATCGACGGCCTCATGACAGTCTGCACCGCCTATGTGCCTGGCGCGTTTTTAGAGGATGTTGGTAGTTGATTTCTTGAACATTTCTGTGCGCTTGAATTATACTATAAATTTACATAAAAATCTCTATATTACAAAGTATCAAAGAACGTTATAGTGTTAAACTGACATAATATTAATCAAAGGTCGGCTTGTCGACTTTTTAGAGTAAACTCATATTTATATTTTCCATGTCTATCGTTGAATTCTCTTGTTTGTTTTGCAACACTAAGATAAGTGAATTCTTCGACATGGCAAAATCCTGGGCCGCTCGGCTCTGACGCTTGGCTTGTCCAAGTAATCGGCTCTGCCGCTTAATTAGTCTAAGAACTTTTTGTTGCTCAGGTACTTAGAAAGTTTAATTTACAATAGTGTTGCGGAATTAAGGAACAACAAAATATTATGATTACGGCAGATTCTTTAGAGCAGATTGGAAAACGTTTGTTGGTCAATGCTGTGACGATGGGTGGATTTTCTGCAGAATTTAATGAATTGAGAATTTTGAAGACCAAGATTCAAAATGAAGCTACCAATGTAATTAATTCTCCCCAAGAATTACAGGACATTTTGTTATCTCGTAAAAATGAATGCGTTATTGAAAAGTTAGTGCGTATCGGAAAAAAATATTACCGTGAAAATACCACAGACGTTAGAGCATATATGGTCTCTATGGCAGTAGGCACCATTATCAAGGAATATGGCTGGGGAAATGACTATGTCAATAAAAACGGTTTGTTTGAGTTGGCAAAGAAGATTATCTCTTAAATATTCTTTTATAAGTAACTGTTCAAAATTAATTTTATAAATATGAATAATTCACGAATAAGTTCGTACCCACAGATGCCAAGGCCATGTTC
>OCHM01000207.1_pt1 | contig 46574 bp, 35 predicted proteins | sample 1538901 | NCBI WGS metagenome assembly OCHM01 (sample SAMN04571734, study PRJEB22368) | human gut metagenome | biome: human gut; material: stool | host: Homo sapiens | place: Luxembourg | collected 2012-11-08 | reverse complement strand
TAGACAATTAATTTACCAATTATTATTATTGATACTTTTTAAGTTTGCATGCATAGCGACCACCCGCTCATAATCTAAAAACTGCACACGAGACTTTATGCCGTTATACATAGAAACGCTGATTTTATCGTTGAATTCTTCCTTGCGACAGATGTTTGCGACGATATAGAATTTAGAGAAAAAGTCTTGTAATTCGTAAAATTTGGATAATGAGTTCTTAATGTCTGTAGTATGCTCTACTTCATAAAAATCAGAAGGCATTTGACGCTCATTAAACCATATTACATCAACAGTTCTTGCCTTTCTCAACAAACTGTCATAAGTGAATAGAGGCAACGTATAGGTATCAGCAACTTCACCTAAGTGCTTATCAAGAAACATTCTGTTTTTATCTTGAGATGGAATATAAGTCATTCTTTTCCTAAATTTCCCAATTTCAACCAGCAAACCTTGATAGTATCCATGACTGAACTGCTCCTCACTTTCTCTGTTTCCTTCATTTATCTTAAACTTTTCAAGAACCTTTTCCCGGCAATCCTTCAAAGCCCAAAGTCCAGGCTGTATTCTAAAAACAGATTGACTATCTTGAACTATTCTCCTGACAGAAGCTTCTGGCGTTTTTGTTTTCCATGTTGAAAAATCAACAATCTCGTTAAGCCTACGAAGAGTTGCAAAACCTCCTTCTTTTCTTAACGCCTCTATTACTTGATATTCTTGGGTTTCCTTTTTCATACTACTTTTGTGGCATTCTCTATCGGTTCAAGATTTACCATACTATTTGCAGTTGCATAAACTATACTTTCATGCAAATGTAACAAATTTCCGCGAGGAAAATGACTCTTACAACGAATAAGCGACACAAATTGCCTATAATTTCCACGAAGTGATTATAGAATGCCACATATACTCCCATTTTCAGATTACTTTTGCCTAACAAAATCGCATTTCGACAAACGAGATTCTCATCATCTGATGATTTCCGTGTTAACAGATATCAAGTAAACGTTTTCTCATTTGGATTTATTGCCCTTCTTGTTGCCAACCTATTTCTTCTGAATTTGTTCCTCAATAAAATGTACAGTTATCGTGCACCAGCTGCATGCAGCAGAAAGCCAAGAAAACCACAAGAAAACGGCCTACAGAAAGCCCCACCCCACCGACGTGCGGAAGATGGGTACTTCATTTCCTCTCGGGCCGAACTCGCGTTTTGAAACCGACGACGACGGGACCATTCCGCTCATGGCAAAAAAACGTCCGGCAGTTGCACGATTAGGCAACTTTTGATATCTTTGCACCATGAATCGGCGGATATTGACATACGGCGGTTACTTTGAGGCATTCATGAACACCTTGAAGAAAAAAGAGCAGGAGAAAATCCAATATGGACTTCTCTTGCTCAAAACCCAGGACAGGCTTCCCAAGAAGTTCGTAAAACTGATAAGGGATGGTCTGTATGAGTTGCGTGCCGAATATGGAGGCAACATCTTTCGGGTATTCTTCATATTCGACGAAGGCAAGGTCGTGGTCCTGTTCAATGGTTTTCAGAAGAAGAGCCAGAAGACTCCGCCAAATGAAATAGAAAAAGCATTAAAGATAAAGGAGGCATATTATGCAGACAAACAATCATCAAATCGTTGACTACGACCTCGTTCTTGACCAGAAGTTTGGCAAGGAGGGAACTCCAGAACGTATCAAGGCCGAAGAGGATGCCCTCTCTTTCTATTCGGGGCAGATACTGCTCGATGCACGCAAGGAAGCGAAAGTAACGCAGACAGAATTGGCAAGACGCATCAACTCCACCAAGTCCTATATCTCTAAGGTGGAGAATGGTGTCATCGTGCCCAGTGTAGGTGCATTCTATCGCATCATCAATGCCCTTGGAATGAGGGTGGAGGTGGTAAAACCTATTTATTAGTCTTCCGCACATTTATGCGTGAAGCATCATGTCTTTTGAAGACCTGTACGCACCACGGAAAGACACTTGAGCGGCTTGCCAGTACAGCCTACTCCTAAGATATGAACAGAAGCCTCGCAAGCGGGGATAAAACAGGAAAGCGGCTCTGTCCTGACACCATGGTGGGTGGAGGGCAGAGCCGCTTTTATATGGGGTTGGAAGAACCGGTTACTCGGGCAGATTGACCGAGATGGCCAGTTCGTCGAGCTGGGCCTGCTCGATGATGCCGGGAGCATCCAGCAATCAGGAAGCCGAACTCCATCTGTATGACATATTGTATCGCCAGTCCTAGCAAGGCGGCAACGATCATCCATCGTGAACGCTCATACCGCTTGCTCTCCCATCTTACATGCAGATGAGAGAGTGCCACGAAGCATGAATACAAAACATGCAAACAGAAAAAGAAATAATGAATCCATAGGCTTCTTATCTTATGTTTACTTTCTTGTATTTTTGATTACTTGCTGTAGGATTATCGGGATTAGTCATCTGCAAATATCCTGCTGCAACAAGGGAGGTGATGTAACGCTCACGATTCTTGGAATGCATACTGACACCAATTCTGTCAAGTATCTCTTTGGTTGTACGAGGTACGGAACAGAAGTTTACAATATCCTTTTCCTTGTTCGTCAATGTTACTCTTTTAGTGTCCAAGTCGGTGTCAGAGTGTCTAAGTCCAGTGTCCAAGTCGGTGTCAGAGTGTCCAAGTCCAGTGTCTAAGTCGGTGTCAGAGTGTCTAAGTCCAGTGTCTAAGTCGGTGTCAGAGTGTCTAAGTCCAGTGTCATGGTCTTCGACTTGGTTACTTTCTCCTCTCCAAACCGTGATGACAAATTCCTGTGCCTTGTCATTATTCATAAACGTGGCATTTATATCTTCATCAAGTGCACGAGTGATGCCGCTGCCCACACCTGTGTATGGCAGCAAGTATATGGCATTATTGAAAAGGAACATATTGCGAGGCATGGAAGTTCCAGCCTTTATGTCATCAATAGTGAGTCCGTTAGGCAATGCACCCGGACTGTGAATCTCAACACGATTGTCGAAAATGAAAATGCGAACAGGGGCTTTCATGTTCAACGAACGATGTACAAGGCTGTTTACTGTAAACTCAACCAAGCTTGTGTAAGGTATTTCCAACTTCCCCATACTGTTGAATTCATCTCCTACTTGCACGTTATGCAGATTACGAGTGAAGAAATCCATAATAGTGTCATATTGATGAAGCAGATTTCCCTCCATATCTGCATCATTCACCTTGTCACGGAATACCTTACTGCCGATGCTGTTGCCTGCAAAACAGATGCACTTGGCAGTCATCATTGGCATCCAGCGCTGGGTGTATTTGCCAAACAGAAGCATGGCAGCAACAGTCAGTGTACCATCAGGACGGATAAACCGCAGATTGCGAAGTATCTTCTCACAGTCATGCCCCTTAGCTATGGCAGAACATATCATATCAAGTGATGCTTCATTAAAAGCGTCACCTGTCAAGCCTTTCTTCTCCAAAACTCTTTCAAAACGGTTGCCAAGAAACTGCTTGATGGTCGTTGCATCAAGGTCGTTGACAGTTGCATCCCTAACACCTGCCTCGTCTGGAGCAAAACTACCGCAGTCGGTCATCATTTCTGCAAGTTCGGCATTATCAAACACTTTACGCTTGTCGGCACCATTCTTCACCCATACGATTCCCTTGTTGTCATGATAAGGCTTGTTGAGTCCTTCCTTCACAGTAGCAACAACCAAGTTGCCACCCTCAACTTCAACAGTATCTATCTTTATCAGAATGGATGGCACTACGTTTTCTGAAGCAATATCACTCAACAAGTTGGTTGTTTCTTGTACCTCAGGATACGACAAGGCATTGGCTTCTCCTGTCTTATCCTTTATGCCAAATACCAACTTGCCGCCATGTGAATTACTGAAAGCCACTAACTCACAAGCAATATCATATTTGTCGAGAATGCGCTCCTTGAACTGCACCCCAGACACCTCGCCAGCCTTTATCTGTTTCAATATATCGTCCATCATTCTTTGATACATTCTTTGTTCAACAAATCATTTATATCCACTTTCAGCAAATCAGAAATCCGTATTAAGGTTTCCAAGTCTGGTTGGCAAGTGTTGGTGCACCATTTAGAAATGGTTGCCTGATCTTTACCTAACATTTCTGCCAACCACTTGTTTGAGTGCTTGGTTACTGCCAACATTATCTTCAATCTGTTTACATCTTTCTTTGCCATACATTATTATAAAACAAGTAAATACGCTTGCAAAAATACAATAACAAATTCAGAAAAAGGTACAATATTCTCAAAATGTTTACGAGGCAAGCAAATAATTGAGTATTTCACAATATCATTCCTTGGATTGATAATCATAAAATACGGACGAAAAAGGCTGTTTTGGGAGATTTTTGAATTACTACTTACACAGAGATGACATAAATATCATTTCATTGGACTACACAATCAAAAGACAAAATCGGAACCAGGGATAAAACGGGAAAGCGGCCCTGTCCTGACACCGCTGTGGGTGGAGGGCAGAGCCGCTTTTCTTGTGGGAAGGGAACCGGTTACTCGGGCAGATTGACCGAGATGGCCAGTTCGTCGAGCTGGGCCTGCTCGATGATGCCGGGAGCATCCAGCATCACGTCACGGCCGCTGTTGTTCTTGGGGAAGGCTATACAGTCGCGGATGCTGTCGAGGCCGGCGAAGAGGCTCACGAAGCGGTCGAGACCGTAGGCCAGACCTCCGTGTGGGGGTGCGCCGTACTTGAAGGCATTCATCAGGAAGCCGAACTTGCGCTGCGCCTGCTCGGGGGTGAAGCCCAGAATCTCGAATATCTTCTGCTGAAGCTTGGCATCGTGGATACGGATGCTGCCTCCACCTACCTCCACACCGTTGATGACCATATCGTAGGCATTGGCACGCACGCTGGCGGGGTCGGTATCGAGCAGGGGGATATCCTCGGGCTTGGGCGAGGTGAACGGATGGTGCATGGCCATGAGGCGCTGCTCCTCGTCGCTCCACTCGTACATGGGGAAGTCTATCACCCACAGGCATGAGTACTTGTCCTTGTCCCTGAGGCCCATGCGGGTGCCCATCTCCAGACGAAGCTCGCAGAGCTGCTTGCGCACCTTCATGGCATCGTCGCCGGAGAGGATGAGGATGAGGTCGCCTGCCTTTGCCTCCATGCGGTCGCGCAACTGCACCAGGGTGTCCTGGGAATAGAACTTATCGACGCTGCTCTTCACGGAGCCGTCCTCCTGCACACGTGCATACACGAGGCCCTTGGCACCCACCTGGGGACGCTTCACGAAGTCGGTGAGCTGGTCGAGCTGCTTGCGTGTGTAAACGGCCTGTCCCTCGCAGCAGATGGCTCCGATGTAGGCTGCATCGTCGAACACGCTGAAGCCTGCGGGGAAGATGGAATCCACGAGCACACGTGATGCGTTGTCGGGCTGCTGGTTCTTGAGCTCAACGAAGCGCATGCCGAAGCGTGTGTCGGGCTTGTCGCTGCCGTAGTACTTCATGGCATCGGCCCAAGTCATGCGGGGAAGCTGGGGGAGGTCGATGCCCTTGATGGTGTGGAAGAGATGACGGGCCATCCCCTCGAACATCTGCAGCACATCCTCCTGCTCCACGAACGACATCTCGCAGTCGATCTGGGTGAACTCGGGCTGGCGGTCGGCACGCAGGTCCTCGTCGCGGAAGCACTTCACAATCTGGAAGTAGCGGTCCATACCCGACACCATAAGCAGCTGCTTGAGTATCTGGGGGCTCTGCGGAAGGGCGTAGAACTGTCCCTTGTTCATGCGGCTGGGCACCACGAAGTCGCGTGCTCCCTCGGGTGTGCTGTTGACCAGAACGGGTGTCTCTATCTCGAGGAATCCCTGCTGGTCGAGGTAGCGGCGCACCTCAAAGGCGAAGCGATGACGCAACTCGAGGTTCTTGCGCACGCATGCACGGCGCAAGTCGAGATAGCGGTACTTCATGCGCAGGTCGTCGCCTCCGTCGGTATTCTCCTCTATGGTGAAGGGAGGCACCAGGCTCTCGTTCAGAATCACCATCTCCTCCACCAGAATCTCAATCTCTCCGGTGGGAATGTTATGGTTCTTGGAGTGGCGCTCAATCACCTGTCCTGTGGCCTGCACCACAAACTCACGACCCAGGCGACCGGCCTTCTGGCGCAGTTCCTCTGAGGCATCTTCATTGAAGGCCAACTGCGTGATGCCGTAGCGGTCGCGCAGATCTACGAAGGTGAGCGCACCCAGATTGTGGATGCTCTGTACCCATCCGGCGAGTGTGACCCTCTCGCCCAGGTTGGCAAGCCTAAGCTCGCCGCATGTCTTTGTCCTGTACATTATGTATATATATGTATTTACTTTTCTTCTCTTCCATATCTCCCGCCCAAGCCCAAAAGGCTTCACGGAACGCCAGCGCCCATCAGCTCTCCTGCTGAAGTCCATCTGGGAGCGGCATCCCAAGCGCCACTTCTGCCCCGCCAGCCTTATCGCCCCGGCGAAAGGAGCCGACCGGGAGATGCCACGAAAGCGCCACTGCCCTTTCCGCCAGCCCTCTGCCCGAGTCTGCAAGGGCAGGAAAACAAAAAAAGGATGAACTCGTGAAAGTCCATCCTTCTCTGCCTCGCGGCTTGCTGTACGCCCTCAGGGGCTCGAACCCTGGACCCATTGATTAAGAGTCAATTGCTCTACCAACTGAGCTAAGGACGCATACAAAAACTCAGGATTTCTCTTCCTTGGTACGCCCTCAGGGGCTCGAACCCTGGACCCATTGATTAAGAGTCAATTGCTCTACCAACTGAGCTAAGGACGCATACCTTTCGTTTTTGCGATTGCAAAGGTATAGACTTTTTCTGATACAGCCAAGCCTTTTGCAGACTTTTTTGCTTCTAAGGCATCAATTCGTACATTTCCGAGGGCGTTTTGCGCTTTAGGATGTCCATTTTGAAGTCTTTTCCGGGCAAAATGCCGAAACTGCGGCACACGGTCTCCATCGTTTTGCGGGCCAGTTCGGGGTGGTTGTTCTCCTCGCTCAGGTGGCAAAGCCACACATGCTTGAGGCGTGGAGTGGCGTGCTCGGCCAGCAGATGGGCCGATGCCTCGTTGCTCAGATGTCCCTTGCCGCCTCTTATCCTGCCCTTCAGATAGGCGGGATAGTTGCCCATCATGAGCATATTCTCGTCGTGATTGGACTCCAGCACGATGTAGTCGGCCTGTGACACCTGCTCCTCCAGGGTGGGAGTCACATGGCCCACATCGGTGAGCAGACAGAAGGTGATGCCGCCGGCCTCTACCCTGTAGCCCACGCAGTCGGTACTGTCATGGGGCACATCGAAGGCGGTGACGGTGAACTCACCCACCTGCACGGACTCTTCCTTCTGTATCACACGCACGTGCTCGGGCGTGAGCTTGCTGCTCACACAATAATTGCGATTGATTCCCTCGTGCACCAGCTGGGTGGCATACACGGGCTTGTCAAGGTCGTTGGCCAGATAGCCTACTGCCTTTATGTGGTCTGCATGGTCGTGTGTCACGAACACCGCATCTATCTCCTCCAGGCTCACACCCACGCCTTTCAGATGCTTTTTCATGGTTCGGGGGCTGATGCCTGCGTCGATGAGCAGGCGGGTGCAGCCTGCTTGCAGGTAGTAGCTATTTCCGCTGCTCCCCGAACCCAATGCCATAAACTTGATCATTGAATTATTATTTTCACGACAAAGTTACGGAAACAATGGCATACCACAATGGAATGGGGCTGGCTTTTCTGCGCTATTCTGCAATGTGGGCATTACACTCCGCCACATCGGGGAGCATCAGAAAGGCAGTCCGACAGCAAAGTGCAGACTGAAATCACGCCCGAAGTCGGGGTGGATGACAGGGAAATGACGGCGGCTGTCGGTATAGGCGGGATTGACGGCCTTCATGCCTCCGTCGAGTCGGAGAATGAAGTAGTCGAAGTTGAGACGCACGCCCAAACCGTAGGCGACTGCTATCTGGCGCCAGAAGGTGTCGAACTTGAACTGTCCGCCCGGCTGGTCGCTGTAGTTGCGCAAGGTCCATATATTGCCCGCATCAATAAAGAGCGCGCCGTCGAGCTTCCAGAAGATGTGGGCACGATACTCGGCGTTGAGGTCGAGCTTGATGTCGCCCGTCTGGTTGATGAAGTCGATGCGCCCGTCGTTGCCACGGAATGAGCCTGGCCCCAATCCGCGCACGCTCCATCCGCGCACGCTGTTGGCTCCACCGCTGAAATAGCGCTTCTCATAGGGGAGAATGGTGGAGTTGCCATAGGGATAGGCCACTCCCAGGCCGAAATGAAGCGCCAGGGAGTTGCGCTTGTCGAAGTAGAAGCTCTTGGAATAGTCGAAATCTCCCTTCACATACTGGGCATAGGCGATATTGAAGAGGGTATATTGTCCCTTGTTGTTGGGGCTCGAGAGGCCGGCCTTCGAGAGTCCGTAGAGCAGGTTGCCCGCCGACTCCACCCCGAAGCGCACGATGTAGCCGTTGGTGCCGTAGTTTGTGCGGCCGTCACGAATGGAGCGCGAGTTGTAGGTCATATTGTAGCCCCACTTCATGATGAAGAGATTCTCGTAGTTGTAACGCAGTATGGCGTTGCGGTTCTCGGGGTCGTCCAGGTAGAGCTTGCGGAATGTGCTGCTTATCCAAGGCATGAACACATAATTGAGGTCCAGCAGATCCACCCTGTGCTGAAGGCGCTTTCCGGGTCGTGACCAGCGGTATTTCCATGCTGCGGTGACCACTCTTCGGTGGAACTCAGGACGGTCCTGCGAGTCGTACATCAGGCTCACCTCGCTGGTGGCCACCACCTGGCTGCGGAAGTCACGCGAGATGAAGGGCGCACGAAAGCCGGGGAAGGCCAGACTGGTCTCGGCACTATACTCGATGTAGTTCTGGTCCTGATAGCCGCTCAGCCCCTTGATGGCCTCGAAGGCGCCGCGCAACTTCACCCCGAAAGTCTCTCCCCCACGGAACACGTTCCTGTTCTGATACGAAGCCGAGAGGGCTGCTCCGAAGTCACCGGCCGAGTTGGTACCCTCTACCTCCACGCCAAAACTGTTGTGCTTGCCTTGCGACACCTGCACCACAGCATCGAGCCCCGTGCTGTCCGACGATGCAGGATAGAGGCGCACATTGGTGCCCAGCACCCCGCCCAGTCTGATCATGCGGGCATAGGTCTCCTGCACATCCTGCTCGCGATAGATATTGCCCGGCTCCAGTCGGGAAGCTTCGCGCAGCGCCCTTTGCCTGAGGAACGGGCGTCCTGTGCGGGTGGTATCCACCTGATAGGTCACTTCGTGGATGCGGTAACGGTTATGTAATATGGTATCGCGCGCGGGTGTGATATTATAAGGCAGCACCTTCATGAGCAGATCCACCTGGTGATGGCCCACGGTGGTATCGGCCTCGAAGCGTATGAAGTCCTTGTTGAAGCGGTAATAGCCCCTGTTGGCCAGTACCGACGAGATGCGTCCGCGCTCCTCGTCAAGCACATTCAGGTCAAATTTCATCCCCTCGCTCAACCGTGGCAAGGCGTTTGCCTCGGCCAGCTGATGCTGCAACACCGAATCCTGGATATCCACATCCAGGTTGCGCACATGATAGCGCTCGCCGGGGTGCACCTCGTAGCGCAGGCGCAGGCGGTTGCGCCGCACACGCTCATCACGCGTCACGCGGGCATTCAGATAGCCCATACTGCTCACGGCCTGTTCCATATTGATGCTGGTGCGCAGGCTCAAGGTGGAGTCGTAGATGACAGGTGCCTCGCCCAGGCGACGCAGGAAGCGGTTGAAGCGCTTGGTGCTGTCGGTACCCGAGAGACAATATACCGAGAGCGGCACAGGAACGGCGGAGAACCAGCGGCTGTTGGGATGCTGGCGCACGAAACCCTGCAGGGGCTGCGTGTTGAGCGAACTGCTGTCGGCCGATATGCTCACCCGCTCGAGCAGGTAGGAGCCTTCGGGTATAAAGCGGTTCACGCTGCAAGAGGCGGCCACAAAGGTCACCGCAGCGCACGCAAGCATTTTATGAAGCCGATGCAGGGATTTCATTTCTGCAAAGGTAGTGCAAGGCGGGCGTAACACAAAACAATCGGGCAAGTCTTTTTCACCTTTGCAGGAAAAAAGGAGGAACGGAGGAAGGTTTCAGGTAAAATGATGCCCCTCGCCCGCAAGCCGTCCAAGGCAAGTTTCCCACGGGCGATACAAGCTGCCGTCAGGCGCTTCAAGGCAAGGCTGCAAGTACGTCGAGACTGGGCTGCAAGCACGTCGAGACTGGGCTGCAAGCACATCAAGACTGGACTGCAAGCACACCCAATGGGGAAAAGGAGTTTTCCGCACCCCAGAACGGAGTACGCTGTACAAGCCATCGCAGCACGCTCCATCAGCCATCGCAGCACGCTGCATCGCCCATCGCACCGCCCTGCGTTTTCCCACCGAATGCGGAGCGGCTGGCAGGCCTTCTCCCCTACCCTTTCCCTACAACCGCAAGCGCGGCTGGCGGCAAGTGGTGCGAAAGTGGCAGCAAGCCGTTGCCCGTCCCCGCAAAAAGTTCTACCTTTGCCCATACAGAACTCTACAAACGGAAAAAGACAGATGATAAGCAAAGCACGCATAAAACTGATACATGCTATGGAAATGCGCAAGCACCGGCTGCGCGAGGGACTCTTTGTGGCCGAAGGGCCGCGACTGGTCAACGAGATGCTGCACTCGGTGGCTCCCGCCTACCTGGCTGCCACTCCCGAATGGCTGGCTGCCAACGGACATCTGGTGCCGAAGGGTTGCCCCACCGACGAGGTGAGCGACCAGGAGCTCAGGCAAGCAAGCCTGCTGAGAGCGCCCCAACAGGTGCTGGCCTTGTTCCCTCTGCCCGAATACCGGCTGGATGCGTTGCTCCCGCAGGAGAACCTCTGCCTGGCTCTCGACGGTGTGCAGGACCCCGGCAATATGGGCACTATAGTGCGTATAGCCGACTGGTTTGGCATCGCCGACATCATCTGTTCGCACGAGACGGTGGATGTGTTCAACCCCAAGGCGGTACAGGCCACCATGGGTGCCTTGGCACGTGTGCGCGTACATTATACCGATTTGCCCGAGTTCATCCGCCAGTCGGGCGCTCCCACCTGGGGAACCCTGCTCGACGGGCAGGATATCTACTCGCAGCCATTGGGCTCCAACGGCCTCATCATCATGGGCAACGAGGGCAACGGCATCTCTGCCCAGGTGCGCCCATTGGTCACACACAGGCTGCTCATCCCGTCATTTCCGCCCGACAGGCCCACTACCGACAGCTTAAATGTGGCTATCGCCACCAGTATCGTCTGCGCGGAATTTCGTAGAAGACAGCAATAGGAGCAGGAATACCAGCAGTCCGTTGACCATCAGAAGTTCGTAACCGAAGCGATAAGTGGTGTAGGTGCGCACGGCCCAGTCCATTGCGAAGCATACCACAGGCGACACCACGCAGGCAATAGGCACAAACCACGCACGGGGCTTGCGGCGTGTGAGCATGCCGAAGGCGAAGAGGCCGAGCAAGGGGCCGTAGGTGTAGCCGCACACGGTATAGACCGCATCTATCACGCTGCTGCTGCCCACCGCACGCACCACCAGGATGACCAGCAGGAGGCTGCAGGCTATGCCGAAGTGGGCCACACGCCTGAACCACACGCTATTGGGCTTTCGGGCCAGATCCACACAGAAGCAGGTGGTGAGACTTGTAAGGGCAGAATCGGCACTACTGAAGGCTGCCGCCACTATGCCAATGGTGAAGCAGGCCATGGAAGCCTGTCCGAGCAGACCGCTGGAGCAGAGTGTGGGCAGGAGTTCGTCGCCCGCCGCCGGCACCTGCAGCCCCATCTGTGCACACATGAGAAACAGTATGCCGCCCAACATAAGGAAGAGCAGATTGACAGGCACGTAGAAGAGTCCGTTGAGACACATGTTCAACTGGCTCTGGCGAAGGGTCTTGCAGGTGAGGTTCTTCTGCATCATATCCTGGTCGAGGCCAGTCATGACGATGGGGATAAAGATGCCGCTCAGGAACTGCTTCCAGAAGTACTGGCGGCCCTGGGGGTCTCCGAAGTCGAAGATACGGCTCATGGGGTCGCTCCACACACGGCTGCAGGCTTCGCCCAACGAGAGTCCCATCCCGCGGCAGGCCTGCGTGATGATGAGCACCAGCGAGACAAGCAGCACGGTGGTCTGCAGACAGTCGGTCCACACGATGGTCTTGATGCCGCTGTACATCGTGTAGAGCCAGATGAGCAGGAGCACCAGAGCGGCCGTAGCAACAAAATTGACGCCCAACCCATCGAAGATGAAATGCTGGAGGATGCTGCACACCAGGTAGAGGCGGATGCTTGCTCCGGCCAACTTACTGAGGAAGAAGAAGCTGGCACCCGTGATATAGCTCGACAGGCCAAGCCGCTTGTCGAGGTAGGTGTAGATGCTGGTGAGGTTCATGCGGTAATATACGGGCAGCAGGAAACACGCCACGAACACATAACCCAGGAAGAATCCCATGCACGTCTGCAGGTATGTAAACTGTGTGGCGCCTACCATACCCGGCACACTCACAAAGGTGACACCACTTATGCTGGCGCCTATCATTCCGTAGGCCACTGCCCACCAGGGCGATTGCCGTCCGGCTCTGAAGAATGCGTCATTGTCTCCCTTGCCGCCCACAAGCCGCCCCACAAGCAGGAGCAGCAGGAAATAGGCGGCGGCCAAAGCGGCCAGTCCAGTTCCACTCATATTTGTTCCGTTCTTTTGGCAAACCCGTGCAGCATGATTTCCGGCAGGCATCCCCGCCCCGTCATGCACCCCGGCTCCCGTCGCCCAAGCGGGCAGGAAGCCTCACGGGACGTGCTCTTACGAAAATCCCCGAGGTGTGCCCCCGGGGACTTTCCCTATTGTTTGCTTTCTTTTGGTTTACTCTATCTCCATGCCTTCTGCCTCAGCTTCTTCGTCCTCGGCCTTTGCATTGGCCTCGGCAGCATAGCTGCTGTAGAAGGTATCATCGTTCTGGTCATCCTGGTCATCGGCGTTGCCGTCGCTCAGAGCCTCGTCGTCGGGCAGAGGATTACCGTCTTCGTCGAAGCGTGTTTCAGGCACCACGAAGCGCATCTTGGCCACAGGGTCCTTCTTCTTGGCGAATATGGCTTCGGTCCAAGTGCCGCGAGGTATCTCGAGCACATCAAATCCCTGGGCAACCTTCTTGGACAGCGTGCCGCCAGGAGTATGGATGCGGCTGGTGGGCAACTGGGTGGTGCTGATGTCGAAGCCAGTCTCTATCACATCGCGAATCTGCAGCGAGAGCGATTCCCAGCCGCTGCCGAAGTTGGCCTCCAGCAATGAGAGGAGCTCAGGAGCAGAGATATGACGGATGTTCTCATAGCTGAGGTCGGAAATACGTGTGATGGACTTCCTGCGGATAGCCACCACACCACGTGCGGGATTGCAATGGCATATCTTCACCCAGCCGCCGCTCTCGTACTTCTTCACGTCTCGGGGGTCGTCCACATTATAGTGAACCACCTCGAAAGCCAGTCTGATGATGTTGAGCAACTTGTCTTCGCTGGTAGAGAAATCCTCCTCCTTGCGGTCACGCTCCCACAATTCTCCTATCTGATAGTCACTCAAGTCCCACACGTTGTTGGCATTCAGGTCCAGTATGGACTCCACCATGATGGGCTTCTTACCTGCTTCGCTGTTTCCGTTTGTCATAATCTATAATATGGTAAAGCGCGCTTGGGCGCATTTGTTTCGGCAGCAAAGGTAAGAAATAATTTCGCTCGTAAATGTTAACAAGACTTAAAGTTTCATCTCCGCATGCCTCTTCGTGGCACCACGAAGCAGACTGCGGCCCTCATTTCTTGGGCATAAGGGGGAAAAAGCGTACCTTTGCAAGCACGAAAAAAAACGTGAAAGCATCATGCCGACAGTACTATATATCCACGGCTTTGCCTCGGCAGGCAGTTCGGGCACAGCCATTGTCATGCGCAACCTGCTGTACTCTCATGGGGTGCAGGTAGTGAGTCCCGACGTGCCCACAAGCCCCCTCGAGGCACAGAAGATGCTGCAGGAGCTGGTGGGCCAGCTGCATCCCGACCTCATCGTGGCCACCAGCATGGGCGCCATGTATGCCGAGCAGCTGCACGGCATACCGCGCATACTGGTCAACCCATCGTTCCACATGTCACGCACACTCACGTTCCAAGGCCTGGGACGCAGGGAATTCCGCAACAAGCGAGAAGACGGCGCCAAGGACTTCAAGGTAGATAAGGAGATGATACAGGAGTTCAAGCAGGTGGAGAAAGACAACTTCCAGGCCGTCACCTCGCAGGAGAAGCAGCTGGTGTGGGGCATCTTCGGCACCCAGGACAAACTGGTGAACTGCCAGGCAGACTTCCGCAAGCATTACGGGACAGCACAGATGCAGCTCTTCGAGGGCGGGCATTCTCTCAACGACCACGTGCTCAGCCACGAAGTGATGCCGCTGGTCAACAAGCTGCTCAACCTGTAGCACAAGCCCCTGAAGCAAGCTACAACGAACCGACAATAAGCAATTAAAGACAAAGATAAGATATGTTTGAAAACCTGAGTGAACGCCTCGAACGGTCGTTCAAGATACTGAAGGGTGAGGGTAAAATCACCGAGATAAACGTGGCAGAGACGCTCAAGGATGTGCGCAGAGCACTTCTCGACGCCGACGTGAACTATAAGGTGGCCAAGGCATTTACCGACACGGTGAAGCAGAAGGCGCTGGGACAGAACGTGCTTACTGCCGTGAAGCCACAGCAACTGATGGTGAAGATAGTGCACGACGAGCTGGCCCTGCTGATGGGAGGCGAGACCACCGACATGAACATCAAGGGTCATCCCGCCATCATCCTCATGGCCGGACTCAACGGTGCCGGTAAGACCACCATGAGCGGCAAGCTGGCCAAGATGCTGAAGGAGAAGCGCCAGATGAACCCATTGCTGGCCGCCTGTGATACCTTCCGCCCTGCTGCCATGGAGCAGTTGCGTGTGCTGGGTGAGCAGATAGGTGTGCCCGTCCACATCGAGCCGGAAGCCAAGGATCCCGTGCCTGTTGCACTCAACGCCATACAGGAGGCCAAGGCCAAAGGTCACGACGTGCTCATCATCGATACCGCCGGTCGCCAGGCCATCGATGAGGAACTCATGGAGCAGATCAAGCAGATAAAGGATGCCACACAGCCTGGTGAAATCCTCTTCGTGGTGGATGCCATGACCGGCCAGGACGCTGTGACAGCCGCCAAGGAGTTCAATGACAGGCTCGACTACACAGGCGTGGTACTCACCAAGCTCGACGGTGACACACGTGGTGGTGCCGCTTTGAGCATCCGTTCTGTAGTGAACAAACCCATCAAGTTTGTAGGTACAGGCGAGAAGCTGGATGCCATTGACCCCTTCCACCCGGCACGTATGGCCGACCGCATACTGGGCATGGGCGATATCGTTTCGCTGGTAGAACGTGCCCAGGAGCAGTTTGACGAGGAGGAGGCAAAGCGTCTGCAGAAGAAGATACAGAAGAACCAGTTTGACTTCAACGACTTCTACAACCAGATACAGCAGATTAAGCACATGGGCAATCTGAAGGATCTGGCCAGCATGATACCGGGAGTGGGCAAGGCGCTCAAGGATGTGGATATCGACGATAACGCCTTCAAGGGCATAGAAGCCATCATCCAGAGCATGACGCCTGCCGAACGCACAAAGCCCGAACTGCTCAACACCAGCCGACGCAACCGCATAGCCAAGGGCTCGGGAACAAGCATCCAGGAGGTGAACAGGCTCATCAAGCAGTTCGACCAGACCCGCAAGATGATGAAGCTGGTGACCAACAACAGCAAGATGGCTCAGATGGCCCAGATGATGAAGGGCCGCATGCCTGGAATGTAAGCAAACCAAACAACACAACGCATAATACTGGAGGACAGGAGATGGAACTGATAGACGGAAAAGCCACTGCCGCTACCATCAAGGGCGAAATACGCCAGGAGGTGGAGGACAGACTGGCACAGGGACTGCGCCGCCCGCATCTGGCCGCCATACTGGTAGGCCACGACGGAGGCAGCGAGACGTATGTGAAGAACAAGGTGCTGGCATGCGAAGCGTGTGGATTCACAAGTACTCTCAAGAGATTTGAGGATGACATCACCGAGGAAGAGCTGCTGGCCGAGATAGACAGCCTCAACCGCGACCCCGAGGTGGATGGTTTCATCGTGCAGCTGCCGCTGCCCAAGCACATCAGCGAGCAGAAGGTAATAGAAGCCATCGACTATCGCAAGGACGTAGATGGCTTCCATCCCGTCAATGTGGGCCGCATGGCCATTGGCCTGCCTGCCTTCATCAGCGCCACTCCACGCGGCATCCTCGAGTTGCTCCGCCGCTATCACGTGCCCACTCAAGGACGCAAATGTGTCATCCTGGGCCGTAGCAACATCGTGGGAAAGCCTATGGCACAACTCATGATGCAAAAGTCCTACGGCGACAGCACCGTAACCGTGTGCCACAGCCATTCGGCCACCCTGAAGGAGGAATGCCTGCAGGCCGACATCATCATAGCAGCCATCGGCCGCCCGGGATTCCTCACAGCCGATATGGTCAAGCCGGGAGCCACCGTGATAGACGTAGGTACCACCAGAGTGCCAGACGCATCGCGCAAGAGCGGCTTCCGTCTGTCGGGCGATGTGGATTTCGACAACGTGGCTCCACTATGCTCGTTCATCACCCCTGTACCAGGTGGTGTTGGCCCCATGACCATCTGCATGCTCATGCTCAACACGCTGGCTGCAGCCAAGCACGAGTACTACGCCTGACGCAAGGCACCAGGGTGAATCCCCCAGGTTTACCCCTTCTCCCCTGCCCCAAAGCATCCTGCCTCCCGACCCAAGGAGAAATGGAAGAAAAGGAAGAGAGAAGAAGAACGGGGAAGGAAGCACCAAACATGATTTAGCCAAGCAGACAAACGCCCACGCGCGCATATATTATAATAAGGAATGGATTTGGCCACGCGCCACTTCCGTTCCTTATTCGTTTGAAGGGACAACCGATTTCTTTTACTGGGAAAATAGATTTCTTTTACTAGGAAAATAGATTTCATTTACTGGAACAGCAGAGGCGGTTGGTGCCAGCATCAAACCGAAACCCGATTCGGACCCAAGCGAGAAAGACAAAAGGACTGCTTTTGCCATCCGGCAAGATTCCGTTCTATTGCACCAAGAATACAATCGAACAACCGAAACAGGGCGATTGCCACGAAAGTGTCAACTGATTCAGTATGGCTTTTACAATACTGACCACGGTTTCAGATTATGAAGAGAAAAAGCGTCCAGTAAGATCAGGGAAAGACAGAAGCAAGGTTACTTGGCAAAGTATCCTTGGATACTTGCCCGTTTATCCTTGGATAAATTGCGAAGTATCCTTGGATACTTTTTCGGGGCAGTTTTGTGGCTGGAAGCAGCCATTTGACCAACTTGCCAACCACAGCCCCTTTCCACACCCGACGCAGCACGCTGCGATGCCCGACGGAGTGCGCTGCATCAGCCTGCGGAGCACGCTGCATCGGCCGTCGCACCGCCATGCTTTTCCCACCGATATGCTTTTCTGCTAAAAAGCCACCCTCTCGAACACTCATGCCTACCGTCTTTCCCAACACATGCCTTCACGCCGAACTATTGCGCAGAATACCCCTGGAGTGCGCAGACTGCACGAAAAGAGACAGGAGAAGGGGCGCTAAGAGCGATTTTTCAAGGAAATTTGCAGAAAAACTTAGCCGCATGCTTGCACGGTCGGAATAATTGATGTACCTTTGCACTCGCAATCGAAAAGGAAGCGGCAACGCTCCTCGATACGCTTAGATGGTGACTCAGTTGGTTAGAGCGTCAGATTGTGGTTCTGAATGTCGTGGGTTCGAGTCCCACTAGTCACCCCCAAGAGAATGCAGCCTCGAAGCTTATTTGCTTCGGGGCTTTTCTTTTTTTCCTCCACCCCATTCCCCTTTCTGACGAAAGCCGTACCTTTGCAGTATGATCGACACAGAAGAGATTATCCACCGTCATTGCACGGGAAACAGCGAACTGGAGCAACTGCTCCTCCAACACAGCAGAGATGTGGCACGAAGAGCGCTACAGGTGGCCGACCGCCATCCCGAACTGGGGCTGAACCGCGAGTTCCTCCAGGAAGCCGCCATGCTGCACGACATAGGCATCACCCTGGTGGATGCCCCCGGAATCCATTGCCACGGCACAGAACCCTATATCCGCCACGGACTCATGGGTGGTAAGATACTCCGCCAGGAAGGATTGCCCATGCATGCCAGAGTGGCCGAGCGCCACACGGGCACAGGCATCACACGCGAGGCAATAGAGAAGCAAGGGCTGCCGTTGCCGCTGGCCGACTACGTGCCCGAGACTCTGGAGGAACAGGTGGTGTGCTACGCCGACAAGTTCTTCAGCAAGAGCCACCCCGAGCACGAGAAAACCTTCGACGAAGCACTCCGAAGCCTGTGGAAATTCGGTCCGGAATGTGCCGCCACGATGGAGCGCTGGAGAGAGCAGTTTGACTGACGAGAGAGACGTTTCATAGTGATGGCATCTCTAAAAAACCATAATTCGCGCCACAGAGCAATGCTTTCTCGACTGAATTTCGTACTTTTGCAGTCTGTTTGAGAAAGCACATCTTGAAGACAAGAATACTGGCCTTAGCCATAGCCCTGTGTGCCCTTCTCCCCATGGCCTCTGCCTCTGTGGCAGGGATGATGTGGGAAGGCTCATCACACGCAGACACATTGAACACCATCCCCCAGCCCGATACGGTGCGCGGGAAGGCAGATTCTGTGTCCGCGCGGAAGGTCGTATCCCAGGCCGGAAAGCCCCAGGAGAGCGACACCACAGGCACCAAAGCGGCTGCCGACAGCATCCCCCAGCGCGCCTACACCATACTGCCCGACACCAGTCTGCGCGACTCTCTATATAAGGATACCGTGCGCAAGAGCAAGTCGGCACTGGAGGAGCCGGTGAGCTACTCGGCCAAGGACTCCATCACATTTGACTACACCAATTCACGCGCCCACCTCTTCGGCGGGAGCCAGGTGAATTACCAGAACCTGCAACTGACGGCCAATGACATCAGCCTCAGCCTGGACAGCAGCCTGGTGCATGCTTCGGGCCGCCCCGACAGCACGGGAGCCATACAGGGCAAACCGCTCTTCAAGCAGGGCGAAGACGAATACGAACCCGACCGCATCAGCTACAACTTCAAGACGCGCAAGGCATTCATCTCCAACGTATATACGCAGGAGGGCGAGGGCTTCATGCAGAGCCGCGAAGGCAAGCGCGACAGCTCGGGCGTGATGTACGTGCAGAACGGCAAATACACCACCTGTGATGCCGAGCACCCACACTTCTACGTGAGCCTGACCAGAGCGAAGATGCACCCCGGCAAGAACGTCATCTTCGGTCCTGCTTATCTGGTGGTCGAGGATGTTCCCCTGCCTCTGGCCATTCCCTATGGCTTCTTCCCCTTCAGCAGCAGCTACAAGAGCGGCTTCATCATGCCCACTTACGGCGACGAGACAACACGAGGATTCTATCTGCGCGACGGCGGATACTACTTTGCCATCAACGATAAGGTAGATCTGAAGGTACTGGGCGAGTTCTACACCAAAGGGTCGTGGGGACTCTCGGCACAGACCAACTACAAGAAGAGATACCGCTTTGGAGGCAACTTCTACTTCAGTTACCAGAACACGAAGGAGGGTGAGAAGAACATGCCTGACTACAGCGTGAGCAAGAGCTTCAAACTGACCTGGAGCCACAGGCAGGATGCCAAGGCCAACCCTACGCAGACTTTCTCGGCAAGCGTGAACTTTGCCACAAGCAGTTATGAGCGCAACAACCTCACCAGCATGTACAACCCCGAGAGCTACACGCAGAGTACCCGCACCAGTAGTGTGTCGTACAGCAAGTCGTTCAGCAAGGTGGGACTCACGCTGAGCGGTACTTTCAACCTCAGCCAAAACATGCGTGACAGCAGCATATCGGTGACGCTGCCCACGCTCAGCATATCGCAGAGCCGCTTCAACCCCTTCAAGCGGAAGAAGGCAGCAGGCAAGGAGAGGTGGTACGAGAAGATAGCCATGAGCTACACAGGTACTCTGGCCAACAGCATAAACACCAAGGAGGACAAACTCTTCCACAGCAGTCTGGTCAAGGACTGGCGTAACGGAATGCGTCATCAGGTGCCCATCAGCGCCTCCTTCTCGGTGCTCAACTACATCAACGTGACTCCCAGTTTCACCTTCACCGACCGTATGTACACCCACAAGGTGATGCAGGGATGGGATACAGAACGTCAGGATGTACAGCGCGACACCGTGTATGGCTTCTACAACGTGTACAACTACAACATGTCGATAAGCGCCAACACCAAGCTCTATGGCATGTACCGCCCCATGCCGTGGTTTGGAGGCAAGAAGATAGCAGCCATCCGACACGTCTTCACGCCCACCGTGAGCTTCAGCTACGCGCCCGACTTCAGCCAGTCGCGCTTTGGATTCTATGACTCATACGTGAAGACCGATGCCAACGGCAATGTGTCAACCGTCAGATACTCGCCTTTCAGCGGCATGATGTACGGTACCGTGGGACAAGGCATGACGGGAAGTGTGACCATGGATGTGGCCAACAACATCGAGATGAAGGTGCGCACCGACAAGGACTCCACAGGATATCGCAAAATCAGCCTCATCGATGAGCTGGGAGGCTCGCTTAGCTACAACATGGCAGCCAAGCGCCGCCCCTGGAGCGACCTGAATCTGAGAGCGCGCATCAAGCTTACCAAGAAATATACATACTCGATGAACGCCGTCTTTGCCACCTATGCCTATGAGAAGGACGAGAACGGCAGAGTGTATGTAGGCGACCACACCGAATGGTCGAGGGGACGTTTCGGACGCTTCCAGGGTACTGCGCAGAACATCTCATACTCTATAAGCAATGAGACGTTCCGCAAACTCTTTGGCAAGAAACACCGCACCACCACCTCCGACGACGAACTGGATGATGAGTTGGACGAGGATGAAGAGACCGACCCGACCATGCAGAACGTAGATCCCGACCGCAAGAAAGGCAAGACGGGAGCCAATCAGGAGTCCAACGGAGACGTTGACGAGGACGGTTACCTCAAGTTCTCCCTGCCCTGGAGCATCAATATAGGATATGGTGTAACGATAAGGGAGAACACGCAGGGGCGCTTTAACGACAAGCGCATGCGCTATCCCTACAAGCTGAGCCACACGCTGAACTTCTCGGGCAACATACGTATCTCGGAGGGATGGAACATCAACTTCTCCTCGGGTTACGACTTCAACATGCACAAGTTAAGCATGACTACTGCATCACTCTCACGCGACCTCCATTGCTTCCAGATGTCTTGCAGCATGGTCATATCGCCCTACACAAGCTACAACTTCACCTTTGCCTGCAAGGCGGGAACGCTTGCCGACGCCCTCAAATGGAAGAAGCAGAGCTCCTACAGCAGCAACATCGACTGGTATTGATGCACCAGGCGCCCTTGGGAAGGGCGCTACGCAGAACAGACTGCCCGTTGGGGGGAAGGAACTTGACTGTTTGGGCTGAAGAAAGTAGTTGCTCGGATTGAACTCCCCAACTGCTCGGATTAAACTCCCTAACTGTCCGGATTAAAATCCCCAGTTGTCCGGATTAAAGAGAGTAGCTGTTTAGACAGAAGAATTTGGTGCGTTGGGCCAAAGGACTTGGCGCATTGGACAACAAACGACAAACGACTGACAATATCTGATTATGGAGAAAGAAGAGGAGAGGCAGCACGCCATCCCATACGAAGAATGCCCGCCCGAGCAGTTCTACGGGCGGCTTGAAGAGAGTCTGGCAGAAGGACTCAGCGAGCGGCAGAGGATGCTCATCATAGGCGAGGTGTTCCGTCAGAGCATCGACCAATACGTATCCCACGCCTCACTCACCTTCACGGGTCTGTTCTCCAAACTGGATTATATCATCAAGCAACGCGGCATCACAGCCGAGCACACCACGCTGCTCCACTTCACGCGCAAGGCTCTCAGGGAAATGGGATCGGAGCACGAACCATCGGCCACCCAGTTGCGCAAGGACCTCCCACAGCATCTGCAGGCTGCCACTACGCTGGTGTTCCTCATCAGCGGTGCGGCTATTCCCCCCAAGCTGCAGTCCCACTTCCCCCGCAAAGCGCCCTCCGACCGCTGGAAAGGCTACGACCTGAGCCTCATCCGCTGCATTGTACGCACCGTGGATGAGCACATCATCGAGGCCGAGGAGGAGCAACACGCACAGCTGCTGAAGGTGTGCTACGACGAGCGCAACACCTTCCTGACCCGCAACGGCCAGGGTGACTGGAGCTATCTGGAGCAGATACTCACCCCCGGCACACAGGTCAACCTAGTACGTGTACGCTTCCAGGATGACCTTTGCATGCCCGAGCTCATCATCTACGAGCCTGATTACCTGGTGAATGTGACCACGGTGGCATCCTGCTTCGAGACCTATGCCGAGTCGCCCTTTGTGAGCCTCGTCAACCGTCTGAAGCCGCAGCCCAACACCGAGCATATCCATCTGGGAAACCTCACAGGGCTGTTTCTCGACGATACGATACACGGCAGGGAGGTTCCCTTTGCCGACAGCATGACGCAATTCTTCCAGCATCATGCGCTGGAGATGCTGGCTTGCGAAGGTCTGCAAACACGCCAGCAGGCCCAGGCCTTCTATGAGAACGCACGCGCCCAACAGGCCAACATCAAGAAGCTGATAGGCCACGACCTGAAGGAGAGCATCGAGGGGTACGACGCACGACGAGTCACCCTGGAGCCCACATTCTTCAGCGACGTGCTGGGCATACAGGGCCGACTGGACTTCCTGCACACCCACAAGGGCGAAGCAGTCATCATCGAGCAGAAGTCCGGCAAGGGAGACTTTATCCCACAGTCGTCTCCCAACTACAACCCTCTGGTGCCCAAGCCTCAGGAGAAGCACCTGGTGCAGCTGTTGCTCTATCGTGCGCTGCTCGTATATGAGTTCCAGATGCACTCCGAGAGCCTCAAGCACATCCTCCTGCTCTACTCCCGCTATGGCCGCGGACTGGTCTCCGTGGGACAAATGCCCTCGCTGATGCTGCGTGCCATACGCATGAGAAACCTGCTGGCATGGTGCGAAATCAACTATGCCAACGAGGGTTTCGGCATCCTGGCATCACTCACCCCCGAGCGGCTCAACCGCAAGCATGTGAGCGGCAAACTGTGGATGATGTACACACGGCCCGAACTGGAACGGCTGCTGCAGCCCATCCATCAAGCCTCTCCACTGGAGCTCGCCTACTACCTACGCTTCATGCAGTTCCTCGCCAAGGAGAAACTCCTGTCCAAGGTAGGCAGCAAGACCAAGGAAGACTCCGGCTTTGCAGCCAAATGGCTCTCCTCTCTGGAGGACAAGCGAGCGGCAGGAAGCATCTATGAAGGGCTGCTGCTCAAGGACTTCGAGCAGGACGGGCAAGCCGTGACCGGCCTCATGGCATGCTTCCCCGAGCAGACTTCGACCGACACCACAAACTTCCGTCGCGGCGATATCGTGCTGCTCTATCCTTATAAGAAAGGTACCGAACCACGTGCCTGCACACAGATGGTGTGCCGGGCCAGCATAGCCGACATCACGCCTGAAGGCATAAGGCTGGTGCTGCGCAACGGACAAACCGACCCCAAGGTGTTTGCCAAAGGAGCCAACACACGCTGGGCCATCGAGCATGACCTGTTTGATTCGTCGTCCGACACTCTGTGCTGCGGACTGCACCGATTCCTGTCGGCACCACCCGAGCGGCGTGCTCTGCTGCTCTCGCAAAGGGAGCCGCTGACCGACCCCAACCAGGTGCTCAAGGGTGACTATGGCAACTTCAACACCCTGGCTCTGCGTGCCAAACAGGCAAGCGAACTCTTTCTCATCATCGGTCCGCCGGGCACCGGCAAGACCTCCTTCGGCATGCTCAACCTGGTGAAGGAGCAACTGCAGGAGGAAGGGACGGATATCCTGCTGCTGTCCTACACCAACCGCGCCGTGGACGAGATGTGTGGCAAGTTGCTCGAAGAGGGCATCGACTTCCTGCGCATCGGCTCGGAACTCTCCTGCTCGCCCCTTTACCACGAGCATCTGCTGGCCAGCAAGGTGGCAGGATGCAGGCGTGCCGACCAGGTGCGGCAGGTGGTGATGGGCACCCGGGTGTTCTGCGGCACCACAGCCTCGCTGAACGCCTGCCCCTGGCTGTTCGCTCTCAAGCACTTCCATCTGGCCATCGTAGATGAAGCCTCGCAGATACTGGAGCCTCACATCATCGGTCTGCTCAGCATGCAAACCCAGGGAGTGGCCTCGATAGGCAAGGTGGTGCTCATCGGTGACCACAAGCAGTTGCCCGCCGTGGTGCAGCAGACCGAGGAAGAAGCCAGCGTGACCGATGAGGGACTGCGCACCATCGGACTCACCGACTGCCGTCTGTCCCTCTTTGAGCGACTGCTCTCGCGCTTCCGCACAGCCGACGGCTACGACCCGCGCTTCGTGTATATGCTCACCCGCCAGGGCCGCATGCACAGCCAGATAGCCGACTTCCCCAGCCTGGCATTCTACTCCCACAAGCTGCAGCCCGTGCCTCTGCCCCACCAGACAGCCCCCCTGCAGACCACCACGAGCACCCACGGCATAGCCCGCATGCTCACCACCCACCGCCTGGCATTCGTATGCTCAGAGCGTCCCACACAGATAGCATCGCCCAAGACCAATGATGTGGAAGCACGCATGATAGCCTCCATCGCCTACCAGGCCTACCTGCTCTGCGGCGACCACTTCGACACCGAGCAGAGCATAGGCATCATCGTGCCCTACCGCAACCAGATTTCGGCCATCCGCAATGCCATTGACCAATACGGCATCAGCGAGCTGCACAATATCAGCATCGATACTGTGGAGCGATTTCAGGGCAGCCAGAGGGACTACATCATATATGGTTTCACCATCCAGCAACGCTGGCAGCTCAACTTCCTCAGCAGCAATACCTTCAAAGAGGAAGGGGCGTGGATAGACCGCAAGCTCAACGTGGCCATGACCCGTGCACGGCTCCAACTCACCCTGGTGGGCAACCCGCAACTGCTGGCCCACAACACCACCTTCAGCCAACTGATGCAATACTCCCGCTCCCAGGGCGCTTTCCTGCAGGTGGATACCGAGCGCTTCTGCCGCGGAGACTTCGAAGTGCAGTCCAGGCCCGACGGCCTTTCTGCGTCACAAGAAGAGTGATGATGTTAAAAAGGATGAAGAATGTGGGCGCACACTTGGACAGCTTCACCAAAATATCTACCTTTGTCCTGTTAATTATCAAAGAAAGAGAAAAGAATGAACAAGAAGTTTGCAGCCTCAGCCCTTCTGCTGGCCGGGGCTATGCTGGGCATGGTGTCCTGCAACAAGGACAACTCCTTCCACGCCACATCAATCAACTACCCCTACACAGGCATCCTATATGCCGACCAGACTCTCGACTCTATCGTCTTCAGCACATCCGATGCCTGGAGCCTGAGCACTCCCTATGACTGGATTCACATACAGGGCAAGACACAAGGCACAATAAAGGAGGAGATGGCACTCGTCACATATACCAACAGGGTGCAGTTCGATGAGAACACCACCGACAGCACACGCATCGGCCACATCCAGCTCAATTCGTACTACACCCTGGCCGCTGCCTACATCCAATACGGCTTCATCAACATCACCCACCCAGACTATAAGGTGGAGTCATTCTACGGCAACAGCAGGGTACCCACAAAGGTAAGCTTCACCATAGCCGACAGCGCCAACGTGAGCACCGACTCCATCTGCTTCATTGCCCAGAAGGACTGGAAGCTGGAAATCAAGAACGAGGGCGGCGACGCGTGGGTGGCTGCCAGCAAGACCCAAGGCAATGCCGGCAAGCAAAGCATCAGACTGAGCCTGACACAGAACCCCGGCACACAGGACCGCGAGACCAAGGCCATCCTGACCAGCGGCACGGTGAAGAACGAGATTACAATACGCCAGTTCGGCAAACCCGAGAAGAGGGACTGACCCCACCAGCACACACCTACCGGGATGACAAGCGTATCACAGGGAATGCTCTTCGGCGATGACATGCAGGACAACTGCTCCCCTCTGTCGGGACGGGTGGTGTGCATGCTGGGCTCCTTCACGCAGAGCAATGCCGTCATGCAGCGCAAGCTGCGTGAGCAAGGGGCCGACTACAAGCCTTCCACACGCGTGAGCCGCAATGTGCACTACGTGCTGGTGGGACGAGGTGCGCCCCAGGACCAGATTGACTACCTTGCCACTCTGGCCTTCAACGGCTATCACCCGCGTGTGCTCACCCAGCAGGACTGGGATGCCATCATGCAGGGCCAGTGGGAGGAGTACCGCACACCGCTGCAGATAGAGAAGCACCTGCACCTCACCATACAGCACTACCTGAGTTCGCGAGTAGATTACGATGCACGCATGAACCCGCTCTACACCCACGAGCTGTTCGTGGCGCCCGACACCGAAACGCCCCAGGAGGAGCTCTACCAACTGCTGGGCGACCGCGGGATATATGCCAACCCCTACATCGACGACAGCACCGATGTGCTGGTCATCTCGGAGCAGACACTCGAGCACCTGCGTGCAGGTGAGACCGACAGCGTGCTCCAGACCATCGAAAAGACCTACAACGCCAGCCGCGCACAGCAGTACCGCTACGTGATGACCACAGAGCGCGAACTGATGGAGTGGCTTCGCAAGTGACGGAAAGAGCATCGCCCGACGCGACGAGCACATAACAGAGGAAGTGGGAACTGCCCAGTGCGGCGGTTTCCACTTCCTTGTTTTCTGTCCCACACGTCCTTGACAAGAAACATCCACGCCCTCTGGCAAAAAAACGCAGTGCGCTGCATGCGTCCGTGCAGCGCGCTGCGAAGGCCAATGCAGGGCGCTGCATAAGCCATCGCACCGCCCTGCCTTTTCCCAAGCAGAATCTTGAGGGAAACAACGAGGAGGCTCAGGCCACCCCTCATTCACCCATGACTAAGGTCAAGAAACCAGTTTCCTCGTCCAAGATTCCGAACTTGCAGCTACCCAAAAGCCCAATTCCTAATCCTGGATTACGCGTTCCCAATCAGTCCAAAAGCCCAATTCTTAATTCGAGATTCTGCATTCCTAATTACCTCGAAGCGGACTTCTTAATCCAAAATTCTTAATTCCTAATTACCTCGAAGCGGCTTCATTCCCCTATCCTGGCCAGGAACTCATCCTCGCTGACGATGCTGATGCCCAGCTTGGAAGCCTTTTCCAGTTTGGCCGGACCCATATTCTCGCCCGCCAGGATGAAGGACGTCTTGGCACTGATGCTGCCCACATTGCGCCCGCCATGCCGCTCGATGAGCGCCTTGTACTCGTCACGGCTGTGGTGGCGGAACACGCCGCTGATGACCACACTCTGCCCCGCCAGCGTATCGCTGTGCGCCTCTTGCTCCTCCTGGGAAAGCTGCATCTGCAGTCCCGCCTCACCAAGCCGCTCCACGAAAGCACGGTTGCGCTCGTCGTGGAAAAAGGTGATGACGCTGCGGGCTATCACTTCACCGATGCCGTTGATGGCAAGCAAGTCCTGGAGGGACGCATTGGCCACAGCCTGCATGCTGCCCAGGTTGCGTGCCAGAGACTTGGCCGCTATCTCGCCCACAAACCTGATGCCTATGGCAAAGAGCACCCGCTCGAAGGGTACTTGGCGGCTCTCGTCGATGCTCTGCAGGATGCGTCGGGCCATCTCGCGCCCTCCGCCCTCGATGGTGAGCAACTGTTCCTCGGTGAGGAGGTAGAGGTCAGAGGCATCGGAGATGAGTCCGCGCTGATAGAAGGCATCCACCGTTTCTGGACCCAGCGAATTGATGTTCATCGCCTTGCGGCTGATGAAATGCTCCACACGGCCCAGGAGCAAGGGCGGGCACCCGCTGTCGTTGGGACAGTAATGCGCCGCCTCGCCCTCGTAGCGCACCAGCGGAGTGCCACACACAGGGCAGCGCGTGATGAAGGAGATGGCTCCGGGACGGTCGGGAGTGATGTTATCTACTATCTTGGGGATAATCTCTCCACCCTTCTCCACCAGCACATGGTCACCCACATGCAGATGCAGCTGGGCCATCACATCGGCATTGTGCAGCGTGGCACGGCGCACCTGGGTTCCGGCCAGTTGCACGGGATCCATATTGGCCACAGGCGTCACGGCTCCCGTACGCCCTACCTGGAACACCACCTGCCGCAGTATGGTCTCCTCCTGCTCGGCCTTGAACTTGTAGGCAATGGCCCAACGGGGACTCTTTGCCGTCATGCCCAGACTACGCTGCTGCGCCAGGGAGTTCACCTTGAGCACTATGCCGTCGGTGGCCACGGGCAGGAACTTGCGCTCGGTATCCCAATGGTCGATGTAGTCATAGATGTCCTGCAACGAACGGACCAGCTTCATGTGCTTGCTTATCTGGAATCCCCAGCTGCGGGCAGCCTGCAGATTGGCATAGTGGCTGTCGCCTGGGATGTCGTCGCCAAGCAGGTAATAGAGGTAGGCATCCAGCCCGCGCTGTGCCACGGTGCTGCTGTTCTTGCTCTTGAGAGTGCCGCTGGCGGCATTGCGCGGATTGGCAAAGAGCGGTTCACCGTCGCGCTCCCTTTCGGCATTGAGGCGGTTGAATGAGGCCCAAGGCATGAGTACCTCGCCCCTTATCTCGAACTCCTCGGGCCAGTCGGCGCCTGCGGGCAGGGCAAGAGGCACGCTGCGGATGGTGCGCACATTCTGTGTCACATCATCACCCTGCACGCCGTCACCACGTGTCACAGCGCGCACCAGCCGTCCCTGCTCGTAATGCAGGCTGATGCTCAGACCATCGAACTTCAGTTCGCAGCAAATTTCGAAAGGCTCGCCATGCAGCCCCTCACTCACCCGCTGGTAGAACTCCGCCACCTCCTGGCGGTTATAGGTATTGGCCAGACTGAGCATGGGACGCTTGTGCACCACCGTCTGAAAGTCGTTGCTGAGGTCCGACCCCACTCGCTGAGTGGGGCTGTTGGGGTCGGCCAGCTCGGGATGCAACGCCTCCAGGTCCTGCAGGCGGTGCATCTTCATATCGAAGTCCTGGTCGGAGATGACCGGTGCATTGAGCACATAATAGTTATAGTTGTGCCTGTGCAATTCATCCCTCAAACTGAGTATCTCTTCCTTCTCGTTCATATCTTGCATGTGACAGATTGATGATATTGCCACAAAATTAGGTATAAATTGCGATGGAAGAAGAATTGTAACAAGCCTTTTTTGGTCAAAAAAGACTTTTGTAGTACTTTTGCAGTACCATAAACAGAGCATCACACATGGCACAAAATAAATTCAAAGGACTGGGCATTGCCCTCATCACACCTTTCAAGGCAGACGGCACAATAGACTGGGAAGCCCTGGACCGGCTGGTGGAATACCAGTTGAAGAGCGGTGCTGATTACCTATGCATCATGGGTACCACAGCCGAGACACCCACACTCACCCCCGAAGAGAAGCGCATGCTGAAGCAGAGGCTGGTAGATAGGGTGGCCGGACGAGTGCCCTTGCTGATGGGCTGCGGAGGCAACTGCACAGCCAGCGTGGTGCGTGAGCTGAAGGAAGGAGACTGGAGCGGCATCGACGGCGTGCTGAGCGTATGCCCCTTCTACAACAAACCCTCGCAGGAAGGACTGTTCCGCCACTTCTCGGCCATCGCCGAGGCAAGCCCCGTGAGCGTGGTACTCTACAACGTGCCAGGGCGCACCGGCGTGAACATGACCGCCGAGACCACCCTGCGACTGGCGCGCACCTTTGACAATATCGTAGCCATCAAGGAGGCCAGCGGCAACATCACACAGATGGATGACATCATCAAGAACAAGCCCGCCAACTTCGATGTCATCAGCGGTGACGACGGCATCACCTTCCCCCTCATCACCCTTGGGGCCGTGGGAGTCATCAGCGTGATAGGCAACGCCCTCCCCGCCGAGGTGAGCCGCATGGTGCGCCTGGCCCTGCGCGGAGAGTACAGTTCGTCGTTGAGCATACACCACAAGTTTACCGAGCTCTTCAAGCTCCTCTTTGTAGATGGCAACCCTGCAGGAGTAAAGGCCATGCTGCATGAGATGGGCATGATAGAGAATGTGCTGCGCCTGCCACTGGTGCCCACACGCCTCACCACCATGGAGCGCATCAGCCAGATAGTGAGAGAGCTGGGCTACTGAACACAGAAAAGAATTGATGATAAAATAGCGAAAGGGGCGGAGGAAGTTCATCTGTTGACTTCCCCCGCCCCTTTCATTGCAACCGGACGCGCCACTCCGGCCTCCCCCCTGCCCCTACGACAAGAGCCTTCCTTCCGCATTGGGAAGAAAGGCTCTCGCTGTTTCCTTGTATCCGAAAAGATGCCTTAGAAGGGCAGGTCATCATTGCCTGCTGCAGGAGCGGCACCCTGCATGGGCTGGCCGAAACCGGCAGGCTGGGCAGGCTGAGCGGGCTGGCCAAAGGGAGGCATATCGGGGCTTTGTGCAGCATACCCAGCTGCAGCGCCCACAGGCTGGATGTTACGGTTCACACGGAATGCGCGAACAGAATTGAACCAGCGGCCATTGTATTCGCGGGCACCAATGTCGATAGACACCTCCAGACGCTCGCCCATCTGGATATTGAACTGCTTGATGCGGTCGTCACCGAACACCTCGAAGAAAACCTTCTTGGGATACTGGTCCTCGGTCTCCAGTACATACTGTCCGCAAATCCACTCACTGCCGGTGCGTGAAGAGGTACCACGACGTGGCTCCAGCACCTGTATAATCTTTCCAACTATCTCCATGATTGCTGTAATATTGGTTAAAAACGTACGCAAAGGTATTGAAAATTTCCGAGGAAGCGGATTTGTGCCGCCTTTTTTTTGCCACCTGCGGGAAAAGAAGTATTTTTGCCTATAATAAACAATAATGTAGATAATATGAATTTCAAGGTTTCGAGTTCCGCGCTATACAGCCGGCTGACACTGGCCAGCAAGGTATTGGCCAGCAAGAATGTGCTCCCCATACTGGACTGCTTCCTCTTCGACATCAAGGACGGCAACATCACAGTGACCGCCTCTGACGGTGACAAGTACTTCATCACCCAGGTGCCCGTAATAGAGCACGACGGTGACGCACGCTTCTGCATCTCGGCCAAGACCATCATGGACTCCATCAAGGAACTGGCCGAGCAGCCCCTCGCACTGGGCTTCAACCCCGACAACATGGCCATCATAGGCCGTCACAGCAGCGGTACATTCAACCTCTCGGGCATGGATGCCTCTGTATATCCTTTGCCCATAAGCCCCGAGGAGGGTTGCACCACACTCACGCTCCCCGCCAAGGTGCTGCTCGACGGCATCAGCCGATGCCTCTTTGCCACAGCCAACGACCAGGTACGCGCGGCCATGAACGGTATCTATATGGACATCAAGCCCGACTGCATCGTGTTTGCCAGCACCGACAGCCGCAAACTGGTGAAGAGTACCAACAGCACCGTACAGAGCGGCATCACCGCTGGCATCATCATACACAAAAAGGTGGCAGGCATTCTGAAGGCCGTGATGTCGAAGGACGATGAGGATATCAGCCTGTCGTTTGACACCCAGAGAGCCGTACTGCGTACCGCTGACTTCACCCTGCACTTCCGACTGATTGAAGCCCGCTACCCCAACTATAACGCTGTGATACCCACCGACAATCCCTACAAGGTGGAGCTGGACCGCCTATCACTGGTGGGCGCACTCAAGCGCACCAGCATCTTCTGCAGCCAGAGCACTGGCATGATAACGCTCGAGCTGGGCAACAACACGCTGAAGCTCAAGGGTGCCACCGACGACTACGGAGCCAGCGCAGAGGAGTATCTCACCTGCCAATACACGCAGCAGCCCATCAGCGTGAACTTTAGCTGCCACTTCCTGCTGGAGATAGCCAACATATTGGAGAGCGAGAGCGTGACACTCGAACTGGCTGCCGACGTGAGCCGTCCTGGCCTCATTCACCCATCGGTGGAGGATGAGAATGACAAGGTGCTGATGCTGCTGATGCCCATGAAGAGGGACCAGTAAGGCTGCGCACGACTACACACAAACAAAGAGAGGAGACTATCCGCAGAAATGAAACTGAATCTTAAAAGACCCATCATATTCTTCGACCTGGAGACCACAGGACTCGACATTGCCAAGGACCGCATTGTGGAGCTCTGCTACATACGTGTGGAACCCAACGGCAACGAGGAAGCACGCAGCATGCGCATCAATCCCGAGATGCACATTCCCGAGGTGGCAAGCAGCGTGCACGGCATCACCGACGATGACGTGAAGGACTGCCCCACGTTTGCCGACGTGGCACCACAGCTGGCCGCTACCTTTGAGGGATGCGACCTGGCCGGATTCAACAGCAACCGATTCGACCTCCCGCTGCTGGCCGATGAGTTTATGAAGGCAGGTGTCAACATCGACCTGAGCCACGTGCAGGCCATTGATGTGCAGAACATTTACCACAAGCTGGAGAAGCGCACACTGGCTGCCGCCTACAAGTTCTACTGTGGACGCGACCTGGAAAACGCACACAGCGCACTGGCCGACACGCAAGCAACCTATGAGGTATTGCAGGCACAACTGGACCACTACCCCAATGACCTGCAGAATGATGTGGATTTCCTGGCAGAGTTCTCACGCATGAACCGCAACATCGACTTCGCCGGGCGCTTTGTGTATGACGAGAGCGGGAAGGAACTCATCAACTTCGGCAAATACAAGGGAAAGGCCATCAAGGACGTGCTGAGCCGCGACCCCGGCTACTACAGCTGGATTATGCAGGGCGACTTTACGCTTAACACCAAGCAAGTACTCACCAAACTCCGACTGAAGTATGCTGCAAGGTAAGCACATCGTACTGGGTATCACAGGCAGCATAGCCGCCTACAAGGCTTGCCTCATCATCCGTCTGCTCATCAAGCAGGGAGCTGAGGTGCAGGTGGTCATCACGCCGGCGGGCAGGGAATTCATCACTCCCATCACCCTGAGCACGCTCACACGCAAGCCGGTCATCTGCGACTTCTTCAACCACCAGGACGGTACCTGGAACTCACATGTGGATCTCGGGCTTTGGGCCGACGCTATGCTCATAGCACCCGCTACGGCAAGCACCATAGGAAAGATGGCACACGGAGTGGCCGACAATATGCTGATAACCACTTATCTGAGCATGAAGGCTCCTGTGTTTATCGCGCCTGCCATGGACTTGGACATGTATGCACATCCAAGTACACAGGAGAACCTGCGGAAACTTGCCGCATGGGGCAACCACATCATTGAGCCTGGCACAGGTTTCCTGGCCAGTCAACTGGAAGGAAAGGGCCGCATGCAAGAGCCCGAGGAGATAGTGCGCGAGCTGGACGAACAGCTGTCACAGGACTGCAGCATGCAGGGCAAACGTGTGCTCGTCACGGCTGGACCCACCTATGAGAAGCTTGATCCCGTGCGCTTCATCGGCAATTACAGCAGCGGCAAGATGGGCTTCGCACTTGCAGAGGAATGCGCACGACGTGGAGCGGAGGTGCAACTGGTGAGCGGGCCAGTGTCGCTCGACACGCATCACCCACGCATCCAGCGCACCGATGTGGAGAGTGCCGAAGAGATGTATAAGGCTTGCACCGAGAGGTTTGCGCAGGCTGATGTGGCCATCCTATGCGCTGCAGTGGCCGACTTCACGCCCTCACAAGTGGCCGACAAGAAGATAAAGCGTAAGGGAGAACAGCTGGTGCTGCGGCTCTCACCCACTCACGACATAGCCCGCAGCCTGGGAGAGATGAAGCACGAAGGGCAGATCATGGTGGGCTTCGCGCTGGAGACCAACGACGAGGAGGCGCATGCCAAAGACAAGCTCAAGCGCAAGAACCTGGATTTCATTGTGCTGAACAGTCTGCAGGACAAAGGTGCCGGCTTCCGCACAGACACCAACAAGGTGACGATACTGGACGCTGAGGGCAAGACTGAATTCCCCTTGAAGAGCAAGAGGGAAGTGGCTGCCGACATTGTGAACCGCATTTGTACATTATTATCATGAGAAAGGGAACTGCCACTCTGCTGGCTGCCGCATGGATGCTCGGCGCATCGCTCTGCCCCGCACAGGGGCAAGAGCTCAATGCGCGAGTGAATATCAACCGCTCACAGGTCTCGAATACCAAGGGCGAAGTGTTTGATGCGCTGCAGAAGACAATGGCCGACTTCCTCAACAACCACAAGTGGACAGAGCTCACCTTCCGCGACAACGAGAAGATACAATGCACGTTCAACCTCACCGTCAGCACCTATAGCGACACAGACAACTCCTTTGTGTGCTCCCTGCTGCTCTCGAGCACCCGCCCCGTGTATGGCAGTTCTTACACCACCACAGGCTACTCGGTGAAGGACCCTCAGTTCACTTTCACCTTCAAGGAACACGACCAACTGGAGTTCAACATCAATAACATAGACAACAACCTGGTGGCTCTCCTGGCCTACTATGCCTATGTCATCATAGGTATGGATATGGATACCATGGCGCCCAAGGGCGGTACACCTTATCTGCAAACAGCAGAGCAGATAGTGCAAGCCGGCCAGGCACTGGACTTCCCAGGCTGGAAGGCTTTTGATGACAGCAAGAACCGCTTCGGACTGCTCAACGACTATATGGACGGGGCAATGGAGAGCATGAGGCAGTTTGAATACGTGTATCACCGCAAGGGACTCGACCGTATGGCCACTGCACCCGACAGCGCAAGGGCAGCCATTGCCGAGGGACTCGAACTGCTGCGCGAAGCACACCAGGCCAAAACGATGAGCCAGGTGCCTCAGTTGTTCACGGAATACAAGAGGGAAGAGCTTCTGAACATCTTCGCAGACAAGGGTACCAAGGAAGAGAGGGAGAAGGCTTATGAAATTCTCTTCGCTATCGACGCCTCGCAAAACGAGTCGTGGAAGAAACTGAAAAAGTAAACACAAACATGCTTACGCATCTCTGCATACGCAACTACGTACTTATTAAGGAACTGGATATCGATTGGCACGACGGTTTCTCCGTCATCACCGGCGAAACAGGAGCGGGAAAGAGCATCCTGCTGGGAGCCATCGGACTGCTCACAGGGCAGCGTGCCGACACGAAAAGCATCCTGCCAGGTGCCGCAAAGTGCACCATCGAAGGGACTTTCAGCCAAGCAGGAACCGAGCTGCAGACCTTTTGTGCCGAGCACGAACTGGACTGCGAGGATGGCGAATGCATCATCCGACGCGAACTGACAGCCACTGGCAAGAGCCGTTGTTTTGTCAACGACACACCTGTCACCGTGGCCGACTTGCGCTCGCTGGCCCATCTGCTGGCCGACATTCACTCCCAGCATCAGAATCTCTTGCTGGGCAAAGAGGATTTCCAGCTCACCGTGCTCGACACCGTAGCCCAAAACGGAAGCACAGTCAGCGAATACCGCACATGCTTCAGAGCCTACCGCGAAGCACGCCGCAAGCTGGACGAAGCACGCGAGCAAGCCAAAGCTGCCAAGGCCGAAGAGGACTACCTCACGTTCCAGTTGGGGCAGATAGAAGACCTGCAACTGAAAGAACATGAGGATGAAACACTCCATGAGGAGCAGCAGACACTGACGCATGCCGAAGAGATACGTGCATCACTCTATCAGGCTACGCAAATGCTCAATGGCGATGAAACCGGTGCATCGGTCATCGATGGGCTGAAAAGTGTAGCACAAACGCTGCAGGGAGCTGCCAGGATGTACCCTTCATTGGCTCCCTATACCGAGCGGCTGGAGAGCAGCATCATAGAACTCAAGGATATAGAGGCCGACTTGAGCTGCATGTCAGACCGTATCGACAGCAATCCAGAGCGGCTCGAAGAGGTGACACAACGCCTTGACAGCATCTACACACTGGAACAGAAACATGCGGTGCGCAGCAGTGACGAGCTGCTGGAACTGGCCATCGAACTACAGAAGAAACTGGATGAGATAACCCACGGAGAAGAGCGTGTGAGCCAACTGGAGCAGCAGGCAAAAACCCTACATGCCGATGCCACACGCCTTGCCAGCATGCTTACCAAGCAAAGACAGAAGGCTGCACGCGAGGTGGAAAAGCACATCGCCACCAGCCTCACCCAATTGGAAATGCCAGACAATAAGTTTGCCGTGCAGATGGAGACCACAGCTGACCTCACCGAGAGGGGAGCCGACAAGGTGACCTTTCTGTTCTCTGCCAACAAGAACATGCCGCCCCGTCCCATCGCCGAAGCAGCCAGCGGAGGCGAGATAGCGCGTGTGATGTTGGCACTGAAGGCACTCATGGGCATGCGGGCAGCACTTCCCACCATCATCTTCGATGAGATAGACACAGGCGTGAGCGGCCGTGTGGCCGATGCCATGGCTCGCCTCATGAGACAGATGAGCAGCACACAAGGCCAACAGGTGATAGCCATCACCCATCTGCCACAGATAGCCGCACAGGGGCACACGCACTATTATGTATATAAGGAGAACGCTGAGGAGCAGACCATCAGCCACATCCGCCAGCTGACCGACGAGGAGAGAGTAACAGAAGTGGCGCACATGCTGAGCGGCACCAACCTCACCCAGGCAGCCATCGACAACGCTAAACAACTCTTAGGAAAATGACATACACACGACTCACACTCATATTCACAGGCATCCTCTGTGCCTTCACCATCGGCGCGCAGCAGCCCAAGGGGCTCAAGAAACTGCGTGCAGCACAGGTTTCGGTACTGGCTTACACTGCCGGCGGAGAACTGCAGCAGGGACAAGGGACACTCATCTCGGAAGACGGCATCGTGGTTGCCCAGTACGATGTGATGAAAGGCGCCACACGAGCCACCGTGGTGGATATGGCCGGCAACGAGCATCAGGTAACCGAGATACTGGGAGCCAATGGTGCTTATAATATAGTAAGGATGCGCATGGAGCCAGGCAAGAAGAAAAACGCATACCTGACCATAGCCCCTCAGCAGCCGGCAGAGCAGGCACAGGTGTTCATCATGCCCAGCGAGAAAGCCGACAAGAATGTGCCATGCACCATCGACACAGTAACCCATGTGGAGGAGTTCGGAGACGGATTCAAGTATCTGACACTCACCCACGAGGCAGGCAAGCGACAGGCCAACAGCCCTGTGCTGGACCAGAGCGGTATGCTGATAGGCTTCGTGCAGATGGCCACCAAGGAAGGCCAGCCCTCATACGTAATAGATGCCAACTATGCCAACTCGCTCAAGGTGAAGACTATGGATGCAGGCAACAGCGACCTCAACAGCATCCACATACGCAAAGCATTACCCGAGACAGAAGAGGATGCCATCAGCTTCATCTTCCTGACAGGCAAGAAGGATACGGCTATGTACATGGATTATGTGAATAGGTTTATCCAGTTGCACCCTGCCAACACCACCGGCTATACGCTCAAAGCGGAGCGGGAGGCCGAGTTGGGACAATACGCCCAGGCGGCTGCCACCTATGAGACTGCACTCAAGCAGGAGGGAACAAAGGCCGACGAACTGCATTACTCATGGTCGAAAGTCATCTACAACTTGAGCATGCGTCCCGACTACAAGCAGTATGACAACTGGAATCTGGAGCGGGCGCTGAGTGAAGCACAGCAGGCTGCGGCCATTACCCCATCGCCCACCTACACCATGCAGCAGGCCAATTGCCTGTATGCCTTGAAGAAATACAATGAGGCCGGTGACAAGTTCTTGGAACTCACCAAGACCAATATGCGCACTCCGCAACTATTCATGTATGCAGCCCAATGCAGGCAGAAGAGCCAGGCCGACACAGCGCAGGTGATAGCTCTGATGGACAGCGCGCTCAACTGCTACAGCAAGCCTTATCCCGTGGATGCTGCCAACATCATCCTGCTGAGAGCCAAGACACTGGCCGGCAACGGCAATCTGCGTGAAGCCATCGCAGGCTACAATGACTTTGAGCACCTCTCGGGCAGCAATCTCACCGCCAACTTCTACTACGAGCGCGAGCAGATGGAGGTCAAGTGCCGCATGTACGCACCCGCTCTCAACGATATAGAGAAAGCCATCAAGCTTTCTCCGCGCGAGCCGCTCCTGCATGCCGAAGCCGCTGCGCTCAACTACCGCGTGGGCCACAACGACCAGGCTATCTCCTACGCCCGGCAAGCCATTGCTCTCGATGAGCAGTTTGCCGACGCACACCGCATTCTGGGCGTATGCCTGCTGGAGAATGGGGTAAAGGCCGAAGCCCGCAAACACCTGTTGAGAGCCAAGGAGCTGGGTGATGCACTGGCCGATGGCCTGCTGAAGAAGACAGAATGATCGGGCAGGTTGACTTATATATAAGGAATAGGAAACTGCTCAGCAAGGGCCGTCCCGTGCTGGTGGCCCTGAGCGGAGGAGCCGATTCGGTGGCACTCCTGTGCGTGCTGCACGAGTTAGGCTACAGCCTGCATGCTCTGCACTGCAACTTTCACCTGCGTGGCGAGGAGTCTGACCGCGACGAATCCTTTGTTACCCGATTGTGCCGGAAACTCAATGTCACTCTCTCGGTAAAGCATTTCGACACCCGCGAATTTGCCCTGCTGCACCACATGAGCATCGAGATGGCGGCACGCGAACTGCGCTATGGGTGGTTCAAAAGCCAAATCCAAGAGACTGGAGCACAGGGTATTGCCGTAGCTCATCATCGCGACGACCAGGCAGAAACCCTTCTGCTCAACCTCCTGCGCGGAACTGGTCTGCGCGGAATGGCAGGCATGTGGAGCCAGCGCGAGGGAGTCATACGCCCCCTGTTGTGTGTTGGCCGCCAGGACATCCTGCACTATCTGTCGTCTATCAATCAGGACTTTGTGACCGACAGCACCAATCTGGAGCGCGATGCTGTGCGCAACCGCATCCGGCTGGACGTGCTGCCCCTGCTCCAGAGCATCAATCCGCAAGCCGCCACAGCCATTGCCCAGTTTGCCTCCATCATGCAGGGCAGTCTGCCCTACTACCACAAGGGCATCAGGCAAACCATGGACGAGCACGATATCACCATACAGCAGTTTGGCCGTCAGTGGCTTACAGGTACTTCCGAAGCCGACATCCTGCTGCACGAATGGCTTCGTCCCATGCACTTCAACGCCACTCAGCAGGCCGAGATGATGGCTTCGGGACAGAGCACAAGCGGGCGCATCTGGGAAAGCGACACCCACCGCGTGCTGCTCGACCGCACCTGCCTGGTGGCCGAAGCCAAATGTGAGGCGGCATTGATGCCCGTCATCGAGCAGGATATAGTGGATGCCATGCAGCCTGCAGATGCCTGCACAGCCTATTTCGATGCCGACCTGCTCAAGATGCCCCTGCATATACGGCGTGCGGAGACAGGTGACAGGATGGTCCCCTTCGGTATGAAAGGCTGGAAACTGGTGAGTGACATGATGACCGACAAGAAGCTCAACCGCTTCCAGAAGGAGCGTCAGTGCGTGGTGCAGAGTGGTGACGACATCATATGGCTGGTGGGCGTGCGCTCCGACAACCGTTTTCGCGTGACCGAACACACCACACGCATCCTGCGCCTGAGGGTATCGGCCTCCCAATGATGAAAGTTGCATAGAAAAAGCCTCCTGGATGGCCAACCAGCAGGCATGCAGTGGGTTTTATAGGGAAATTCACCGAGAAATGTGGGACAAAACACCATGATAAACGAAAAAAAACATAACTTTGCAATATTAAACACGATTAGACCAATAAACTATGAGTATAATCAGATGCCCCGAGTGCTCTCAGAGAGTATCTTCATTGGCTGGAACATGCCCACATTGCGGTGTATCTATACGCGGAAATATCAGGCAGTGTCCCCACTGCAACGAATATGTGATGAAATCGGCTACGGTTTGCCCCCACTGCTCCACCCCACTGGAGCCCATACAGGAACCCGTGGTCAATGCTTCTGTGGCCACTTCCCAAAACGGGGCAAGCACACAACCCAATAGCCCGAAGCCCAAGAAGAAAGGCCGTGGATGGCGCATCGCGGGCATCATTTTCCTGCTTCTGTTGCTCGGTGCAGCAGGCGCCGGCGGCTATTATTATCTGCAGATACTGCAGGAGCAGCAGCGCGAGGAGGAGCGGTATGCCAGCCTGCTCACGCTCACCGATCCCGAGTACTTCCAGCAGTTCCTCACTGATTTCCCCCAGAGCAGCCACTGCGACGACGTGCGCCGGCGCATGAAATCGCTCCTGCAGGAGAATGACGACTGGAAGGCAATGCTCAATGGGGTGTCGCGCAACAGCGTCACACAGTTTATGGAGAAGCATCCACAGTCGGCCCGACGCTGCATCTGCGATAACATGCTGGACTCCATCGACTGGGCTGACGCCGTCAAGGAGGAGACACCAGAGGCCATCGACCGCTATCTGAGCCTGCACCCCGAGGGGCAGCACATAACTGAAGCGGCCAGCACAAAGAACGACCTGGCCAAGAGGAAGATAACTGCCGAAGACAAGGCACTGGTGCGCGGAGCATTGGAGACCTTCCTCAACAACGGAATGGGCAAGCAGGATACCACCGCCATCAGGCAGTGTTGCGCCAGCGAGATGGAGTCGTTCTGCGGCACACAGCATGCCACTCCTGCCCAGATAGCCGACTATGCACGCAAGAAGATGGCAAAGGACGTGATAGGGTTGCACTATCTCACGGGGGCCGATATGAACATCCGGCGCCAGAGCATGCCCGACTCGTCACTGGGTTATGCTGTGGAGTTCACCATCGATGAGACAATGGCACGCAAAGACCCCACACAGAACAGCGCCCGCCACTACCGCGCATCGGCACTGCTCAATGCAGAGCGAAAGATTGTGAAACTCAATATCAAATAAACTGTGACCGAAGACAATATCCATAAGAGAATACTCAAGCTCACCCTGCCTGCCATCATCAGCAACATCAGCGTACCGCTGCTGGGACTGGTGGACAGCACCATCGTGGGCCACATGGGAAGCTCTGTGTTTATCGGCACAGTGGCTCTGGGTACCACCATCTTCAATATGATGTATTGGCTGATGGGCTTTCTGCGCATGGGCACCACCGGACTGGTGGCCCAGGCACATGGTCAGGAAGACCAGGAACGCATGAAGACCGTCCTGCGCAAGGCTCTGCAGGCGGGCTGCATCATCAGTGCGGCGATGGTGATACTGCAATGGCCGCTCTTCGAGATAGCCACACGCATCATGCATCCCGATGCTGACACTCTGCCCCAACTGCACATCTACTTCAGCATATGCATATGGGGAGCACCTGCCGTACTGGGACAGTATTGCTTCAACGGCTGGTTCATAGGAGCACAGGATACACGTTCGCCCATGTTTGTGGCACTTTTCCAGAATCTGGTGAACATCCTGCTGAGCCTCTTCCTGGTGTATGGGATGGGATGGAAGATGGAGGGAGTGGCCACTGGCACTCTGGTAGCCCAATGGTCGGGACTGGCTCTGTGCCTGATATTCATGCGTCATCATCGTGCCAACCGCCCCACTACAGCTGCCCGCGAGAGCACCCCTGTGCGCTGGCGGGAGTTTCTGGCCGTCAACCGCGACCTGTTTCTGCGCACACTCTGTCTGGTGTGCGTGACCGTATTTTTCGTGCGTGCAGGCAGCATGCAGGGCAGTGACATTCTGGCTGCCAACGCGCTGCTGATGCAGCTCTTCATCCTCTTCTCCTACATCACCGACGGTCTGGCCAATGCCGGAGAGGCACTGAGCGGCAAATACACCGGCGCTCACGACCGTCAGGGACTCACCCAGTGCATCCTGGCTCTCTTCTTGTGGGGAGGCAGCATCTCTGCTGTCTTCACGCTGGCATACATCTTCGGCGGTGAATGGACCATCTGCTTCTTCACCGACATCCCCCATGTGCAGTATCTGGCATCATTCTTCCTGCCTTGGGTATATCTGATTCCCATCGTAGCACTTCAGGCTATGGTGTGGGACGGAGTGTTCATCGGCATGACTTATACACGCGGTATGCTGTTTGCCACAGTGGGCGGTGCTGCCGTGTTCTTCGCTACATATCTGTACACCAAGGAATTTCTGGGCAATGACGCACTGTGGATGGCTTTCCTCAGCTACCTCTTCACACGAGGCATCATACAGACTTTGCTTGCAACTCATAAACTTCGATTCTCATGAACTGGACTGGTATCATCATTGGCATAGCCTCATTTCTCACCATCGGGCTCTTTCATCCCCTGGTCATCAAGGCCGAATATCATCTGGGCCGCAAGTGCTGGTGGGCATTCCTGCTGGCAGGTATATTGTTTTGCGCTGCCAGCCTGTGGTGCCACAACGATGTGCTGAGCATCATACTGGGAGTAGTGGCCTTCTCGTGCTTCTGGAGCATAGGGGAGATTTTCGCCCAGCATAAGCGCGTGCAGAAGGGATGGTTTCCCATGAACCCCAAGCGCAAGGCCGACTACGAGAAGTGACCCCAGAGCGCTCTGAAGTATTTTCCCTTGAAAAAAACAGCCATTTGCTTGGTAAAAAGAGCGCGCTTGCATAACTTTGCACAAGATTTTGTAAGATAGAACGCCGGCTGATGAAAATGGACATCAAGCATCTTCGACTCACAGCCCTTGCCCTCCTGATGGGTCTTCTGGCTGTATTTGCCTGGGCAAACGAACCCGTTTGTCCTGCGGAGCATGCTGTACCTTTGACTCAGGCTGCCGCAGCTTCTCTTCTCGATGAGCCGTCTGCGCAGGCTGCCACAGCTGCCGAGCGTCACATGCTGGCACATCCTGCACAGGGGGTGCAACTGAACCCTATCGGGCAGGTAAACAATCCTGCCACCGGACAAATCCGCCCCAGCCGACGCATAGGAGGAGGCAGCACACCACTTGGCACAGCCCATCCTGCTTTGCCACGAGGCATCTCTCATCTTATCCGGTCACACTTCACGCTGGCACACACTGGCGTGGCTTTCATATCGCCCAGGGCTTGCGACTACTACATATTTGCCCTGCGCCGCATTCTGGAGTAGCCGCTTTCTCCCCCTTTCCAACCTTAACGGAAGACTTCATCTGCCCATACAGTCCGCTCAGAACACACCGGGCGGCATTGCGTAGCACACTTGTGTGACGCAGATGCCTGTCTGCCATCATGCGTGAGAACTGCCCCAGGAGGAAGCTACACAAGTATCTCATGCCCACATATTTCACTCAATTACAAAACAATATGGACAAGAGTACCACACAAGTGCTTCTGTCCCAACAAACACATCATTATGAAAGAATTCACAAAATATACCGACATCGAGAGACTTTACACATCTGCCCCCTATATCAAACAGCTGCACGACCACAAGCACAAGACCAAAGCCGCTGTGGTGATAATTCTCGGGGTAATGATAATGGCGCTGCCCGCAGTGATTGACATGCACAGCGAGGCTATCTCCATCACTCTGCCCACAGTGGGACTGCTGCTGGCACTGGCAGGCGTAGCATTATGCGTCAAGAGCACACGCCAACTCATCTACACGCCCAATGGGCAAACGCTCATCCAGGGAGCTGCCACCTACGATCTCGCATGCTGTCCAGCCCTGCGCAGCATCATGGAGGAAGGTCCGTCGGCAGTAAGCCGAGGCGACATGCGCACCGACCCCAACGGTGGCATACGAGTGGAGTATCTCGTGAGTGCTGACCATCAGGTGCTGGCCATAGAGGCCAAACGGTTTGACAATCTGATGTGGCTCCCGCTCGCGCCTAACGTGATTATCTTCACCGATGAGGAAGCACAACAAGCCATCAAGGCCCTCAGCATCGATCAAGCCAACTGACCCCCTCACCCCATCCACCATCAAGCCCAGGCTCATCGCCTGGGCTTTTTCTTTTCCCCAGGCACCACAATCGGCATCATCCACCACCGCTCCCATCACACTCCATCCCTTCCTCCCAAGAGACCCTCTACGCTTCCCCATCGCACACACCGCGCAACTCTATTCTCCACAATATTTTCAAGAAGTATAGACTAAAGCAAACTTCCTGAGTTAGACGTCATATGGTAAAAGACACAAAACAAGCCATAAGGCATCCTGCATATATCACGATAATAGGATTTCTTTAATGAGTCACAAAAAGAAAAAGCCCAAGCCAAGACAATGGCCAGACAAAGGAAGAAAAACAGGAGTAGTACTCCATTCGCGATAGAAGATATACTTCATCAGTGATAGGAGATATACTTCATTGGCAAAGTAAGTAGTACTGCATAAAGTCTGCCCTTAATAATCACTAATGGAACATCCCTCCAGAGAGCCGAAAAGACACTCAGTATTACGAAGCAAGGTTACTTGGCAAAGTATCCTTGGATACTTGCCCGTTTATCCTTAGATAAATTGCGAAGTATCCAAGGATACTTTTTCGGGGCAGTTTTGACGGTCAGGAGCTGGAGTTTGCATTACTGACGTGGGATGCTTGGGCAGAGGCTTATTCCGTCCTGCAAAAACTCCAGAAATAGCATGGGAAGAAATATCTCCTAACCCCAAGGTTAATGGTCTTAATCCTTGTTTTAGTGGAACATACTCTCGGATGGCAAATCACTATCCGTCTGAATCCTATGGAAAAAGTGACCGTCCACAATAATCTCCGTCTCTCTTTAAAATCTACATCTTAGTCTTTTAAAAAAGACATAACAAGCATATAGCATAGCGTAAGGAATACAAATATGTAGATCCCAAAACAGAAGGCAAACAAAAAGAATAACAACTTAGTCATCACCCCATGCGAAAGCTTAGAATACAAAAAAACGCTACCGCTCCCCAAAACGTACTATAGGAAACTGCAGTACCAGTAAAGCCAATAATAATGGCAAACAAAAACTCCATTTTCAAAGGATTAAAGTGTTGATATAATGACGCATTTTTAATTACAAGAATCCCAGACTATTCGTATTGGGTGGTCAGGAGAAAAGAAATATATGGATTTAAAGAACACATAGACTATCTATTTAATACCTTATAAATAAAGGCGCATTTGCAAAATCAGAAATAACTCCGACATTTACACATACGCCTTTATAAATATTATACTCTAGCAAGTTTTCTGTTAAAGTATAGTATGAATAGATACAAAATTACAAATATTATAACGTTCACTATCATATGTTCTACAGCACAATCTGGTTGTCCTGGATATATATTTGGGTCTTTCTGTGGGAATAACCATGTTATTTTGCTAGCAAGGAATTCTAACTCATCAACACATTTATCAAATGCAAAATTAATATTCCATACTTGATAATGTATAAAGAGTTTAATCATTGCAAAAATGTTTAGTATGAGATAACAAAAGCTAGCGATTATTCCGCTTCTTTTCTTAATTCTACATACAAACAGTGCAAATGATGATATAACCAACAATGCAGGTTGTATACATAAATTTACTATTACTGACGCCTCTTCATACGAGATGCCAAATAATTTCGCAGTCGCAACTAATATTGCATCACATAGTGCGAATACGATCATCATAATAAATGCAAATATCTGTATCATCTTATTATTTATTTTTAATCTAATTTAAGCAATTCTTTGACCTTTTGTTTAGTGTGATCTATAGCAGAATTCGTTAAAGATACATTACCATCTTTATCATATCCATTTCTGCCTACAGGAATGGGTTGTGATGAATAATAATATCTGGAATGATCTGTATAGATTGAGTTTGGATATATCATACCTTCTACATTACCAGTTCGTATTGTATCGGGGCTTCCAACGATGCGTATGATAGGTGACTCTTGACCAATCTGTGCTTTATCAATAACAGGGAAGTCCCAGTCATCATAAACCTCGATAGTACCATCATCATTTTTTCGTATACTATACTAATTTAAGAGTGCGTGGGTGATGTCAACGGGCTGAAATCTTTTTTCCACCTCTCTGCCGTATCTTAATCCTTGTTTTAGTGGAACATACTCTCGGAGACATTGCCGGCCAAGACAAACTCTTTCTTGAAGTTTGTTTCGCGCAAATCCTTCACCAGCTCACTGGCGCCTATTACATCCTTCAACTTGTTCGTTTGAAAGATGTAGCCTTGTATGCCTTGCACTGATGCACCATACAACCATTTCTCATTCATAGCCTCCCTTCTTCTTAGGTTAAGAAAACGCTTATCATGCACTCTCTGTACAAGAATCTGCATTTTCCTGTTGCAAACTTACATCATTTCACAATAAGTCATTTCCGTTTTGTGTTAAATTGTGTTATATGAACTACACTGAACCACTTCTACCCCTTCTTTGATGGTCTTTTCAGCAAGAAAGCCAACCAAAAGGAATAGAGATGTTCCCCATAGCCCCAGGAGAGAGAAACTTATGCCGTCTCGCCAGATATCCAGAAAACG